>VFQS010001388.1_pt1 | contig 22435 bp, 22 predicted proteins | sample 3512361 | NCBI WGS metagenome assembly VFQS01 (sample SAMN10412375, study PRJNA504923) | tailings metagenome | isolation source: Relicate 1 Philex TSF3 active mining | place: Philippines
CGTCTTCCGGGATCCGGGGATCGAGGTGGTGGCACACCATCAGCATGTCGAGGTGTTCCTCGAGCGTGTTCACGGTGTAGGGCCGCGTGGGGTTGGTGCTGCTGGGCAGCACGTTGGCCTCACCGCAGATCTTGATGATGTCGGGGGCGTGGCCGCCGCCGGCGCCCTCGGTGTGGAAGGTGTGGATCGTGCGGCCGCCGATGGCGCGGATCGTGTCCTCCACGAACCCGGCCTCGTTGAGGGTGTCGGAGTGGATCGCCACCTGGATGTCGAAGCGATCCGCCACCGAGAGGCAGCAGTCGATCGCGGCGGGCGTGGTGCCCCAGTCTTCGTGGAGCTTGAGGGTGATGGCGCCGGCGCGGATCTGCTCCTCGAGCGCTTCGGGGGTGCTGGCGTTGCCCTTGCCGAAGAAGCCCAGGTTCATCGGCAGGCCTTCGGCCGCCTGCAGCATCCGCGCCATGTGGAAGGCGCCGGGGGTGCAGGTGGTGGCGTTGGATCCCGTGGCCGGGCCGGTGCCGCCGCCGAGCATGGTGGTCACCCCGCTGGCCAGGGCTGTTTCCACCTGCTGCGGGCAGATGAAGTGAATGTGGGTGTCGATGGCACCGGCGGTGAGGATGTGCCCCTCGCCGGCGATCGCCTCGGTGCCGGGACCCACCACGATCGTCACCCCCGCCTGGGTGTCGGGGTTGCCCGCCTTGCCGATCGCCACGATGCGGCCGTCGCGCAGACCGATGTCGGCCTTCACGATGCCCCACCAATCGAGGATCAGGGCGTTGGTGATCACCGTGTCCACCGCCCCTTCGGCCCGGGTGGTCTGGGCCTGGCCCATGCCGTCGCGGATCACCTTGCCGCCGCCGAACTTCACCTCATCGCCGTACACGGTGAAATCCTTCTCCACCTCCAGGATCAGCTCGGTGTCGGCCAGCCGCAGCCGATCGCCCGTGGTGGGGCCGTAGGTCTCGGCGTAGGCGCGGCGGGAGATCCGGTAAGCCATGGGGTGATCAGTCGAGGGGTCCGTTCACAAGGCCGTTGAAGCCGAACACGCGCCGGTTGCCGGCAAAGGGCACCAGGCTCACGTCGCGGGTGTCGCCGGGTTCGAAGCGAATGGCGGTGCCGGCGGGGATGTCGAGGCGCAGGCCGCGGGCAGCCTCCCGGTCGAACTGCAGGGCGCTGTTGGCCTCGTGGAAGTGGAAGTGCGAGCCCACCTGCACAGGTCGATCGCCGGTGTTGGCCACGGTGAGTGTGGTCACGGGCCGGCCGGCATTCAGCTTGATCTCGCCCTCCTCGGGCAGCAGTTCACCGGGAATCAGGGGTGGCATGGCAGATCAGCGGATCGGGTCGTGCAGGGTCACGAGCTTGGTGCCGTCGGGAAACATCGCCTCGATCTGCACCTCGTGCACCAGCTCCGCCACCCCGTCCATCACCTGATCGCGGCTGAGCCAGGTGGTGCCTTCGGCCATCAGCGCGGCCACGGTTTTGCCGTCGCGGGCGCCCTCCAGCACCAGGAAGCTGAGCCAGGCCACCGCTTCGGGATGGTTGAGCTTGAGGCCCCGGTTGAGCCGCCGCTCGGCCAGCAGGGCGGCGGTCACGATCAGGAGTTTGTCTTTCTCCTGAGGGGTGAGGTGCATGGCTCCGGGACGGGCGGATCTGGCGCGGCCCCGTGGCCGACGCACTGATCGCAGTGTGGCAGCGGCCCTGCTTCCTGCCGTTCAGGCTGAGCCGAACGGCTGCTCCTGAAAGGGCCACACCCGCGGCAGCTCCGGGGCCGGCAGCCCGCGCCGCTGGCGCGTGAGCGCCCAGATGCGGGTGAACCAGTGCCGTGCCGCCTGGCTCGACGGACCCCGGTAGCGCGCCACCAGTCCCTGCTCCAGGGCGCCGCAGGCCATGGCGCCATCGAGTCCAACCCGCGCGTCGCGGCAGGTCGTGAGCAGGGCTTTGAGTGCTGCGCCGGCCAAGGGTTCCGGCGCCGCCCACACCAGCGAGCCGAACACCGCTTCGCCGGCCATGCCGTGCTCCCCCTCCAGGGCCTCGCCCCCCAGCTCCAGCCGGTCCACCAACTCCCAGCGCAGGCCGTTGGCGGTGTGCCGGCGAATCTCCAGCTGGGAGCGCCAGCGGCCCGAGCCCAGGGTTTCGCCGGCGGCGCTGCGCCCCAGCCGCACCACCTCCGCCCCCAGATATGAGGCTCCCTGGGCCAGCTCCACCTGGGCCCGCTGCTCGAACAGCCCGTTGGCGTAGAGCACCAGCTCCTGGGGCAGCCACTCCAGATCCGCCCCGGCTCCCACCTGCACGTTGATCTCCTGCACGGCCCAGCTGCCGGCCGGCGCGCGCCGCGAGCGGCCCACGCTGCCGTACACCTTCTGGGCCGCCACGCTGGTGAGCAGGGCGCGGCTGCCGGGGGCCAGCTGCAACTCCACGCTGAGCCGGTCGCCGCCCACCAGTCCGCCGGCGGTGTGCAGCAGCGGCAGTTCGCGGCGACCGTCGCGCTGCTGGAAGCCCCGCTGCAGCTTGAGTGGGGCCGTGGCCAGCCCTTGGTGGCTGGTGACGCCATCGGCAGCCGTGAACTGCAGCCGTGCGATGCCGTGCCACGGCGGTTGGGCCTGCGGGGGGCAGACGCGGGGGCTCGGGCTGGAGATACTCACCTCATCGCCATGGGGCCATGATCCCTGCTGCATCCGCCGCTGAGCCAGCCGCCGTCCCGTTGCCGCTCAGCCGTCGCCTCGGCCAACGGGCGCCCCAGGAGGGCAGCCAACCGATCCGACTGGCGCTGAGCGCCGAGGAACGCACGCGCCTGCGGGGGTTGCGCCACAGCACAGGTGGCCTGCCGCTGCTGCTGCAGCTGCCCCGCGGCGAACCCCTCCAGCCCGGCGAACTGCTGGCTCCCGAGCACGGCCCCGAACGGGTGCTGGTGGAGGCTGCGCCTGAGCCGCTGTTGCGGGTGCGGGCCGGCGATGGCCTGGCCCTGCTGCAGGCGGCCTATCACCTGGGCAACCGCCACGTGGCGATGGAGATCCATCCCCAGGAGCTGCGCCTCCTGCACGATCCGGTGCTGGCCCATCTGCTGGAGCACCGGGGCCTGAGCCTGGATGCGATCGAAGCTCCCTTCCACCCGGAGAGCGGCGCCTATGGACACCGCCACAGTCATGGGCACTGAGGCCCGGCTGCGGCTGTATCAGCTGGTGAGTCCCGCCCTGCCGGTGGGGGCGTTCAGCTACGCCGAGGGCCTGGAGGTGCTGGTGCAACGCGATGTGCTCGCCGATGCCGCCGCCGTGCGGTGCTGGCTGGAGGCGGAGCTGCGGCGGGGCACGGTGCGGCTGGAGGCGGCGGCCCTGCCCGGGCTGCTGGATCTGTTGCAACGCGGCGCCTGGGCGCAGCTGCTGGAGCGCGACGGCTGGCTGCTGGCCCAGCGGGAGGCGCCGGAGCTGCGGGCCCAGCAGCGCCAGATGGGCGGCTCGCTGCTGCAGTTGCTGGCCGATCTGGGCTGGCCGCTGCCCCAGCCGATGGCCCTCGCCTGGCCCGCCGCCTTCGCCTGGGCGGGCTGTTGCCTGGAGATCGGGGTGCCGGCCCTGGTGGAGGCCTATCTCTACGGCTGGACCGCCAACCAGCTCAGTGCCGCCGTGCGCCTGGTGCCGCTGGGGCCCACCGAGGCCCAGCGGCTGCAGCTGCGGCTGACAGCGCTGATCGCCGATCAGGCCCGGCAACTGCTGGAGGCCGATCCCCGCGAGCTCTGGAGCGGGGGTGTGGGTGCCGGCCTGGCCCAGCTCGGCCAGGCGGAGCTCTACTCGCGCCTGTTCCGCTCGTGAACCTCAGCCGCCGCCGGGCCCTGCAGCTGCTGGCGGCAGGCGGGGGCGCAGCCGCGTTGGCCGCAGCTTGCCGCCGCCCCGAGCTGGCGGGGCCTCCCACCCTGGGCCTGCTCCAGTTCGTGCGCGCCGAGCCGCCCGACGCCACCCGCGCCGGCTTCCTGGAGGGCCTGGCCCGCGGCGGCTTTGGATCGGCCCAGGGGGTGCGGGTGCTGCAGACATCCGCCGGCGGCAGCATGGCTGCGGCCCAGCGGCAGGTGGAGCAGCTGCTCCGGCAGCGGCTCACGATGCTCGTGGCCGTGGGCACTCCCGCCCTGCAGGCCTGCCTGCAGCTGGCGCCCCACAGCCTGCCGGTGGTGTTCTGCTACTGCTCCAATCCCTGGGGTGCCGGGGCGGGCCGGAGCTTCGGCCAGCACCGGCGCAACGTCACCGGCACGGTGAGCACCAATCCGGTGGCTGATCAGCTGCAGCTCGTTCGCCAGCTGCAGCCCGAGCTGCAGCGGCTGGGGCTCATCTACGACCCGGCCCAGGCCAACGCCAGCTTCGAGGCGGAGCTGCTGCGCAGCGAAGCCGCTGCGCGCCGCCTGGGGGTGGAGGCCGAACCCGTGACCGGCCCGGCGGAGGTGCCCCAGGCCGCCCAGCGGCTGATCAGCCGTGGCGTGGAGGCGTTCCTCAAGGTGGGCGACTACGCCACGATCCAGGCCTTTCCCCAGCTGGCGGCGGCAGCCCTGCGCGCCAGGGTGCCGGTGTATTCGGTGGATGCCGCCGACATCCAGGTGCCGGGCTGTCTGGCAGTGGTGGGCTGGGATCCGCGCAGCGACGGGCTGCAGGCGGCGGCCCTGGCGGTGCGGGTGCTGCGCGGCACGTCTCCCGCCGACCTGCCGTTCGAGCAGGCCCGCGATCAGCGGCTGCTGCTCAACGCCCTCACCGCCCGCCGGCTGGGGATTGCGTTGCCGGCGGCGCTGCGGGCGCGGGCTGATCGGTTGGTGGGCTGACCAGATCGAACAGCCAGCTCTGCTGGATGCGGCGCACCAGGGTGTTGGTGTTGGTGGCCATGGCGTTGAGTTCCTGCAGGGTCTGCAGCAACAGCGGCAGGGTGCGCTCGCCGGTGCCCGCCGAATCGCTGAGCACCTGCTGCACGGTGCCGGTGGTGTGGCGCAGCTGGGCGGCGGTGCTGCCCGCCTCGCGCCGCAGGCTGGTGGCCAGCTGGCGGCTCGCCACCAGGGTGCGGTCGAGCTCGTTGAGGGTGGCGGGGATGCGCCTGCCGGCCAGCCTGGCGCTCGCCCCCAGGGCTTTCTGCAGCGGGATGCGCGTTTCAGCCAGTTCGATCAGCAGGGATTTCAGATCCGGACTGGGGTCGTACACGATCACCTCGCCGCTGCCGATGCCGGCGCTGCCCACCGAGGTCGGATCGGGGCTGATCGCCACATAGGGATTCCCCAGCAGCGAGTCCTGGGCCAGGCTGGCCCGGCTGCGGCGGCCCACCATCGGTCGGTACGACTCGCCCAGATCGAGATCCACCAGCACCTGACCGTCGGGCCTGAGCTGCAGGCTGCGCACGCGGCCCACAGCGAAACCGGAGATCTTCACGGCCATGCCCGCTTTGAGGCCGGCGGCGCTGTAGGTGCGGAACTGCAGCCCCACGGAGGGCTTCCACCAGTTGCGGCTCGTGCCCATGCTCGTGAGGTAGGCGGCCAGCAGCACCGCCCCGCCCGCCAGCAGGGCCACTCCCTGCAGGCCTTGGCTCCAGTCGATCCGTCGCTCAGCCATTGCCCGCCATCCGCAGCGGATCGGCCGCCAGCACCCACACCAGATCAATCGCCAGCAGGGCCGCTGTGGAGATGGCGATCGCATCCGACATCGCCCGGGCCTCGCGGATCCGCCGTCCGCGGAACCACACCCGCTGGCGGATGCAGAGCAGGGCGGCGATGGCACCGAACAGGGCCGCTTTGATCAGCGTGACGGCGAACAGCAGCGGATCGAGGTTGCCCATCAGGAAGCGCAGCTCAGCCACCGCATCGGCTTCCGGTTTCGTGATCACCGCAGCCACCAGGGCAGCAGTCTCGAAATAGAGCACCAGCACCAGCGAGGCAAGGGCCATCGCCAGCACCCGCGGCAGCCCCAGGCGCCAGCCGCGTCGGCCCAGCCGTTGCAGCAACCCGGCCTCCTCGATCAGCAGCGGTCCCTCGCGCAGCAGCTGCAGCAGCGTCACCGCCAGGGGCGCCAGGTAGAGCGTGGTGCGCACCGCCAGCACCTGCACGTCGAGGGCGGTCACGTCCTGCAGCGGCGTGGCCAGCAGCTGGATGAAGCCGAGCGAGAGGCCGGCCCCGGCCAGCACCACGGTGCCGGCGGAGCGGCGATCCAGGCCGCGCACCAGCTCCAGCAATCGGGGCCGCGCCACGTCAGGCAGATCCAGGGTGCGGCCAGGATGGCAGCAATGTGCGGCAGTGGCCGATGAGCAAGCTGCGGGTTGGCGTGGCCGGACCGGTGGGCTCCGGCAAGACAGCCCTGGTGGAGGCCCTCTGCCGGCGCCTGCGCGACCGCCTGCAGCTCGCGGTGGTCACCAACGACATCTACACGCAGGAAGACGCCCAGTTCCTCACCCGCGCCGGGGCCCTGGAGCCCGAGCGCATCCGTGGTGTGGAAACCGGCGGCTGCCCCCACACCGCCATCCGTGAAGACTGCTCGATCAACCGGGCGGCGGTTCAGGAGCTGGAGCAGGCCTTCCCCAACCTCGACCTGGTGCTGGTGGAGAGCGGCGGCGACAACCTCGCCGCCAGCTTCAGCCCCGAGCTGGTGGACCTCTGCATCTATGTGATCGACGTGGCTGCCGGCGACAAGATCCCGCGCAAGGGCGGCCCTGGCATCACCCGCTCCGACCTGCTGGTGATCAACAAGATCGATCTGGCCCCGATGGTGGGCGCCAGCCTGGCGGTGATGCAGGCCGACACCGAGCGGATGCGCAACGGCCGGCCCTGGTGCTTCACCAACATCCGCAGTGGTGAGGGCCTGGAGGCGGTGGAGGCATTTTTGCTGCTGCAGCTGCCGACCTGATCCGGCGCTTGGTAGTGGTTGCTACTCCGCGTCGGAGCGCAGATAGGCGTGATTGTTGTGTGCAGATGAACACATGCGGGCTTGGCGGGCCAGTGCTGGCAGAACAGTTACAACCGCTACAAGTGGCTGAAACCCCTGGCGCATACCTTCCTTTTATCGCTGATCTTCGGCAGGTTCAGCGCTTATCCAGGAGTTCATTCATGCAGCCCTCATTCCTGCGCCAAGCCAGCATGCGCAAGACGTCCATGCGTGTGATCGGTGGTGCCACCCTTCTGGCGACATCGATGTCGCTGGTGGCCTGCGGCGGTGGCCAGAAAGCCGAAGGCCAGTTTGACGGTGAAGTGAAGGTGGGGATCCTTCACTCCCGCTCCGGCACCATGGCCATCTCCGAGAACACGGTGGCCGAAGCCGAGCTGATGGCCATTGAGGAGATCAATGCCAAAGGCGGCATCACGGTCGATGGCAAGAAGCTGAAGATCGTGCCCGTTGAGGAAGACGGTGCTTCCGATTGGCCCACCTTCGCTGAGAAGGCCAAGAAACTCATCGATCAGGACAAGGTCGCCGTGGTGTTCGGCGGTTGGACCTCCGCCAGCCGCAAGGCGATGCTGCCGGTGTTCGAAGCCAAGGATCACTTCCTCTTCTACCCGATTCAGTACGAAGGTCAGGAGTGCTCCAAGAACATCTTCTACAGCGGTGCTGCTCCCAACCAGCAGGCAGAGCCCGCTGTGGATTGGCTGCTGAAGAACAAAGGCAAAGATTTCTTCCTGGTGGGTTCGGACTACGTGTATCCACGTACCGCCAACACCATCATGCGCGAGCAGCTGAAGGCCAACGGTGGCAAGGTGGTGGGTGAGGACTACCTGCCCCTGGGTAACACCGAGGTGGCTCCGATCATCGCCAAGATCAAGCAGGCGATGCCCAAGGGTGGTGTGATCGTGAACACCCTCAACGGCGATAGCAACGTTGCCTTCTTCAAGCAGATGAAGGCTGCCGGCATCACCCCGGCCAACGGCTACTCGATCATGAGCTTCTCGATCGCCGAAGAGGAGATCGCTGCGATCGGTCCTGAGTACCTCGAAGGCACCTACGCCGCCTGGAACTTCTTCCAGAGCCTCGACACCCCCGCCTCCAAGGAGTTCACCAAGAACTTCAAGGCCAAGTACGGCGATAAGCGCGTCACCAGCGACCCCGCTGAAGCCGCTTACATGATGGTGTACCTGTGGGCCGCTGCTGCCGAGAAGGCCAACAGCGTCGACGACAACAAGGTGCGTGAAGCCCTGATCGGTGTGAGCTTTGATGCTCCTGAGGGCAAGGTGACCGTGCAGACCAACCACCACGTGGAGAAGCGCGTGCTGATCGGTGAGGTGCAGAACGATGGCATGTTCAAGATCGTGGAAGACAAGGGCTTCGTGAAGCCCGTGGCCTGGAACCAGTACGTACCCGAAACCAAGGGTTACACCTGTGACTGGACCCGCAAGGACGTGCCCAACCCCGGCAAGTTCAAGATGTGATCACCATCAGGTGATCTGTCCCCAAGGGGGGAGAGCAATCTCCCCCCTTTCTTGTCTGGGCCGCTCCGGCTCGCGCAACCTTTCCCTTCCTGGCCTGCGGTGAGCAGTGCGCAATGGATCTTCTCTACGACACTCTCTTCAACGGCCTGGCCATCGGCTCCGTGCTGGTGCTGGCAGCCCTCGGGCTCGCCGTGGTCTTCGGCCTGATGGGTGTCATCAACATGGCCCACGGCGAGTTGATGATGCTCGGTGCCTACACCACCTTCGTGGTGCAGAACCTGTTCAAGGATGGCCCGCTTGAAGCCCTGTTTCCAGTTTACATCCTCATCTCCATCCCGGCGGCCTTCGTGGTGAGCGGCCTGGTGGGATTGCTGTTGGAGAAAACGGTGATCCGCCGTCTCTACGGCCGTCCCCTGGAAACGCTGCTGGCCACCTGGGGCGTGAGCCTGATTCTGCAGCAGTTTGTGCGTTCGGTGAGCAGCGCCTTCGCCATCGGCGTGGTGGTGGCCGTGGCGCTGGCTCTGATCGCGCCGCGCGTCACCCCTTCAGCCTGGTGGCAGCGCCGCTGGACGCCCCTGCTGGGCGTGGGCAGCTGGGTGGTGTCGGCTCTGATCGGCATCGGCCTGGCCTCGGCCCTGGGTGAGAATCGCGCGCTCAACCAGCCCTGGTTCAGCGCTCGCAACATTGACGTGACCGCCCCTCAGTGGCTGCGCGGCGCCGTGGATCTGGGCGGGGTCAATATGCCTACGGCTCGTCTGTTCATCATCGCGCTCACTGTGCTGGCGCTGATGGCCGTGGCCTGGTTCCTGCAGAAGAGCGTGTGGGGCATTCGCATTCGTGCTGTCACCCAGAACCGCTCGATGAGTGATTGCCTGGGCATTCCCACCGAGAAGGTGGATGCCCTCACCTTCCTGGTGGGTTCCGGCCTGGCTGGAGTGGCCGGAGTGGCGGTCACGCTGCTGGGTTCGGTGGGCCCGAACCTCGGCGGCAACTACATCGTGGACTGCTTCATGGTGGTGGTGCTCGGTGGGGTGGGCAAATTGCTCGGCACCGTGGTGGCCGCCCTGGGGATCGGCGTGCTCAGCTACGTGATCGGTTCCGGTTCGCTGCTGCTGGTGTGGCCTGCGATGCCACCGGTGCTGAATGAAACCATCACCTTCTTCGCCACCACCTCGATGGCGAAGGTGCTGGTGTTCGCCCTGATTGTGGCGTTCCTGCAGTTCAGGCCAGCGGGTCTGTTCCCGCAGAAAGGCCGCCTGGTGGAGGCCTGAGTCATGGGAGTGCTCTCTCAGATCGTTCCTGCCGGTTCCAAAGGCTGGCAGCGCTGGTTGCCCTGGGTGGTGATCGTGGTGCTTGCTGTGGTGCTGCCCGCCGTGCTGCCCCCGTTCCGCCTCAATTTGCTCGGCCGTTTCCTGGCTCTGGGCATCGCGGCCCTCGGTATCGACCTCATCTGGGGGTATACGGGCCTGCTCAGCCTGGGCCAGGGGATCTTCTTTGCCCTGGGCGGTTACGCCCTCGGCATGTATCTCCAGCTCAATGCCCTGGAGCCCGGCCAGCTGCCCGACTTCTTTGAGCTCTACGGGGTGAAGAGCCTCCCTGCCTTCTGGGTTCCCTTCCATTCCCCGCTGTTCACCGTCTTTGCCATCTGGGTGATCCCCGCTTTGGTGGCTGGCGTGCTCGGCTACCTGGTGTTCCGCAACCGGATCAAGGGGGTGTACTTCTCGATTCTCACCCAGGCCGCCCTGCTGGTGTTCTTCAACTTTTTCAACGGCCAGCAGAAGCTGATCAATGGCACCAATGGCCTCAAAACCGACACGGCCCGGATCCTGGGTGAGCTGGTGGGCAGCGATGCCATGCAGCGCAACCTGTTCTGGCTCACGCTGGTGTTTGTGGTCGGCGCCTGGCTGTTGTGCCGCTGGCTCACCTTGGGTCGCTTTGGGGATGCCCTGATCGCGATCCGTGACGATGAACCGCGCCTGCGTTTCACCGGCTATAACCCCACGGCTTACAAGACGGTGGTGTTTGCGGTGGCCGGTGCCCTGGCAGGCATCAGCGGTGCGCTCTATACGGTGCAGTCGGGCATCGTCAGCCCCCAGTACATGGCCGTTCCCTTCTCGATTGAGATGGTGATCTGGGTGGCTGTGGGCGGCCGCGGCACCCTGATCGGTGCGGTGCTCGGCGCCGTGCTGATCAACTACGCCAAGAGCCTGGTGAGTGAGGCTCTTCCTGAAACCTGGCTGTTCATTCAGGGGGCCCTGTTCCTGCTGGTGGTGACGGCTCTGCCGGATGGGCTGGTGGGCTGGTGGCGCCAGGGCGGTCCCCGCCGGATTCAGGCGATGGTGGGCTGGCCCCCCCTGGCTCCCACCTATCCCGACATCGATCTGAATCCCCAGGTGCAGGCCGAAAAGGATCAACTCGAGCGAGGTGCTCAATGACCAACGCTGCTTCCACCCCCCTACTGGAGCTGCGCGGTGTGAGCGTGAGCTTCGATGGCTTCTGGGCGCTCAACGACCTCAACCTCAAACTCGCTCCCGGGGATCTGCGGGCGGTGATCGGTCCCAACGGTGCCGGCAAGACCACCTTCCTGGATGTGATCACGGGCAAGGTGCGTCCCACCAAGGGGGACGTGCTCTTCCACGGCCGCTCCCTGGTGGGCAGCAGCGAGCACCACATCGCCCGCCTGGGGATCGGCCGCAAGTTCCAGACGCCCCGCGTCTATCAGAACCTCACCCCGCGCCGGAACCTGGAGCTGGCGGTGAGCCGCCGCCGCGGACCGTTTGATCTGCTGTTGGGGCGGCTGGATTCCACTGGCCGCGACAAGGTGCAGCACCTGCTCGGGGTGGTGGGCCTGGAGCCCCATGCCCAGCGTCAGGCCGGCAGCCTGTCACACGGTCAGAAACAGTGGCTCGAGATCGCCATGCTCGTGGCCCAGGATCCCCAGCTGCTGCTGGTGGATGAACCGGTGGCCGGCCTCACCGATGAGGAGACGGAGCGCACCGCCGACCTGCTCAAGCAGCTCTCCGGCGAGCACACGGTGCTGGTGATTGAGCACGACATGGAGTTCATCCGCGATCTGCAGGCACCGGTCACGGTGCTGCACGAAGGTCACGTGCTCTGTGAGGGCTCGATGGATCAGGTGCAGAGCGATCCCCGCGTGATTGAGGTCTACCTGGGCCGCGAGAGCGAGGGTGAATTCCGTTGAGTGTCGCCCCCGCCTTGTCCCCGTTCTGCTTCCGGTGTGCGCTCGCCGGCTGTTCCGTCGTTAACCGCCAACCTCTGCCATGACCACCACCCTTGAGCGGCCCCATCCCGAGGCTCCCACCGACCAGGCGGTGCTCCAGGTGCGCGGCCTGAACGTGTTCTACGGCGAAAGCCATATCCTGCGCAACGTAGATCTCACGGTGCGCCCCGGCCAGATGGTGTGCCTGATCGGCCGCAACGGTGTGGGCAAGACCACCCTGCTCAAAACCGTGGTGGGCCTGCTGCGCCAGCGCGGCGGCGCGGTGGAGCTGGGCGGCCGGGAGGTGTCGGCGCTGGCACCCCACCAGCGCGCCCGTGGCGGCATCGGCTACGTGCCCCAGGGGCGGGAGATCATTCCCCAGCTCACGGTGCGCGAAAACCTGCTGCTCGGCCTGGAGGCGCTGCCGGGCGGTCTGGCCAGGCACCGCCACATCGATCCGGTGGTGTTCGAGTTGTTTCCGATCCTGGAGAAGTTCCTGGGCCGCCGTGGCGGCGATCTCTCCGGCGGCCAGCAGCAGCAGCTGGCGATTGCCCGCGCCCTGCTCGGCAAGCCGCGGCTGCTCCTGCTCGATGAACCCACTGAAGGCATTCAGCCCTCGGTGGTGCTCGACATCGAGCGGGCCGTGCGACGCATCATCGAAACCACTGGCATCTCCGTGCTGCTGGTGGAGCAGCACCTGCATTTCGTGCGTCAGGCCGACTGGTACTACGCCATGCAGAAAGGTGGTGTGGTGGCCAGCGGCTCCACCGATGAGCTCAGCAAGGACGTGATCGATCGCTTCCTGAGCGTGTAAGTGCTGATTGGTTGCAAGACTTGCGCCTTTGCCTGTTTGTCAGTAATGGTTAAGTCGTTTCAACACTGTCTCATGCACTGGTTCAGCCGTAACGCTCTTGCTGCAGCCCTCGTGGCCGGTGCGGCTCTCGCGCCTCTGACGCAGTCGGTCCAGGCCCAGACCTGTGAGTTTCTCGCTCCTGTGGGTGGTGATGGCGTCACCAAGATCATCACCAAAACCATTGGTCCAGGCAATCCGTTTGGTCGTCCCAACTGGAATACCGATTTTTTTGTGACCAAGCCCTACAGCAGCTATAAATTCTTCTTCACCGCGAATTCGTCGGTGAGCGCCACCTACCCAATCCAGGGCTATCTCAAGTTCACCGATGGTTCCAATCTGCAGGTGATCAATGAGTCGTTCGCGCCCCAGGTGGGTACCGGTCGCATGTGGGGGCCCTTCCCGGCGATCCCCGGCAAGACCGTGAGCCAGCTCAACTTCAAGATCGGTGCCAGCGCTGATCAAGCGGCCACGGGCTTCACCTATCGCATCTCCACCATGGGTTGCATGTGATCGTCGAGGCTGATCTGGGCCCAGGCTGAGGGCCGGGGCAGGCGCGAGCGTACGGCCACTGGCAGCAGCACCAGGGCCCAGATCGTCAGCAGCAGCAACTGCAGAGCCAGCGCTTTGATGCTGCCGGTGATGGCCAGGATGCCCAGCAGATAGGGCCCCCACCAGAGCCCGTTGCGCAGGTCCAGGGGTGGAGCCTCTGGACCCTGATGTCTCCAGCGATCCACCGCCACAAACACCGCGCCGGGCACCAGCACTGCCGCCAGGGCCCCCTGCAGCGCGTGGACACCGCACCAGCTGATCGCCCAGGTGGAGAGCACAAAGGCCAGGCTGCACCAGGCCCCGGCGCAGGGGAGCCGGAAGCGGCGAGCAGCCCTGGGGCATTGGCGCCGCAGCGCCAGCAGGCTCACGGGCCCCATGGCCAGGGCCATCACCAGGGTGGCGGTGAGGAAACTCACCACCTGCTGCCAGCTCGGACCGCTCAGCAGCATCACGATCCCGAAGGCCAGGCTCAGCAGCAGGGCCGGGGCCGGTACGGCCTGCCGGTTCAGCTGGCCCAGCCGCTGCGGCAGCAAGCCACAGCGCCCCATCATCCAGCCCACCCTGGCAGCGGCGCCCATGTAGGTCATGGCGGTGGCGCTGGGTGAAATCACCGCATCGATCAGCAAGAGCTTCGCGACCCAGGCCAGACCGAGGCCCAGGGCGATCGCCACCAGGGGCCCCCCGTGGGCACTGAGCTGCAACTGGCCCCAACCCCGCTGCAGCAGCTCCGGCGGGGTCGACACCAGAAAGGCCAGCTGCAGCACCAGATAGATCGCCAGGGAGACCCCGAGTCCCAGGGCCATGGCCAGCGGCACGTTGCGCTGCGGATTGCGGGTTTCACCGGCCAGGTCCATGGCGGTGCGGAAGCCCAGCAGGCTGAAGAGAATGCCGCCGCCGCTGATGGCGGCCACCATGCCTCCCAGCAGGCCGCCCGCGGCATTGCGGGTCTGCAGGGCATCGAGGCTGAGGTTGCCCCAATGGCCAGCGGTAAGCATCAGGGCGGTGGAGGCCAGCAGCGGCACCACCAGCTTCCACACGGTGAGCCCCTCGATCCAGCGGCCCAGCCAGGCCACGCCCGCCAGGTTCACCCAGGCCAGCAGCACCAGCAGCAAAGATGCCAGGCCCAGGCCTGCCGCGCTGAGCACCTGTCCCTTGCCGCCATCGAGGGTGAGCCAGGGGTAACTGCTGGCCAGATACTGCATCACCGCCAGCACTTCGATCGTGGGCAGGGCCAGGTAGGCCACCCAGGCGCACCAGCCGCCCAGAAAGCCGCTGGTGCGGCCATGGCTGAGCAGGGGCACCTGGGCCAGGGCGCCGGAGCTGCTCACCAGGGAGCCCAGCTCGGCGAACACCAGGGCGATCACAAAGGCCATCACGCCCCCCAGCACCCATGCCAGCAGCGACGCAGGGCCGGCCATGCGCGCGGCGTAGAACGGCGCGAACAGCCAGCCCGAACCGATCGTGGCTGTCACCACGGCCAGGGTGAGGCCCCGCAGCCCCAGTTGGCGCGCCAGGCTGCTGCTGGCGGTGGAGTCGGGGGTCATCAGGATGGGAGAAGACGTCGCCAGAATCGCTCGCTTTGCGCCGCATCGCAGCGCGCCAGGGGATACCCGTTCAGGCGGAGCAGCGGACGGCAACCGAGACTGTTGATCAACCAGGCCGCCCCCGCCCGGCCGGCGGCAACGGCGGGCAGCCCGATCGGTTCAGAGGCTTCTGCCACCAGGCCCTGCTCCAGGGCGCGCTGGCGCATCACGCCGGGCAGGCAGCCGCTGTTCAGCGGCGGGGTGTACCACCGGCCCCCGATCTCCAGCAGCAGGTTGGCGGTGGTGCCGCAGCACAGCCCGCCGGCGGTGCTCTCCAGCAGGGCGTCGTGGGCACCGGCCTGCCGGGCCTGGCACCGGGCCTGGATGGCGTTGCCGTAAGCGAAGGTTTTGCAGCGGCTGAGCAGGCTGGTGGCACAGCGGCGCTCCGTGGGGCTCACGATGGCGGTGATCGGGCTGAAGCTCGGTCGGGTTGCTGAGAGCTGCAGCCAGAACTGCGGGCTGCCGCCATCGCCGGGGACATCAAGGCCTCGGCCTCCGCCGCCCCGGCTCCAGTTCAGCCGCAGGGCGCCGCTCTCGATGCCGCTGCGCTCAACGGCTGCTTGGACAAGCTCCCGCACCAGCTCCGCGCCGGGGGGCGTGGGCATCTGCAACAGCACCGCGCTTCGCTGCCAGCGGGCCAGATGGGCCTGCAGTAACTGCGGTTCGCCTCGCTCGATCAGCACCGTCTCAAACAGGCCATCCGCCAGCAGCAGGCCCCGATCGTTCAGCGCAATCCCCAGCTGTTCCGGTGCGCCCCACTGGCCGCCCGCTGCCGCCCACCCGTCAGGCCCTGCGGGGCCCCCAATCCAGGCGATCGCATCGGTGCTCATGCCAGGACTCATGCCAGGGCCTCCAGCAGGGGCCGCAGCTTCCAGCCCAGCTCCTCCGCCTCGCCTTCGGGATCGGAGTCGGCCACGATCCCGCAGCCGGCGTGGGCGCGGATCGTGCAGCCGCTGATGAAGGCGGAGCGGATCAGGATCGAGCTGTCGAAGCTGCCGTCCGGCGCCAGCCGGAACAGGGAGCCGCAATAGGGGCCCCGCGCCACGGGCTCCAGCTCTGCCAGCCGCGTGCAGGCCCGCACCTTGGGGGCGCCGCTGATCGAGCCTCCAGGCCAGCTGGCCCGCAGCAGATCGGCGAGGCCCAGCCCCCCGCGCAACCTGCCGCGCACCACCGAGGTGAGGTGATGCACCTGGGCGTAACTCTCCAGGCCCACCAGCTGGGGCACGCGCACGCTGCCGGGCTCGCACACCCGGCCCAGGTCGTTGCGCAGCAGATCCACGATCATCACGTTCTCGGCCCGGTCCTTGGGGCTGGTGATCAGGGCGGCGGCCGCCTCCGCATCGGCGGCTGGATCGCTGTGGCGCGGCCGGGTGCCCTTGATCGGCCGCGTCTCCACCCACCGATCGGCCTCCAGCCGCAGAAACCGCTCCGGCGAGGCGGAGAGCACGGCCTCGCCAGCGGCCTCCCCGGCGGCGATGGCCAGGCCGGCGAAGGGGGCCGGGCATTGCCGCCGCAACCGTCCGTAGAGCGCCAGTGGATCCGGCGGCGCTGGCAGCCGCTGTTCCACGCAGGCGGTGAGATTGGCCTGGAACAGATCGCCGCAGGCGATCAGCTCGCGGATCTGCTGCACCTGGCCGGCGAAGCGGCGCGGGTCGGTGTGCCAGTGCCACTGGTTCAGCGGCAGGCCGCTGGCTGATGGTTGGGCCTCCGCCGCGGGGGGAGCCTCCGGCATGGCCCGGATCACGGCCGCCATCCGCTCCATGGCCGCAGCATCGCTGCCTTCCAGCCAGAGCTCCCGGGTTGGGCGGTGGATCGCCAGCACCGGGTCGTGGCGGGCGGCCCAGAGGCTGGCCATGGCCGGGGGCTTCCAGTGGCTGGCCGGCTCCACCCAGGCCCCCGCCTCGTAGGCCAGCCAGCCCATCCAATGCCCGCCCCCGGCCGCAATCGCGGCCAGCGCCTCAAACGGGTCGCGGGCCCCCGCCGTCTCGGGCAGGCCCCGGCACACCAGCTGCTGATGGGGCGCCACCCCCACGCGGCTGATCCCCGCCAGCGCACTGCCGCTGCCATCCAGCCACACCAGCCCGTCGCGGCCGAACTCCCGGACCAGGGCCTGCACGACCAGCCAGGGCGATCGCCACGGCAGCGCCAGCCGCCTCCAGGTGGCCCGGTTCATCCCCGGCTGGCCAGATCGGCCCGGCCAGCCTCGATCAGCGCGGCGTCGCGGATGCGGCAGCTGTCGCACACGCCGCAGGGCTGCTTGCCGCCGCTGTAGCAGCTCCAGGTGGTGGCAATCGGCACCTGGAGGCGCAGGGCCTGGCGCACGATCTCGGTTTTGCTCCATTCCACCAGGGGAGCCCACAGCTGGGGACCGTTCCCCTCGCGGCCGGCCTTAGTGGCCAGGTCGGCCAGGCTCTGGAAGGCGGCCAGGTAGTCGGGCCGGCAATCGGGGTAACCGGAATAGTCCACGGCGTTCACCCCCAGCACCAGCGTCTGGGCACCGCGCGCTTCCGCCAGGCTCAGCCCCAGGGCGATGAACACCGTGTTGCGCCCCGGCACGTAGGTGCTGGGGATCACGCCGGCTTCCACGCCGCCGGTGGGCACGGCGATGGCGGCATCGGTGAGGGCCGAGCCGCCCCAGGCCGCCAGGTTCACGGCAATGGTGTGGTGCTCGGCCAGGTGCAGCGCTTCGGCGATGGCGGTGGCGGCGGCCAGCTCGCGGCGATGGCGCTGGCCGTAATCAAAAGAGAGGCCGATCACCCGGTAGCCGGCCTCGAGTGCCAGCGCGGCCGCCGTGGCCGAATCCAGCCCGCCCGAGAGCAGCGCCACGGCCAGGGGTGGCTGCCCCTGCGGCTCTTGCGTGGGGCCAGCGGAAAGCGACGGGCTGTTCATCATCGGGAGGTTGGCAGATGGCTGACGGCCGTGCGCTTCATCGCCAAGATGCCGCCAGATGGTGGCGCATGCCGTGGTGTTGCGAGCAGCGATGTTCCGAGCAGCGGTGGTGGCTGGAGCCCTGGTGGCGTTGCCTGCGCTGGAGGCCAGCGCCATCCCCCGCCTCGACCTTTCCGGTTACCCCCGGCCGGCAGCCGGCGATCGTCGCTGGGTGATCCAGTTGTCTGGGCTGCTGCCGCCCACCAGCGACCCCTCCCTCTCGCCCAACCCCCGTGACTGGCGCGTGCAGTTGATGGTGGGGCAGACCGCCCTGGTCGACTGCAACCAGCACAGCTTCAGCGCCCGCATCCGAGCCGAGCGACTGCCCGATGGCAAGGGAGCGCTCTACCGGGTGTCGAACGTGGGACCGTTGATCTCCACCCGCATGGCCTGTCCTGGCAAGCCGCGGCAATCCACCGTTGTGCCGATGGCGGGCAAGCCCTACGTGGTGCCTTACAACGCCAGCCTCCCGATCGTGGTGGATGCCCCCGCCCCCCTGGAGCTGCGCTGGAGGATCTGGAAGGCGGAGAAGGAGAGCCAGCCGGCACAGCTGGTGCCTTGAGGGAGGTCAGCGAACGCCCAGCAGCTTGTGGGTCTGCAGGCTGAGCCGCCACTGGGGGTTGGCTTTCACGAAGTCGATCGCCAGCTGCTGACCCTCCGGGCAGGCGTGGCCGGGCTGGAGCAGCAGCGCTGGCCCTTCCCCTGAGCTGCTGCGGCCAATCCAGGCAGCCTGGGCCATGGTTCGTGCGAAGGCCAGGTCGTCGGGGCCATGCACCACCACCTTGAGCTCCTGGCAGGCCGCCAGGAGTTCCGGGGTCGGTGGCCTGTGGCGTTTGGGCGAGAGGGTGATCCAGTCGAAGCTGCCGCTCAGTGGATCCACGCCACTGGTTTCCAGATGCAGGGGCACCACGGCGCCATGGACGGTGCCAGTCAGGTCCCGCAGTGCCTGGCACAGCCCACCGAGCTTGTGGTGCAGCGGTTCTCCGCCGGTCAGCACCACGAATGCGGCGCCGGCGCCGACGGCCGCCGCCGCTTCGCTGGCCAGCGCACTCACAGAGCGCCGCGGCTGCAATGCTTCAGGCCAGGAGTGTTTGGTGTCACACCAGCTGCAGCCCACAGTGCAGCCCCCCAGCCGGATGAAGAAGGCGCTCCGGCCGGCGTGTATCCCTTCCCCCTGCAGCGAGTGGAAGGTTTCAACGACGGGGAGCTCGACCAACGCTTGAGTGGCTGCCAGAGCATCACGTTGCCGCACTGCCACACCGTTGGTGGCAAGACACTCCCGGCTCGGCAGAATGGCGCGATGGAGCCCATTGAATCGTTTGAATCGTCAGCAGATCAGCGAGCCGATCAGCGCATCGGGCATCGGCTCCTCGACGGTGCCACTCGCCGCCCTTGCCCGGCATGGCCTGCTGCGAGCGTTTATCCGCCAATGCCTGACCGCCGAAGCCCTGGCTGATGAAGAGCTCAGTGACGAGGAGCGACGTCAGGCCCTGATGGCTTTCGCCGAGCAGCGCAGGCTGGTCAACGGTGAAGCCCTGGAGCGTTTCCGCGTTGCCAATCTGCTCACCCCGGAGGCGCTGGCCCTGCAGGTGGAGCTTCCGATCCGGCTGCGCCGCCACTGTGAGCGGCTCTATCGCCCCAAGGCGGAAGCCCGCTTTCTGGATCGCAAGCAGCAACTGGATCGGGTGGTGTACAGCCTGCTGCGGCTCCAGGATGGGGGCCTGGCCCGGGAGCTCTATTTCCAGCTGCAGGACGGTGAGGCCACCTTTGCTGACCTGGCGGCTCAGTACGCCGAGGGACCGGAGCGGGCCACCCGCGGCATCGTGGGACCGGTGCCCCTCACCCAGGCCCACCCCCAGCTGGTGGAGCGTCTGCGCACGGCGCCGATCGCCCAGGTGCAGGAACCGTTTCAGATTGAGCAGTGGTGGCTGCTCTTCCGGGTGGAATCCCTCACCCCTGCCACCTTTGATGAGCCCATGGCTCTGCAGATGAGTCAGGAATTATTCGAGCAGTGGTTGGAGCAGGCCGTGGAAGCACGCCTGGATCAGCTCCGGCCCCAGCTGCTGGCCCCCGTCGCTGCCCAGCCCCGATGACCCAGGCTCTTTCCAACACGCTGCTCAGCAGTCATCCCGCCTTCGCGTCCCTCTCCGACGCTGGACGCCGGCTGCTGGAAAGCCGCTGTGAGCTGCGTGGCTTCACCACCGGTCAGGAGCTCTGCACAGCCGATCTGATCCCCAGTCAGGTGCTGCTGCTGGCTGAGGGCCAGGCCCGCCTGCTCAGCCGTGATGGTGGTCGCCTGTGCACCGTTGAGAAGCTTGCCGCGGGGACATTTGTGGGCCTCGCTTCCCTGTTGCGCGCCCAGCCTTGTGAGGCTGTCACCGCAGCGGGGTCCCTCCAGGCCTGGGTCATTCCCGATGAGCTGGTGCTGGAGCTTCTGGCCTCGGAGCCTGCCTTCGCTGGCTGGTCGGCAGGCCATCTGTTCACCGCAGAGTTGCTGGCGCTGGTGGAGCAGCTGCTCACGGCGCACCCCCGTCCGGGGGTGAGCGCACTCCACGAGCTGGAGCGTGTGCGCACGGCCGCCCGGCTGATCCAGCCCACGGCAGAGGTGCTCGCCCAGCTGCATCCGGACGTGGTGCTGCTGGCGGCCAGCCACAACCTGCCCCATCACCCGGTCGCCTCCCGGATTGATCCCGAGGCGGGTGTGCCCGAGGCCAATCCGCCGCTGCCGGCCCGGTTGATCGGCGTTCCCCTGGATTGGTATGCCGCGATCGTTGAGCCGGTCGCTGTTGTGGAGGGTGAGCTGGTGGACGATGGCGCTGCTGGCGGGTCAGCGGGTTCGGCTCTGGTACCGACCTCCGGTGGTACACCCCTCGCCTCCGGCCTCGACCTGGGCCAGCGCGATCAGGTGCCATTCCGGCTGCAGCGAGGGGAGGGGCCCCTGGCGGAAACCCTGGCCTGCTTCCAGATGCTGGCAGCCGAGCTGAAGCTTCCGTTCCGCCGGGATGCAATCGAGAAGATCCTGCGGGATGCGCTGCGGCGTGGCCAGCAGCCTGATCTGCAGCTCTGCGGCAACATCGCCGCGATGATGGGTCTGCATGTGAGTGGTGTGCGGGTGCCGGCCAGCCAGGGCACCCGGCTGCAGACGCCGGCCCTGATTCCCTGGAAGGCAGGCTTTGCGCTGGTGCGCGCGGCCAATGCCCTGGGTCTGCATGTGGCCTCGCCCCGCGACGGTCTGGTGGTGGTGCCGCCCGCCGAGCTGCCCGAGCTGTTCCCTGACGGCATTGAGTTCCTGCTGCTGGAGCGGCGCACCGGCACTCCCGAGCAACGCTTCGGCTTCGGCTGGTTCTGGCCGGCGCTCAAGCGCTACCGGGGCATCCTTGGCCAGGTGCTGCTTGCTTCCTTTGTGGTGCAGTTGTTCAGCCTGGCCAATCCCCTGCTGATTCAGGTGATCATCGACAAGGTGATCAGTCAGCGCAGTCTCGACACGCTGCAGGTCCTCGGCATTGCCCTGGTGGTGGTGACGATTCTGGAGGGTGTGATCGGATCGCTGCGCACGTTCCTGTTCACCGAAACCACCAACCGCATTGATATGCGCCTTGGTGCTGAGGTAATTGACCACCTGCTGCGCCTGCCCCTTAATTACTTTGATCGGCGGCCGGTGGGTGAACTGGGCACCCGCATCGCTGAGCTGGAGAAAATTCGCAATTTCCTCACGGGCCAGGCTCTCACCACCCTGCTGGATACCGCTTTTTCAGTGATCTACATCGTGGTGATGGTGTTCTATAGCTGGTTGCTCACCCTGATCGCCCTGTGTGTGCTGCCGATTCAGATCGGCCTCACGGTGATTGGTGCTCCGCTTTTCCGTCGCCAGTACCGTGACACCGCCCAGGAGAATGCCCGTACGCAGAGCCACTTGGTGGAGGTGCTCACCGGCATCCAGACGGTGAAGGCTCAGAATGTGGAGATGATCAGCCGCTGGAAGTGGCAGGGCCTCTACAGCAACTACATTGCCCGATCGTTTGAGAAAACAATCACCGGCACGGCCATCAGTGAAACCTCCCAGGTTCTGCAGAAGCTGTCTCAGCTGCTGGTGCTCTGGCTGGGAGCCACCTTGGTGCTCAAGGGTGAGATGAGTCTTGGGCAGTTGATTGCCTTCCGCATCATTGCAGGCTATGTCACCCAGCCCCTGCTGCGTCTCTCGTCGATTTGGCAGAACATCCAAGAGCTGAAGGTGTCGTTCGAGCGCCTTGCCGATGTGGTGGATACCCCCGAGGAATCCGATGAGGGTGACAAGGGCAAGATCCCGTTACCGCCGATTGTTGGTGAGGTGCGTTTCAATGACGTCTGCTTCTCGTTCCAGCCAGGTGGCTCCCTCACTCTCAATCACATTGACTTGACCATTCCTGCGGGAACTTTTGTTGGGGTGGTGGGACAGAGCGGCAGTGGCAAGAGCACCCTCACCAAAATGCTTTCGCGCCTCTACTCCCCCAGCAGCGGCAGGATCTTTGTCGATGGTTACGACATCGACAAAGTGGAGCTCTATTCCCTTCGCCGCCAAATCGGGATTGTTCCTCAGGAGCCGTTGCTCTTTACAGGTTCGGTTGCCGAGAATATCGCCCTCACCGACCCCGACGCGACCAGTGACGCGATTGTGGAGGCGGCTCGCCTCGCCTGCGCCCACGACTTCATCATGGAGCTGCCCGGTGGCTACAGCGCCAACGTGGGCGAGCGCGGCGCCAACCTGTCCGGTGGCCAGCGCCAGCGGCTGGCTCTGGCCCGCACCCTGCTGTCACGGCCTCGGTTGCTGGTGCTCGATGAGGCCACCAGTGCGCTTGATTACGACACCGAGCGCCGAGTGTGCGACAACCTGCTCGACAATCTGCAACATTGCACGGTGTTCTTCATCACCCACCGCCTCTCCACAATCCGGCGAGCTGATC
>VFQS010001389.1_pt1 | contig 22413 bp, 12 predicted proteins | sample 3512361 | NCBI WGS metagenome assembly VFQS01 (sample SAMN10412375, study PRJNA504923) | tailings metagenome | isolation source: Relicate 1 Philex TSF3 active mining | place: Philippines
TAAATATACAAGTAATTCCAGATTAAATAGATCACGTGATAAAAATTTAGGTAAAATTATAAATGTTATCAATAAATATCACAGTGAAACTAAAAATAATTTATCAAAATGTAATAATAATCTTGAAATTTTAGCAATTGAACCAAATATTGAAAATTTTATATCTCGTCGGTGTAGATATAAAGATTTAAAATCATAATTTTATTTTGTATTTACATTGAGAATTATTTGTTAAAAAATAATTATTTTTAACAAATTTATATATTTATCTAAAACATTTTTTTAATTATTTTCATGATTACTATTTTTAGTAATATTACCCATATTTACACCATTATCTACATTTCCTTTATTTTTTCGTCTATTTTCTAAAATATTTAATTCATATTCATTATAATTTCTATTTTCAAATATATGCTCCGGATTTACAAAATTTAAACTCAAATTTCCAATATTTTCATAAATATTATTATTTTTTAAATATAAATCATAATAATCACCTAAATCAGCTAATAATGATTTAAATTGTCTTTTATATACACCAAATTCTACATTATTATTTGTATATATTTTATGTAAATCACGTATTACATTATATAAAATAGAATCATAGTATGAAATAATTCCAATTTTTTTATTACGTCTTTTATAATGAATATCTATAATACGACTTATATAATCATCTTTTATTTTTATATTTAAATTATTACTATTATTTATATTTGACACATTTTCAAAACTATGATATATTAAACTCTTTATTACTTTACGAGTATGAGCATATACAATAAATAATAAATATTGAATAAATGTATAAGCATATGTACAATTTCCACTAAAAAAATGTTTTGATGGATAAAATGTATTATAAAAATAATTTATTTCTTTAAAAATATGTTTTTTAGAATTATAATATATTTTACTTTTTTTCATATTATTAAATAAACGTTGTGTTTCATGTAAAATATCAACACATAATCTTTCTATTTTATTTATATTATTTTCCAAAAATAATTCATATAAATTACGTTTATAATAATTCATTTTACCATGTAAAATTATAATATTTTTACTTTTATAAAAATAATTAATCATTTCTTCATAGTTCTTTATTTGTTCCATATTTATTTGAGATTCTTTAATAAGATTTATATACATATTTATATTTTCTATATTATTTGATAATAATTGTGTTTTATGTGATAGTGATACACTTCTAAATATTTTTGTATCTATTTTATTTATATAAACATTTTGAATTGCATCCGCTAAATGTAAATCAAATACCATTCTTTGAATTTCTTCTAAATATTGATTTTTTGTTAATTTTTGTTCATTTAATACATATTTTTCAAAATCTAAATAAATTAAATTACTTCTTACACTATTTTCATACTCTTCATTTAGTGAAGGTGGCAATGGAATATTTTCATTTTTAATAATATTATTTTGAGGATAATATACTTCCCCTTCTTTTGATGTACAAAAATTACAAAATAATATCAATGGCTTCTCATTTGTCGGTTTCACTTTTAATATTATTTTTTGTAATATATTTTTAAATGATAACACTTTTGTTTTATTCTCATTTCTCATATTACGCACATTTATACTTAAATTTCTCTTAAAACTTCCCATTTTATTTAATCGCGTTCCAAATTTTGTATTTGCTTTTAATGCCATTAAATAATTTGAATGTATTGTATAATAATCATTATTTTCAATTCTTATATTTGTAATACTTGGATATAATAATTTATGAATAATATCTTGATTTATTTTATTAGTTGGATGTAATAATGCGTCTTTTATTTTACGATGTGAAATTACTTGTTTATTTGCAATAACTTGTGTATTTGCATTCATAGATGAATTTGAATTTATATTTATTTCTTTTTTTATACTTTTTTTACTTTTACTTTTACTTTTCACTAAAATAAACCCATTATTTTCTGGATTTTCTTCAACATTTTCTTCTTGATATGCAATATAAGATTTTGCTGGTAACTTAAATAATCCACTATAAAAATTATGCTTTTCTTCACTTTGTAAATTAAAATCATGCATTTTATCATTATGTTTATAAACTTTAAAATACTTTTGTATATAAAGTTCAGGATTATTTAAAATTTCTTCTTTATTATGATTTTTGACTATTTCTTCTAATTTAAATAATTCTAACAAAGATGTTTCAATCATAATTGATTTTATAAAAGATTCACTAAAATCATTTTGTAATTTCATGCGTTCAATTAAATAATTAATAATTAATGAACCCCATGTATTACCATTATTTTCTAAACGAATGATATATACATTTTTTGGAATTTTTATAAATCCTTTTTTATCATTTGTACTTCCATGAAGATGCAAAAAATAATTACTGGAAAGATTACGCTGATTTATATGATTTGGTAAATCATAATCTTTTAAACGTGTATTTACAAAATAATCAAAATCATTATATTTTTTATTATTTTTTTGGAGATCTTTTATATATTTTAATAATGTTGTATGTATATCATTTTTTAAATTTAAATTATTTATATTTGAACTATTTAATATTGAAAATGGATTATTAAAATTCATTTTTGACGTTTACTATAATTAAAATATAGATATCTATATTTTAATCATATTATTTTATTTTTTTATTTTGTAATCATAAATTAAATATTATTCTTCCACAAATTTAATTTCATTATTTAAATCATATGCATTCTTTTCTTCATTACTCCCAAGTGGTTTTCCAATATGAAGTTTATATATTCCATCAAAAAATGCTGTTTTAAATCCGCAAAATAAAAACTTTACTGCATAATCAAATTCAAAATGCCATGTTATTTTTTCAAATATTCCACATGCTTTATATACATCCACACTTAATACACTCGGATTTAATGAATAATATGGCCAATTTACAATGGTTGGAGCATTATTGATAGATTCTATATATTGAATAAATTCTTCACTTTGTTGATGAATAAATTGATGTAATATATATTTATTATAACGATCGTTTTTAATTATTGGAAATTCAATATATTTTCGAATACCACCATTTAAATCTATATCTTGTACACATATATTTTGTACATAATTTCGATTATATACAACTTGTTTAATAGAATCATCATTTACCATAATTTCAAGTGCCCTACTTATTGAATCAAAATAAACTACTGATTGCCAATCATCTTCCATATGTAATGTATGCGTACAACCACTTTCTAATACATGATTTCGTATAATATTCATACTTGGAATATGACCTTTTTCTTCCATATTTTTCCAAATAAATGTAAAAAATGGATAATTATTTTTCATTTTTTCACGATCTTCTATACTTGAATTATCATCCACACATAACCAAATTTTAATATATTTTAAATCTTCTTCCGGTGTACAATTTATGAATGAATTCATTGTTTTTTCAAATAAATCATAACGTTTACACGTTGTAATTGTAAATATTATGGATTTATCTTTTTTTTCAAAATTTTCTTTATATAAAGAAATAAAATCTATTTTTTCTTTGTTATAATTTATATATTTATCTTTTACATGATCAATAGATGATGATTGAAAATATTGTATTTGTTTAATTAACTCATCCGGAACATATTGTATAACATCATTAAATGATGGTCTTAATAATATTCGATTACATAATTGATAGGCTACATCATATATATTAAGATTTAGTGCAATAATAATAATTTCAAATTCTAAATAAAATAAATAAATATTTATATTTTCTTTATTTAAATAAGTACTTTTTAATATTATATGCTCAATAAAATCATTATATTTTTCACCATTTATATCATTTATTAATGTTGGTACAAATTTATTTAAATAATATTTAGCATAATTATAACCACAAACATAATTATTATTTAATCGGAATTTAACTAATAGTTCATATATTCCTATAAAATTATTGTTACATATTTCATAGCTTTTTGCATATGTTTCTATAATATTGTTTTGTGGGTAATTACAATGTTCTTTTGCTTTTGCACATAATATATATAATATACTTTTAAATTCATTATTTTCTGTATCATTATTTTTAGATAAATATGATTCTATCATATTTATTACATATCCATATTTTTGCATATTATATAACTTTATAATTTTTTCATAAAATAATTTAATATCATAATCATATGTATAATATTGTTCTGCATTTTCATTTTCAGAAAATTTAAAAATTTGATAAAAATCTAAAATATGAACTTTATTATATTTTATTTTGTTATTATTATCTTTTAAACATACATATTTTTCATAAATATTTATATTTTCTTCAGGTGTTTCATAAGTTTCTATAAAAATATATGATTTACTAATATTATTATGATTTTCATATATCATTTGATTGATATTATCTATATTTTTTACTTCATCTTTATTTATTAAAAATAATAATATCATATTTTATATTTATTTTATATTTATTTTTTCCAAAATATAAGTATTACTTATATTTAATATTATTTTTCTAAAATATTTACTTAAAAAATATAATCTTTATTATAAATAGTAATATATTTAATAAAAATATGAATAATATATTTAAAAAAATAAATATTAAAAATATTTCAAAAAATATTCATTATATTATACTTGGAATTTTAATCATTTTAATATGCATTGCTTTAACACATACATATAGTAAAAAAGAAGATTTTATTGGTAATAAAAGTAGATCATTAACAGATTTGGGAGATGATATTGGAGAAGCTGAAAAAAAAGATTATGTACAATTTCCACCTAAAAGTAAATATGATTTAATGAATAATATTTTTGGTAAACAAAATAATGAAGAAAAAGAAGATAATAAACTTGATATAAAAGATATTCCAACACCATTACCTGAATCACGTAATGTTGGTAAGCAAGAATTAGAAAAAAGTGATTTACAAAAATCATTTTCAAAAATTGATGATAAAAATCCATTATTAGGAACATGTGATTTTTATTTTAATAAATGTCCAAATAATAAAAGCAGTATGGCAACTATTAAAGGAAATAATTTAACATGTGGCAAAAATAATGTTGAAAATAAAAAAGCAGAAGCCATTGCTCAAATTAAAAATGGTTTCATTTCCAAAATAACAGTCATAAATCCTGGTTTAGGTTACAACTATCAAAACCCTCCAAAAGTAAATATTCATTCTTCAAAAGGAAATGGAGCATCTGCAAAAGCCGTTGTTGATAAAAATGGAACTATTACTTCTATTGATATAATTGATTATGGTTATGGTTATGTTGAAACACCATCTATTGAAATTGAACCTCCTCAAATGGATGGAGTTTGTCATTTATGCTGTTAAATAAGGAACTGTTCTCACTATTATAATTATATTTTTTTCTTAAAAATATAATTTAAAATCTTGTTCAAATATATCAAAATATATTGAAATATAGATTACATATATTTTGAAATAAATTTATTATTTTTATTGAGGTTGACTTTGAGATTTAGCTTTATTTATTTTTTCTTTAATCAATTTATTAATAGTATTAAAATCTTTTTTAGGCACAAGAATTTTAATAAGTTCTGAAAGTTTATTAATATATAAACGTACTTCTTCATTACTTTTATTTGCGACACTATTTTTAAATAAATTTTCAATTTTCATTGGTGATTGATTTAAATAATTATTTTGTAAAACTCTTTTAAAAGCAACTCGTATTGATTTATGTTTTTGAGGATTATTGTCACTATTATTTAAATTTTTGCGTGATATAAGAGATCGTAATGTTAAAATTGTATATAATAACTCTTTACGTAATTCTTCGTTTTTAACATATTTATCTCTATTCATATAATATGTAATCGTTGGTAAAATTAACATTAATATTTGAGCTATTTTTCGTATATTATAATATAATACACTGATATGTAATTCTTTATCACTTCCAAACTTAATTTTTCTAAATTTGGCTAAAAATTTACCATCTTTTGTAGTAGCATTTGTGTTACTTTTACCATTTGCCACAATTTTAATTGAAAAATCATGTTTCTTAGTATTTGGATTTTTTGTACTTTTCACCATTTTATGATAATAATAATATAATGAATGATTATTTTTATTTTCATTATTCATTTTTATTACTCCTTTTTTAACAATATTATCATATATATTTTCAATGGAAAATTTATTTGGACTTTTATTTTGTAATGTAGCTTCTGCATAACTTGTACTTGTTATTTTTTTACCATCTATCATTTCTTTTAATATAATATTTTTATAATATTGTATATTATCAACAAGAGTATTATATTTTGTTCTAAAAGAATTAAATGATGTACTTTTTGAATCAATCCAAGAAGATTCGATTTTACTTTTATTTAATGCATCTATTAAATCAATTATTATTTGAATCCAGATTTTAGCTCCTCCACTTATTCGTTCATTAATATTATTACTTACATTATTTTCATTTACTGGTTTTGATGATGATGAATCTGTTTCTTCAGCTTTTGCTTTTGAAAAGAAAGCTTTAGCACGATTCATCATAGATAAAGGTTTCGAATTATTTTTTTTTATACTTTTTATTTGATTTAATAATAGTTCATGAATTTTGGTAGTGTTAATACGTTTTGAATAAATGATTTTATATAATTTTTGATAATAATTTTTATCTAAACGTACATCATCATTATTTATAAATTTATTAAAATTATCTATATATATATTTGTTAAATTTAAACTCATTTTTATTATTTATATAACCTATATATAAATAATATTTTTATAAAAAAATATTTTATTTAACATTTTTACTTTCTTAACTTTTATTTTTACTTTTTTATTTTTTATTTTTTATTTTTTATTTTTTATTTTTTATTTTTTATTTTATACTTTTTTAGGTGTTTCAATAAGAATTTCATTTACAATAGATGATAATTCTTTATTTGAAACACGTATTTTTTTGTTTACTAATAATTTATTAATCTCTTTTTTTGTTTCATTCACAAGAGCAGGTATTTGACGACGAGTTATTTTAGGAATTAAATCATTTACAACACTTAATAAAGCATGAATATAAGCACGAGCTTCTTTATTTTTTTCTAGTGATTGATTTTGTGAAGAAATCATACTTTTTGCTAATGAATAATTATTATTGGATGATGCAACTTTTTCAGACGTAGTTGCAACTTTTTCTTTATTATTTTTATTTAATAAATATGGAAATTTAAAACCGAATATAAAATGAATAAGATGTAATAATAAATATAAAATAACTAAACGTTTAAATACAGAATAAGTTTTAGTTATTTCATATTTTGATTTATTTTTAATATTTGTACTAAATTTATTAAATACTTTTTGGAAATAATTACTATCATATTTAAGTGATATAAACTTATTTTTTAAATCTTGATTTTTTCCAAGTAATTGATTATATTCTATAATATTTTTTGCTTTGTTAAATTGACCATAAAATTGTGACATTATATTTTGAATATTATAAAAACTAGTTGTTTTGAAAGGTATTCGTGTTGAAAATGAATTACTTGAAAATATAGAATAATCACGATATTCAAATATATTTACAGTTTCACTTTTTCCATTTTTATTTTTAAAAGTAATATTAATAAATGTATTTAATAATGGTTTAACTGAATTAAATATTTCTGATATACTTCCTGTATAATTAACAGGATTATTCGATTTTATTGGATTTACTTTTTTTCTCATTTCTGTTTCAATATATTTAAATATATTAAAAAATCCATTAATATCGTAAGGAAAAGTATTATTTTTTATACGTGTTAAAAAATCAATAATAAATGTAATATTTTCAATTTTATTTTTTTCTTTTTGAGATAATCTTCTAAATAATACTATTAATTGATCAATTGCACTATTTATTTGTGTACTATTTGAATAATTCATAATTGTATTCATTGAACCACCTGTAATTTCATTATAAATTTTTAAATATTCATTTTGATAATTTATATTGATTGAATTTGAAATATTGTATTGTTTAATTCTATTATTAAATTTATTGAATTTAAATATTGTATCTGTTATATGAAGTTTGTCATTCATTTTTTTTATTTCTTCATATTTATCTTTAGTTATCGTATTATTTTTATATGCTTGATAAGCATTTGTTAAAATAGTAATGTAATTACTAATTAAAATATTTGTAATAATACCATTTGGATTTTTATTATTTTCTTGAATACTATTTGAACCTAAAAAAAATTTTATAGTATTATAAAAATAATATATATCTTCATTTGTTGGTTTAAAGTTAATAAACAGATTATCATATGTTTGATATCCAAATAAATTTTCAAATAAAGGTACTCTTTTTAAAGAAGTATATTGTGGTATTTTTTCTAAATTTAAATATTGTCCAATTTCTGGATATTCTAATAAACCAATTATTAAATATAATTCATTATTTAATTTTTCATATTCTATTTCAAAAACTGCTCTAATTTCTGATTCTGCTATACCAGTATTACTATATTCTACTTCACTACCTTTATTATTAATATAAACTTTAGTATCTGATTTTCTTATAATCATATTTGATAAAGTTGTAATTTTATCTTTTATATATTTTTTTATAGTTGGATTATTATTATGTATTCTTATAAAGTCGTTTAATAATTTTATATATTTATATACATTTAAAAGATGAATGAAATATAACTTTAAATCATTACTTAAAGAAGTATTTAGTGATGTAAAAATACTATATTTAGTAATAATATCTGTAATATTGCTTTGTAAATTTTGATTTATATGTATTATATTATTACGTTTCATAAAATTTGGTAATAATGTATTATTTATATAAGTATATTCTTCTGCTTGGTTCATTATTGAATTTATATTCATAAAAATTTTATCATTTGCAAAATAATCACTATATTTATATTCTATAAAAATATGATTTGTTTTTCTACCAGATATCATTCCCTGAATAGCTGTTTGACATTCTTTAAATATTGCGTCATAAGTTTTGCTATTATGATAAGTTGGACTTGAAATTGTGTTAAATTTTGTATTATCAATAAGTTGTGATAATATAGTGTTATAAGTATGAGGAGGAGAAGTAGCATTATTAAATATTGGAAATAAAAATTCATTCTTTAATTTATCAAATACAGTTTTATATAGTACAGTATCATATTCATCTCCTTTAATTTCATTGTATTTTTTAACATATTGAATAATTAATATTAAATAATTTAAAAGATGAAAGATTCTAACTAAATTGTCATCAATATTAAAAGTACTAAAAGTTGAAGTTATTGTTGATTTTTTTTCAATAACATATTTATCTATATCAGATATTAATTTTTCAAATAGTTGACTATTTATCAATTCATGTACATATATATTTTTTTTATTATTTCTAATATAATTAATTTCTAATCTAATATTATCTTTAATACTTGTAATAAAATTATATACACTCTTTTGATCTACTGTTCTACCTGGTTTAAGTATATTTATGTTTGATTTGTTTGGTTTAAAATATGTTTTATATATTAGTCCATTTTCTATTATTACATGTTGTGTAAATATTTCTTCTAGAGAAGGATTAGATGCCATTTTTATAAACAAAATTATCTAATATAAGATAATATTTATTATTTATAAATATTTTATTTATTAAAAATAAAGAAAAAAAAATAAAAAGTAAAAAAGATATAAAAAGAATCTTCTATTATAATAATAGTTATCAAAATGAATTCAGTCGAAAAAGGAAAAAAGAAGAAACATAGTCATTCAACTGTTCCAACAAGTACTCCTACACATTCCCATACAATTGTTCCAACAAGTAGTTTAACAAGTGTTCCTACTCATGATCACACGCATAAAAATGTTTTGAAAGAAAATAATCAAATTGATCCTATATCATATGCATATTTTGATCCAGTTGACCCAGTACCAGTTCCACCCATGAATAATAGTATGAGTGATGTTGATCCAGTTGACCCTACACCTGTGCCAGTTCCACCCATGAATAATAGTGTGAGTGATGTTGATCCAGTTGACCCTACACCTGTGCCAGTTCCACCCATGAATGTGTCCAAGTCGTCAACTGGGTTAAATGCATATTTTGATCCAAACGGTCCAGTACCAGTACCATTAAATCAAACGTATTTAAATCTTGCTTCTTCAAATCAAATAAATGAATCAAGTACAAAAACACTTTTATATACACCGATTGTACTTATCAGTGCTTTTGTAGGAATTGGATTTATTACATATAAGAGATATCAAAAACGTTTTACATATACACGAATTCCTGATCAAGATTCATATGAAATATAAATCCAATAATCTTTTTTTTTAGAACTTTTCCTTAGAACTCGCCCTTAGAATTCTTCTAAGGTACCATAATTATTATGTAATGGCTCATAATCATAAACATAATTACTTTTATTTTCTCTTTTATTTGTACAATACATTTTTATAATACTAATATATGTTAAAACCATAAGGGTAAATGATACACTTAATATCAAAATTACATTACTACTATTATTTTCAGTACTATTACTTATAGTACTATTACTTATAGTACTATTACTTAAAATAATAAATAAATCCATATTTGATTTTTACTTTATAAATATAATGTAAAAATCTTTTTATATAGAAACGAGTATATTTATTTTTATACTTTTCTTTTGGATTTGGATTTAATTGATTTTGTTTTGGATTTAGTTGATTTAGATTTAGTTGATTTGGATTTACTTATTTTGGATTTACTTATTTTGGATTTAGATGATTTGGATTTAATTGATTTGGATTTAGATGATTTAGATTTAGATGATTTGGATTTAGATGATTTGGATTTATGACCACCTCTTATATTTATTCTATTCAAATATTTTCGCATTAAATCTTTATAATTTTCAATGTTTCTTATATATGTTTTTTTACACATAATATTTGTTGTATAATATTTTGATACTAAATCTAAAAACTCTAATGTACCAAGTGCTGATGCAGCATTATTTCTATCGATTAATTCCTTAAATTCAAGTAAGTTTCGTGTTATATTTGAATAAAAATTATTTAATTCTATTGGTTTAATATTTTTTGTTTGTAATTTATCTTTAACTGCATTTCTAATTCTTTTAAAATCATTAAATTGTCTGCTATTACATAACACTTTTGTTTTATTCGCAAAATGAGCTGTAATTAAATAATATAATTCATCAAGTGTATCATTAAATTTTTCTAAACTAATTTTTTCTTTATTAATAATTTTATAATAAAATCTATTAAATTTATAAATATCAATATATGGAATTGGAGGTGGGTTATTTGCACGTGGTGAAACATTTAATACCATAAATATGCAAATAACCATTTTTTGAATATTTTCTTCAGATATTTCATTTTGAAGAGTATCAAATATAACACTATTTACTTTTTGTTCAACACCTTGTTTAAAACATCCACCATCAACACAATAAAATGGTAAACATGGGTTTGTAAAAGGTGGAATTACACGAATACTATCTTTATTTCGTCTTAATATCATATTTTTAATAATATTTCGTGTTTCTTCAAGAGTACCATTAATCATAATACCTTCATTTTTACGAATATCACATATATCAGTTGATTTATAATAACGACAATGATATTCAATATAATTCTCGAGTGTTGCTAAATAAAGATATTTAAATAATGAAACAATATGATTTGGTTCTACTTTATTTTTAATTGAATTAATTATATTTGAAAAAGTATTTATTTCAATAACAGTACTATTGGTAATTGTTTTATATACGAAATTATTTTGAATAAATCCATAATAGTCTTTTATTTTATTTATTAATATATCAGATGTTAAAACTTTTCCTTCATATGTTATATTTGAAATATTTAATAAAATAGATGAATTGCCTTTTACAAATTTATTAGAGCTTCCAAAAGATACTGCTTCTGAATATTTTTTAAATGTGATATTTGAAATGTTAAAATTAGGTGGTTTATCTGAATTTAAACCTGTATTTAAATATTTTATTAAATTATTTATATTACTATTATAATCACATAATGCATTTTTAACAGCACCTTGTGTTGATGTATTAGATCCAACAGAGGACGGTTGTATTCCAGATAAATCTACTTGTTTACTTACTCTTGTAAGCATTGTATCAAAATTTGGTATTGGTTTTTTTGGCGCGTTTTCATATTTAGTAGTATAATCAGTTTTAATAATATCCATATTTAAAGCATTTTTTATTTGTTCACTTTGATTATCAAAAACAATATCAATAAGATCGTCTAATGTACTTCTATCAGCGCTATTTTGTTTCATTAAATTATAATAATCAAATATTTTTAAATATTTCAAGAAATTATTTTTGTGAGTATTAAAAACATTTAACATAGCTTCAGGTGTATATGAACTATTTAATTTACTATTTGAATTCATTATATAATCAATTAAATTGTATTCAAACATTTTATACCAAGAATCTTTGTTTACACCTCGAAACTTAAGACTTTCGTAATATGAATTATAAACCGTTTGGTCGGATAATGTTTTAGATTTATTTTCTTTATTTGCAAATAATTGTTCAATAGTTACATTTAAAGTTGGATTTAATAATAACCCTATTTTTTCAGTAATTGATATTTCATTTGCATGATCTGGATTAACTGGAGTACGAATATTTTGTAATGCACTCAAATTTGAAGGATTATTTTTTAATTGTAAATAATTTTTATGAATATCATATATTGGTAATGAATATGATTTACATGCAAATGAAGTACTATTTACAACACCGTCTTTTGGAACTGATTTAGAATATTTTGAATAGAATTTTGGATTTGTTGGAATACCATCAACATGAGCATCTGAAAAACCTAAAATTGTATCATTATCTTCACAATCAAAAATATTTTCAACACCTGCAAAATCACCAATAATTAATATAGGTTTTGATTTTTGCGATTTTAAACTTTGATCTTCAGAATCAAATTTAATTACAATGACTGCATGACTTCGTGAACTATTGGGATTATTTGGTGTAGCTTTAACGTATCTATCTTCATCAATAATGTGAATTAATACTTTACCCATTGAAGTTCCTGCTCGAAATAATTTATCTTGTTCACTAATACCATTTTCGTCTAAAGTTCTATCAGTAAATGTATTTATATGTGTATAATCACTTTGTGAAATAAATTCTTTTTTAATATCATCGTATATAAATGGAATATTTTCAATTTTACTTAGTTCATTTGGTACAACTTTAGTAACAATATCTTTTTTATTTTTGGTATCATATGGATCTGAATAAAATTCATATGCTTTTACAGTTAATTTATCATATTTATTTTTAGCCATTTTATTACATAATGCAATTAAAACACCATTTCTATCTTCTTGTGTTTCACCTTTTGTAAAATATACTAAAGATGATGTCTTACCTGAACCACTTGCACCATAACCCATTATAAATACAGGTTTTTGATATTCTAATAATAATGTAACAACATCATCCATTCTATCACTAATATCACTATTTGTAGTAACTTCACGTTCACTACGTTTTGGAGGAAATATATTATTAAATGGACCTAATAAATAATTATGTTCATAGTTTTTTGGAACAAATGCTTGAGGCGTTGATAATGATGGTTTTCCAGATCGATTTGGTTCATAATAATTATTCCAAATAGTTTTATTATCTTTATCTTTTAATTCTAATAAATTTTGTTCTAAATTTGAATCTAAAAAAACTTGATTTGGTTGCATTCGATTTGTAAATGAATAATATGGAAAATTATGATGATTAAATCCAACATTTATAAATTTATTTGTTTCATCTAATTTAATATCAAAACGTCTATTATACATTGCAATTTGATTAGTTTCATTTGGATCACATCGAATTCGAAGATATGAAATAATATTTTGTGTACTTTTTTCCAAATATAATTTATCTATTTTTTTTTCTAAGTTTTTTGTATTAGAAATAAGATTTACCGTATTAACAATATTTTCAATAGATTTTGATAGATTAGTTTCATTTGTACCTATAAAATTATTAACAATAGTATTATATGTAGCATTCTTCATTGTTGTTTTATAAAATCCATCAATATCTGGATCTTTACTAATTACATTTTTAATGATTTCCATATATCTAAAAATATTTATATAATATATTTTAACATTACTTTCACCAATTCTTCTATTAGTTATTGCACATTGCCCACTATTATTTGAACAACTTTCAATATTCATTAGTAACATTTCCATTTTATTTGTATCATTTAATAAATTATTAATATCATTTACTTGAAAATAGTCATTACGTAATAATTTTAATACTGTTTTTTCTTTTGGTTGATAATTAAGATTATTATTTTGTAATGTTATTGAATCAAACATATCATTAACCCATTCAGTTATATTTATAAATAAAAATGAAGATAATGATTTTAAAACGGACATATTTGAAATCTTATCACCTTTTTTATTTCGAAAATCAATCGTCTCCTCATGAGAATTTCCCCTATTTGATATAAATAAATTAAGTAATTCTGAAATAGTTAATGCTGATATTTTTACAATATTTGGTGTTTCAATAATTTTTTTTAAAAAATCATAATATAATTCAATTAATTCAAGTTCACTATTTGTTTCGGATTGTTGTAGTGTAATTTGTCTAGATGAAGAATTATTTGGTGCAGATTTAGATTGAACTTGTGGTGCAGATTTAGATTGAACTTGTTGTTGTTGAGGATTAGTTTGACTTTTTTTCGAAGGTCTATTAGTAGGATTACCGCCTGAAAATAAATTCTCATTCAAAGTAGAAGGATTTGATTGTAATTGAGAAATTCCACTAGATACTGCACTAGTATATCTTGGTATCATTGAAGTATTTTTACGCGGTAATTGTTCATTAGTTGGTAATGAAGCTGAAAACCCTTTTTGTTTAGAAAGTTTTTCTTGTAAATTAGAAATTTGTTTTTCTAATCCAGGAAATTTTTCACTTTTTTCTTTAATCTTAGTAATAATATCTGAAATATTGTTAGTTGAGTTTGTTATTTTTAATAAAGGTAATATTTCTTTTAATGTTGGCTTAACTTTACTTTGAGAAATTAAATTTTTAATATTCCTTATCGTAACATTTCGATTTCGATTACCTTGTATATTTAATAATTTTTTTATTTCTTGTTCAATTGGTGATAATCGATTTACTTCTTCTTTTTCTTTTTTTTTATTTTCTTTTAATTGAGCACTTTTACTTTTAATATTTTCGATAATTTGATTAAGGGTTCTTTCATTTGAAGCATTAATACCAAGTGAAGCTGCAAGTGCACTTACATTTAATTGTTTTTTTACATTATTTTTAGAAACTAATTTTGCAATATTTTCTTCTAAAATATTACCATTTGTTTTCTTTAATAAACTTTTTAATGCATTTTCAATTGTAGTTAATTTACTAACTTTTGTAGTTAAGTTTTGCATATTTTGTTCTGAAATATTAGTTTCTTTCTTTAATAAAGTTTTTAATGCATTTTCAATATTACTTAATCTAGTAACTTTTTCAGTTAATTCCTCAATTTCAGATTCTTTTTCATGTTGTAAAGTTTCTAATGCACTTGTTTTAGTTACTAATTCTTGAGTTAAACTTGTTATTTCTGCACTTTGTGTTTTAATTGTTTGTGTTTTTTCATTATTTGTAGAACCTCTTGCTGTTAATAAATCTTCTTTTTCTTTTATTCTACTTTCTAAAGCAGCAACGCTTGCTTTTAATTGACTAATTTCATTATTTTTATCACTTGTACTTGCTTTTAAAGTTTCTAATTCTGACTCAGCAGCTTCTTTTGCTTGTGTAACAGATGATAAACTATTTTTTAAAGTTCTTTTATTATTTTCTAAACCTTGAATAGTTGCAGCTTTAGCAGCTATATTTTCTTTTGCTTCTTCTAATTCTTTTTTAATTCTTTCATGTATACTTTCTAATTCTTGAAATCTTATTTGTAATTTATTTTTTTCGGTTTCTAATTCAGCTCTTCTGGCTTCTAATGCATTATATTCAGTTTTACTTATTTTTTCTTCTTCTTCCGAAGGAGTTGCATTACTTACTTCTGATACATTTATTTTTGATGACTCTTTACTTTTTAATTCTTGTAATTCTTGTTTCACACGTGTTAATTCATCGTTTACACGATCTAACTCTTCTTCAACAACTCTTTTTGCTTGAGTCAATTGGGCAATTGTTGTTTTATTTTCATTTATTTTAGTATTTTTTGCAATAATTGTTTCTGCGTTTGCAGCTATTTTAGCATTATTATTTTTACTTTTAGCGCTTAATCTTTCAATTTCATTTTTATAAGCTTGTAATTTTTCACCAATTTTATTTATATTTGACATGTTTATTGAATTATTTGAAGCACTTAATCCTTCCATTTGTCCTTTAATTGCACTTTTTAAAGCCTTTTCTTTTTCTTTAAATTCTTTTAATTGTGTATTAATTGTTGATATTTGTCCTTCTTTTTCTGTAATTTCTTGATTTAATGATTGAATTTTTTCACGTACTGAACCCTTATTACCTTTTAACTCATTACTTTCTTTTATTAAAGCTTCTTTTTCACTGATTAAAGCTTCTTTTTCACTTCTTAAAGCTTCAATTTGTGCTTTTAATGATACCTTTTCTTCATTTGCACTACGTTGAGCAGCATTTAAAGTTGATTGTATTAAAGTTTTAAGTTCTTCAATACTGTTTTTTGATGCTAAATTTCCTGTTTTAGAAGTTAATGTACTTTCTATAGTACTTTTTAATGTTGGTGAAAGATTAATTATTGCAGCTTTTGTTTCTGCAATTTTTGTATTTAATTCGCGTAATCCACTTTCATTTAATTTAACTTTAACTAAAGAAAATGAATTTAGTGCCATTACTTCAGGTAATGCCAATACAGTTTGAATAATAGTTAATATTTCTTTTTGAATATTTTCATTTTTTTGTTGATTAGAAGTAATACTCCGTTCTATTTCAGCTAATCTTTGGATTGGTAGTTGCAAAACCATTTTATTTTTCTGTTTTAATTGATTTTGAATATTTTCCATAATTGAATTTGCATATTTTATAAAATCTAAATCTGATTTTAAATTCATATTTTGTCGAGCATTTATTGCTTGAACATACTCTTTTTCACCAAATAAATTTGCTGCTCCAGATAAAATATTATTATCAGCTATATTAGGTTTCTTCATTGCACTAATTTTTCTGGAAATTGCTTCTTTTAATTTATTTTCATTATATTTAAACCTATTTGACTCTTTACCACGAAGTTCCTGTATAAAACTATTAATATTTGTTATTTTTGTATTTTTATTTTCTTGCGAAATAATTTCTTTTATTTTTTCATTTGATAATCTTGAATTAGTAAAATTAGTAAAACTAGCCATATTATAAATAATATATTACTATTATATTATTTATATTTTTATTAAAAATTTAATTTATTTTAAAAAATTAATTAAAGATTTATTTAAATTTTCTACTAAAAGCGGATTTGTGCTATTTTTAATATTTTTAAGCTTTGTATGTAACTCTTTTGATTTAAATTCTGGCATAATTTTACTAAGCAATTTAATTAATTGTAATAATAATTTTCGAGAATCTATATTTCTTACATTTTTAATCACATTTTTGGGTTTAGCATTTCCATTTGCTTTTTCATTTGTATTTGGTTTTTTTAACATAAGTACATTAAATACATAATCAAAAATATTTGTTAAAGTTGTATTTGTATGGAAAAATAAAGTAAGTTTTCCAACATTTATTAGTGTTGCATCACCACTTCCTAAATAAGCTGATATATTATCATCCGTAATCTTTTTATTAAATATAGTTTTATATTTAGCTATTTTTCCAATAAAAGTAGGACTTGAACTCACTGTATTTATATTACTTTGAATTTCACTAATAAAAGCATCAATTATTTTTGACATATTTTGAATTAAATTAGATGATGGTTTACCTTTTACATATTCATCAACTTGAGTTTGGGATGCTTTATAAATTTTATATAATGATTGTCTTTCTAATTCTCTTTCATCAATAGTTACTAACTTATGTAAATAATAAACAATTAAATATAATTGATATAATTTACGAACAGTATATGCATCTGTTGTAGTTCCTGTTGGTGCTTCTTTACCAGACAATCCTTTCAAAGCACGTATTTCAGCATTAATTTCTTTTATATTTTCAAATTTACTTTCAGAACCAATGTTTTTACCATCTTGTCCAGGTATTTTTTTTGTAATTTTATTGTAAAGAGGTCCAAAATTACCTGAAGAAGTTGCAGGTGTAGCACTTTTTTCAAATAATTTTACAAAAGTTGAAGAACCTGCTTTTAAAAAATCTTTTCCTACACTTAAATCTAATTTTGCATATAAATCTTTTATTTCTTGTATTAATTGTGTTACAGTACTTTTATTTTTAATTGAAAATATCTTTTTATTTAAATTATTTATCTCTTTTGTTTTTATATTGATAGTTTTAAAAATATTTGTACCTAAAGTACTAACACTAGCAGGAAATAATATATCTTTTAAACTTGCACTTCCATTTTTAGTATTTAATTTCAATGTAGTAGCCATATTTATAAAATCACTATTTTATAAATAGATAAAAAAATATTTAACATAAATATATATTTGCAAAATATATCTATATAATATTTTCAATAAATAATTCAAATTTCTTAAAGAAATTTAATAAAGCAACTCTACTATCTCCTATACATGCATGTGCATGCACAATATTTTCAAACAATACTTTAATCTTTTCAACAGCATCTTTGATAGATACACTATTTTGAAATCCGGATATTTCCGCATAATGTTGTAATGAAATTTCATTTACTAATCCTCCATAACTATGGAATATAAATACTTTACCATGATTACTTACAAATATATTTGCATAATCTTTTTCAATATTTAAAATAATATGTTCATCACTATTATTTACAAAATTATACCATTTATTCATAACATTTGGAATAGTGCTATTTTGAACCAATGCTTGATAATGTGTTACAAACATTTTTTTAGGAATAAACTCTTCTTTCTCTTCTTCCGATAAATAAAAAGTATCATAAAAATTTGTTTCATTTTCACTTAATTCTTTAATATTTTTTTTACTCTTTTGTATTACTATATTTTTCTTTATTTCTTTTTTATCCTCTTCTTCATAAATTAAACCAACAAATGGTGAATCACAATTTCTTTCACTCATATTACATATAGATGGTACTTTTGCAATAGATGGTACTTTAGCTATGTTATTTGATGATGGTACTTTAGCTATGTTATTTGCTGATGGTACTTTAACAATAGAGGGTACTTTAGATATATTATTTTCAATAATCTGTTGTTGAGGCATTCCAATAAGATTTGATATATTAAGAATCATATTTTGAAGATTGCTTAATTGAGATTCAATATGATTAATTTTGAATTCATAACTTCCTTTCATCTTTTCCATCATACGCATTACTTTTTCTTCCATACTGAAAATCTTTTCTTCAATATCAAATTTGCAATAAATCTCAAAATATTCTTCAAGTACTCCTTTAAATTCCATAGTTAAAATATGAATCTTTTTAAAATTTGAAAGAAGATTTTCATTTTCTGAAATAGTAAGTGTATAACCACTTTGATTATTAAGTACTTTTTCAAAAAAATGAATACCACTTTTTACAGTATGAATATTACTACTTTTTTCAAATTGAAGTTTATTAAATGTATCAATTGTAAATTCTTTAATATAACAACGATGTGTTTCAATATTTTCAATATTTAATACAATATTATTATATGATTGATCATATAAAAAATCTATTTCGTAATTTTTATAGTTAAATTTCATTTTTTTTTAAAATTTATTTATATAATTATTTATATAAATAAAAACTCCTTTATATTAAAAATTTAATTAAAATAATATATTTTAAATATTTTTTATAAAAAAATGTTAAAAGAAAGTAGATAATAGAAAAATGGTAAAAAAATTAAGTAAAAATAGTAGTATGATAATATGTATTTTATTATTTGTGATTATATGCGTTATTATTTACAACATGTATATGCAAAATGTTTCTATTCGTTTAAGTGAAACAGCACGTGAGGTTAAAGAGAAAGTTGAGCCATTTACTCCAAATGTCATTGTTCAACAAGTATCATCTGACCCTATTCAACGTAGTCCCAAAGAAATAAACGCAAGTGACCGTTTTTGGAATCCTCTTCGTTATCCTTATCGTTCTGATTACTTTTATGACCAAGCTTGGTACCCTCAAAATAATCTTCCATTCCAAGTAATTGGAGGAGGTCGTCGTATGGCCCCCACTTTAGGCGGTACTGAAGTACCCATTGCAAATCCAATGCTTCCTATTTCCGTAAGTGAAGCACCGATTGCTCCAATTAATATAACAACACGCGGACCACGAGGAGTGCCTCAACAATTAGGTGTTATATACAAAGTTCAAGGAGACCATAATACTTATTTACCATTATTTGGAATGAAAGAGTATCCAAATTCGGATAGTTATAAATATTATACAGCTGTTGGAGAAAATAGTCAAATAAAAGTTCCGCTTATCACAAAGTATAAAAATCAACCATTAGGCGATAATGATGAAGTGATTATGGTAGGAAAAAATGAGAGATATCGTTGTGTATTATATACTCAAGATTTCCCACAGTATGTGCCTTACGCTTAAAAATATTATTAAGTTTTTATCAGTAATATATGGTAATATAAATATTAAATTTATAAAATAATTATTTTATAAAAAATATAATATTTTATATGAAATCTTGATTTAATTGTTTTTGATTTATATAACCTTCAATTTTCATTTTATTATGATGAATATTACCTTTGCTTAATTCTGCTTCTAAAAATTTTGTTTTTGTATCATCTAAATAAACGTTATAAACACGAATTGTTTCACTTATAAATTTATCTCTTATTCTATTTTTTATTTCAGTATTATAAAAATATTTATCATCAAAATCATAATTTTGATAATGTGAATTAATTTTATATTGACCATCCAGTTTATTATAATATTTTTTTAAATGTCTTTTTTCATTTTGTTTTGTTTCGTCAAATTGATTTATAATAGATTCCAATGTACTTTTTAACTTACTAATAATAAAAGAAACAATTAATTCTGATTGTGATTTATTTAATACATTATCAGCGTAATAAATACCATAACCATTATTTGTAAAATATAAATTTTGATTTGCTTTATTTTTAAGTAAATTTTGTAAAAAATTAGAATATTCAAAAAATTTATCATTTACATTGTGTATATTAAGATGTGAATAATCATAACGTTCAGATAAAAAATCACGAGTATTTAAATAAAAATTATTATCATTCTTTTGATTATTTACATTTTTATTATTTATGTTTTGATTTTGAATATTTTGAATATTATTTTGTATACTTTGATTTTGAATGTTATTTTGTATATTTTGTGTAATATGTGAATTATTATTTGTTTCTTCTATTATTTTTTTAACTAAAATAGAATTAGGTGTTAATTCTAATTCTTTTTGTTTTTCTCGTAAAGCATTTAATTCTTTTTTTTTATTACAAATATTTATATTTTTTTTGTGTTGGTTTAATCTATATAATGTTGTAAATTCAGTCAAACAATTATCACATTTATATTTATTATCTTTTATATTATCATTATCTTTATTTTCTTTATTTAATAATTCATTAAAATAAGAATTATAATTATTATTATTTTTAATCATTTTTAAACTATTATCATTTACGATTGAATTTAATAAATCAAAAGTAATAATGTTATATATATTATTACAATTTGTAATGATTACTTTAATATGTATATTTGACAAAAAATTTATATTCATTTCTGTTATATATCTTTGTGTTATTGATTTATTATAAAAATAATCATTATCTTCAATGTTATCATCATTTGTTATTATATTTGGCATACATGGATTGTTTCTTTGATAATGACGTGTCATATCATTTTTAGAATTAGACTTAAATGATAAACATCGATGACAAATATAAAACGAGCCTTTTTCACAAATATTTAATTTTAACATATTATTTATATTTAATATATATAAAATTTCTTTATATTAAACTAAAACTACATTTTTTACATAATTTACAAAAATTACTTAATTTACATATTTTACCTAAATTGCGTAATGAAAAAAGAAGCGTTTTTATTTCCACCAAAACTTTTATTTTTTTAAAATTTTGATAAATGGCTATATTGACCAGCTTTTAAAACGCTTCTTTTTTCATTACGCAATTTAGGTAAAATATGTAAATTAAGTAATTTTTGTAAATTAAGTAAA
>VFQS010001390.1_pt1 | contig 22363 bp, 19 predicted proteins | sample 3512361 | NCBI WGS metagenome assembly VFQS01 (sample SAMN10412375, study PRJNA504923) | tailings metagenome | isolation source: Relicate 1 Philex TSF3 active mining | place: Philippines
ACGAGTTCGCCGTCGACGTGATTCGTCCCGCCGCCCACGAGTGGGACGAGCGCGAAGAATTCCCGTGGCCGATCGTGCAAGAGGCGGCGAAGATCGGTCTCTACGGCCTCGACTTCATCATGAACGCGATGAGCGATGCGAGCGGGCTCACGCTGCCGGTCGCCATCGAAGAAATCTTCTGGGGCGACGCCGGCATCGGCATGGCGATCATGGGCTCGGGTCTCGCCGCGGCGGGAATCTCGGGCAACGGCACGCCCGAGCAAGTCATCGAGTGGGTGCCGCAGTGTTACGGCACCGCCGACGACGTGAAGATCGGTGCGTTCTGCGTGAGCGAACCCGACGCGGGCAGCGACGTGAGTTCGCTGCGCACGCGCGCGGTGTACGACGAGGCGAAGGACGAGTGGGTGCTGAACGGCACCAAGGCGTGGATCACCAACGGCGGCATCGCCAACGTGCACGTGGTGGTGGCCGCCGTCGACCCCGAGTTGAAAGGTCGCGGCCAGGCGAGCTTCGTCGTACCGCCGGGAACCAAGGGCTTGTCGCAGGGCCAGAAATATCTGAAGCACGGCATCAAGGCGTCGCACACCGCCGAAGTCGTGCTCGACGACGTGCGCGTGCCCGGGCGATGCCTGCTGGGCGGCAAGGAGAAGTTGGACGCGAAGTTGGCGCGGGCCCGCGAGCGCGGCAAGACCGGCGAGGCGCAGCCGGCAATGAAGACGTTCGAAGCCACTCGACCGGCGGTCGGTGCGCAGGCGCTCGGCATCGCCCGCGCGGCGTACGAGTACGCGCTCGACTACGCGAAGGAGCGTAAGGCGTTCGGCAAGCCGATCATCATGCACCAGGCGATCGCGTTCAAGCTGGCGAACATGATCACGCGCATTGACGCATCGCGTTTGTTGATTTGGCGCGCGGCATGGTTGGCGCGCAACGGCGGATTCAAGAACGGCGAAGGCTCGATGAGCAAGTACTACGCGTCAGAGACCGCGGTGCGCGTGACCGAAGAAGCCATCCAGATCCTCGGCGGCTACGGCTACACGCGTGAGTATCCGGTGGAGCGTTGGCACCGCGACGCGAAGATTCACACCATCTTCGAGGGCACTTCGGAGATCCAGCAGCTGGTGATCGCGCGCGCGATCTCCGGGATGCGGGTGGAGTAGTCGCGCGGCTCGGCTTCGCGGCCACGCGTTATCGCGTGACGGCTGCTAGCCGACCACTTCGGAAATCTGCATCACCGGCACGATGGTGGTGTAGTTCGCGACGTCGGTCATCACGTCGCCGGTGAGCGGCGAACCCATCGCGGCGTTGAACGCATCCATCGACGCAAACGTCATGTGCACCGCGGCCACGTGCGGGCCGTTCACGCCCTTTTCGATGGTGGTCGACACCGGGCTCCACGCCTTTTGCGCGAGCGGTACGTGCGTGGCGCGGTAGTAGTCGTGGTCGAAGGTGGCGCCTTCGGTGGCGGGGTAATAGACGCTGACTCGGATCATGCCGCCGACCGTATCATCACCTACTCTGACGGTCGTGACCGCTCGTCTCACCGATGCCGACCGCCAAGCGTTGCGCGCGCGGTACCGCGCCGAGCGCGACAAGCGCCTGCGCAAAGACGGCAACGAGCAATATCTGCAGCCGTCGGGCCGCTACGCCAACCTGCTCGACGACCCGTACACGCCGGTCGTTCCGCGCGCGCCGTTGCACATCGACGTGCAGGTGGTAGTGATCGGCGCAGGTTTCGCCGGTCTCGTGATTGGTGCGCGGCTCAAGCAAGCCGGCATCACCGACGTGCGGCTCGTCGACAAGGCGGGCGACGTGGGCGGCGTGTGGTACTGGAATCGGTACCCGGGCGCGATGTGCGATACCGCCGCGATGGTCTATTTGCCGCTGCTCGAAGAGACCGGCACCGTGCCGTCGGCGAAATACGTGCCGGCGCCCGAGATTCAGGCGCACGCGGCGCGCATCGCCGACACTTTCGATCTGCGGCGCGACGCGTTGTTTTCCACCGGCATCCAATCCGTCGAGTGGGATGCGAACCTCGCGCGCTACCTCGTGCGCACCGACCGAGGCGACGTGCTACGCGCGAAGTATGTGTGCGCCGGCACCGGTCCGTTGCATCTCCCGAAGTTGCCGGGCATCCCGGGCATCCACTCGTTCGCCGGCCACGCGTTCCACACGAGCCGCTGGGATTACGCGTACACCGGCGGCGACCCGAAGGGCGCGCTCATGTCGGGGCTCGCCGACAAGCGCGTTGGCATCATCGGCACCGGGGCGACCGCGGTGCAGTGCATTCCGCACTTGTCGCGCGCGGCGGGCGAACTGTTCGTTTTCCAGCGCACGCCGTCGTCGATCGACGAACGCAACAACCATCCGATCGACCCCGACTGGTTCGCGCAACTCGAACCCGGTTGGCAGCGCAAGTGGATGATGAACTTCACCGTGTTGCAGACGCTCGGCTTCACCGACGAAGACCTCGTGAAAGACGGGTGGACCGACATCTCCAAGCGCATCCGCGACCGCATGGTCGAACTCGTGCAGCAAGGCGCCACGATCGGGCCCGAGACGCTGCAGAAGGCCTACGAAGATTCCGACGACGAAAAGATGAACGACATTCGCGCGCGGGTCGACGCGCTGGTCGGCGACGAACGCACCGCGGCCGCGCTCAAGCCGTGGTATCGCCAGTTGTGCAAGCGGCCGTGCTTCCACGACGAATACCTGCAGTCGTTCAACAACCCCAACACGCACCTCGTCGACACCGACGGCAAGGGCGTCGAGCGCATCGACGAGCGCGGCGTGTGGGTGGCTGGCGTGCACTATCCGGTCGATTGCCTCATCATCGCGTCGGGTTTCGAGGTCGGCACGAGCTACGAGCGGCGCAGCGGGTTCGACATCGTCGGTCGCGACGGCCTCGCGCTCTCTGACGCGTGGGCGGGCGGCATGCGCAGTCTGCACGGCATCCATGTGCACGGATTTCCGAACTTTTTCATCATCGGTTTCACGCAGGGCGCCAACCAGATCGCGAACGTGCCGCAGAACTACGTGGAGAACGGCCTCGCGATTGCTGACGTGATTGCCCGCGCAGAAAAGTCCGGCGCGCGCGAGGTGGAGCCGACGCAGCAGGCGCAAGATGACTGGGTCACGTTCATCACCAGCACGCAACGTGGACTGCGCGGCAACCCCGACTGCACGCCCGGCTACTACAACAACGAAGGCCAGCCGATTTCGCAGAGCGACATGTTCAACGGCAGCGGTCATCCCGAGGGGCCGGTGGCGTTCTTCAAGCACCTCGACGAGTGGCGCCAGACGGGGGAGTTCGCGGGGCTCGCGTTCAGTTCGTGATGCCCGGCGCTGCAGACTCGGCCGGTGCAGCAGGCTCGGCTGGCTCGCCAGTTTCGCCGCCCCGCACGCGTGCCGAGCTGGCGCGATACATCGACCACACGCTGCTCGCGCCCGACGCGACGCGCGCGCAAGTGCAGGCCGTGTGCCGCGACGCGGCCGAATGGAACGTTGCCGCGGTGTGCGTATCGCCGTCGTTCGTGCCGCTGCCCGACGAGATTCGAGGCGCGCTCCGAGCGCACGGTGTGATGGTGTGCACGGTGGTCGGCTTTCCGTCGGGGGCGCACGCGAGCGCGGCGAAATCGGCTGAGGCGGTGCTCGCCGTGCAGAACGGCGCCGAAGAAATCGACATGGTGGTGAACCTCGGGCTCGTGCGCGAAGCGCGATGGAACGACGTGGAGGCTGAGGTACATGCGGTGCGAAGCGCGATCGACGCCGTTCGCCAAGCGACCAGTGCCGCCACACACGGAGTTGTGCTGAAAGTGATTTGCGAATCTGGTGCGCTGTCCGAAGACGAACTGCGCGGCGTGTGCCGTGCCGCAGTCGCAGGTGGCGCTGATTTCGTGAAGACCAGCACGGGTTTCCATGCCTCGGGCGGTGCCACCGAACGCGCGGTCGCCATCATGCGCGCCACCGTCGGCGACGGCATCGGCGTGAAGGCGAGCGGCGGCATCCGCACCACGGCTGCTGCGCTCGCGATGATTGCTGCCGGTGCGAATCGCATCGGTGCGTCAGCGACGAAGGAGATTTTGGCGGGAATGCCCGCCTGACGCGGTGGTGGCGCGCGTCAGCGCGCCGCGTCGATGCCGCGCAGCACATCGCGCAGCACCGCGCCGGCACGCGAGGCCGCGCGCTTGCCGACGGCGATGACCTCTTCTCCCGACAACGGTGTCGGCGAGATTCCTGCCGCGAGATTGGTCGGCAACGACAAGGCGAGCACTTCGAGACCCACGTGTCGCGCGGCGATCACCTCGAGCACCGTCGACATGCCGACCAAGTCGGCGCCCCACGAGCGCGCGGCGCGAATTTCGGCGGGTGTCTCGTAGTGCGGGCCGTGCAGACCGAGGTACACGCCTTCGTTCATCGGTGCGGCATTGCGTGCGACGGCACGCAGCCGCTTGCTGTACGCGTCGGTCAAGTCGACGAACCGCCCGGCGAACGGCGCAGGCGGATTGTCGCCGGTGAGCGGAGAGTGACCGGTGAGGTTGATGTGATCGCTGATCATCACCGGCTCGCCGATGGTCCAGTCTTCGCGCAGCACGCCCGCGCCGTTGGTGAGCACCGCGACGCGGCAGCCGAGCGCGGCCGCGGTGCGCACGCCGTGCACCACTGGTGCCACGCCGTGTCCTTCGTAGAGATGCGTGCGCCCGGTGAAGACGAGCACGCGCGACGTGCCGATTGCGATCGACAACGCCTCTCCGCCGTGGCCGAGCGCCGACGGCTTCTTGAATCCGGGAACATCAGCGAGTGCGCAACGCTGTGCCTCACCGAGCATGCTGACGGCATCGGCCCAGCCCGAGCCGAGCACTGCAACGATGTCGTGCGCGCCGCCGAATCGCGTGCGCAGGTCGTCGGCTGCGCGCGCGGCGAGATCGAACGGTGTGCTCATTGCGTTCAGTCTTCCATCGGTTCGTCGTCGCCGCTGGCGTCGAACCCGGCGGCAGCGAGTCGTGCGAGCAGTTCGTCGCGCGGGCTCTCGCCGGGTGCGCGGGCTTTGTCGTTGGCGACGCGCCAGCCGTGTCGAGATGAATAGACGAGCGGCGCCTCGCGCAGACGGCCGTATCCGTACTCGACGACTTCGGCGAAGAGCAACTCGTGGTCGCGCATCGGCATCGCGTCGAAGATTTTCGCGTGCACCCACGCGAGACAATCGGGCACCACAGGCCGGCCGTCGACGATCGTCAGGTACTCCGGCGCGATGTAGCGGAACTTGCGACCCGGATACGAGAAGTACTGCCCGATGTGCACCTGGTCGCCGGCCAGGAACGACACGGTGAACTCACCGCTCGCCTTCATGATCGGGTACGTGTCGTGCTTGGGCGACACGCTCGCCATGATGATCGGCTCTTCGAACGACACTTGCGTCACCCAGTGCGAGGTGTAGGCGCGCGTCACACCGTCGTGCGTTGCCGCGACCACTTCGACGCCCTTTGCTGCTTGGCCCAGCGCGCGCTTGAGTTTCGGGTCGATCATGTGGCTCTCTCGGCTCAGCGTATTCGGGGCTTGCACGGTTAGGGTTGGCGCATGACTCGCCCCGGCATGTATTCAGGTGTCGCCACCGACGACGCGATGAACCTCGCGATGTCCGCGAAGGCGGTGCCGCTGTATGAAGCGGTGAAGAAGTTCATCGCCGATGAAATCGAACCCGTCACTCGCGAATACTTCGAACTCGGCGAAGGCCGCAGCGAACGCTGGGGCTACGGCGCCGGACAGCTCGAGCTGTTGGAGAAACTGAAGAACAAGGCGAAGAAAGCCGGACTGTGGAATTTCTTCCTGCCCAACGCCGAGACGGGCGAGGGGTTGTCGAATCTCGACTACGCGTACATCGCCGTCGAATTGGGCAAGAACCCGATCGCATCAGAAGTGATGAACTGCAGCGCGCCCGACACCGGCAACATGGAAGTGCTCGAGCGCGTCGGCACGCCCGAACAAAAAGAACGCTGGCTGAAGCCGCTCTTGAACGGCGAGATTCGCTCGGCGTATGCGATGACCGAACCCGATGTCGCATCGTCGGACGCAAAGAACCTCGCGTGCCGCGCCGAACGCGACGGCGACGAGTGGTTGATCAACGGCGAGAAGTACTACATCTCCGGGGCAGGCGACCCTCGCTGCAAGATCATGATCTGCATGTTGCTCACGAGCCCCGAGGCGCCGCCGCACAAGCGGCACTCGCAGATCTTGGTGCCGATGGATACACCGGGCGTCGAGATCCTCGGCTCCATGGAAGTGTTCGGCGAAGACGACGCGCCGCACGGCCACATGCACCTGCGCTTCAACAACGTACGCGTGCCGTACTCGAACATCCTGCTCGGCGAGGGTCGCGGCTTCGAGATCTCGCAAGTGCGACTCGGACCCGGCCGCATCCACCACTGCATGCGCTCGATCGGTGCGGCTGAACGCGCGCTCGAGTTGATGGTGCGACGCGGGCTGTCGCGCGAGGCATTCGGCAAGCCGATCGCCCGGCTCGGCAAGAACACCGAAGTGATCGCCAAGGCGCGCATCGAGATCGAAGCGATGCGACTCATGGTGTTGCGCGCCGCAAAGGCGATGGACACGATGGGCAACGCCGAGGCGCGCATTTGGGTGAGCGCGGTGAAGGCGATGGTGCCCGAGCGCGTGTGCAAGATCATCGACGAGGCGATCCAGGTGTTCGGCGCGACCGGCATCTCGCAGTGGACCCCGTTGGCCCGCATGTACGCCGGACAGCGCACGCTGCGCCTGGCCGACGGCCCCGACGAAGTGCACTGGCACGTGGTCGGGCGCGCCGAAATCTCGCGGTTCGAAGACGATGTCGTGCCGGTGACCGAATACGAGCGGCGCGGCTACCAGTTCTCGGGCCCCGCCTGAGCGGCGCACGGATTTCCGCCTGAGCGGCACAGCCGCACCTTTGCTACCGTGACCGCGTCGGACGAAGTCGTCCGCACGCACCCTCGGGAGGAAACCATGGTGTCAGCCCAGCGAATGTTCAACTTGTCGGCGCTCTCCGAAACCGTCTCGGGCCCCGGCGTCGCCGCATCGTTGCCGCAATACGTGCTCGCGCGCGGCAAGAAGGCGTTCATCGTCACCGACCAAGGCGTGCGCGGCGCGGGCATCGTGGCACCGATCGTCGATGCGCTGGAAAAAGCGGGCGTGAAGACGCACGTGTTCGACGAAGTGTCGCCGAACCCGACCGACGTCAACGTCGCGGCGGGCGTGGCAGCGCTCAACAAGTTCGGCGTCGACGGCAGCGTCGTGGTGTTCATTGGCGGCGGATCGGTGATGGACTGCGGCAAATACATCGCGCTCGCGGCACCCAACGGTCTCGACAATTTGAATCTTGCGTTCGCGCCGAACCTCGACGCGAGCGATCGCATCGACTTCTCGACGCTCGCACCCAAGGCACAGGCGTCGAAGCCCGGACTCCCGACCATCGCAATCCCCACCACGTCGGGCACGGCGTCGGAGACCAACGGCGGCGGTCTCATCACCGACACCACCACGAATCCGAAGGTGCACCGCAAACTCACGTTCAGCAACCCGAGCGTCGCGCCGGTGGCGATCTTGCTTGACCCGACGCTGACTGTCGGAATGCCGGCGCGCGGCACTGCGGCGTGTGGCATGGACGTGCTCACGCACGCCATCGAGTGCTACACGTCGGCGAGCTCGAACCCGTATGCCGATGCACTCGCGTTGCACGCGATTCGTCTGACCGGTCAGTGGTTGCCCAAGGCTGTCGCCAACGGCAGCGACCTCGAAGCGCGCGCGCAGATGCAGATCGCCTCACACCTCGCGGGTCGCGCATTCTCGTCGGGGCCGCTGCTCGGTCTCGTGCACGCGACCGGCCACCCAATCTCGGGCCAGTTGCACCAGGCGCACGGCCAGACCCTCGCCACGATGTTGCCGCACGTGATGCGCTACAACCGCGACGTGGTCGCCGAGCGTTACGCCGACGTCGGCGACGCGCTCGGTTCGGCGCGCGACCCGGAGGCCGGCATCGCCGCAGTGGAAAAGTTGTCGGCGACCGTCGGCACCAACAAAAAGTTGAGCGAGCTCGGAGCCTCGAGCGACAACATCAACGACCTCACGCAAGACGCGTTGCGCGACCTCATCATCTTGAACACGCCGAAATACCCGACTCGCGCCGATGTGCACGAGTTGTACGCCCGCGCGTTGTAATCAGGCGGCGAGTTCTTTGCGCACGAGTTCGGCGATTGCCGTCCAGTGCGCGGCGAGCCCGGGGTGCAAGTCGTAGGTGGCGACGAGCGGCAACGCCACCCACTCCAGGCCTGACGTCTCGTAGTTGGCGGCGAACACTCCAGCATCGTCGTGCGCGAAAGCGATGACCGTGTCGTAACGCCAGTTGCCGTGGTCGTCACTGAACACGGTGCGCACGTCGAGACGCGACGAGTCGACACCGACTTCTTCTTCGGCTTCGCGCAACGCAGCAGTCTGTGGGTCTTCGTGCGAGTCGCGCGCGCCACCGGGCAGGGCCCAGGTGCCACCACCGTGAGTCCACTCTGCGCGCAACTGCAACAGCACACTCGGCTCGTCGAGGTCTACACGCACGATGAGGAGTCCGGCTGCCCCGTGCAATCCCCAGTGGGCGCTGCCGCACTTGCAGCGAACGAAACCGTCACCGTCGCGGCGCGCCATGGGCTCAGCCGTGCGATGCGGCGCTCGTTGGCACGGCACCGCGCAAACGCCAGCGATCGCCCACGAGCAGTCGCGACGCCGTGATGAGCGACGCAATCACGATCGCGGCGATGGCGAAGGTGACGGTGCGACCGAGCGCTTCGTACGACACACCGGCAAACGATGCGGCGACTCCGCCGGTGAGCGTCTGGGCGCCGCCGAGCAGGCCTTGCGCGCCTGCTTGACGTTCGTGCGGCGCCACCATGCCCACCGCGACGCCTGCGCCAGTGACCGTCATGCCGTCGTTCAGCGTGTGAATAAGGAACACCGTCATCAACAGCCACGGCAGCGAGATTGCGCCGTAGAGCGCCATGCATGCGCCACCGACCAGCATGCCGATTCCACCGGCGCGGAACGGCCCGACGCGCTGCACGAACTTGCCGCCGTACGGCGCCATGAACACCATCGGCAAGACGAACAGCGTGACGCCGGTGTTCGCCATCCACGTCGGCGCACCGAGGTCGTTCATCATGAGCGCCCACAGCGAATCGAACACGCCGATCATGAAGAAGACGGCGATACCGATGAGCACACCTGCCGTGATCGCGCGGTCGCGCAGCAGGTCGACTGCGAAGCGCTCGGTCGGGTGGTCTTCGGCGGGTACTTCCGGAATCGGCAGCGTGAAGATCACGAGCGTCACGAGCGACAGGGCGGCGCCAATCACGACGAACGGTGCAGGGATACCGAACGGCTCGACCAAGAACGTAGACACGACCGGGCCGGCGGCGAAACCGCCGACTTCGCACGAGAGCACGCGACCGAGGTTGCGTCCGAGATGCTCGCGGTCGCTCACGATGATCACGCGGCGCATCGCGGGTAGCGCGCATCCGAGGCCGATGCCCGAGAGGAAACGCGCGCCGAGCAGCTCGGGCAACGAGTTGGCGAATGCCATCGCGAAGTTTCCGAAGATGGCGAGCGACAAGCCGACGAAGATGAGGCGCCGCGAAAAACCGCGGTCGGCGAGCGGGGCGATGGTCAACTGCGCGAAAAACGAGGTGAAGAAGCCGATGGCAATCACGAACCCGAGCGAGGCTTCGCTGATGCCGAACTGCTCGCGGTAGTCGTCGAGCATCGTGAACATCACGCCGTACGCCGACGACTTCACGGCGATCGCCACGAACAAAGCGAGCAACAAACGCTGGCGAGGCACGCAGCGAGGCTACTGACCGTCGTGCGCCGCAGGCGGCGCATCGGCGTCTGTCGCACGTCGTATCTCGTCTGCGAGAATGGAACCATGGCGATGTTGAACGTGACGAACCCGTTCGACCAATCGATCGTCGGTACTGTCGCGCATGCGAGCGTCGCGGACTGTCTCGTCGCGGTCGACCATGCGCACGCTGCGTTTGCGTCGTGGCGCGCCACTGCGCCACGCGCGCGGGCCGAGATGTTGCGCCGTGCATACGAGTTGATGATCGCCGAGCACGACGAACTCTCACGGTTGATCGTGCGCGAAAACGGCAAAGTGCTCGCCGATGCCAAGGCCGAAGTCACCTATGCGGCCGAGTTCTTCCGCTGGTTCAGCGAAGAAGCAGTGCGCATCGACGGCGACTATCGACGCGCTCCGTCGGGTGCCAACTGGCTGCTCGTGTCGCGACAACCCGTGGGTGTCGCGTTGCTCGCCACGCCGTGGAACTTTCCCGCGGCGATGGCGACTCGCAAGATCGGCCCGGCGCTCGCCGCCGGATGCACCGTGGTGTTGAAGCCTGCGAGCGACACGCCGCTCACGGCAATCGCCATCTGCGACATTCTTCGTCGCGCCGGCGTGCCCGACGGCGTGGTGAATGTGGTGGTGCCCGATCCGCCGGGCCCCGCGGTGAGCGCGATGCTCGCGTCGGGCAAGGTGCGCAAGTTGTCGTTCACCGGTTCGACTGCGGTCGGAGCACTGTTGCTCGCCCAGGCTGCGGAGCGCATCATCAACTGCTCGATGGAACTCGGCGGCAACGCACCGCTCGTGGTGTTCGACGATGCCGACATCGACGTGGCGGTCGACGGCGCGATGCTGGCGAAGATGCGTAACGGCGGTGCGGCGTGCACCGCGGCAAACAGATTCTTCGTGCACGACAAAGTGCACGACAAGTTCGTCGACGCCTTCGCCGCGCGGATGTCGGCGCTCGTCTTGGGTGACGGGCTCGATGCGCGCACGCACGTGGGCCCGCTCATCACGCGCAAAGAGCAAGACCATGTGGCGTCGCTCGTCGACGGCGCGGTCGCGGGCGGTGCGACGGTCGTGTGCGGCGGCAAGCGGGCGAGCGACAAGTCGTTCGGCTATCACCCGACCGTGCTGACCGGCGTGGCGTTTGATGCAGCGATCTTGCGCGAAGAAGTTTTCGGCCCTGTCGCGCCGATCGTGCGGTTTGGTGATGCCGACGACGTGCTCGCGCACTGCAACGCCACCGAGCACGGGCTCGTGTCATACGTGTTCACCCGCGATGTCGCGCGCGGACTGCGATTTGCTGAGGCGCTCGAGACCGGGATGATCGGGCTCAACCGCGGCCTCGTCAGTGACCCGGCCGCACCCTTCGGCGGAGTCAAGGCGTCGGGCGTCGGGCGCGAAGGCGGGCACGACGGACTGCTGGCGTTCTTGGAGACCAAGTACGTGGCGGGCAACTGGTAGCGACGCGTGCCGCCGCGCCCGTTCCGCCGCAGCAACGCCGCGTGCCGCCGTCGCCGACTGCTGGCACACTGAAACGGTGAGCGAAGGGGCTCGACGAATCTGCACCGACCTGCTGCGTGAAGCAGGCGTGCCGATTGGCGGCAGCGAACCGCACGCCATTCGTGTGCACGACGAACGGCTGTGGGCGCGGGTGGTGGCGCAACGCCAACTCGGATTCGGCGAGGCGTACATGGACGGCTGGTGGGATTGCGACCGACTCGACGAGATGCTCGCGCGAGTGATCGCAATCGGGGCCGCAAACCGGATCCCGATGCGCCCGGGTATCGCGTGGCACGCGTTGCGTTCGACGCTGAGCAATCATCAAACCAAGCGCCGCGCGGTGGACAACGCCAAGCGCCACTACGACATCGGCAACGACTTGTACGAGCGGATGCTCGACAAGCGAATGATTTACACCTGCGGCTACTGGCAGCACGCCGACGACCTCGACTCTGCGCAAGAAGCGAAACTCGACCTCGTGTGCCGCAAGCTCGAGTTGCAGCCCGGCATGCGCTTGCTCGACATCGGCTGCGGTTGGGGAGGGTTTCTGCAGTTCGCCGCCGAGCGATACGGCATCATCGGCACCGGAATCTCGCCGGCGATGCAGCAGGTGCATCGTGCGCGCGAACGCTGCGCCGGATTGCCGGTGACCATCGAGCCGCTCGAATACCGCGAGTTGACCGGCACCTACGACCGAATCGTGACGATTGGCATGCTCGAAGCGGTCGGGCCAAAAAACCTGCGGCGTTTCTTCGACACGTGCGACCGCGCGCTCGCGCCGGGCGGCATGATGCTGCACCACACGATCGGTGCCACCGTGTCGAAGCAGCACTCCGACCCGTTCTTCGACAGATACATCTTCCCCGGCGGAGTACTGCCGTCGCTCGCGCAATTTTCCGCGGCGGCCGAACCGAAATGGGTGATCGAAGACGTGCACAACTTCGGGCCCGACTATGACCGCACGCTCATGGCGTGGAACGCCAACATCGAGTCGCGCTGGGCGGAGATTCCGCACTACGACGAAAGATTCCGTCGCATGTGGCGCTTCTACATACTCGGATCAGCCGGCGGCTTTCGAGCGCGCTCGCTGCAGTTGTGGCAGATCGTGATGCGCCGGCAGGGTCGCGCGCCGCGTTACACCGCCGCGCGCTGACCAGATCGCCGCGCTGTAACGATCGCCCACCACACGAGCGGAATCTGCAGCGGCAGCCGACCATAAGCAACCAGTCGCTCGGAGAGTTCGCGGTCGCGCCAGTCCCACGCCATGTAGAGATTGGCGGGGTAGACGGCCACGAATAGCGCAGCCGCCGACCACAGTGCGAGGCGTCGTGTGCGAGCAAACACGATGCCGAGGCCCACCAGCACCTCGGCGACACCGCTTGCATACGTGGCATCGCGCGCCGAGCCGGGCACCCACGGCGGCACGATGGCGTCGAAGAAGCTGGGATTGACGAAGTGCATGATGCCTGCACCCAAGAGGAACGCAGCGAGTAGTTTCTCTGAGCGAGTCATGCGCGAAGACTAGGTCTTCGTGCGCGGCACACAGCGAACACCACCCACTCATGAGCGACCACATCGACACCCGCACCAACTGGCTCGACCCGCGCCAGCTCGAAGCCGTGCGCGGCCAAGTGCCGCTGGTGTACGTGGATGCGGTGCCCGTGCGAGTGGACGACATGGGCAACGTGACGCACGTTGGCATGTTGTTGCGTCAGGCGCCCGACGGCACCATCTCGCGCACCGTCGTGTCGGGTCGCGTGCTGCTCAACGAACGCGTGCGCGAGGCGTTGCTGCGACATCTCGAGAAAGATCTCGGCCCGCTCGCGCTCCCGAAGATTCCGCCCGAACCCGCACCGTTTACGGTGGTGGAATACTTCCCTGATCCGTCGATCTCCGGATTCCACGACCCGCGGCAGCACGCGGTGAGCCTCGCCTTCGTGGTGCCGGTGTCGGGCGACTGCAACCCGACGCAGGATGCGCTCGACCTGGCCTGGTACACGCCGGCGGAAGCGGTGAGTGAGCCGATGCGACGCGAGATGACGAGCGGCCACGACCGCCTTATTCGCCTGGCGCTCGCCTCCGTCGGCGTACTGCCCTAGCGCGCCGTCGTCCGGGCGGCGGGGCGAACACGTGCAGTTCGTCGCCGTCTTCTGATTCGAGCCGCAGCGAGATGCCTTTGTCGATGTCTTCTGGTTCGGTGGCCGCTTCGATCACCACGGCCGGTTCTTCCTTCGGTTTTCGCCCGAGCAGTCGGTCGAACACCACCATGCCGCCTGCCAACATCGCACCGACCGTGCCGTAGCGCTGTGCGGCGCGGCGCACCATCTGCGCATCGTCGGGCAGTTGGCTTTCGTTCGGCTCGATCGTGGCGGCTTCGGTGTCGTCGTGCTCGTCGTCGGGCCGGTTGCGCGGATTCACGACCCTCAACCTAGAGGTGCATCGCGACAGAATCACGCGACGGCTCGCGCGCGCCACCTACTCTTTCTCACGTGCCCGAAGGCGACACGATTTATCGCGCAGCTGCAGCGTTGCGTATCGCCCTCATCGGAAAAAAGATGGTGCGATTCGAGTCTGCGCGGCTCGAAGGTCTCGTGCCTCGCGTCGGCCAGACCATCGAAGAAGTCCGCAGTCGCGGCAAGCATCTTGAAATCGTGTGGGATGACGGCGTCGTGTTGCACACGCACATGCGGATGACCGGTTCGTGGCACGTCTACCACCCGGGTGAGCGATGGCGCAAGCCGCCGCAGCGCGCGCGTGTGGTGATCGGCGTCGCAGATTGGGTCGCGGTGTGTTTCTCTGCGCCCGTCGTGGAGACGTACCGCGATTTTGACCCGCGGCGCCATCCGATTCTCGGCAAGCTCGGCCCCGACTTGTGCCACGAATCGCCCGACATCGACGAGTGCGTGCGGCGCATGATGTCGTACGACCCGCCCGAGACGACCGTGGCCGAAGTGCTGCTCGACCAGCGCGTGATGTGCGGAGTCGGCAACGTGTATCGCTGCGAACTGTTGTGGGCGTGCGAGCTCAGCCCGTGGGCGCGAATCTGCGAGTTGAACAAAGATGAATGCGACGAGCTCGCGCGGCTCGCGCACGAGATGTTGCGCGCCAACCTGCGGCGTGTCGAGCGCATCACGGCTCCGGCGACCGACGGCGGTCTCGCGGTATACGGCCGGCAAGGCAAGTCGTGCAGTCGCTGCGGCGATCTCGTGCGCGTGACGCACCACGGCGAGGCCAACCGCGTGCTGTATTGGTGCGCCGGCTGCCAGACGATGCACACGCCACCGGTCACCGCGCCGCGCCGCCTCGCCGACGACACACCGACCGACCAGCATCCGGCGGCGCTCAAGTTCGCCGAACCGCTCGAAGAGCGCTGACGTCGTCGGCGCCACGTCGCCGTTGCAACTGCCGAAAAGCCGGCGCGCTCAGGTGGTGGCGATTGCCTCCACAACATTCACTTTTGTTGCGCGCCAGGCCGGATAGATCGCCGCCACGACTCCGAGTACGAACGAGATGATGACGATGGTGATCGTGCTGCCGACGGGGAGGCTGAAGCCGATGCCCGAATCACCGCTCAACGCGGCGACCACGACGATGCCCATAACGATGCCGAGCACCACGCCTGCCACTGCACCGAGCAGCGAGGTTATGACGCTCTCCCAGCGCACGGTGGTGCGCACTTGCGAGCGCGTCATGCCGACGGCGCGCAGCAGGCCGATCTCGCGGCGTCGCTCGAACACCGAGAGCAACAGCGTGATCACGATTCCGACCACGGCGATGATGATCGACAGCGCGAGCAACCCGTAGATCAACGCCAATACCTGGTTGATCTGCGCCGCCTGCTCTTCGATGAACTCGTCTTTGGTCTGCAATGAGCCGACACCGATGTTGCTGCTGATTGCCGCCACTCGGTCGCGCAAGTCGTCGACCGACGTGCCGTCTGACGCCTTGATATAGACGAACGAATCGAAGATGGGCGTCGGCGAATCGGCGAACATGTCACGGCTCGCTACGTAGTTGGAAAAACTCGTGTCACCCGAGACGAATCCACGGATTTCGGCGTCGATCACCCTGCCGTCGATGCGGATGATCTGCAGCCGGTCGCCGAGCGCCCAGCCCTTTTCCGTCGCGCGGTCTTCTTCGACGAAGAGCCCGTCGTTGCCGAGTGATGCGAGATCGCCCTGCGTGAGCCCGATGTCGAACAGGCCGCTGATGGTGGCGGGGTTGATGGTCTGCACGAAGCTGCCGCGCAAGTCGGGGAGCGGGGCGACTTGTTCGCCGCTCGTGTCGCCGCTCGTGTCGCCGCTCGTGTCGCCGTTTGCGGGCGCCTCGCTCGGGTCGACGATGCGCACGGTGGTGAAGCCGACACCCGTGGCTTGGGCGACGCCGTCGAGCACGGCGATGTCATCGGTGACGGTGAGCGGAATGCCGCCGAAACCCTGCGAGTCGACGGTAAGTGCCAAGTCGCCACTGAACGCGCTGCCAAACGTGTCGCGAATCTCGGTGCGGATGCTGGCGGCGAGCGCGCTGAACGCGGTCACGAGCGCGACGCCGATCAACACCGGTGCCGCCGTGCGCGACGTGCGCTTGGGGTTGCGCGCGGCATTTTGGCGAGCCATCGAGCCGCTCACACCGCGCAACTTGGCGACCGGCACGCCGATGAAGAGTGCGACCGGTCGCGCGATTGCCGGGCCGAGCACCAAGATGCCGGCGAACACGCCGAGCACACCGAGGCCGAGCACCTCCACTGGCGCGTCGTTCATCGCAGCGACGAGCCCGATGGCGCCGAGCGCGACGAGCCCGAGGCCGATCAATACGCGGCGGCGCAGGTTGCCCGCGGTGTCGAGCGCGGTATCGCGCATTGCGGCAAGCGGCGGCACGCGACCGGCCCGCCGCGCCGGCAGCCAAGCCGCGAACACGGTGACCACCACGCCCGCGATGAGCGTGTTCGTGAACGACGACGGATTGATCGCGAGTCCGCGCGTCGGCACCTCGAATCCCGTCGCTTGCAACAGGGCGTTCAAGCCTTGCGACAAGAGAATGCCGATGCCGAACCCGATCAGCGAGCCAATCACGCCCATCGCGAGCGACTCCACCAGCATCGCGCGCGACACTTGCTTGCGACTCGCACCGATGGCGCGCATGAGGGCGTTCTCGCGCTGCCGCTGTGCGGCGGTGATGGAGAACACGTTGTAGATGACGAACGAGCCGATGCCGAGCGCGATGAACGAGAACACGATGAGGAACGTGGAGAAGATATTGAGCACATCTTTGATTTGGCCCTGCGTCTCAGCGGTGATCTCGGCGCCGGTGAGCGTCTCGAGCTTCAAATCGGGCGACAATGCGGCGTCGATGCGCGCGGCGAGCGCTTCGTCGTCGACCGAACCGTCGCCTTCGACGAGGATTGCGTCGACGAACCCCGGCTGCAGCAAGAACTCCGATGCGGTCGGCTGGTCGAACAACGCGAACGTCGCACCGCCCGGCGACGCGATGTCGCCGTAGCTCGCGACGCCGACGAGGGTGAATTCGCGCGGGCCCGCGAACGAGACGACACGCACCGTGTCGCCCACGACGAACTCGCCGTTGTCGGCAGTGGCACGGTCAAGCATCACCTCGTTCGGGCCGACCGGCAGGCGGCCGGAGTCGACGATCCACAAACCGGCGGAGTCAGACGAAGCGATACCACCGAACGTCGGAGGACCGCCGCCCTCGCTGCCGAGCGGCTCGCCGTCTTTTCCGATGACTCGCGCGAACGCCTGGATGTCGCCGGTAGCCGACGACACGCCCTCGACCCCGCGCACCGTGTCGAGCGCCGAGATCGGAGTGGTGGCGCGCTGTTCGCCGCCGAAGTCGAGCTCGATGAAGGTGGTCGAGCGCACATACGCATCGACGTCGCGGAAGATGTCGGCGAACAACCGGTCGAAGGTCTGGTTGATCGTGTCGCGGAACACGTACGTGCCCGAGAGAAACGCCGTGCCGAGGATGACGGCGAGCGACGTGAGGACGAGCCGGCCCTTACGGGCGAAGACCATCTTGAATGCGAGACCGAACATCGCGACGTTATTCGCCGAGATGCGCCAGATATTCGAGCACCCGCTGCGCGGTCGGGGAGAACATTTCGCCGGCCACCTTGCCGTCGGCGAGGAAGACGATGCGGTCGGCGTAACTCGCAGCGACTGCGTCGTGCGTGACCATCACGATGGTCTGGCCGAGGTCGGTGACTGCGCGACGCATGAACTCGAGCACCTCGGTGCCGGTCTTGGAGTCGAGGTTGCCGGTCGGTTCGTCGGCAAAGATGATGCTCGGTTGGCTGGCAAGCGCACGGGCAATCGCGACGCGCTGTTGTTGTCCACCCGACAGTTCGCTCGGCCGGTGAGTGAGGCGGTCACGCAACGAGATGGTGTCGATCACGCGGTCGATCCACGCCTCGTCGCCCTTCTTGCGACCGAGTGTGAGCGGCAACTTGATGTTCTCCAGCGCGTTCAGCGTGGGAATCAAGTTGAACGCCTGAAAGATGAATCCGATCTTCTCGCGGCGCAGTTCGGTGAGCGCTTTGTCGTTCAGCGACGAGAGATCGATGTCGCTCACGAACACCTGGCCGCTGGTGAGCGCGTCGAGCCCTGCGATGCAGTGCATCAGCGTCGACTTGCCCGAGCCGCTGGGGCCCATGATTGCCGTGAACTTGCCGCGCTCGAAGTTGGCGTCGACGCCATCGAGCGCGCGCACCTCGCTGTCGCCTGATCCGTAGATTTTTGTCGCGCCGACTGCGCGTGCGGCGTATGCGGAGAGTGGTTGCGTCACCCGACCAATCTAGTTGCGCGGCGGCGCTACTTCGGTTGCGGCAGCACTCGCAGATACGACTTGAGCGTCTTCCAACCTTGCGGGAAGAGTTTCTTTGCCTCGTCATCGCTGACCGCCGAACCGATGATCACGTCTTCGCCGTTCTTCCAGTTGGCGGGCGTCGCCACTTTGTGCTTGGCGGTGAGTTGCAGCGAGTCGATCACGCGGAGAATCTCGTCGAAGTTGCGGCCGGTCGATGCTGGATACGTGATGGTGAGCTTCACCTTTTTGTCGGGACCAATCACGTACACGCTGCGCACCGTGAGCGTGTCGTTCGCGTTCGGGTGGATCATTCCGTAGAGATCGCTCACCGTGCGCTGCGGATCGCCGATCATCGGAAAGTTCACCGCGGTGCCCTGCGTGTCGGCGATGTCGGTCTCCCACTTGGTGTGCGACTCGACGGAGTCGACCGAGAGCCCGATGACCTTCACGTTGCGCTTGTCGAACTCCGGCTTGATGCGCGCCACGTAGCCGAGCTCGGTGGTGCACACCGGCGTGAAATCTTTCGGATGGCTGAACAAGATGCCCCACGAGTCGCCGAGCCACTGGTGAAACGAGATGCTGCCGTGCGTGGTGTCGGCCACGAAGTCGGGGGCGATGTCGCCGAGGCGGATGGTCATGAGGGGCTCCTTGTTGTGGGTTGTGCACGGGCGTCGTACACGGGGTTCGTGCACGGTGCTCGCGCGGGGGACCCTCAGTCAACCAATTGTTGACCCGTTTTGTCAACTTTGACCCCGGCGCACGGGGGTGCGGGGTCTGGGCGGGGTCGGTGCCGGGCGCGGGCGGACTAGGCCTTCGGTCGGATGTCGAGCCCGAAGCGCGCCTCGAACTCCGCATAATACGTCTCGTCGTCGGGGTGCGCGCCGAGCGCCACCCACTCCTCATCGGTCATCTGCGCGCGCGCCGCGATGAGTTCGTGTGATCCCCACGAGCAGGTCCAGCGCAGTTTCGGAGTCGCAGTGGTCGCGGCTTCGAGGATCGTCGCTGCGGCCTCTTCCGCCGGAGTCGCCTTGGCGATGCCCTCGGCATAGAACGCGAACAGTCGTCGGTAGTGCGCGTCGTATGCGCCCGTCTGGTTCGGCGCGTCGATGTTCTTGCCGAATATCGAGCTGCGCGTCACGCCGGGCTCGACGATTGCCACGCGGATGCCGAACGGGGCGAGTTCCTGCGCGAGCCCTTCGCTCATGCCTTCCACCGCCCACTTCGACACGTAGTACGGCGACTGCGCAATCGCCGTGATTTTTCCGACGACCGACGACACGTTCACGATCGCGCCGCTGCGCCGCGCACGCATGCCTGGCAGCACCGCCTGGATGCAGCGCACCGAGCCGTTGTGGTTGATGTTGAACACCGTGGTGTAGGTGTCGATCGGGCACTCCTCGGTCACCGCGTTGCCGCCGACCCCGGCGTTGTTGACCAGCACGTCGACGCGGTCGGTGGCCGCGAAGATCTCGCCGAAGCCGCGGGTCACCGAGTCGGAGTCGGCGACGTCCATTTCGATGAGTTGCAGTCGGTCGGCGACACCAATGTCCCTGGCTTTGGCGAGGAGTTTGTCGGCCTTGGCCAGCCCGCGCACCGTGCCAAAGACGCGGTAGCCGGCCTGCGCGAAGGCGATGGCGGTGGCTCGCCCGATGCCCGAATTGGCCCCCGTGACGACGGCGACAGGGGCGTCTGGCATGGGGATAACGGTAGGCGCTCGGGGTGGGCAAGTGTGCCCGCCCGACCGTTACTTCACTGTCACAGAGAGGGGATACCCTGCCGTTAGGTAATCGTGGGTCTCCGACGGGCGCTCGCCCTTTCTCTCTGCGCGGCGCTCGTTGCCGCCCTGGCACCGGTGGCGCCCGTTGCTGCGCAGCCCGTTGCAAGTGCTCCGAGCGCCTTGCAGCCCGCCAACACCACCGGTGGCGAGCGCGATCACATCGTAATTCTCAAAGACTCCGTGAGCGTGGCTGCGAAAGTGAACAAAGAGACGGCGCTCGGCAACGATGTGAGCGACGTATTCGCCTCACAAGTAAAGGGCTTCGTCGCGTCGCTCGACAACGCCGATGTGCGGCGACTCAAGCAAGACCCGCAAGTGCTGCTCGTCGAGGCCGACTCCGTCATGTCGGTGATCGACACGCAGGAGCCGACGACCACGTCGTCGACGACATCGTCAACCACGACGTCTTCAACCACGACCGTGGCGCCGAGCAGCAGTTCGTCGAGCACGACGACGTCTTCAACCACCTCGACGACTGTGCCCGTGTCGATCGACGACCTACAAATAGGCGACCCGATTCCTGGCGAGTACATCGTCACGTTGCGCACCGGCGTCTCGTCGTCGAGCTTCGCGGCGGCGCAAGCCGACGGCGGCATCACGATTCTCGGCACCTTCAGCGAAGCAATCAACGGCTTTGGTGCAGCACTCAGCAAGTCGCAACTCTCTGCGTTGGCGAGCGACCCCAACGTGCTGCTCATCGAAGAGAACACGGTGGTCGGCGTCGAGGGCGAGCAACTGAATCCGCCGTCGTGGGGTCTTGACCGCATCGACCAGCGCTCGCGCACGCTCGACTCGAACTACTCCTACAACTTCACCGGTACCGGAGTCAGCGCCTACATCATCGACACCGGTGTGCGCCCCGACCATCGCGACTTCGGCGGGCGAGTGACCGCGGGTCGCACGCAAGTCAACGACGGCCGCGGCAGCAACGACTGCAACGGCCACGGCACGCACGTTGCCGGCACCGTGGGCGGCCAGACGTACGGCGTCGCAAAGTCGGTGAGCATCATTCCGGTCCGCGTGTTGTCGTGCTCTGGTTCGGGCAGCATGTTCAACGTCATCGCCGGCGTCAACTGGATGATCGGTGACCACGCAGCGGGTGTTCCGGCGGTCGCCAATATGAGCTTGGGTGGCGGCCGCAACACATCGCTGAACTCGGCGGTCGCCAACGCCGTGGCCGACGGCATCGTGATGGTGGTTGCGGCCGGCAACAACAACCGGAGTGCCGGTTCGTATTCGCCCGCCTCCGAACCGTCGGCCATCACGGTCGGCGCCACCACATCGGCCGACGTTCGCGCGTCGTACTCCAACTGGGGGCCGCTCGTCGACGTGTTCGCCCCCGGTTCGAGCATCACCTCGGCGTGGCACACCTCGTCTACCGGTATCCGCTCAATTTCCGGCACTTCGATGGCGGCGCCGCACGTGGCTGGTGCGGCTGCACTGATGCTCGAAGAGAATCCCAACAAGACGCCCGCACAGATCGCCACTGACATCGTCGCTTTCGCCACGCCCGACGCAGTGTCGAGCGTGGGCACCGGTTCACCCAACCTCTTGCTCTACACCCGCGCACGCTGGACTCCGCCCGCTCCCGAAGCGCCGAGCGCTCCGCAGTCGCTCGTGGTGGTGGCGGGTGTCGGCGAGGCGGCGCTCACGTGGACTACTCCGACACAAAACGGCGGGTCTGTCATCACCGACTACACGGTGGAATTCTCTTCGAACAACGGATCCACGTGGTCGACGTTCGCCGACGGCGTGTCGACGGCGACTTCTGCGACGGTCACGGGCCTCACCAACGCCGTCACGTATTCGTTCCGCGTGAGTGCAGTGAACTCGGCGGGTACGAGCCCGACGAGCGACGTGGTGCGTGCCGCAATCGGCGTACCCACTGCGCCGCGATCGCTCGCTGCCACTTCAGGTGGTGCGCAGGTGACGCTCAACTGGCTCGCGCCGACTGCCAACGGCGGTTCGGCAGTCACCGACTACGTCGTGGAGTATTCGACTGACACCGAGTGGACCACCTTCGCCGACGGTGTGTCGACCGCGACATCGGCGATCGTCACCGGACTCACCAACGGAGTCACCTATTCCTTCCGCGTCAGCGCCATGAACGCGATCGGCACCGGGGCCGCCTCAGGTTCGGTGAGCGCGGTGCCGTGGCAGGTGCTCGTGCCCGGCGTGCCGCGCGACCTCACCATCACCGGTGTCACCGCACTCACGATGTCGTTGGAGTGGCGCGTTCCGGCGACCGACGGCGGCGGCGTGATCACCGGGTATGTGGTCGAGCAATCGGCTGACGGCGGCAGCACGTGGTTCACTTCGCTCGTCACCAGTACCGGCGCCCGCAGCGGCGGCATCTGGTACACCACGGTGTACGACCTCGTGACCGCGCGCGA
>VFQS010001397.1_pt1 | contig 22291 bp, 19 predicted proteins | sample 3512361 | NCBI WGS metagenome assembly VFQS01 (sample SAMN10412375, study PRJNA504923) | tailings metagenome | isolation source: Relicate 1 Philex TSF3 active mining | place: Philippines
TTTTAGTCCGGTGCTACCGGCCGATCCGTGGCCCCTTTTATTCCCGGTGTTCTCACATAGAACGGCGCGGTCTCGATCCGCCGCAGTTCGCCATGCTTATGCACCAGGTTGGTCCGGCCGAATTCCGGATCGTGGCCGGCATCGACATAGCTGTTGTAGCGATCTACGGTGGCGACTAGCATGTCCGGTTCGATCTCGATCTGACGGGCCAGTTCTTCCAGGCTGTCGGCAACGTAGAAAAGCCCTTCTTCCAGCCGCCGTCCAAAATCGAGGATGCGGACGCGATCATCGCCAGTCTCGAATATTCCCTGATCCATGATCTGATAGCCAGTGTGCCAAGGCTGGGCCATCACGGCATCGCCCAGCAGCTTGTACGAAATGCTTTCGTTTACGAAGCGCTGGCCATCCTGGTTGACCGCAATCGCCCCCTTGTAAACCGCCTGCAGGCTGTGGTCGTTGGTCTCATCAGTCGGGTGCTTGCCGAAGGTGCCCTTGACATAGTCCATGTCGCGCAGGTCGGCGCCCAGCTCCCGGCCCATGCGCAGGCCGTCACCCTGCGACCCGGCACCGGCCACGAAAACGGCTTCGGCATAATGCGGGGCATATTGCATCAGCAATTCGTGGTTCTTGGCAAAGCCCCCGCTGGCCAGGATCACGCCCTTGCGCCCAGCCAGGGTGGAACCGTCCGACAGACGCACGCCGCAGACGCGTCCGGCCTCGTCCGTTTCCAGGTCGCTGACAGCCTTTGCGGCGCGGTAGTCGAGCAGGCCGGACTTTTCGGCCGCCGCTTTCAAGGTGCGCACCATATCCGCCGGATCGACCGTATGGACACGCGGCACCGATTGGCCCGAGGCGGTTTCGATCACCGGGCTGAAGCGAACCCCGGCCTGTCCCAACCACTCGGCAGTGCCTAGCTGGGCATCGCAATAAGTCCGGACCAGCTGCGGATCGTTAACCCCCTGCCCTACTTCCACCAGATCGCGGTAAAGCAGGTCCGGACTATCCTTGACGCCTTGAGCCGCTTGCAGGTCGGTTCCGGCGAAGGCCAGGCAGCCGCCGCTCAGCGCCGACGAACCGCCCGACTCAGGCAGCTTTTCGAACAGGGTGACGCGGGCGCCGGTTTGCGTGGCGGCCAGCGCGGCCGACCAGCCGGCAGCCCCGCCGCCGATCACGATAACGTCTGGAATTGGCGAATTCACTTGGGATCCAGTCCATAGAACTTGAGGATTTCGTCGCGGCGGATCGGATCGACAGTCGCACCGAAGTACCCGCTCCCCGGCGCCGTAGTCCCGGCGCGGCGGGCCAGGACCGCCTCTTCCGCAGCGCGGACCCAGGCGCCTAGCGAGTCGATGATCGGGGTGCCGTCCACTTCGCGCACGCCGTTCATGGCGAGCAGGACGTTCAGCGGCGCCTCGCCCGGAACGATGGCATGGGCACCCTTGGCAATCAGTTGCCGGGCAGAGGCTCGGAACTTGTCGATCAGGGCGTCGGGCTTGTCGAAAGCGGCAAGCACGTCGGTAAAGCGGAAGCCCACGTCCTGCGCGCCGACCAGGCGGCAGCCCAGCCCGTGGCGGCGAACATTGGTGCAATAAAGCTCGGCCAGTTCAGGAATGAAGACCAGCGCGCCGAACTTGCGGCCGTCGGCCACGGCGGCCCGAGCCGCGCTTTCGCCGTACCCGACCACCGGGATCGAAACGAGCGTGCGAATGTCATGCAGGCCGGGTTCCGGAAGCGTGCTGAGCGCATAGGCATCATAGCCCTGGCACTCGGCCATGACCGCGCCCTGCATGAACTGGATCGAATGCAGGAACTGGAAGCCGGCGTGCTTGATGTCATCACCGGGATAGTTCGTGCGATAGGTTCCTTCACGCATCCCGTGCATGTCGATTACCGTATCCGGCAGCGAGACAAGGCGGAAATGGTCCCTCAGCGCCTCGTCATAGGCGGCAAGATCGCTGAGGACCGTGAAGCTCTGGTGCCAGATACGGATCGACATGGCGCTTATGCCTGCTTCGGCTTTTCGTAGAGCATGGGCGGAAGTTCGCCGCTCAGCAGGTAGCCGCCCAGCGCGCCGGCATTGTTGTCGGCATCCTGGGTGATGTGGTTGGCAGCGGCCAGGGTGTCGCGCAGGTAGCGCTGGATCGGGTTCACCTTGTACAGGCCGCGTGCGCCGGTGCACTTGTAGATTGTCAGCACCGCCTCTTCGCACTCGCGTCCGATGCGGGCCATATCCAGCATGTAGTGGATGCGGTCGTCGATCGAGACCAGTTCGCGCCGCTCGACGATGGCGGTGCAGTGCGCCATCATCTGCTCCATCCGGGCCTTGCACGAGCGAACCTTGGCAACGGCGTTGGCTAGGCGGTCCTTTACATAGGGGCTGAGGCGGGTCGCCGCGCCCGTGCCGTTGTCCACGCGGGTCGACATCTGTTCAATGAACACGTCGATCGCGCCCTGGGCAAAGCCGATGATCACTGCCGACACCGACGAATAGAACACCATCGCGAAGGGGAAGAGGTAATTCGTGCCGCGATCGGTCAGCTTGTAATCGATCATCGAATGGGCGCGATGATCGGGAATGAAGGCATCCTTGATCACCAGGCTGTTCGAGCCGGTGCCGCACAGGCCGAAGGTGTTCCAGTCTTCCAGGATCTCGTAATCCTCGCGCTTGACCAGCAGCGCATGGCGATCGACGGGGACGCCCTGCGCGTTCTTCTCAAGCGCGCCGATGAAGCACCAGTCGCCGTGACCCCCGCCGCTGGAGGTCGGCCACTGGCCCTTCAGGCGCCAGCCGCCTTCAACCTTGGTCAGTTCGCCCATCGGGGGATAGGACGAGGCGATGATCGCTTCGTTGTCCTCGCCCCACACGTCTTGTGCGGCGCGCTCGTCCATCAGGCCGAATTCCCAGTTATGGACGCCCAGAATCATCATTACCCAAGCGCTGGCGCAGCAACCGCGGCCCAGTTCGTTCAGGACGCGCATGAAGACCACGGGGTTCATTTCCCAGCCGCCGAACTTCTTCGGCTGGACGATCCGGAAGAACCCGGCGTCTTTGAACATCTGGATGACGTCATGGGGGACCTGGCGGGCCTGCTCGATCTCGTCGGCGCGGGCGCGCAGGATGGGCACCATCGCCGCGGCGCGGGCGACCAGTTCCTCGCTGGTCGGGATAGTCGTAGTATCGCGTTCAAGAACCGTGGTGCTCATCGCCCATTCCTCTCGTCTGTTGTTATCGGGATAAATTTTCAGTGCGTTCGGCCATGAACGCACCATCGAAATAGATCAGGGGATCGCCCCGGTTGTCGCGGATCAGGACGTCCAGGACGTCGCAGATGAAGATGTCGCGCGTGCTGGCGGTGACGCATTCGCTGACCGCGCAGTCAAAGCTGACCAGCGCCGAGGACAAAAGCGGTGCGCCGGTGCTGGCAGTCTGCCAATTGTCATGGGCAAAGCGTTCTTCAGGCGGAACGCCGCCGGAAAAGCGCTTCGCCACGTCGAGCCCTTCCGCGCCCAAGACATTGACGCCCAGCACGCCGGACTGGCTGATGATCCCGTGCGCCCAGGTCGAGCGGTTGATGCAGACCAGCAGCCGGGGTGGCTCTGCCGTCACCGATGCAACCGCAGTCGCCGCCATTCCGGCCCAGCTCGCGCGGCCCTGTCCGGGCGCCAGCGTGGTAATGATGGTGCAGGCCCCGGCCAAACGACGCATCCCCTGACGAAACAGGTCTGCGGTCTGCCGGGCGGGTGCCGGAACCTCTGCTGCCAGGGAAGTTTGCGCGGTCATGTCAATCGACCATGTTCATGTTGCGGGCATGACCCCAGTCGGACATCACGCTGTAAAGCTGTGGCTCCCAGGTCGCCTCGTCGATCACGATGCCGCCGTGGCCCAGTTCCAGACCAAAACCCGAAGGGGTGCGCATGTAGAAGCTGAACATCTGGTCGTTCGGGTGGTGGCCCAGTTCCAGCACGATCGGAATGCCAGCCTTCTTCGCCCGATCACAAGCAAAGCCGACATCGTTCATGTCAGTATATTCCAGCATCAGGTGGTTGAGCCGCTTCGGCGAAGGAAACGCGCCAGTGGCCAGCGAATGATGCCGCCCGGTGGCAGAGTGGAAGAAGGTCGCATCGGCATAGATGCCCGGCGCCATTTCCTGCCGGATCCGGTCGCTGTAGCGCAGGCCCAGTACGTCCTTGTAGAAACCGACGCCCTGATCGTAGTCCTTGGAGACGGGGAGGATGTGGCCGATGCCCAGTTCGTCGGTGACGAACTTGCCACGCAGGATCGACGAGAGGCCTCCGCCGTCGCTTTTCAGGCCGGTCCGGCCACAGAACAGTTCGTGGCGGAACCCGTTTGGATCGGCCAGGCTGAACAGCCGCTCAACACAGCGCGCGGCAACGAGTTCTGCCGGTTCTTCACGCACTTCGCCCCCGCGGCTGCGCACCGCTTCGACATAGGCTTCGAGTTCTGCTGGCGAACCAAGATCCCAACCGGCGTGGGTCATGTCGTCATCCGCGCCTTCGGTGATCAGCACGCGCCACGGATGGTTGTCGAGGCGTAGGCCAAGCGAACCATCTTCGGTTTCGCAAATGCCGCAGCCGACGATATTCTCGGCGTATGAACGCCACGCCCCCAGATCGCTGGCCGCAACGACCACATAGGCGAGATTCTGCAATTCCGACATAGTCCACTCCCGAGCGACACTGATTCGTGTCCTGGAAACAGAGCTATCCCAGCCACGCCTATTGCATTATACGATATGTTTAGATAGCAACTATCGATCAAGACGATAAAGGGTAAGCGAATGCAGTTGCGGGATTTTGACGTGAACTTGCTGGTCACGATGGAAGCCATATGGACCACCCGTAATGTTTCAAACGCGGCGAAAACGCTTAATCTTGCGCAGTCAACCGTGAGCGCCGCACTCAACCGCCTGCGACTGGCCCTGGGCGACGAACTGTTCAACTGGTCGGGCAGCGAAATGGTCCCCACCCCGCTCGCCGAACAGATCATGCCCGACGTCAGCAAGCTGCTGAACGGTGTGCGGACGGTTTTGACCAAATCGCTGGGCCAGATCGACACGGTGGAACGGCGCATGGTGATCGCAACGGCAGACTATGTCGCGGCTCTGTTCGGCGCGAAGCTGCTGGAACGCGCCGCCGCTGAAGCGCCGCAACTGTCGTTCGATTTCGTCGATATGCGCCCGCAGTTCATCAACCGCGCCGCGCGCCCCGATATCGACATGTTCATCATGCCCGCCAGCGCGCTGCGCACATCCGGCATGGAGCGGACCAGCCTTTACCACGACACCTATGTCTGCATCGGCGCCGAAGATAACGATGCCCTGTTCGAAGGGATGGACGTCGATGATTTCCTCAGCCTGCGGCACATCGGCTATTCCGCGATCCCGCGCATCGCCTTCAACCACGAAATGATGCTGTGGGACGATCTGGGCAAGGAAGCGAACCTGCGCCTGACCATGGGCAATTACCTGATCTTTGCCCGGATCGTGGCCGGCAGCGACGCGGTGGCGATCCTGCCCAAGCGCCTCGCCCAAACGCTGACGGGCGAATGGAAGCTCAAATGGATCACCCCGCCCCTGCCGACGCCTGAACTGGAAATCGCCGGGCTGTGGCGGCCGGACCAGGCCAAGGACATTGCCCTGACCTGGCTGCGCGACACGCTGATCGACATTACTGCGGAATAGGCCGGTCAGTCGGCGGCCTGCTGACCGGCGATCCGGCCAAACACCGATCCGCTGGTCAGTCCGGCCCCGCCCGGATAGCGATCGTAGTAAAGCCCGCCAACCAGTTCGCCTGCCGCATAAAGCCCGGCGATTGGCGCACCTTCCTCGTTCTGGACTCGGGCCTGCTCGTCAATCGCCAACCCGCCATAGGTCAGCGTGATGCCGCAGGTGACCTGATAGGCGACAAACGGCGGCTCCGCGATCTGGCGGGACCAGTTCGACTTGTTGATTTCCAGCCCCTTCGTTGCGCGCCCGTCCTTCACCGCTGGATTGAACGGCGTGGAATCGTCCACCGCCGCGTTGAAGTCTTGTACCGTCTTCAGGAAGGCATCGCGGTCGATCCCCTCCAGCTTGTCGGCCAAGGCTTCCAGAGTGGGCGCTTCGAACCGGGCGGCGCGCGGCGTGCGGTACTCGTCCGGCAGGATTGCGATGGAGCGTGAATCGAAAATCTGCCAGCCCGTCCCACCGGGCTGCCGCAGGATTGCCGCCCCCATCTTGGAATAAGTGTAGTTTCGGAAATCCGAACCCTCGTCAAAAAAACGCTCGCCGTTCAGGTTTACCACGATGCCCAGGGTGAAATAGTTCTTCTGCTGATTGAGGAAGGCCAGGTCGCCGAAATCGGCGGCGCCCGCGTCGAAGAACACGCTATGGCAGCCGGACCAGTTACCATGCGCCCGCGCGCCGATGTCCAGCGCGGCCTGGATCACGTTGCCGGTGTTGTAGCGTGAGCCGCGCACCTTCGCCAGGTCCCAGCCCTGACCCAGGTACTTCACCCGCGCCTCAGTATTGGCATGATAGCCGCCAGCCGCCAGGATCACGGCATCAGCTTGGAGTTCCTCGCCGTTGACGACCACGCCATGCACGGCATGACGGTCCCCCAACAGGCGCTCGACCTTGCTGTCATAGCGGATGGTCACGCCCAGCGCCTCGGCGCGCCGGAACAAGGCATCGACCAGGCCCAGGCCGCCGCCTGCGGTTTCGATGGTCAGCCCGCCCCAAAACACGTTGCGTCCCTCAACCTTGAAAGACTGGCGGCCATAGGCGGGCAGGAAACGGACCCCGTGATCGCGCATCCACAGCATGGTCGGCAGGCTCTCGGCGACCAGCAACTCGACCAGCTCGGGATCGGCGCGGTATCCGCTGAGCCGGCAGAGATCGAGGAAGAACGTTTCTGCATCATAGGTGCCGAAGTCGCTCGTCTCACGCTCTTCCGCAGTGAGGTCGGGGACTAGTCGGGCAATGTCCTCCACCCCGTCATAGACTGTGCGAAAGCAGCCTCCCGTGAACGCGGAATTGCCACCGCGAGCCCTCTCTGGCGCCCGTTCCAGCACGGTAACCCTAGCGCCGCTCTCGGCAGCGGAGATAGCGGCGCAAAGCGCGGCATTGCCGGCTCCGACGATTACGACGTGTTTGGAAGCGCTTGTCACGTTATCATCCCTATCGATAATGGGTATCAATTCTTATCGCTTTCCTTAATGATGACGAAGTTATAGTCCGGCCGTCAAGTGCCAAACAGGCACGGGGCAAAGATCGACTACGCCCCAAAACGTACGGGAGAATGGACACATGAAAGCACCGCGCATCACAGTGCTGGCCTCGTGCCTAGCTATCGCCATCGGCAATATTCCTGCCGCCGCATGGGCCGAAGCTGCTGCTGCAGATCCTGAGCCGACCGCTGACAGCACCGAAGGCGAAATCATTGTTACGGCCACCAAGCGGGCCGAATCCCTGAACGACGTTCCGATGTCGATCAGCGCCGCTTCGGGTGACGATCTGGCCGCTGCCGGCATCCGCAGCGCCGAAGACCTGGGCAAAATCATACCGGGCTTCACCTTCACCCAGTCGGCCTACAGCACGCCGGTCTATTCGCTTCGCGGCGTTGGTTTCTACAACTATGACATCGCCTCGACCCCGACCGTCACAGTCTATCAGGACGAAGCCCCGCTGCCCTTTTCCGCCATGTCGCGCGGAGCGGGCTTCGATCTTCAGCGCGTGGAAGTGCTGAAGGGGCCGCAGGGCCTGCTGTTCGGTTCCAACTCCACCGGCGGCGCGGTCAATTATGTTGCTTCCCGGCCCACCGATACGCTGAAGGCCGGTTTTGACGCCAGCTATGGACGCTTCAACGCCTGGGAACTGGGCGGTTTCGTTTCCACTCCGCTCAGCCAAGGCGTCGGCCTGCGCATCGCCGCCCGCCACGAAGGCTCGGGCGAATGGCAGCGCAGCGCCACCAGGCCCACCGACGGCAACGGCAAGCGCAACTTCACCCAGGTCCGCGCGCTACTGGACATCGAAGCCGGTGACCGTCTGACCGTGAAGCTGGGCGCCAACGCGTTCTGGGACAAGTCCGACGTGCAAGGCGCGCAGCTGATCCAGGTCAACCCGCTTATGCCGCCCTTCGTCAACCCGCTGACTGGCCGGCAGCCGCTGGTCAAGACCGACGCGCGACTGGGCGACTGGACCACCGGCACCGATCCGCGCCGCGATGACCGCCAATGGCACCTGACGGGCCGTGTCGATTATGAAGTCAGCGATGCCGTGACGGTAACCGCGCTGTCCTCCTATGCGGACTACCGCCAGGACGACCTACTCGATCCGGACGGTACCGCGCTGCTTCTGGCCGACACCCGCGACACCGGGACAATCAAGGCGTTCTTCCAAGAACTGCGTGTCTCCGGTGAGTTCGGCAACGGCAGCCGCTGGATCGTCGGGGGCAATTACGAGAACAACAAGGTCCACGAAGTGCAGACGCTGCGCGCGGGGCAGGCCTCTGGCTTTGCGCCCTTCGCGGTCTTCTTCAACCTGCCTGTTCCCGATGCCATTCCGATTTCTTCAGACCAGCACTTCGAAAACTATGCCGCCTTCGGCAATCTCGACCTGGCCGTGACGGATACCGTGACCCTGCACGCCGGACTGCGCTACACCGACACGTCGGATGCCTTCACCGGCTGCACCGGCAACTCGGCCAATGGCAGCCTGGCCATAGGCCTCAGCATCCTGACACAGGGCAATCCGGCTGCGCTGGGCGCGAATCCGGCCTGCACACAGCTCAATGCTCAACTGCAACCCGCCATCACCCGCGCCACCCTGTCTGAAGACAATGTCTCGTGGCGCGTCGGTGCGGACTTCAAACCCAACAACGACACCCTGCTCTATGCCAATGTAAGCCGCGGCTACAAGATCGGTGCCTTCCCGCTGATCCCGGCATCGTCCGTGGCGCAATATGCTCCGGTTACCCAGGAAAAGCTGACCGCTTACGAAGCCGGTTTCAAGCTGGGCTTGCTCGACCGCAAGGTGCAGCTGAACGGCGCGGTGTTTCATTACGACTACCGCGACAAGCAGGCCCTGGGCAGCGTCATCCTGACGCCCGACATCTTCGGCCCACTCAACCTCCTGGTGAACATCCCGCGTTCGAAGGTAACCGGCGCGGAACTTCAAGCGGTGGTCCGTCCCGTGACCGGCCTGACGCTGAACGGCGCGGTGACCTATGTTGACAGCGAAATCGGCGACTTCACGAATTTCGATCCATTCGGCACGGTCAAAAACTTCAAGGGCGAAGCCTTTCCCAACACTCCGAAATGGCAGTGGAGCCTGGCTGCCGACTATGAGTTCCCGGTGTCGGGCAACCTTACCGGCTTCCTGGGGGCAAACGCCAATGGCCGCAGTGCCACCAACGGAGCATTCGGCGGCAATGCGATCCTGGCGATCGACGGTTACACCCTGCTCGACCTGCGCGCCGGCCTCGGTTCATCCGACGAGCGCTGGAAGCTGAGCGTCTGGGGCCGCAACATCACCGACAAGTATTACTGGACCAACGCCTACAAGATTTCGGACGTTTCGGCGCGCTATGCCGGGATGCCGGCCACCTACGGCGTCTCCTTCTCTTATCGTTACTGAACTCTCTCCGGCGGCAGCGCGAAGCGGTCAAGGCACCGCGCTGCCGCCAACCTTTCCAACTGGAGTATATCTGAATGAAATCCGCGCTGCTTTTGCTCGATCTGCAGAATGAAATGGTTGACCCGGCGGGCAAGGTCGGCGCCCACGGCCTCGCCAAGATCGTTGAGGATCGCGGCGTGCTGGTCAATGCCAAGCGCTGCCTGGACGCGGCGCGCGAAGCAGGCATGGCCGTAGTTCACGTCCGCCTCGGCTTCCGCCCCGACTATGCCGACTGCCTCAGCGTCGCGGCCCGCATCGGCGGCCTGAAGAGCAACCGCGCCGCCATCGTCGGCGAATTCGGCACCGAATTCCACCCCTCGGTCGCCCCGCTGGGTGGCGAGCTCGTCATCACCAAGCAGTGCGTCAATCCGTTCTTCAACACCGGCCTGATGACCTGGCTGATGCAGAACGGGATCAAGCGCCTTTACCTGGGCGGCGTTGCCACGCACCTGGTGGTCGAAAGCTCGGCCCGCTTTGCCGACGATGCGGGCTTTGCACCGGTCGTGATCGAAGACATCTGCGCCGCGCCCAACCCCGCGCTGCACGATCACTTCATCACCATGATCGCGCCTGCCGTCGGCACCGTCACCACCACCGACGCTTTCGTCGCTGACGCGGCTCAGGGCTGAAGTCATGACGCTGCGCGATATCGTTTCACGCAAGCAGGCCGTCCTGGCTCCGGGCGCAGCCAATGCGCTGTTCGCCCGGATCATCGAGGACCTCGGCTTCGAATGCGTTTATGTGACCGGTGCGGGCATTGCCAACATGGCGCTGGGTGCGCCGGACATCGGACTGACCTCGCTGGACGATATCGCGCAGACCGTCTCGCGCATCTCCGATGCCGTGGCCCTGCCGCTGATCGTCGATGCCGACACCGGCTTTGGCAACGCAGTCAACACCTGGCGGACGATGAAAGTTCTAGAACGCGCGGGAGCTTCGGCGATCCAGCTGGAGGACCAGGAATTCCCCAAGCGCTGCGGCCATTTCAATGGCAAGAGCGTCGTCTCGCTGAACGAAATGTTGCCAAAGATCCGCGCCGCAGCAGATGCCCGGACGCGCGATACGCTGATCATCGCCCGCACCGATGCGCTGGCCGTGCACGGCATCGACGCCGCACTGGAACGGGCCGAAGCCTTTATAGAGGCAGGCGCAGACATGACTTTTGTCGAAGCGCCGCGCGATGCGGAGCAGATGGCCCGGATCGGTGCGCTACGCGTACCGCAGGTGGCCAATATCGTCCACGGCGGCAAGACCCCGCCCCTGCCCCAGTCGCAACTGGCGGACATGGGCTTTGGCATTGTCCTTTACGCCAATGCCGCACTGCAAGCCGCTGTGCGCTCCTCGGTCGAAGTGCTGAGCTCGCTCAAGGAAACCGGCTCGCTCGATGCGGTGCATGACCGTCTGGCCAGCTTTGAGCAGCGCCAGGCAGCCGTCGCCAAGGATCGCTGGGACGCGCTGGAAACGCAATTCGAAGACAAGCAGGGGCAGTGATGCATATCGTAGTTGTCGGAAGCGGAATCGCCGGGCTCAGCGCTGCTCTCAGCGCGGCAGAGGCTGGTGCACAGGTTACCCTGATCGAGCGCGCGGCAGAGGGCGAACATGGCGGCAATACCCGCTACACCGAAGCCTATCTGCGCATGAAGTCGATGGACGAAGTGGCCGACGATTTCATTGACCACTTCATGGCCAATGCGGGCGGCTATACCGATCCCTCGATTGTGCAGGAAATGGTCCGTAGCCACGAAGACTGGTCTCCCATCGCGCGCAGCCAGTCGACGGTCGACCCTGACCTGCTGGGCGCCTTTGCCGAGCACGCCGGCGCGACCCTGCGCTGGCTGGAACAGGCGGGGCTGAAGTTCGATTTCCTCCCCACCGCCTTCATTACCACGACCACAACTCGCCTGCTGCCGGTAGGCGGCGGGTGGGCGATGGTCGAAACGCTGAGCGCGGCCTGCAAGGATCGCGGCGTGGACTTCCGCTTTGAAACCACGGCCCGTTCGCTGACCATCGAAGGCGGCGCGGTGACGGGTCTTGTCACTTCGCGCGGAACGATCTCCTGCGATGCGGTGATTCTGGCCTGCGGCGGGTTCGAGGGCAATCCGGAGATGCTGTCGCGCTATGTCGGCCCGGGTGCAATCAACCTGCGTCCGGTGGCGCGCGGCGGCCATTACAACAAGGGCGAAGGCATCCGCATGGCGCTGGACATCGGCGCTGCGCCAAACGGCGATTTCGGCAGCTATCACGCCGAGCCGGTCGACCCGCGTTCCGGAATTGCCGAACCGGCGATCTTCACTTTCCCCTACGGCGTTCTGGTCAACAAGGCCGGAAAACGCTTCACCGACGAAGCCCCTGGCACGGTCGACGCCCATTACGAGAACGTCACCCGCCGCATCTATGAGCAGCGCGACGGGATCGCCTGGCTGATTACCGATGCGCGGCTGGACGATGTACCGAACTGGCAAAAGGGCAGCCGCACGGACCAGCCGCCTGTGACCGCACAAACAGTCGAGGAACTGGCCCGCGCCATCGAAGTACCCGCCGAAACCCTCGCCGCAACGCTCGCCACCTATAACGCGGCCTGCGGTGAAGGCGCGTTCGATCCGCTCAAGGCGGATGGCCTCGCCACCAGCGGCCTGACTCCGCCGAAATCGAACTGGGCGCGCCCGGTCGACGCTGCACCTTATCGCGCATGGCCGGTAATTTCCGCCAACGTGTTCACTTTTGGCGGCCTGAAGGCTGATCGCCATGCGCGCGTGATCGACCACGACGGCAACCCGATCCCCGGCCTTTACGCCGCGGGTGAGACGATGGGGATTTATTACCGCACCTACACCGGCTCCACTTCGGTGCTGCGCGGTGCGGTGTTCGGCCGTCAGGCTGCGCTTCACGCGACGGGACAAGCCGCATGACCAGCGCCGTGCCCGAAAACCCCGTCGTGCTGATAACCGGCGGCGGCGGGATGATCGGGCAGGCGGTTGCGGAGCGCATGGCGGCAAATGGCGCGCGGCTGGCCCTGGCTGACCGCGCTTCTCCGGTCCCGGTTGGAACGAACAGCCGCTCTTATGCCGCCGACCTTGCCGATGCCTCGCAGGTGCAGGCTTTGGCGGCGCAAGTGCTGGCAGACTTTGGACGGATCGATTGCCTGATCACAGCGGCGGGCATCACGTCCACCGGATCGTTCGAAAGCATCGCCATCGAGGAATGGGACCGCGTCCACGCCATCAATCTGCGCGGTGTATTCCTGGCCAACCAAGCCGTGATCGCTGCGATGCGCCAGCAGCAGTTCGGGCGGATCGTTAACATCGGCTCGGTCCTGGCCAAGAACGGCGGCAATCCCCGCCCGTGGATCGACGCGAGCGAGCAGGAACGCGCGGGCAATGCCGCCTATGGCGCGGCCAAGGCCGGCGTCCACGCAATGACGCTCTATCTGGCCAAGGAACTTGCCGCGCACGGGATCACCGTAAATGCGGTTGCCCCGGGCCCGATTGCCAGCCCGATGACCTCTAGCTTCCCCGAAGCCCTGGTGCGGCAAATCCCCGCCGGGCGCATGGGCCAACCTGCTGAAGTGGCCGGAGCAGTCGCATGGCTGTGCAGTGCCGAGGCGGCCTTCGTCACCGGCGAAATCATCGACATCAACGGCGGGCTCTGGATGGACTGACCGTCCCAGCCAGCAAACACCCTCTTAAGGAAAGGACCAACCCATGCCACTTACCCAAGCGGAAGCCGCCCGTTTCGTCCAAACGCCCGATTGGAAGATCCGTTACTACGAAGCTGGCCAGGGCCACCCCTTGATCCTGATCCACGGCAGCGGTCCGGGTGCGACCGGCTGGAGCAACTTCTCGCGCAATATCGAGGAGTTGGCCCGCAATTTCCACGTCTATGCGCTGGACATGCCGGGCTGGGGCGAATCCGATCCTTGCACCAAGGAAACGCTGGATCACGTTGGCGCGACTATCCAGTTCATGGACGCGCTGGGTATCGACAAAGCCGCGCTGGTCGGCAATTCGATGGGCGGGATTGTCGCCCTGGCTGTTGCGGTCGATCATCCCGACCGGGTCAGCCACGTCATCACCATGGGCCCCGGCTCCAGCCCGATGCCCCGCCTGTTCTCCGCCGGCGACGGCCCCACCGAAGGGCTGAAGTACCTGCAACAGGCCTATCGGACGCCCACCCCCGAAGCCATGGCCGCACTGGTCAACATCATGGTCTATGACAAGACCTTCGCCACCCCGGAATTGTGCCAGGCCCGTTCGGACGCGGCTAACTCTTGCCCCGAGCACCTGAGCAATTTCCTGGACATGCTGGCCAAGGGCGGCCCGATCAACCGCTGGGCGCCGATGGAAATGCTGCTGAAGATGCAGACCCCGGCCCTGCTCATCCACGGCCGCGACGACCGCGTCGTGCCCTATGAACATTCGCTGGTGCTGAATGCCCACATTCCGAATTCGCGCCTGGTCCTGATGAACCGCTGCGGCCACTGGGCGATGATCGAGCACGCGGCAGAGTTCAACCGCTTGGTCACCGACTTCGTCCTGCACAACTGAACAGAACCGGCAGTTTGATTACAGCGGGGCGGCGTTGCGATTCAGGCGCAGCGCCGCCCTGCTTCGAAATAAGGAGAGGACAGGATGAGCTGGACCCTGGATCGCCGTACGCTGCTGGGTGCGGCGGCTTCGACATTGGCTCTGCCTGCACTGGCGCGGGATAAGGGGCAGAAGCCCAACATCCTGTTCATCATGGCCGACGATCTCGGCTATGCCGATCTCTCCTGCTATGGCCGCCGCGATTATGAAACGCCGCAGCTGGACAAGCTGGCACGGCAGGGAATGAAGTTCACTTCCGCCTATGCCAACAGCCCGGTCTGTTCGGCTACGCGGACCGCATTGATCACGGGCCGCTATCAATACCGTTTGCCCATCGGGCTGGAAGAGCCACTTGCCTTCCGCGACGTCGGCCTGCCACCAGAACACCCGACCCTGCCCTCTTTGCTTCGCGATGCCGGTTATTCCACTTCGCTGATTGGCAAGTGGCACCTCGGCGCCTCGCCAAGGTTCGGCCCGCGCCTGAGCGGATATGACTATTTCTACGGCGTAGAAGGCGGCGGCGCGGACTATTATACGCACCGCTCGGCGAAGGGGCTCGACCTCTGGGAGAACACCGATCCGGTTACACAGCAGGGTTATCTGACCGACATCCTGGCAGAAAAGACCATCCGCCGACTGGATTATCACGCGCGCGATGGCCGCCCCTTTTTCATGAGCCTGCACTTCACCGCGCCGCATTGGCCTTGGGAAGCGCCGGGCGATCAGGCCGAAGCGGAACGGCTGGCCAAGAGCCCCGACCCTGCCGCGATCTTCCACTACGACGGTGGCTCCATGGCGACCTATGCAGCCATGATGGAGAGGCTAGACTATCAGATTGGCGAAGTGCTTAAGGCGCTGCGTCGCCTACGGCTGGACCAGGACACCATCGTTGTCTTTACCAGCGACAACGGGGGCGAGCGTTTTTCCGACACCTGGCCTTTCTCAGGCCGCAAGACCGAACTGCTGGAAGGCGGTATCCGCATTCCGCTGATCGTGCGCTGGCCGGGCCGGGTACAGCCCGGATTGGAAAGCGCGGCGCAGGTCATGTCGATGGATTGGCTGCCGACCTTTCTGGGCCTCGCGGGCGGCTTGCAGTCGCCGCAGGCCCCATCCGACGGGATCGACATCTGGCCGGCCCTGCTCGAACGCCCCCTGCCGGAACGCCCGTTGTTCTGGCGCTATCGTCATCTCGACCAGGCCGCTGCGCGACTGGGAGATCACAAGTACCTGCGGATCAACGGGAACGAATTCCTGTTCAACGTGGTCACCGACCCGCTGGAAAAGGGCAATCTCAAGGCCCTTAATCCCACCCTGTTCGCCGACCTGAAGGCCCGCTGGTCTGCCTGGAATGCAACGATGCTGCCGTTCGATCCGGAAAGCTTCAGCCATGGCTTCCACGGCAAGGACGTGGCCGATCGGTTCGGAGTGGACTGACGGGGTTTCAGCGCAGCCTGATGCGCCAGACCACGCCCTGCGCCGCCTCGGTGGCATAGAGCCAATCGCCTTCCACCAGCACGTTGGTGACGAGCAGTCCGGCCTTTGCGGGCAGGCGCAGATCGGGCAATGCATGGCCCAGCCGGGACCAGCGAGAAATCGTGCCGGCCTCGATATTGGCGGCATAAAGCGTGCCGTCCTCGCCGTAGGTCAGGCCGTCCGGACCGACCCCGCCTTGGGTGTATGCGAACACGTGCGGCACGTTGAAGCGCCGTTTGGAATGGCGAGTGGGAATATAAAGGATGCGCTTCAGCGCGAATTCGGCGACACGGATGCTGTCACCATCGGGCGCAACCGCCACACCGTTGGGAAAGGCCAGGCCGCTGGCGACCAGTTCCGGCTCCGTGCTACCCGCAGGCAGGTAGAACACCCGACCATCCTGTTGCAGTAATGATGACCGCCCGGGGACCGTGAAGTAAATCCCGCCGTAACGATCCACCGCCAGGTCGTTGGCGATATCCAGTGGCTCGCCCTGGAAGCGTTCCACCAGAGCCCTGCTTTTCCCTGTGGCCGGATCGACCAGCATCAGGCCGCCGCGCCGGGCGACCACCAGCCGCCCCTCGGCATCGAGCGACTGACCGTTGGGCAAGTCCCCGCCGGTCAGGACCGGATGGCACTGCCCCTGCGCATTGATCCGCAGGATACGCCCGCCAACAGGGTCGCTGACGGCCAGGTCCCCGGATGGAAGGCGGGTCGGCGCTTCCAGAAAACCCCCGCAGCGCGCGACCACTTGCCAGCCTTGTGCCGGACCAACCTGGGCGGCGCCGGCCAACCCGGAAATTCCGGATAAGGCCAGCGCCAGTGCGAACTGCAGGGTCTTCTTCATCGTCAGAACTTGACTGAAGCCGAGAAAGCAATCGAGCGCGGACGATCCGGATAGACGATGGTGCTGCCATTCGAAGTGGGCAGCGGTGCGACAAAGCTGGACGTCGCCTTGTTCGTCAGGTTGCGGGTGACCAGCGCCAGTTCCCAGCGGCGGTCGTCCGGTCCGATGCCGACGCGCAGGTCAACCTTGGCAAAGCCATCCTGTTTCAGCAGGGGATCAGCCGTGGCCGACATGAAATAGCTGGACGAGAAGAACAGCGAAGGATCGATCCGCAGTGAAACATGACCCGTCACCGGAAAGCTGATGTTCGCACCAATCGTGCCGGTCCATTCCGGCGCATAAGCGCGGCGCTTGCCCGACATGTCCTGCACGCAGCGCGCATTGCCAGCAGTTGCCAAGACCGTGCACGAGGCATTGGGGAAGTCGGTGTAAACCGCGTCGAGGTAGCCAATATCCGCATTGAATCGCAGCCAGTCGGCCAACCGAAGCGAACCGCCCAGTTCTACGCCTTGGACCCGCGCACCGGCAGCATTGGCGACCACGGCGGTGATAGATTGCTGTTCACCAGTACCGGTGAAGACGATCGAGGTTTCCTGTAGATCGGCATAGTCGGAACGGAACAGCGCCAAGCTGAAACTGCCAAGGCCGCCTGCAAGCGTTCCCTTGATACCGGCTTCATAGGCATTGACCGTTTCCGGACCATAGATGCCGCCTTGGGCGCTGGCATCAAAGCCGCCGGCCTTGAAGCCATAGGTATAGGTGGCATAGGCCATGATGTCGCCGGTCAGGTCATATTCCACCCCGACGGAGGGCATGAACTTGTCATCCGTGCGATCCGTGATCGGATACTGAGCCATCGACGAACCACGCCCGGCGTTGATCAGAAGCTGATCAGACAGCGGCAGTGCCACGAAGTTTTCGGCCAGGTTGCCGTCGAGGATGCCCCACGACATGGTGCGGGTGCCGTGCTTGTCGACCTTGGAATAGCGCGCCGCCAGATTCAGCCGGAAAGCTTCGGTCGCGCGCCAGGTCAGCGAGCCGAATGCGGAATAAACATTGTCAGTCTGTGCCAGCGTGGGCCGTCCGGCAATCGGCGTGTTCGGCTGCAGCGGAGTCGTCAGGCCCGGCGTCAGCAACGCGAAGGGCACAAAGTGGAAACCGGTGCGGTTGCGCGCATCCAACTCACCGTGGGCGTAATAGGCGCCCACCATCCAGTCGACCGTATTGCCCGCATCCGATTGCAGGCGCAGTTCCTGGCTGACCTGCTCATAGCTCTCCAGGTTGCGCGTTGGCAGCAGGCCGCTGCCGCCGAAGCCAATGTTAGCCGTGGGAATCAGCTGGATCTTGGCGTCGTTGTCGTGGTCGAAATAGGCGGTTATCGAGGTGAGCGAGATGCCGCCGAAATCAAACCGGTTGGTCCAGGCCGCTTCGGTGTAGTCATAGTTGAAGAAGGTGTCGCGGCCTGCGGCGTTGTAATTGAAGTCGTCCTCGGGGACCGCTCCAGCCAGATGGCGCATACAGGCCATGCCGGCAGCGCCATAGACGGGCGCGGGCGGGCACCCTACGATTTCACCCGAGAAGGCATCGCGCGAACGCAGCCGCGCCATGTCAACGCGCAGGTCGCTGCGGAACGATTCGCTCGGTTCGAACCGCACCGAAACGCGGCCGATCCGGTCACGCATGCGCGGACCATCCTGGCCCAGGGTGCTGTTGTAGATATAGCCTTCCATGCCGGACAGACGGCCAGCGGCACGAATCGAAAGCGTATCGGTCACCGGCACGGTAATGCCAGCTTCCAGCGCATATTCGCCGTGCTCGACTTCGTAGAGCGCGCTGGCGTTGAAGGCCAGTTCGGTACCCGGCTTGCGGGTGACGATGTTCAATGCACCGGCGACCGCATTGTGACCGAAGAAGGTGGTCTGCGGGCCGCGCAGCACTTCCACCCGGTCAAGATCGAACAGGGCGGCGCGGGTGGCACGCGAACGGCCACGATAAACGCCGTCAACGAAAGTGCCGACAGCCTGTTCGAACCCGACGTTGGCGCCCGAACCGACGCCGCGGATCACCAGAACGTCGGTATTGGTACCGCTGTTGATGCGCACGTTGGGCAGACGTGCCGTTACGTCCTGCAACGAGCGCAGGTCCGCACGCTCCAGATCGGCGCCCGAAACGACCGAAACGGCAACCGGCACGTCCTGCAGACGCTGTTCACGGCCACGTGCAGTCACGACGATTTCGCCATCGTTGCCCGCATGTTCAGCTACTTCGGTAACGCTCTGCTGCTCTTGCGCCAGGGCAAGTCCGGGAGTCAGCAAAAAGGCAAGGCTCGATCCAACAAGCAGCATGGACCGCAAGCGCGGGGACGCATCAGACATCACTCTCTCCCTCATTGGCCCCCTTGATCCGGGAGCCTTCAATAGTCGTCGTGACGCGGGATTTATGCAGCCCCCATAATCAGCGTTAGTGATTTATTTTGATACCCAATATCGACGTGATCGGTTGTGACCGGCGCGTTCGGACAGTGTTGGGAATAAACGAAACAAACCAACAGCACGGGTGGCATCGTGGCGCTTCTAAATATCGGATTAGCCAGACGTGGCCGCGTCCTGCCAAAACCTGCAACTCCGAAATGCCAGTGACGTTTAAAATGGCAAAACCGTGCCATTGCGCCTTCCGCTCAACCCTGATGCCTAACTGATGCCCGCATAGATAAGGCAGGCCAGGCCAAGGCGCTTGGAGCCCGTTTGATAAAGGGTTGAGCGCCACCGGGTTACGTGATTCAAGCTCGGGATGTGGACCCCAGCGAGCCGTGGCCGGATGGCTGATCTTGAGAAGCGAGCGAAGCGCTACCCGACCGATCTGACGGATGCGGAGTGGGAGATCATTCGCCCGTTCCTGCCAGCGCCGCCGAAGCGCGGGCGCACGCCATCGACTGACCTGCGCGAGGTGTTGAACGCCCTTCGGTATCTGGCCCGTTCGGGTGGTGGCTGGCGGATGCTGCCCAAGGATTTTCCACCGTGGCAGACGGTATATTGGTGGTTTCGCCGCTTCGTTCGCCGACTGCTGTTCCGGACGATCCACGACATGGCGTTGATGCTCGACCGGGAGCGTGAAGCCCGTGAGCAGAGCCCATCTGCGGCGGTCGTGGACAGCCAGTCGGTCAAGGCACCGTCGGCACCGTCTGGCGGCGGTTATGATGCGGGCAAGCGGATCAAGGGGCGCAAGCGCCACATTGCGGTCGATACAGACGGGCGGTTGCTCATAGTCAACCTAACCACTGCAGACATTTCCGACAGCGCCGGGGCTCAGGAGATCGTATCGGTGATCCGCAGGCGCTGGCTATGGCTCAAGCACCTGTTCGGTGATGGTGCTTATGATCGCACCAAGCTGCTCGATGCGGCTGCCTATCGCGACTTCACCGTTGAGATCATACGTCGGTCAGACGATGTCTCCGGCTTCAAGGTGCTTCCCCGGCGTTGGGTGGTCGAGCGCACCTTCGGTTGGATGACGCGCTGGCGCAGGCTGGTACGCGACTATGAGAAGCGCCTCGACGTGTCGGAAGCAATGATCCATCTTGCCATGGCAAGTAACCTGCTCCGGCGGCTCACTCCTTGAACGGACACCTGATGCGCAAGCCAGAAATCATCACTACCGACAACGGCTTTGCAATCGTCACGACCAAGGGGGCCGACGCTGTTTCCCTCGACGAGGTGAGCGCGATCGTCGCCTACAAGATCGACAAACTCACCACCGACTTGGTCTGCTGTGACATCGTGACCGGCTCGGGCGACGGCCAGCAGATACGAACCGTCCATGAGGAAATTTCCGGCTTTGAAACGATCATGGCTCGCTTCGAGGCTCTGCCCGGCTTCAATAGGCAATGGCGCGAAGCGGTCATCCTTCCGCCATTCGCCACCAACCGCACCACCATCTACAATCGGTCCGCGAACGCCACCTGAAGCATTCTCAAACGGACTCTTGAAACTTGAATAAAGGATTGATTCTCTTGGTGAGACCTGCTGGATTCGAACCAGCGACCTACTGATTAAAAGTCAGCTCATTCAAATCATCTCCTGCCATGAGAGGGTAGCATCGTCCTCACAGGAGATAGAACCGGTGAATGCACGTCACCAATTGGGCTTCGCCGAAGTGGCTGGATTGTCGCTATCCATCGTTGCCCCCACAATGGCTATGGCTTTCAACGTCACGCTCGTGGTGGGCACTGCAGGACAGGCAGCTCCACTGACCTTTGCAATAGGCACGATCTTGCTGACACTAGTCGGGCTTTCATTTGTCGCGTTCGCCAGACGCGAGAGATCAGCTGGATCCGCACATGCATACATCGGCCGCCATTTTGGTCCCAGCGCTGGCTATGTTGCGGGATGGGTACTGTTGCTGAGTTACTTGTGCTTTGGATCGGGAACGTCAGTTTTGGTAGGCAATTTCCTAGTGACTGCAACCCACCCTCTCGGCGTTCAGGACGTGTGGTCGTGGGCGGCGATCAGCATCGCAGCTCTCACACTCGGCTTGTTTCTATCATGGCGCGATATGCGAATCGCAGCGCGATTGATGCTGGCGCTCGACCTCGTCTCGATTGCCGCAATCATCCTGCTCGGTCTGCATATCCTGTCGGCAGTGGCGGAAACCGGCCCATTGCCCGCGACGCCCTTCCGCCCTGACCCCGCCAGCGGGTGGTCCGGTATTGGCGTAGCATTGGTATTTGCCGTGCTATCATTTGCAGGTTTTGAAGGCGCAGCAACGCTGGCTGAGGAGTAAGACCGTATGTCCGTCTCGTGGTTGGAGGTGGTTCGCCCTACACTGGTGGTCCGAGGGTTGCTCGGATCGGCCGAGCCTATCCTCACACGAGGAGGACATACGGTCTTACCTATAAGCGGAAAGTTCCTCCGGTCATCCGGTCATCTGGTCATCTGGTCAGTCAGCTGCTAAGCCTTGATGACCGGAGGAACTTTCAGCATATCTAGTGCCATTTGCGCATATGCAGCCGCAATGGGGTGCTGAGCCCCATCAAGATCGCTGATAATTTCCTGCAAACGTAGCTCAAAGGGTAGTGGCACTGCAGTGCTGGGCGGCTGCTTCCGCAGCCCACTCTTCGAACGTCCCGGCCTGGGAGATTGTGGCATGTTCGGGTCCTTACCGATTCGCGTATGACGAAGCCAAGTACTGTCGCCGGATTTTACCAGAAGCTGAATTTTATCCCAGTTAGGGTAAATACTGTGCTTTTGCCCCTAGTCCGTTCTACAAGCGCCCTAGCTGATCAACTCGCACAATGCCCAGCGCCGCCGCACCCGCGCCATCGATACGGTCGCCAATTTGGAAATAGCCCTGCGGATCAAACGATAGTCAGGCGCAGTTTCTCTGCGGGTACCAAACTAGCAACGACTAACTCATTCCCCACCGAGCAAGGAGCCGCTACCGCGTCGGAACCGGCGTATCATCAGCGTAGTCATAAAAACCCCGGCCCGTCTTGCGGCCCAACCACCCAGCCTCAACATACTTCATGAGCAGCGGAGCCGGTCGATACTTGCTGTCGCCCGTAGTGTTGTAGAGCACCTTGATGATATCGAGACAGGTATCGAGGCCGACAAAGTCCGCCAGCTCCAACGGGCCCATCGGATGGTTCAGGCCAAGGCGGCAGCCTTTGTCGATATCGGCGATGCAAGCCGTGCCCTGACCCAGCACGAACACCGCTTCGT
>VFQS010001398.1_pt1 | contig 22279 bp, 21 predicted proteins | sample 3512361 | NCBI WGS metagenome assembly VFQS01 (sample SAMN10412375, study PRJNA504923) | tailings metagenome | isolation source: Relicate 1 Philex TSF3 active mining | place: Philippines
GCAGGTCCGGTCGTAACGGGCTAGAGGTTAGATACGGTACTACTAAAGCGAGTGTAAAAAAAAAAGAAAAAAGAAGAAGGAAAGAAAAAGGATACTGCGTCTTTGCCAAGCCCCGTAAGGGCTGTGGCAATGTAGTGAAGGTAACATAATGATCTCATGAAATTGAGTTTTCGTGCCTAATATTGCCTTGAGCAATGCCTAAAAATACGTTATCACTTGCTTATTAATTAAGCAAAAGTGAAATATGTCATACTGGCAGGCCAATTATTCGGTTTTCACTCAATGTGTTACTGCTTATAAGCAGGCAACATAATTGGCTCCGCAATTCTATACAACAGTTTGTGGAAAAAATGTGCTTATTAAGCGTAAAATTCGGCTTAAAAAGTTAACGCTTAGTTTTTCTAAAAGCCAGAAAGCTTTCGTAGTTACAGCCCCGCTTTTTGTATCATTTTCAAAAATTGCTGAATTTATAGATGGCGCAAAACACTGGTTTTCTAAAGTAGAAACAGTTCAACAGCAAGAAGTTACCGAAAAAATCACTCCTGGTAGCTTCATCTCAGTTTTGGGAAAATCTTTGCGTGTAGATTTTTACCCCAACCCAAAATCGTTAGTAATTGAAAAAGAGGGCGTACTTGAAATTCACGGTATTACCACTAAGTTTGAAAGCATTTTGGTCACTCATCTTAAAAACCTAGCCACTGAAAAGTGCACACAATATAGTCACGAATACGCAAAAAAATTAAAGGTTGAGTTTGCTAAGATAGCTGTTAAGGATATGAGAACTCGCTTTGGCAGCTGCACTTCCCACAAGCATTTAAATTATTGCTGGAGAGTTGTCATGGCGCCGGAACATATTCTCGCTTATTTATGTGCTCACGAAGTCGCCCATTTAAAAGAAATGAACCACAGCAAAAATTTCTGGAAACTGGTCGAAAACCTTTGTCCTGATTATAAAATCTCAAGGAAATGGCTTAAGCAACACGGTCATAAACTGTACCAAAATTTTTAATCTCGGATTGCATTTTCTAGCATGGGTCCAACCCGAATTGGCTCAATTGCTATTGCGCGCCCATCTGCCCCAACTTCTATAAAAGCGCCGCATACGGTTCCTTCTCCAGAAGCTGGCTCTTTTTGCTTCGGCCTTGGAATTTTTTTGAAAAAATTTGCAAAAGCTACTTCGGGCTTTAGACCAATCACTGAATCATAATCACCACACATACCTGCATCGCTCATATAGGCTGTGCCGCCTTTCATAACATGGGCGTCTGCGGTTGGAATGTGCGTATGAGTTCCAATAACAGCACTGACCCTCCCGTCAAAATATTTAGCCATTGCCATTTTTTCTGAGGTTGTTTCCGCATGCATATCTACAAAAATTGCTGCTATAGAACCACCTAAGGGATATTTCTTCAAAATTTCTTCTATAGTCATAAACGGGCAATCTAGAAAATTTTCCATGAATAATCGCCCCATTGCGTTAATCACAAGTAAATTTTTTCCATTAATATTATACAAACCAACACCTTTCCCGGGCACTCCTTTAGGGTAATTCAGCGGGCGTAAGATCTTGTCAGATTGGCTCATACTTGAGAGAATTTCTCCCTTATCAAAGCTATGATTACCACCAGTAATAACGTCAACACCAACTGCAAAAAGGTCTTTCGCCATATCTGGCATAAGCCCAAATCCATGGGCTGCATTCTCTGCGTTAGCAATAACAAAATCTGGCTGATATCTTTTTTTTAGGGTGGGGAGGTGCTTTGCTATTGCATCACGGCCACTACGGCCAAAAATATCACCAAAAAATAGGATGCGCATAAAAGTCGAAATGTGTAGATTTTGCCATGAGTATAACTTATTTGTTGCTAACTAAAATAAAAATCATATCCCCCTCTTGCTTTTTATCAATCCTGCCTTATCATGTAAGGCATATATGTAATAAGGATCTGTGGCAATATGAGCCTGACAGACGATAACCAAAACCCATGGGATGTAAGGGACGATAGTCCTAAATCAGGAAAAAAAACTGATAAAAATGAACATCAAGGGCCATTTAGAAATAGCAACTCAGGCAACCAGCCTCCTGAATTTTCAAAAATAATTCTTGATTTTCAAAAGCGTTTTAAAGAAACGCGTGGCGGGGGTGGAGGGGTTCCTCCTCAAGGCCAGCTTAAGGTTTTTGGAGGAATTTTTCTATTAGTAATCCTTGCATGGTTAGCCTCAGGGTTTTACCGTGTGCAAGAAGGTGAAGTCGCAGTTATTCTTCGGTTTGGGGAATTTGTAAGGACAGCGCTTCCAGGCTTGCGTTATCGTATGCCAGCGCCAATTGAGCGTGAGGTCATTAAAAATGTTGCTGTTGTAAATAAAATTGACAGCAGCCATATTCACGACGGTGAGGCCGATCAAAGCTTGATATTAACAGGCGATGAAAATATGGTGCTAACCAACTATACTGTCCTGTGGAAAATTAAAGACATTACTCAGTACCTGTTCACAGTAAGAAACCCTGACGCCACTATTAGCGCTGCTGCAGAAAGTGCTCTTCGCGAAATCATCGGCCAAACAACAGCAAGACTTGCATTAACTGAAGGACGAGAAAAAATTGGCTCACAAAGCCAAGAGCTTCTGCAAAAAATTCTTGATAGCTACAGCACAGGTGTACAAATTATTAGCTTCCAGTTGCAACGAGTTGAGCCACCGGCACAGGTTGTTGAAGCCTTTAATGATATGCAAGCATCATTGGTCGATGCCGATCGTTTAAGCAACGAAGCGCAGTCCTATAGTAATGATATTTTGCCAAAAGCACGAGGCCAGAGCGAAAGTATCTTGCGCAGTGCCGAAGCTTATGCAGCAGAAGTTGTTGAAAAAGCAAAAGGTGAAACTTCAAGATTTACTCAGGTATTGAAGTCAAACCAAAAAAATCCAAAGGTTACACGCATACGCATGCACAGAGAAACGATGGATCAACTTATGAAAGAAGCGAATGTAACGATTGTAGATCATGATCTAGCAAAATCTTTACAAAATTATAATCAGCTGACGCCAATACCGTTGCTAAACAAAAAGGAAGGTGAGTAAATGTTAAATAATCTTCCGGTCTGGCTACGCTACGCTCCCATAGCTCTTTTAATTTTGTTAGGAGATTCGTTATTTATTGTTGACCAGGTTACTCAGGCAATTGTTTTGCGATTTGGTGAATACCGCCGTATTCACACCGGTCCTGGTCTAAAAATAAAAATTCCTTTTATTGAGGAAACTATTGCCTATGAAAAGCGAGTCTTAGATTACGATTTGCCTTCGATCTATGTAACAACCCAAGATCAAAAGCGTTTAGTGGTTAATACGTACACGCGTTACAAAATATCAGATCCCCTAAAGTTTTTCCAAAGTGTAAAGCCAGCCTCAGAAGTGGGAGCACGTTTGCGCTTAGAAGCTATTATAAGCAGCTCAGTCCGTAACGTTCTCGGTAAGGTTGAGCTTCGTTCAACGCTTAGGAAGGAACGTTCAGATACAATGCACCAAATTTTGGAAGAAGTGCGAGCAATTGCTATGCCACTGGGCATAACTATCGTTGATGTGCGTATTATTCGCACAGAGCTTCCTAGTGAAAATCGTAATGCAGTTTTTGCCAGAATGAATTCTGAACTTGTGAGATTTGCTAAAGAAAACCGAGCAAAAGGTGAAGAAGCAGCCATTGCAATCCGTGCAACAGCTGATAAAGAAAGAACAATTATTCTAGCTGAAGCCAACAGAAAATCTGAAGAAATTCGAGGCGGCGGAGATGCAAAGGCAATTGAAATTGCAGCTGTTGCTTTTGGAGCAGATCCAGAGTTTTATGAATTCTACCGTACGCTTGAATCATATAAGCAAGCAATCAAGCCAGGATCTTCTTTCTTACTTTCGACACGCAATGATTACACTAAAAATTTAACCAATTATTTACCAAATAAATGAATAATTTTAGTAAAATAGTACCAAATTTTAAAGCAGGGGAAATATGCAATTTTTAGCACTCTCATTATTTTTTATTTTTACAGTGCTTTCGGCAGAAAAAGCGCCTACTCCTCGTGTTGCTTTTGATGCAAGTAAAGGCTTTTCAAGCGTTGTCGACAGGTTATTGCCAGCAGTAGTAAGTGTTCAAGCAACTCAGGTTGTCGATCAGCGTCAAGAAAGCGGAGTAATGGCGCTTCCTGGATTGCCACCCATGGGGCGCATGGGGCCTGGTAACCCTATCGAAGAATTATTTCGTGAATTTATGGGGCAAATGGAGCGCCCCCGCAAGCTTCAAGCAGTAGGTGCAGGATTTATTGTTTTTTGTGATGGTAAGATAGCATACGTGGTAAGCAACCACCACGTTGTCTCAGAAGCAAAAACACTAACAGTTGTCCTTGAAGATAAGACAGAAATTCCAGCTACACTATTAGCTTCAGATGAACGCAATGATGTTGCAGTAATTAAACTTGATTTGTCTGGACTTCCAGCTGAAAAACGTGATCTACCAACGGTCGATTGGGCTGATTCAGATGATGTTAAAACAGGTGACTGGGTTATTGCTATTGGAAATCCTTTTAACTTTGGAGGAACCGTAACGGTTGGTGTCGTTTCACACAAAGGGCGCTACGTTCCATCAGGCATGCAGCAAGATTTTGAATTTATTCAACATAGTGCCCAAATAAATGTTGGAAGCTCTGGTGGAGCGTTGTTTGATACAAATGGAAAAGTTATTGGTATTAATAATGCAATTATCACAAATACTGGTGGTAATATCGGTATTGGCTTTGCTATTCCTGCTAATGTTGCGCGCCAAACAGTTGATCAGCTTGTCAAATATGGAAAAACGCGCCGCGGCCACTTAGGTATTCGTATCCAAGCTCTAAACGAAGATATGGCTGAAAGTCAGGGATTGAAGGAAACAGGTGTTATTGTTGGAAGTGTTATCGATGGTGGTCCATCTGATGGAAAGCTAAAGAGCGGTGATATCATTCTAGAATTTGAGGGCAAAAAAGTTACTGAATCTTACATCCTCTCTCGCATGATTGGGGAAACTGAAATTGGTAAATCAGTTAAATTAAAAGTTTGGCGCGATGGCAAGCTTATCGAAGCTAATATTAAAGTTGAAGAAATGCCTGATGCTAAAAAAGAGGATGGTCAGGAAAAAATAAAATCTGATAATCCTTCAAGCGTTTTGACTATAGCAGGTATTGAAATCAGCAAAATTCCAAGCGAAATCAAAGAGCAGCTAAAGGAACTAAATAAAAATTCCAAGGGCGTCATGATTGTTCGGATTGATCCAAATAGTTCTGCTGGTGACCAAGGTCTTCTAATGAAAGGTGATATAATAGAAGAAGCGAATCATAAGCCGCTAGAGTCACCCACTGATTTTGAGGCTATTGTTAAAATGGCTAAAAAAGAGAAACGTAAAAATATCTTATTGCTTATTTCCAGAGATGGTAAACCAGCTTACTTGCCTTTGCGTATAGAAGAAGATGCTGTAAAGCCAGCAGAAGAAAAATCAGTTGAAAGCAAGGAAAAAGAGGTCGTAAAAAGCGAAGTTAAGGAAGCACCTGAAAAAAAATCTGAAAAGGTTGAACGGGTTCATGATTCAGAAAGAGTCCATGAATCTTTTCCTGAACAGCAACCAAGAGAAGATGGTGAAGAAGAGGCTGCTGATATCCAAGACATCGATTCAGATGGGGAAAAAGTAGTAAAAGAGGACGCTGAAGAAGATTCTCTTGCAAATGATGATAAAAGTGTGCTAGAAAAATCCGATGGTGAGTCAGTAACTTCGCGTATTGTTCGAAAGTTAAGGTCCATATTTGGAAGGGATTGATGTTTATTCAAACCGAAGAAACACCAAATCCACAGACTTTAAAGTTTATACCGGAAAATCCGGTGTTATCTGCGGATTTTGGAAGACGCTCTCTTGAGTTTAAGAAGCAAGATAACACATCGTCGTCTCCTTTAGCAAAAAGGTTACTTTCTGTTGAGGGTATAGAAGGAGTGTTTTTTAGTAGGGATTATATCTCTATTACAAAGCATGAGTCTTTCGATTGGTATGTCTTAAAGCCAATAGTTCTAGGGCAATTGATGGAACATTTCATTAATGGAGAGGCGGTGATGTTAGCAGATCCAGTTTTTGTAAATGGAGCTCAACAATATGCACAAGAAACCGATCCGCTTGTTAAACAAATTCGCGAAATCATTGATACGCGTGTGCGCCCCTCAGTTGCTATGGATGGGGGCGACATTATTTTTGAATCTTTCAAAGATGGAATTGTTTATCTCAAACTCCAAGGGGCATGCAGTGGCTGCCCAAGCTCAACAGCAACATTAAAGTCAGGCATTGAAAATATGCTCAAGTATTATGTTCCAGAAGTTCAGGAGGTATGTCAGTATGCAGAATAAGGTTAGTCGTTTTTTTCTTCCGTTACTTGTTACTTTAAGTAGCTTGCAACCAGCAAGCTCTTCAATGGCACCTAAACTTAAACTAAAAACACCCAAAAGGACTACTTTTTCAAAGAGAGATTGTAAAAACCTTATAACGCAGCTAGAGCGCGAATACGCAATTCCAGCTGGGCTGTTAGAAGCTATTGGGGCGGTAGAGTCAGAACATACCCCATATGCAGTAAACTGCAATGGTCAATCTAGATTGTTCACTGATCACGAGGTAGCTAAGAAATATGTCCGTGATCTTCGAAATAAGGGAATTATCGATATTAATATTGGTGTTTTGCAAATTAACTATGCGTATCACCAAAAGGAATTTAAAGCAGAAGACTTTTTAGATCCTTATACCAACGTACCATATGCCGCCAAGTATTTAGCCTATCTAAATAAATTTCATGGATCATGGGATATGGCTGTAAGGCGCTATCATTCTCCGGTTAAAAGATACCAAGATATGTATATTGCAAAAGTTAGTAGTGCTCTAAGGAAAATTGACAAAATTACCTATGACCAAATATTTGGCAAGAAGGCTATTAGCCTTAAGCCAGCTAAAAAAATCAACAAAGCAGCTTAAAATCTAGGTGAATGAATTCAATACTAATCAAATAGCTAAGATTTTATGTGGATCAACACTTGCCTTAACACAGCAAGTGTTAATTGCCGAAAAGGCAAAAAAGATCAAATTAACCATGGGACGCGCCCCTTGCTTGGTGGTTGTTTTAGTTGGAGAGCACCCCTCTAGTCTTGTGTATGTAGCTGCAAAGCAAAAGGCTTGCGAAAAGGTTGGTATTGAATCAAGGGTATTAAGACTTGAACACGATATAACGCAGATCAAGCTACAGTTAGTTCTTGAAAAACTTAATAATGATTCGTCTGTCGATGGCATTCTTATCCAGCTGCCTTTGCCTCAAGGATTAGATGCAAGTGCTTTATTGGATATACTAAACCCAGCCAAAGATGTTGATGGTCTTACTCCGTATAACCTTGGGCTTCTAATGAGCGGGCGACCTGCATTTATTCCTTGCACGCCCTTAGGGTGTATGGACCTTATATCTCAAACAATTAGTCCAGCAGGCAAAAGAGCAGTTGTATTAGGGCGCTCAATTTTGGTGGGAAGACCTATGGCTCTTTTATTGGAAGCTGCAAATGCTACTGTTACAGTGCTGCATTCCAAATCTCAAAATACACAAGCCATTTGCCGAGAGGCAGATATTGTGCTTGCCGCTATTGGTAAGCCTGGGTTTGTAACTGCCGACTTCATAAAACCTGGTGCAGTGGTTATTGATGTGGGTATTACGCGCTACCATGATAAACTTTTAGGTGATGTGCATGAATCAGTCGCAACAGTGGCAAGCTGGTTAACGCCAGTACCAGGTGGAGTAGGTCCCATGACTATTACAAAACTTTTAAGTAACACTCTGTTGGCTTTTGAAAAAAAACATCCCGCAGTTTAACCGCGGGACAAGTAGATATATAAGTAACGCAGTGTTCAAGTTTTTTGTATCCCGAATATAGTCCTAGCATAGGCTTGCAAAGGGCGAGGTTATTTGGTCTTACTTTGTCTAGCATAACCGCGGAAATGAAAAATTGCACACTGCGTTCAGTATAGTGAACCTAAGCCGTCACCGTTACATTACGTGCCCAAGTTGCGCCTGCACCAAGCTGAACCTTAGAACCAGACTGCATTGATACTGCTCCTACAAGAGCCACATCGTTATCTGAGGGTACAGTGCTGGTTGGATGCATGCTTGTGAGTTCGCCATCAGTCGCATAATAAATGTATTGACCATACAAGTCAGCAAGAAGGGGATCCAAGATGAGGAGATCCTCCCATTGAAGAAACACTCCACCATACGTAACTGTTTGAGGAAATGGATCATTCGTTCTCCATATGGATAGATTTTGATAATCTGGGAAAAAATAAGGAGGCTCTGGATTTCCATTTTTGAAGCTTATAAGATTAGCTGGCCACGCAAGGGTATTTGCACCATTCTTATAATATCCATCATTAATATCAAAGTTATAAGTAGTAGTTTGTGATAACGCATTCCCCACTTTTTTCCCGGCATCCACTACCACCGTTCCGCCAGCATCTACCATTAAGCTCCCTGTAACTTGGCTTGCTGTAGCATTGTGGTTACCCGCTAGTTGTAACTGTGCTCCACTTGCAATCTTAAGTGGTCCATTTGGTGTTCTGCCAGCATTCACATAGAAATTTCCATTATCCACATTAATACCGCCTACTGTATTTGCGCTTAAATTAGATTTTACATTAACCACATTGGTTCCATCACCAATTATTGTCAGCTTTCCAGATCCAGAGAGTGCGTTAAGGTCAACGCTATGGTTTTGTGCATCTAAACTTCCATCCTGCACCATAACAATAGAAGGAAGGCTAAATCCAGCCGCTGCAACCAAATCACCGCCATTTAAACGTACAGCTTTACCCGATGCAATAGGTGTACCAGAACTCATCGCCACTTTACCAAGGGTTACCTGCACATCACCGGTCGCGGAACCGCTAAAGGTACAAACATCGCTAGCGCTGCTTCCTGTGAACTTAACCTTACCTGCAATAGGTGCTGCTAGCTCTGCATTATTGGTGAAATCAACGGTAAGTTCGCTTGCGCTCAAGCTTGCTGAAACAGCTACTACTGCGCAACACTTTAAATATTGTTCATTGAAAATCTTATATTTCATTGTATTGCCCTTTATTTAGATTTTGTAATAATAAAATTATCACACAAACAAATTAAAGGATTATTAATGAATTTTTAATGTTGTTTAAATATATATTATTTTTATATTAAAATTTTTTGCTCTAAAAAAAACTATTATAGGCATTTGTACTGATAGGTATTTTTAGAATTTCTCAAGAAAATTTATTTCCTAAACACCCCAACCACCTCTAAATGTGCCGCCCATAAGAATTGGTCAATAGGGTAGGCCTTTTCAAAAGTATAGCCACCATTTTCCAAAATCTTCGCATCGCGCGCAAATGTTTCAGGGTTGCAAGAAATATAAATAACCAAAGGAATCTGACTTGCTGCTAGCTGCTCGGTTTGCGCTTTTGCTCCAGCTCGCGGGGGGTCTATCACCACCGCATTATATTGATTTAAGTCTGCTGTTGTTAAAGGATTTTCAAATAAATCCTGTTCAAATGCCGATAAAGGCAATTCAGCACCCGCCTGCGATAACATTTGGATCGCTTTTTTATCTCCTTCAAATGCATCTACTTGCCCATAATCCAGTAAAACACCAGTAAAAGTGCCACGTCCGCAAAACAAGTCCAGAAGCTTGGTATAAGGCTTTGATGTCTCAAGAGTGTTTCTGACTATATCTTGCATCCAACCTTGCGCCAGGTTACTTGCTTGTAGAAATGTCCATGGGTCAGCAAGCACTGTCAATTTGCCAAAATTAATGGTAATTGGCGCTGTTTCCCAAAGCCCATCAAAAAACTTTCTATGGCGAAATTGTAAGCGTGCCCAATTTGCTTCTTTGGCAATAACTTTTAATTTTTCCCGCTGTCCTTGCGTTAATTGACTGATTCCCTGAACCTCAATTGCCACATCTGCCAATCCATCTAGTTCCAAAATGAAAATTTTGGCTTTTTGAAACGGCTCTAATAATTCTTCTAAAGCTTTGCGCAAATGGGGAAGGGCAGCTTGAAGCGGTTGCGTTAAAACCGGGCACTCTTCCATATCAATAATTTGGTGACTTTGAAGCCTATGGAATCCCATGAACAGTTTATCGCCCTTTTTGACAGCTTCCAAATTTGCTCTGCGACGCTGCCCAACTGGCACTACCTGAATCGGCTCAATAATATACGGATCCAGCCCATGTTCTAAAAAGGCCGAAGTTAATAAAGATACTTTAAATTCCTTATAAAATCCTTCTTTTGCGTGCTGCAACACGCATCCCCCGCAAGCAGTGAAGTGTTTACAAGCAGCAGCTTGTCGTTCCTCTGAAGCCTTGAGAACCTTTTTAAAATAGGTATTAGTTCTTTTGGGGTACTGCACGCGTTCAAATTCAACTTCCTCTCCTGGCAAACAAAAAGGTAATTCAGTATCGCCGTCAACGCTTATTACCTCAGCAAAACAACTATTTTTTAGGTGCAATGCTTTCCCAGTTGCTTGGGTGATAACCGGTGGTACTTGGTTGCGCATAATTTTGAATCTGTGTCCGTGTCTATAACAACGAATCTTAAGTCTTTTTGTTTTTTTAATCTATGCAAAAATCTAATAAACCTTAGGCGGAAAATAATTTTTGAAATATTTACGAATTGTTCACAAGTAAATGATTAAAATAAATTTAGTTACTCGAATGGGTAATTTTGAAATGAATGCTTTCGTGCTGCTATTTTTAGCCCAATCGTGCTGCTACTTATGGAGCATTAGCGAACTAGCAGAAATTCGTTCTTATTGGGATGACATAGAAAACTGTTTAAAAAACTGGCCCGCTTGTCGAACCTATGCCTCTCAAGAAATTCAAATGAATAACACCGAAATAAGCCAGCTTATGGTTACAATGAATAAAATACTCATACGCTGTAATCGATTTCAAAATAGCTGCAGCAAAGGGTATGAAATCGCCGAAGCCATAGAAACCCCTGCACAAGTCATGCAATTTGTCGAAGAATACGATCTTTTTGAAATGAATATCCAGGATCACTCCAACGAAAAAATTTTTTCAATACACCTGAAATATATGGGCGTCTTTTTAGCAAAGCCAAATATTATGTCAGCCTTCAGTGGCGATAGAGAATTTGGCATTCCTTACTATAAAGCAATTACCGATCCCATATATCTCTATCTTAAAGGCATAAAGGAAGAGTTAGAATATGTTGCAGGAACTCTTGGAAGACTGAGCGCCGATATGATACAGTTAGTCAAGGAAGAAGAATCTAGTTTTTTTAGGAATTTATGGACACAATTTTTTCGTTCTGCATGAACATGACGCCTTGGCAGTGGATGAGCTTTGGTGTTGCTCTTCTCTCTTTTGAGCTAATGTTCCCAGGTTTCTTCATGGTCTGGTTTGGTATAGCTGCCTTCTTAACTGCAGCCATTGCATATTTAACGGGAATCGTTAGCCTTCCGGCTATCATTACTTTCTTTGTATTAGGCGCAGGCATTTGCATACTCAAAAAGAAATGCCCAAACATGTGCTCGAAAATGTGTTCTAAGTAATCCCTCTACTGACGTCCCGCGACTTGATCGCGGGATCCAGCAATATACACTACCCAGCCATCTTCATAAAAAAACTGCCCCACAAAGTGTTTAGTGCATCAACCATGTGGTGAACCATTTCCTTTGTATGGAAAGGTGTCACTGTTAAACGCATGCGTTCTTCACCCTTTGGTACCGTAGGATAGTTAATCGGCTGCACATAAATACCAAAATCATGTAACAGCGCATCTGTAAAATCTTTACAAATCCTGGCATTGCCAATAACTACCGGTACAATGTGGCTAGGTGTATTGGAATAATTAACTTGGGTTTTGCTAAGCAATGATTTGAGCAATTTCACATTATCCCAAAGTTTTTCTCTTAAATCGTCAGCTTCTTGCAAAGCTTTAATTGATGCAGTGGCAGCACTTGTAACCATTGGGGGAAGAGACGTTGTAAAAATAAACCCAGAAGCAAAGCTTCTCACGTAATCTACTAAAGATTTTGATCCAGTAATGTATCCACCAATTACCCCATAAGCTTTGGCAAAGTTACCTTGAATAACATCAATACGGTGCTGTTGATTAAGCTCATTAGCCCTACCAGCACCACCTTTTCCATATATTCCAACTGCATGCACTTCGTCTAAATAGGTAAGCGCATTGTATTCTTTAGCTAAATCACAGATAACTTCAATGGGGGCAAAATCTCCTTCCATAGAATAGACCGACACAAAAGCAATAAGCTTGGGCTGCTTTTTATCGTATTGGCTCAGCTGTTGGCGCAGTTGATCTAGATTATTATGGGAAAAAATATGTTTAGGTACACGACTGTGACTAATACCTTGAATCATTGAGGCATGAATTTTCTCATCACAAAACGCCACACAATTAGGTAAACCTTTGGTAAGTGTGCACAAAGTTGCCTCATTAGCTACATAGCCTGACGAAAAAACAAGGCCTGCTTCTTTTTCATGTAGGTTAGCTATAGTGCGTTCAAGCTCTACATGCAGATGGTTTGTTCCAGAAATATTGCGTGTACCACCAGATCCTGCTCCATAAGCTTTACCTGCTTCAATAGCTGCACGAATAACGCTTGGGTGATGACTCATGCCCAAATAATCATTGCTGCACCAAACAACAACGGATTTGGGTCCATCTGGTGAATGCCAGGTTGCAGTTGGTGAGTTACTAACATGCCGCTCTAAATCAGCAAAGACGCGGTAACGCCCTTCGGCTTTTAAAACTCCAAGTTCTTCTTCAAAAAAATTATCGTAAGGCATGGGGATGAGTCTGCCGGTTTTTAATCGAAACATAAAGAAGAATTTGTGCTATGACTATAATAAATATTTTTTAAGTTGAATAAACGTGCAAGCGCAAGCCGAAAATCTCGTGGTTTTTTCAGTTTCAGAGATCTCACATGCTCTAAAAAGAGCTGTTGAGTCTCAATTTTCACAAATATGCGTACGTGGTGAAATTTCAGGGTTTAAAATGCATACGTCTGGACACGCCTATTTTGCATTGCGTGATGCCGAGTGCGTGCTTGATGCCGTTATGTGGCGCGGCACAAAAACAACAGCGCCATTGCAAGATGGTTTGGAAGTTATTGCCACCGGGAAACTTACCACCTATGGTGGCCGTTCCAAATACCAAATGGTTATTACTCATGTCGAAGCGGCCGGGCAGGGTGCCTTGCTTAAAATTTTGCAAGATAGAAAAGTTAAATTACAACAAGAAGGCCTATTCCAGCGAAAGCGTGAACTTCCTAAATTTCCTCGCACAATTGGGGTGATAACATCTCCAACTGGCGCTGTCATTCGTGATATTTTGCACAGAATTAAGGATCGTTTTCCCTGTCATGTGCTTGTTTGGCCCGTTTTGGTGCAGGGGCCTGGTGCAGCAGAACAAATTACAAACGCAATTAAAGGGTTTAATAATCTGGCTGATCGCCCTGATGTATTAATTGTAGCGCGCGGCGGTGGTAGCCTTGAAGACTTATGGGCATTTAATGAAGAAAACGTTGTAAGAGCCGCAGCACTTAGTGATATTCCTATTGTTTCAGCAGTTGGGCATGAAACTGACACAACTCTCATTGATTTTGCATCTGACAGGCGCGCCCCAACCCCTACGGCTGCAGCAGAATTTGTAACCCCTGATCAGCACAGCCTAAAAATCACGATAAAAGAAGTTGAAACACGACTACAGCGTAATATATTGCAGATGCAAGAACGCTACCTTATGGTGTTAGCGAATCTAAGCACTAGAATTCCTGACTTGCCAACAATACTAATGGAAAAAACACAACGCCTAGATGAATGGTTTGATCGCTATGTGCGCTCCAGCTTTATATACCTAGAACGTAAAGAACAAATGGTAGGCGCAATTAAAATTCCTTCCGCCCTTAAAAATATTGAACAATCAGAACAAGCATTAGAAAAGCTTGTCCAACCTCTTGTTGCAACGTTTTCTATGGTGTTTTCAGAAAAAGAACAAGCTCTGAAATGGCATTCTATGTTGCTTAATCAAAATTCATATCAACGAACCTTAGAAAAAGGATTTTGCCTGGTTGAAAGCACTAAAGGTATTATCAGCTCAGCGCAAGCTCTAAAAACCGTGAGCGAGGCAAACATCCAATTTGCTGATGGTAAGGTAAGGGTGCAGCCACTTAAAGAGCAAAAGACTCTGTTTTAAAAACCATTGTTGACTGATTAATTGTCTAAAATTTTATAAATACCTGTATAATCTACCAGGTATATTTTTTTGAATTTCAGGCATACAAGAAAGTTAGCGCAACCAAAACGTGAAAATTCTTATGGGGCGTTTGCATTTGGTTTGTGGGTTTTTGTATTCAAGCACGAATTTCAAGGAGAAAACATATGTTTAAGCACTTCTTAAAGATAGTAACTATTTGCACCATAAGTTTTTGGGCTGCGCATGGGGCGGCTTATGACCCCTCAGATCCGCGACATCAGTTGGTTTCAGGTATAAAAAATACCTTTGCTGTAGAAATTCTTGAGCGGAAAACGCGATTAGGCACAAACTATAGCTCAGTAGCCATCGTTGACTTTGCAAGGGAACGTCTAGAATCAGGAAATTTTACTCCGTCAGAGCCCGATTGGTCTTTGATAGTTCGGTATGTCTTATTAGGGTATGGCTACAAAAGCGGAGTGATTGACGTCGATGCATTGACAGAAACTTCACGACCTAGTGCCGCAGAAATTGAAATAATGGAAAAAGGATGGGCTTTAAGCAGTGCGTATTTTTATGCTCGAGGTATCGATTGCACAGTAGATGCCAGCCAAGTTTATACCCTTTCGGCTTCACCTGCATGCATAGAAAACCATGTGCAGCAGATGAACCAGGTAACAGCAGCAGTGCCAAGTGATGTGCATACTGCTGTTCAAGGTGTGGTGAATCGCTTGCAAGAACTAAGTAAACTGAGCTCTTTCAATGCCTGGTTTGCCCATGAACGATTTTGGGCTGTAAGTGGTGTGATCGACCCTAATGCTTACGCAAAACAACGGGAGATGTATGCGCTACATACAGGCACACCAGTGACATTTTTAGATGGGCTTTCTCGTCAGCTTGAACAAACCATACGTGCCTTAAGTGTAGCTGGTGTACCAGCAGCAGACGTTATTGAAGATTTGGTCAGGCAATCACAGCGAATTTTATTAACCATTGCAGCTGGCACCCCTACTGCAGAGGGCTATACGCGCCTTGTACCTGCAAATATTGCTGATTGGCAAACAATTCGCAAAGCTTTGTTCTTAGCCTTAAGTGTAACAAGTAATCCTGATCAGGCAGATACCTACTTAAGCACATTATTTGACTGTGCAGTATTCTACCCTGAAAAAACAGAGCCTGATGAAATTAAAAGCTATTATTGGAAAATTCAAGCATTAGCAAAAAGCTTTTCATCGTTGTGGGCTGGGCTAAAAGCTGGGCAAGCTGATGCAGCGCTGAATGTTGGGTTGCAACAGGTTGTGGCTGCGGCTGATCCTATGAGTGGGTTTGTGTTACCTCAAGGTACGCCTTATAGAGGCTCAAGCTGGACTACTTTAAAAAGATCGTATGAAGAAGCCATTGCGCTCGTGCAATCAGGCATTGCGCGTAGTGAGATCTCAGCTTCACTTACCCTAGCTCCTCACTTAAATTTTACCCAAGTTTTTCAAACACTTTACCCTGACTTGATGACATGGGTGGAGCATCACATCCCAAGTCAACGGGCGCAAGACTTTGTGGGAATTGCAAGAACTAAGATGGTTGTACCAGCAGGATTTGACCCGCAACGCATACACTTGGTATATGCCGGAGGGAAGTGGTCTCTCAAAGGTATGCAAGGTGCTAGTGAACATACTTTTTGGACACAAGGAGTTGCAGCCTCTGTAGATTTTACCGGTGAACTCACCAACGCGCGCGGTACGCATTTATTTAGCTTCAGTGTGAATGGAGCGCTAGCGACAATTAAAGTAATAAGTGCTGGTTATGTTGTCAATGTGGTGGGGGATGGCGCTCGTGTGAGTGTTGCCAATGGTAATGAACTGGGTATTATAGAATCTTCAGCTTACCCAATGAATGCAAGTATTTATTCAAATGAAGCAGATGCAAGCATCTTAATTAAGGGAAGGCATTACAGTGGATCACAGGGAATTCTAGTTTCGCATAGAGACAGTGTCTGGGTGCACACACCCGAGATTGATTTATCTGGTAAAGAAAAATCTGACATTAGCCAAGGAATTATTACGCATAAGGATGCAATTTTGTATAGCAATGTTATTAATCTCTTAAATAGCAAGATCATTGCTGGTCAAGATGCCTATTTTTCATTTACTGTGGGCTTGCCATATAATTATCTTTATACCCATGGTAGTGAGGTCTATGCTGGAAACACTATTTGCACCAATACAGGGGACTGGTTTGTTGATTCGCATACGGTATGGAGTGGATACCCTAATCCCCCCAGAACTCGTTCAGGAATATTAACACCGGAAGAAGTCACTCAATATCAAAATAGCGTAAAAACAACGTTTAAAGATGCAACAATCGACTATGGTCGTTTTCTTCAATATACCAATAGCTACATGTGTGTAGCTAATGAAAATGCTAGAAATGTTTTGTTTGGAGGTGCTCATGTTTATGGGCTTTATAAAGATGTAGATCACCATCTTGAACCCTATAGTTTTTCAGAAGTAAAACCAGTTATTTTAAAGAATCAAGGACCAGTGCGCAGTCCTTTTCCCGGTATTGGCATTACTGTATCTGGTAAGCCGGTATCCGGCATCCTTGCCCCAAATAGTCCGATCCAAGCAGCAATGCAAGCGATTCGTTTTGATAGAAGCAATTCTTCCGGCGGTAACACGCGTCTACAAAATTTGGAATTGGGTATATCAAATAGCGGGGGAAACACAAGCTTTAGTGGTAACGTAAGCGTTACATCGGCGATGGGTGATATTTCTCTTGGCTCTACCACCATGGGGTTTAATTATAAGACTGGTGATAGCGGTCGGAGTATCGATTTGTATTCAACCCATGTGCCAACCTCATTCGCTGATTCCATCCGTATTGGTGCAGCAACCGGTATTAATACGGCAAGCATAACAACCCCATCGTTGATGATGCACATGGCGGCAAGCAACGCCATTTTGCAATTGACCGATCGCCAGGGTAAGATGAACGTGGGCACGGTGCTAGACAAAACTTATAAAGCTTACAAAGTTTTAAGAGGTGTCAGATCTGCAACAACCACTGGCGCTTCATCTACCACTTCAGGAAGGATAACGGCGACAGAAGCGCTTATCAAAGGGTTTAAAGAGACGTATGGACTTGATGAAGAAGAAAAAAATTCTGATGCAAAATCTTCCTCCAGCAACACTACCACTGGTGGTGGTATGGGTGAGGATCCGGATGATCCGAAGAAGGATAGGAAAACTAACTGCGGAAAGAGTGAAAGCCCTGTTTGGAAAGAGTTTAAACCTCATCAAGGCAAGCTTAAAACAGACGGTGATAAAATTTATGATTGGGATCATACACATAATGATATAGAAGCGTATAACTCAAGAGGGGAACACGTTGGTACTATAGATCCAGTAACGGGAATAAAAATTAAAGACGCTGTGGCAGGAAGGAAAATTAATGTATGACACATTGCTGTGAACAAATGGATTTCTTTCTTGAGGAAGAACGAGTTGGGATTTTTTATGATAAGAAAACAAGATTTTATGGCATTAATTTGAGAGGGTCCTCAGGGGTGCAAAAAATTGATTTTTGTCCATGGTGTAATGCTAGATTACCTGGCGACCTTAGTGAGAAGTATGCACAATTGGTCTTTGATGAATTTGGATTTAATCCTTTGGATAAAAACTATAAAAAAAATCTTCCTGCTGAATTCAAAAGTGATGAATGGTGGAAAAAAAGAAATCTTTGATAAAAATTTTCTCTTCGGGTGGCTGTTCTGCCACCCATTTTTGTATGCTAACCTTGCCTTCTCTAACAGCGGAGGCAGCATCAGTATTGGAGGAGATCTTACTTTTAGCTCAATGATGGGCAGCATGAACCTTGGCTCCACCACCATGGGGTTTAATTACAAGACTGGTGATAGCGGTCGGAGCATCGATTTGTATTCAACCCATGTGCCAACTTCATTCGCTGATTCCATCCGTATTGGTGCAGCAACCGGTATTGATACGGCAAGCATAACAACCCCATCGTTGATGATGCACATGGCGGCCAGCAATGCCATTTTGCAATTGACTGATCGCCAGGGTAAGATGAATGTGGGTACGGTGATTAATACCATGAAGGCAGCTTGGAGTGCTGGTAAGCCGCTGGTCACTCGCGGAAGAGTTGTTTTAGGGTTAGCCAAAGAAACGGTTGATAGGGCACAGGAACAAAGAGAAATTTCTTCGGCCTCTGCTAGCGGCAGCAACGCTACTACCGGCGGCCCTATGGGCGAAGATCCGAATGATCCTAAGAAGAAGGATAAGAAGGAAAATGACGTAAAATATCCGGATAATCCAAAAGAAAACCCTGCCTCTTTCCGACCGTTAGAAAGTTCTGGGGCTAAAAAGAATTTGACAGACGGATCTGTTTGGGAGAAGGATACTTCTAGCCATGGAGGGGAACAATGGAAACGCTGGGATACTCAAAGATCATGGGAAAAAGGAGAAAAGCCTACGAGTGTTTGGCCTGATGGAAGGGTGCGTAAATGAAAACAGAATTATTATTTAAAAATCTTTTCGCAAAAGCTTTAGAAGATTGGTTTAAGGAAATAGATTCTAGCACAAAAGAAGTTAGTGACTTGGAAGAATCTAATATCAAGGACTTATATGATTTTGCAGAAAAAATTGAGCATAGATATATCAATAATGATAACGAAATTATTATGAGGAGTTTGCATTCTTGTATCTACGGCATGTTAAAAGATATAAAGAGTAATTCTATTAAAACCGATTTAAAAAATCTAAATTCAGAAATGACCCAGAAAATATTTGAAGAAAATATAAAGAAAGGATTAGAAGATGGTCTGAATTGGAGTAATCAAACTATTATTCTTATAAAATCGTACTTTGAAACAAATCATCCTCAAAATTAAAGAGCAATGATGCTCCTTCTTCTCGGGTGGCTGTTATGCCACCCGTTTTTATGTGCGGATATCGAATCAATAGTTGAATATGATGCTAACTTTGCCATATCGAATTGAGAAGGAGATATAAGCGTTGGTGGTAATATGACGATTGCGTCGCTGATGGGGAATGTGCTCATTGGTTCCACCACCATGGGGTTTAATTACAAGACTGGTGATAGCGGTCGGAGCATCGATTTGTATTCAACCCATGTGCCAACTTCATTCGCTGATTCCATCCGTATTGGTGCAGCAACCGGTATTGATACGGCAAGCATAACAACCCCATCGTTGATGATGCACATGGCGGCCAGCAATGCCATTTTGCAATTGACTGATCGCCAGGGTAAGATGAATGTGGGTACGGTGATTAATACCATGAAGGCAGCTTGGAGTGCTGGTAAGCCGCTGGTCACTCGCGGAAGAGTTGTTTTAGGGTTAGCCAAAGAAACGGTTGATAGGGCACAGGAACAAAGAGAAATTTCTTCGGCCTCTGCTAGCGGCAGCAACACTACCACTGGTGGTGGTATGGGCGAGGGGCCGGAGGATTCAAATGAAGAGGGGAAAAATCCTGCAAATAGAGCTACTCATGAAAAGCAAAAAGTAGAGTTACGAAGAGACATGGAAAGGCCTCATGCTGAAGATCCTGAATTGACTGCGTTACTCGAAAAACTTCATCGTCCAGGAGCAAAAATTGATAGTGGTAGCACGGCTGCTGCAGTAAGGTATGAAAGAGCAACAGGTGATCTTGTTGGTGGGGTATCTCATGGACAAAAAGCAGAAGATGCAATAACAGCATTAAGCAGGTGGATAGATAAAAACCCAACAGCAAAACCAGGAGATCGCGCTGCTGCAGAAAATATGCTTCGTGATTTATTAGATGCAGTAAAGGATTTTGGGAAATGAAATGGTTAGAATCACTTATAAAAAAATATCCTTCTATACAATCTAATTATGAACAACGTATTCTTGAGGAAATACAGTACGAAAAAGATAAGCTAAAAAAAAATATACCTGAAAATAAATGGTGGGAAATTGATAATATTAATTCAATGTTATTTGATTTACCAGAAAAAGAAAAATCTAGAATTAGAAGAGAAGTTCTGGATTCGTACATAATAAAAACCATAAAACAAAATAAGGAATCAATTGAACTTAATCAAGTCATGAACGACATGGAAGAAATAGCTCAAACTTTAAATGATAATGAGAAAAAAGAAATGGAAATATTACTTTTAGAAGGGATTATTAATGTGACTATAGCCAGTGGAGACTATAATAATTTTTATTTTATGTTAGGGCCAACTTTACGCAAAATGTGTAATGAAAATAATGCATTTTGGCAGAAAGTTAATGTATAGATTTTTCTTTTTGGGTGGCTGTTATGCCGCCCGTTTCTATATGGTAACGAGAACATAAGAATTTGATTGTCCTTGGCATCTTTAACCACCATAGGATTTAATTACAAAACTGGTGATAGTGGTCGTAGTATGGAGATGTATTCTCAGCATACGCCAGTATCAATGGTAGAATCTATTCGCATAGGAGTGCAAACCGGCATTGATACAGCACAAGTAACAACACCGGCATTGGCGATACACATGGTGGCCAGCAATGCGATTTTGCAACTTGCAGATAGACAGGATAGAATGAGCATGGGTGCTCTGAAACTAGCTTGGGCTGTTGGAAAACCACTAGTCACACGTGGAAGAATTACTTTAGGATTAGCAAAGGAGACAGCGGATAAAGCTAGGAATCTGGGTAAGGCAGGTAAGGCAAAGTCTTCTTCTTCAAGCTCTAGCAGTGCGACTACCGGGGGCCCTATGGGTGATCCTGAGGATGAAGAGGGGAAAAAGAAATCAGGGGAGAAGCAATATGAAATACCAGAATCTCAAGAAGGTCTCCAAAAATTTATCGAAGAAGCAGAAAGAGCTGGTTCAGGATTAAAATCAGACCCTTTCCACAGAGCAAGTACTTTTGGTGGTCAACCTCAGGCTCAAATTGAAGTGCAAAAGATTGTAGGTGGAGATGGACAATCCTACGTTCGCTTAACTCAGCAAGCAACTCTTAATGATCTTGAAGGTTATTTTGAATACTTAGTGAATAGTGAAGGTCAAATAACCCATCAATTGTTTAAGGTGAAGTGATGTTTGAAGAAGTCAAAGAACTTAGAAAAATTAATATTGATTTTCTAAAATCATACAAACCAAGCTATAGAGCGTTACTTAACTTGTACCGTATTAAGCTTTTAAATTCTGATGTTGTAAAAGACTACTTGGCATTTTTATTAGAGTTAAACAAAGAGCAGGAAGATATTGTTATTGCTGTTCTAATATCAGAAAATGAAAAATCTTTTGAATATTATCTTGAGAGATTAGAAAGCCAAGAACAAAGCCATGCAAAACATGAATCTATTTGGCTAATATTGAAATGGTTTCAAACGAAATCACTTCTACCCAGAGGATTTGACCTAGTGGAATTATGCAATGATTTGGTTGTGTATTTTCAATTTCCTGAATTAGAAAAAAAAGTATTATACAAATCCCTTAGTGACTGGCACCTTCTAGAGCGAGAAATTTTAACTTATTTAGACGAGCATCATAATTGAGTATTTTTCTATTTTTTTTCTTCCTAGGGTGGCTGTTGTGCCACCCATTTTTGTATGTTGACCTGCCTTATCAAATCGCAGTGATGCCACCAACATTGGCATGGACCTCACGCTTAGTTCAACAATGGGTAGAGCATGAACCTGGGCTCTACCACCATGGGGTTTAATTACAAGACTGGTGATAGCGGTCGGAGCATCGATTTGTATTCAGCCCATGTGCCAACCTCATTCGCTGATTCCATCCGTATTGGTGCAGCAACCGGTATTAATACGGCAAGCATAACAACCCCATCGTTGATGATGCACATGGTCTTAAATAACAGAAAGCATTGTTCTAAGACTCTTGTCGCAAAAAATAAAATAAAGTAGTCTTGAGTTTCTCAGGAGAGGTGGCCGAGCGGTTGAAGGCGCACGATTGGAATTCGTGTATGCGCGA
>VFQS010001399.1_pt1 | contig 22277 bp, 16 predicted proteins | sample 3512361 | NCBI WGS metagenome assembly VFQS01 (sample SAMN10412375, study PRJNA504923) | tailings metagenome | isolation source: Relicate 1 Philex TSF3 active mining | place: Philippines
AACCAGAACTTGTACTCGCCCATCTGTCTGCCGACGAACGCATGCGCCCCCTGTTGGACACCATGCCTTTTCCATACCGGGAAGCATCCGGACAGGGGATTTTTTGCGACCTGCTGGAATCTATCGTGTCGCAGCAGCTATCGGTGAAGGCCGCCGCAACCATCTTTGGGCGTTTTTGTACCCTCTTTCCGGAGGGGCGGCCCGATATACACATACTGGTGGCTATGCCCGAAGAAAGGTTGTATTCCGTGGGGCTTTCCCGGCAAAAAGCAGCGTATGTGCGGAACGTAGCTGCCTTTTTTGCCGAACAACCTCAATGGGAGGACGCTATCCATACCCTCAGCGATGCGGATATCCTGCATCAGCTCACCCGGATAAAAGGGGTAGGTACCTGGACGGTCGAGATGCTGCTCATGTTCTCCCTCAACCGCCCCGACGTGTTCCCGGTAGGGGATTTGGGCATACAGCAGGGGATGAAGCGGCTCTATGGACTGGAGCAGAGCGGAAAAGCACTATTGCGCGAAATGGAGCGCATCGCAGAACCCTGGCGACCTTATCGCTCTTATGCGTGTTATTACCTCTGGAAGTGGAAAGATTCCTGATGGGAGCCCCCGCAGCCCGGTTTTGTAAACCTGCCGGCCCTCCGGTGCGTTCATGCCTGAAAACAACTCTATATGGCTTACACCCCCGAACAGCAGCATGTCCTTTTTGAGCGTTCCAAGGCCTACCTTTCCGGTAAAGGAGCTGCTATCCCTGCTTTGCAGGTAGCCGAATTGCGCGAGTTGATTCGTTTCCACGAATGGAAATACTACATTCAGAACGATCCGCTCATCAGCGATTTTGAGTTTGACCAGCTCTTCCGGCAACTGGGGCAGATCGAAAAAGAATATCCGGAACTGACGGACCCGGATTCCCCTACCCAGCGGGTTGCTTCCGACCTGTCGGCGCGGGGCGGGGGAGAAGCGGCTTCAGGGGTGAACGTCCGCCATTTATCACCCATGTTATCTTTGGCCAACTCCTATGACCCGGAGGACTTGCGCGATTGGGACGAGCAGTTGAAGCGCCTGCTCAACCTGCCGGAGGATGCAGATGTAGAGTACTCGGTCGAGCCCAAGTTCGACGGGGGCAGCATCGCGCTCGTCTATGAAGGCGATGCGCTGGTGCGCGCTGCTACCCGCGGCAATGGCGAATTAGGAGAAGAAATGACGCTCAACGCCCGGGAGATCGGGTCTATTCCCCACCAGGCGCCGTTTTCCAAATGGGGCTTATACCGGGTTGAGCTCAGGGGAGAGGCAATTATCCGGAAGGATGTTTTCAAACGCATAAACGAGGAGCGCGCCGACGAGGGGCTCACGCTTTTTGCCAATCCGCGCAATGCAGCGACGGGCAGCCTGCGCATGAAAGACCCTAAAGAGGTCGGACGGCGCGGTCTGGAAGCATTTATCTATACCCTGGGTTTTGCGGAAGATACCTCAGGTACGAACCGGATGGGCGATTTTGCCACCCACTGGGAGAGCCTGAATGCCTTGGCACAACTGGGGTTCAAGGTGCCGGAGAAAGAGCGGAAAGTGTGCAAAAATATCGCCGGGGTCATCGAATTTTGCAAGGAATGGCAGGAGCGCCGCGACGAATACCCCTACGAAATTGACGGGATGGTCGCCAAGCTCAACAGCCGCGAACTCCAGGAACGGGCAGGTTTCACAGCCCATCACCCGCGCTGGGCCATCGCGTTCAAGTTTCAGGCAAAACAGGCGACCACCACGCTCCTGAGCGTAGAGTACCAGGTGGGTAAAATAGGCTCTATCACACCGGTGGCGAAACTCTCCCCCGTAGCACTGGCAGGTGTCCGGGTGTCTTCGGTATCGCTGCATAACGAAGACTTTATCCGCGATAAAGACCTGCGCACGGGCGATACGGTATTGGTAGAACGCGCCGGCGATGTCATCCCGTACATCGTAAAAGCGCTTCCCGAACTGCGCAAGGGAGAAGAACAACCTATCCGCTTCCCGGAGTTTTGTCCTGTGAACGACAGCGCCGAGCCCGTGCGCCTGGTGCGGGAAGAAGGGGAAGCTGCATGGCGCTGCCCGCATTGTGTCTGTGGGGCACAGGACTTACAGCGCCTCATCTTCCATGTTTCTAAAGACGCTATGGATATCGAAGGACTGGGCAAAGCAAATGTAGAGCGCTTCTACGACCTGGGATGGCTGAGGAGCCTGCCCGACGTATATCGCCTGGACTACGAGCGCATTGCCAACCTGGAAGGTTTCGGAAAGAAATCGGCGGCCAACCTCCGCACAGCGGTGGAGGCTGCGAAAAAGAAGCCTCTGTACAGGCTTCTGCATAGCCTGAGTATCCACCACCTGGGGAAGAAGGTATCCAGGCTGCTCGCTGCCAAAGTGGGCCATGTGCTGGAATTAGCCGAATGGAAAACGGAGGACTTCCTGGATATTCGCGACGTCGGACCCGTAGTGGCGGAAAATGTGATGCGCTTCTTCCAAAACCCGCGCAATGTAAAGATGCTGGAAGAAATGGAAGTGCTCGGGGTCAACCTACGGCAAACGCCGGAGGACCTTCCGCTGTCCGCTTCCCCCGACGCCCCGCTGGCCGGACAGACGATTCTGTTCACGGGTACGCTGGCGACGATGGGCCGCAAGGAAGCCCAGCTCAAAGCAGAAGCAGCCGGTGCCAAAGTGCTCAGTGCCGTAAGCGCCAACCTGAATATCCTCGTCGTCGGCGAAGAGGCGGGCTCCAAGTTGAAAAAAGCCCGGGAGCTCGGTACCGTCCGCATCCTGACGGAGGCAGAATTCGCAGAAATTATGGACCGCACATAACCCATCCAACATGATGCACTCTATATTCAAGTGGCTGTTATTCCGCGTGTGGGGCTGGAAAATCAAGGGCCAGTTGCCGCCTTTGCGCAAGTACATCCTCGCAGTAGCACCCCATACCTCCTGGAAGGATTTTCCCCTGGCTATCATGCTCCGTTCTGCCTTGAAGCTGAAAGCAGGGTATATTGGAAAAGATTCCCTTTTCAAAGGTCCTTTCGGCTGGTTCTTCCGCATGACCGGTGGCTATCCCGTGAACCGCAGCGAACGCAACAACTTCGTGGATTCGGTGGTGGCCATGATCCATTCGAGGGAAGACTGCATCATCGGGATTGCACCAGAGGGCACGCGCAAGCGGGTGGACCAGTTCCGCACCGGTTTCTACTACATGGCACTTGGTGCCGGGGTACCCATTGTGATGACCAGGCTCGACGCCGCCAACCGGATGGTACAGTTTAGTGCGCCCTTCTACCCGAGCGGGGACTTCGATAAAGACATAGAGATTATTACGGCCTATTTTCGCGGGGTGGAAGGCTTTGTACCGGGCAAAGGGGTGTATTTTTAGCCCGGCAACCAGTCTGTCACACGGCCTGGAGGAACTGCATCTCGTAGAGTTGCCGGTAGTGCCCGTTTTCTATTTTTAGCAGCTGCTCCTCCGTGCCGAACTCCTGGAGCCGGCCTTTTTCAAGTACGAGGATGTGGTCAGCGTGGCGGATGGTAGAGAGGCGGTGTGCGATAATGATGGAGCTGCGCCGGGCAATCAGCGTTTCAATGGCAAACTGGATGACTTCCTCCGTTTCGGGGTCTATGGAGGAAGTAGCTTCGTCGAGGATTAAAATATCGGGGTCGAAAACGAGGGCGCGCACAAAAGAAATCAACTGACGCTGGCCCATGGACAAGGTAGCCCCGCGTTCCATGACCTGGTAGTCGTATCCACCGGGCAGGCGCTCGATAAAGTCGTGGGCGCCAATCATCTTTGCAGCCGCGATGACCTGTTCCCTGCTGAGGGAGCTGTCGCGCAGGGTAATATTTTCCAGTACACTTCCCGAAAAGAGAAAAACGTCCTGTAATACCAATGCTATCCGACGCCGGTATGCGGAGAGTTCATACTCGTGGATTTCCCTGCCATCTACGCGGATGCTGCCTTTTTGGTACTCGTAAAAGCGGGTCAGCAACCCTATGGTCGTACTTTTTCCCGAGCCGGTAGCACCTACGATAGCGAGGGTTTTTCCGGCGGCCAGTTCGAAGCTTAGGTCTTTCAGGACCATATCCTCGCCGTTGTAAGCGAAAGATACGTTCTCAAAGGCGATATCCCCGCGGAGGCGAGGGGGGCTCAAGTGCCCCGAGTTTTCGATGTATTCGTGTTTGTCGAGCAGGGCATACACCCGGTCGGCTGCTACCAAGCCCATCTGTAGCGTGTTGAATTTGTCGGCAATCGTGCGGATGGGGTTGAAGAGCATGTTGAGGTAAATCGGGAAAGCGACCAGGGCACCCAGGGTCACTTCCTCGTGCAGCACACCCCGTGCCCCCCACCAGACCATCAAGCCCAGGGAAGCCGCCGAGATGATTTCTACGACGGGGTAAAACACCGCATAATGCAGTACGGAATCCAGGTTGGCCTGGGTGTATTCGCGGTTGATGGTCCGGAATTTTTGGGCTTCCTGGTCTTCTGCGTGAAAGATTTGTACGATGCGCATGCCGGAGATATGTTCCTGCAGAAAGGAGTTCATCCGCCCCACCTGTGTGCGTACCTTCTGAAAGGCTTCTTTCACTTTTTCCTTGAAAATATAGCTGGCCAGCACGATGAAGGGCAGGGTCACCAAACAGAGAAGCGTGAGTTTCCAACTGGTGACGAACATGATGCCCAGCACGACCAGGAAGGTGAGCATATCGGCTACGATGGTGATGATGCCCTGGGAAAACACCGTATTGATGGTCTCCATATCGTTTATGGTGCGCGTCGTGGAGTTGCCGATGGGCGTGCGGTCGAAATAGGCGAGGCGCAGCGAGACGATGTGCCGGAAAATCTGGTCCCGCAGGTCGCGCACTACGGCCTGCCCCAACCAGTTGGTGAGGTAGATGAAGGCGTATTGCAGACCGGCATGCAGCAGCAGCACCAGCGTGAACAGGAGCGCCAGCCGGGTCAGCCCAGGCAGGTCGTAGCGGTAGATGTGCTCGTCCACCATAATCTGGATCAAGTAGGGGCGCAGCGTGGCCAGGGGAGCCAGTACGATGGCCAGGATACCGGATATCCAGAAAGTGGTGCGGTATGGCCTGGCTTGCGCCATGACCCTTCTGAGCAGGTGCAGGTCTAAACGGTTCGCTTTTGGAGTTGACAAGGTGCGTATGCGTTTTAGAGGGCAAAAGTACTACAAAAACAGCGAGTTGGCCACATAGTTGTACGGCCTCTCGAATTCCTACATCAAGCCTTCGTCGGCAAAGCTGTAGTAGCCCTTTTCGGCGATGATGAGGTGGTCGAGCACGCTGATATCCAGGGATTCGCCGGCGCTGCGGAGTTTGCGGGTGAGATCGATGTCGGCCTTGCTGGGGGTCAGGTTCCCCGACGGGTGGTTGTGGCTCAGGATAATGGCGCAGGCAGAATGCTCCAGGGCTTTTCGGAATACCAGCTTGGGATCCACGACGGTGCCAGAGATACCGCCTGCGCTGATGCGCTCCCGGCCAATGATCAGGTTGGCGCGGTTGAGCAGCAGGACCCAGAACTCTTCGTGGGGCAACTCGGCCATGAGGTCCTGCAGATTCAGGTAGGCGTCCCGGCTGGAGCGTATCTGTGGTTTTTCGTGTACACTGCCGTTTTGGCGGCGGCGGCCCAGCTCCAGCGCTGCGGAGATGAGGGTGGCTTTGGTGAGGCCTATGCCTTTGAAGCGCATGAGCTCCTGTACGCTGCATTTGCCCAACTGGTTGAGGTCGTTGCTCACGGAGTGCAGGATGCGCTGCGCCAGGGATACGACGTTCTCATCGCGGGAACCCGAGCCGAGTACGATAGCCAGCAGCTCGGCATCGGTCAGTTCTTTTTTTCCGCGTGCGCGAAATTTTTCGCGCGGGCGGTCTTCTTTAGCCAGGTTCTTGACGCTTAGCTTTTGGTTGGGGTAGGTTTCCATGAAAAATCACCTTTTTTTACAAATGGTACACCGGATACGCGAAATTCTACGCATCCTGGTAGAATCTTGTCCATCTTTGTATCGAGGCGGGAAAAATAGTCTTTTTGACCCTTTGCAATCCCCCTCGCAACAAGTCTGATAAAGGTATGTTTGTTCTTTCGTAGTAAAAAATGCTGTACGCAAAACACCCCCTGCATGTCCGATTTCAAATTTGAGAAAAAAGAGCATTTAAAGAGCCACAAAACGATAACGGAACTCTTTAAATCCGGGGATTCTTTCGGGATGTACCCCCTTCGGGCGGTATGGAAAATGGCAGAACAAAATGAAGAGAATTGTCCTTTAAAAATAGGGATAAGCGTGCCCAAAAAGCGTTTCCGCCGGGCGGTGGCGCGCAACCGCCTGCGCAGGCAGGTGCGGGAGGCCTTTCGTTTGAACAAAGCTGCTTTCGTGCGGAATGCCCCGGCCGACCATCCTCCGGTCGCACTCATGATTCTGTATACGGGGGTGGAAGCATTGCCTTATTCGACCATACAGGAAGCGATGACCCGGCTGTTGAAGCGGCTGGCCAAAGAAATGCGCAAAGAAAAACCATAACGAATATGCGTACCCGGCAACTTTTCCTCCTGGCCGCTCTCGCGGTTTGCCTGGCCATCCCGCTGCAAGGCCAGAAAGTACTTCAAATCGAGCGTGCCAACAGCCCCAGAACCCAAAAGATAGGGGTGGGCGCAGTGCTCACGTTTCGTCTCCACGGGGATCCGAACTGGTACACGGGCGAAATCGCCAACCTCATTCCGGAAGACAGCATCATCGTGTTCCACAATCGCTTTGTGAAGTCTAACCAGGTGGCTGCATTCCGCTACGAGTTGGGCTGGGCTCGCGGGGTGGGCAGGCAGTTGTTCTGGTTTGGACTGGGCTGGTCGGGCTTTGCCCTGGTTGGCACGGCTACTGACGGCATCCCCGAGTCGCACTACCGCTGGTCAGATGCAACGGTGACGGGTGCCGCCGTTGCATCTTCCTGGTTATTGCCGCGAGTCTTTGCACACAAAACCACCCGGTTTGGGCGGAATCGAAGGATTCGCCTGCTCGATTTAAGCCCTGAATAAATTCCCTCGCGATCGTTCCGAACGAGCGCTACAGGTTTGTCTTTCCATAGCGCACCCCATTTTCGTACTTGACGATGTAGGCGGCAGAGAACCCTTTCTTTTTAGCCTCAGCCAACGCGTTTTTAGCCTCGGCTACGGACATGAAGTCGGCCAAAAGGATGCGGGTCAGGCTGCGGGAAGGGATGTATTCCGTTTGAATGACGCCCAGGGCACTCAATTTGGAGAAGCTGGGGTCCGTCGGGTTGTATTTTGAGGCAGCGACGAGCTGTATTTTGTAGTAGATGCCATTGTGGCGGGGGGCGTTTGATTGGTATTCGAGGTTGTCGGAGTTGGAGGTGCCGCGCAGGGTATAGGTTTCGCCCACCGGGAAGGGAACAACCGGCGCATTGATCGCGGGGCTGGGCTTTTCGGGGGTAGGCGTAGGGGTGACGGGTATAGGGTTGGGCTTTGGGGCGCCCATTTTTCTCAAAAAGAGCGGCTGGCCGTACGACTGGTTGGAAGGGTTGTCGGTGAAAAACGTATAGGAGCCACTCTCGTAGCCTTCGGCATTGACCTCGACGCGGTATTGGCGCTGGGGCAGGACTTCGAGGGTGTAGTTCCCATCGGTGAGGATGCGGGAGAGGAGCAGGATTTCGTTCCCATTGCTTTGGACTTCGAACAGCGACAGGTTGTAGCTGCGCATGGGCTCGCCCAGTTCCTGGTCGAAGGCAGCCCCTTCGAGGAGGAGCGCTTTCGGTTTCACCCGGAACTCAAAGATATCATCGTCCCGGTTGGTGGTTTTATCGGAGCCGAAGGAGCGGTTAGAGCTGAGGAATATGGTGTTGCCCTCGTTCGTTTTGACCAGGTAGAGTTCGTCGGCCTGGGAGTTGAACGGTTTGCCGATATTGTCGGGGGAGCTCCAGTTGGCCAGGTCGCCCTTGGTTTTAAACAGGTCGAAACCGCCCAAGGAGGGCAGGCCGTTGGAGGCGAAGTAGAGGCTCCCTTCCTCGGTGCTGTAGTAGGGCGTCATTTCGTGACCCTGGGTATTGACGCCAGGGCCGAGGTTGACCGGCTGGGAGAAGCCGGCATCGCTGTTGAGGTTGCGCGTGACGTACCAGAGGTCCATGCCCCCTTTGCCCCCGGATCGGTTGGAGGCAAAGTAGAGGATTTCCACGTCGCCGCGATAAGTAACCCAGGGCTGGGTGGCGGTTACGCCGTTGGTGTTGATATAATCGGGGAGGCGTTCTGGTGACGACCAGCCCTCCTGTGCCAGCTTGCGAATCACAAAAATTTCGCAGCGGGTGGTCAGGTTGTCGAATTTGCCTTTGTTTTCACAGATGGTGAAATAAAAGCGGGAGCCGTCGGGCGCGAGGCTGCCGTGGCAGTATTGCCCATTCTGTATCAGAGGGAAATTTGGGGGCGTTGTGCTTTTTCCCCAGGACAGGCCCAGGTAATCCGAGCGGTAGATGCGAGCCTGCCCGCCCATGGTGGAGGAGAAGAACAGCACGTCGGGGGTGATGGAGACGGGGGCAAACTCGTTGTCGGCCGTATTGATCGTATTTCCCGGCCGTATTTCTTCCACGCCTTCCTGGGGCGTCATGTTTTTGGCGAGGTCGCAGCCCCGGAGTTCGATTTGCACGATTTCTTCGAGCACCATCTTCCCTTCCCCGGTATAGGTGTCGCGGAAATTCTGGAATGCTTTGGCTGCTTCTTCATAGCGTCCATCCTGCTTCAGGCTGCGCGCGTATTTGAGCCCGATGAGGGGGAAGCTCGCATTGTCGTTTTTTATGGGTTCATAAGCCTGGGCTGCTTTGCGGAAATCGCGCAGGAGATAATACGATTCGCCAGCCTTGAAGGACAGTGCTTTGTTGTTCTTTTTTTTCAGGGCATTTTCATACATAGCGGCCGCCTGAGCATAGTCGCCTTTTTGGAAAAAGCCGTCGGCGGTTTTTTCCATTTTTTTCCAACTCTGCGCATACAGGGGGGCACAAAAGCTGAATACTACCAGAAGAATTCCGAATCGGGTTGTCATAAAGGTATTTTTTGGGTAAACGTTTTTTGGTTTATGCAGGTCTGCTTTGATGGGAGGGCAGGTACTCCGCAGAGACAGGCTGCCCATGCATCACCGCATCTATAACGCGGGGAAAGAAGCGGTGTTCCAGTTCCTGGACTTTGCGGGCCACCTCTCCGGGGCTATCGTCCGGGGAAACCGGGCAGCGCGCCTGGAAGATGACGGCTCCCTCGTCGTAGTGCTCGTTGACGTAGTGGATGGTAATTCCGGATTCGCGTTCTGCTGCTGCGCAAACGGCTTCATGCACCCGCATGCCATACATTCCCTTTCCCCCGTGCAGCGGGAGCAGGGACGGATGTATGTTGACCATCCGCTTGGGGAACTGCGCCACGAGGGTGGCAGGGATTTTCCAGAGGAATCCGGCGAGCAGGATAAAATCTATGGCGTAGGTATGCGTCAGGGCGTGCAGCAGGGGGGTATTTCCCTCTTGTACGTCGCTTCGGTCTATGATCAGAGTGGGTATAGAGAAGTCGTGGGCTATGCGCAGTACAGGGGCATCGGGTTTATTGCAGACGAGCAAGGCCACGCGTACGTCTTCCCGGGTGGAAAAGTACGCCATGATGTTCCGGGCGTTGCTGCCGGTACCGGAGGCGAAGATAGCGATGCGTTTGGCGCTGGACTGCATAGAAGTGTAATTGCTATACCCTATAAACGCAAAAATAGGCCATTTTGCCTATTGGGTATTGATTTTCCTAATTGAGCGCCCGGTAGCGGGCGGTATTGGCGGCATCAATGCGGGACATGACCCGCACGACCTGCTCTTTCTCCTGGGGAGTGCCCAATTTGAAAATTTCCAGGATTTCCTGGCTTTTGGCGTTGATGAACATCTGGATAGCCATGGAGTTGGGGTATGCCTGGTTGGTTTTCAGTACGTTTTCCATGGATTCCGACAGGAGTGCGCGGCCCTTGGCTACGTCCTGGGCCATGATGTCGAGGGCGAGGCGGTGGTAGGCATACATAGCCTCCCGGAAGGGCCGTATCCTTGGGGAGAGCATATTTTCCACGATCCAAAAGCGGTTGCGGTTGCCGTCGGTGGAGCGCCAGCCCGGTGAGCTGGCGGCAATTCCCTGGGGGATGGTATTGACGATATCCTGGGCGGCCAGGAAATACGGTTCGCCCCCGTAGAGGGAGAAAGAGTCGTAATCCAGTCCGAGAATGACGTACACATAAAAGGAGAGCACCGACGAGAGATTGTCGTTGAACGTATTCTTGCTGTATTGCAGGGGCTGGAACTGCTCGTAAGTGAACACGACTTCCCGGTCAATGTGGTTGAACAGGGCGGTTTCGTAGTTGCTGCCGTACACGGGGCGGGAGGATTGCACGGCGATATCGGCTTTAAAACTGGTGGGAGACAACTCTTCCTGTAGAGTAATCAGGAGGTTGCAGTTGATGCGCTCGTTGCGCTCGAACACGTCGTCGGTCCACTTCGTGCCGTTGAGGAACTCCAACACGCTCTGCTCCAGGGTTTCAAAAATGCGGGGATCTGCCGTTTGAAGTTTCTGTACGTTGACTTTCACGGTGAAGTTCACTTCCTGGCAGAATCCGGTGGAGGCGCCGAGGAACAGGGCTGCAATGAAGAACGCGTGCTTCATGAAAGAGGTTTTTTACCGGGGCATCGCAAGCAACCGCAAGGGTAGGACTCCGACGTACAGGCCCCGGGTGTTTTGCGACGTCCTCTAAAAAGTTTGTGCATAAGACTTGTTGCGAGGGGAATCATCGAGGGGTCAAAAAGGCCCTTTTTCGCCCACACTATGCCTTTTTTCGGTCATATAGCGAGGCTATACTCCCTCAAAAAGCCTTCGTGTGGATGAAAAATGACTCTTTTTTTCCTCCTCGCTGACCCCTCGCAACAAGTCTATAAAAATCTTATGGCTTTTACACAGCCCTAAGTCTCTTTAAAATACGTCACAAAACCTGCCGATAGTATGTACGGGCTTATAATTCCGGTGCTTTGACCGCTTTGCGCTCACCGTAGCGGAAGACGAGGTCCCCGTTGAGGAACTCTTCCATGGCGATGATGGCCGGGTTGGGCAGGCGCTCATAGAATTTGGAGATTTCGATTTGTTCCTTGTTCTCGCTGATTTCCTCTATAGCATCGGAGCTGATGGCAAACTCTTCGAGCTTGTTGTGCAGTTCGCGCTTGATTTCCACGCCGAGCTGCCGGGCCCGCTTGGTGACGATAGCCAGTGATTCGTAGATGTTGGCCGACTTTTGAGCCAGGGCGTCCATGTTGCGGGCGCGCACGTTGGGGTCCAGGCCCTGTACTTTGTTTTTGATATCAGACATTCTCCAATTGTTTTATTTTAACCATAATTTGTTCGCGGGTCGCTTCGAGTTCTCTTTTGTAAGAGGACTTGGGGAAGCGGTACAGGAACTCATCAATGTACTTTTTCGTATCTTCATAACGCTCTTTGCGCTTTTCCAATATGCTGTTTTCGGCGCGCAGGTAGGCGGCGCGGTAAATCATGTAGCGCACTTCCTCTGCCTGGTCCGTTTCCGGGAAGTCTTTGAGCAGGTTTTCGAAGGAGTTCATAGCGGATTGGTACTGCCGGATGTGGAAGTACAGTTTGCCTTCTTCGTAGGCCTTGCGTTCTAATTTAGCGCGCATCTCATCAATGAGCCGGTTGCACTCTTCCGCCCGCTTGCTTTCGGGAAACAGCGTGATGAAGTTTTCCATATCGGCAATAGCGGTCATGGTGGGGCCCTGGTCCAGGCGGAAGTTGGGCGAGAGGAGGTAGTTGGAGTAGGCAGCCATGAACTCGGCCTCTTCGCGCAGCGGGCTTACCGAGTAGGTCTGCGAAAACGTTTTGAAATGGGTGACGGCGAGGATGTAGTCCTCCATGTGGTAGAAGGTATAGGCGTATTTGAAGAAAATATCCTCTCCTTCTTTGCGGGCGCGGAAGCTGCTCAGGATAAGCTCATAAAGGGTTTGAGCCTTCTGGTACTCCTTTTCCTGAAAATAAGCCTGTGCTTTTTCGTAGAGAACCTGAGGGTCGCCGCTGGTGCGGATTTTCTCAAACTCGCTCTTGCAGGCGGTCCCTGCGAGCAGGAGGGCGCATGCAAGGGCAATGCTTTGGGCACTGCGCCAGAACGTGCCGACGCCTTTTTGGGCGGCCAGGATGTTAGGTTTTGTCCGAATGTCTCTCATAAGCCTGCAAAAGTACTGGTTTCTAATTTTTTTCGCAAAAGTATTTTATGGACGTCGAAAAAGTGGCTTTGGTTGGTTAGGCTGGTTGCGAGGGGTAAAAGGCCTTTTTTACCACCAATCTACCGCTCCGATTCCATCAGCATGATCGCGGCCAGTTGATCTATGGCGTCCCAGAGGTACTGGATGCGCAGGTTTTCGTTCTCGGAGTGTTGGTTGCTGTCGTGGTTGGTGATGCAGAGGTTGACGATTTTGGCGTCGAGGTATTTTTCAAACAGGTAGAGCGGCAGGCTGCCGCCGGCGGTGGGTTGCACCAGTACATTTTTTGAAGTCGCCGACTGTACAGCGCGGACGACACGCCCGGAGGCGGGCAAATCGAGGGGGGTGCGCTGGGCGTTGTAGCCCCCTTCGCCCATAGTGAGTTTGGCTATTTTTTCGTACTGGAGGCGCTCGGCATCGCTGGGGTCCCGGTCGAGGAGGTAGTAGCCCTGGTCGCGGATATGCTGGCGCAGGCGCTCGATTTGGCGGAGGTAGTCGGTGCCCAGCACCTGCCGGAGGTCCAGGGTGGCATCGGCGTGGGTAGTGATGACGTTGCTGGCTTTTTCCCCGGCGTCGGCACAGCGGATACCATTGATATTGAGGGAGGGGAGCTCATAGGCTTCGAAGAGGGTACGGCCTCCTTCAGGGGCTTTGATGCCGAGTTCCCGCTTCATTTGTTCATCGGGCGCCGGCAGTTTGGCGAAGGCCTGCTTTTCCGATTCGGTAAACGGGATGAGGTCATCGTAATAGCCCTTGACGAGTATGCGCCCGTTGGCGTCTTTCATGCTGGCCAGGAGCTGTGCCATGAGCAGGCAGGGGTTGGGAGCCCAGTTGCCGTAGTGGCCGCTGTGCAGGGGGCGTTTGGGTCCATAGACCGTGAGATCTACGTTGACGTCGCCGCGCACCCCAAAATCAATAAGCGGCAAGCCCGACTGGTGTACCGGGCCGTCGGCGATAATCCACAGGTCGCCCTGGAGGAGGTCTTTGTGCTTTTCCAGGATTTCGCCGAGGTGGAGAGAGCCGATTTCTTCTTCCCCTTCAAAAAAGAACTTCAGGTTACAAGCCGGTTTCAGGCCGCTTTTTGTCAGGGCGTCGTACGCCTGTATGATGGCCATGACGCCCGACTTATCGTCGGCGCTGCTGCGGCAGGATATCCGCCAGTCGGGGTTTATGGCGCTGCCTTTGGCCGGGAAGGGCAGAACAGTGCCGCCTTTGTCCACCGGGGCGCTCAGGAGAAGAGGTACAAAAGGCTTTACAGCAGGGTGCCATTTTTCCGGACTCACCGGCTGCCCGTCGTAGTGGGCGTAAAAAAGAATGGTCTCGGTGGCGCCGGGGCTAAGCACCTCTCCGTACACGGCTTTGGGCGTACCCGGCGTGCGGGAATCGAGCAGGCGGGTCTGAACCCCCCTTTTTTGCAACATGGCCTCAATAAATGCCGCGTTGCGTGCTATGTTGGGCTTGTCGGAGGCGTGGTTGGGGATGGCCAGGAACTCGAAGTATTCGCTCAGGATAGCGTGTTCGTTGGCACTGCGGAACTGGCGCACCTTTTCCACGGGCGTCTGTGCGCAAAGGCAAAAGGCGGCGAAGCCGAAAAAGAGGGTGTGGAGAAATTTCATGGCAGTCTGATTTTTTTACGGGAAGGATTCCCGGTTCGCGTAGAGATATATCCTGTTTATGCGATTGCATTCGCAAAAATACCGTTATTTTCGCGAATACAATCGCATAAATGATAGAGAGACTACTGGAAAAGACTATCCAAGAGCGGCTTTTCAAAGGGAAGGCAGTATTGCTCATGGGCCTTCGCCAGACGGGAAAGACGACGCTGCTGAAGGCTTTGTTCGCGGGGAACCCCGGTGTGAAGTGGCTCAACGGCGACGATCCGGAAACGCGTCTGGTATTGGAAGAGGTCACGGTGGCCAAGTGGAAGCGCATTTTAGGGAAGGATAAAGTACTGGTACTCGACGAGGCCCAGCGCATCGCCGACATTGGCTTAAAAATAAAACTCATCACCGACCAGATTCCGGATGTACAAGTAGTGGCATCCGGCTCCTCGGCATTCGAGTTGGCGAGCAGGTTCAACGAGCCCCTCACCGGTCGAAAGTGGGCCTTTCACTTGTTCCCGCTCTCTTATGCGGAAATGGAGGCCCACCATGGGTTTCTAGAAGAATACCGGCATATCCCGGACCGCCTGGTATATGGCTCCTACCCGGAAATAGTAAACCATCCGGGGGAGGAACAGGCGAGGCTTACCCAGTTGATGGACAGCTTTTTATACAAGGATGTACTCATGTGGGAACGCATCCAGAAGCCGGAAAAGCTCACCCGGCTGCTGCAGGCCCTGGCCTACCAACTGGGGAACGAGGTCTCTTACCAGGAGCTGGGCCAGATCGTGGACCTCGACCATCAAACCATCGAAAACTACATCACCTTGCTGGAGCAGGCGTTTATCATTTTCCGACTTCCGCCGTTGAGCCGGAACCTGCGCAAAGAGCTCAAGCGGAAGCGAAAAATATACTTTTACGACAACGGCCTGCGCAATGCTGTGATCGCACAGTTCCAGCCGATAGAGCTGCGGCAGGACATCGGCGCCTTATGGGAAAACTGGCTTATCAGCGAGCGCAAAAAATTCCTGCACTACCGGGGCCTGTACGCCAATACCTTTTTTTGGCGCACCCAGGACGGACAGGAGATTGACTACGTCGAAGAACGCGACGGCAAGATGTGGGCCTATGAAATGAAATGGTCGCCCAAGGCCAAAGTATCGTTTTCCAGGACCTTTACCAACGCTTATCCCGAGCACGAATGCAAGGCCATACACCGCGATAACTTCTACGAGTGGCTGTCGGAGTAGCCTTTGCGACTCGCAGCGTGGATGGGGTACTTTTCCGGACTCACCGGCTGCCCGTCGTAGTGGATGGTTTCTCGCGCAACAAGGGTAATATATTGAAAAACAATAAATTACCATATATCTGATGCATTTCCACGAGGCAGGGACAGACCTCAAACTCATCCAGGAACTCTTGGGGCACAACGACATCGAAACGACGCTCCGCTACACACACGTCAGCAACCGAACGCTGGAAAGTATCAAAAGTCCATTCGACAATTTGAACCTGAAAAACGAGTAGGGTTTTGTCGTACTTTTTGTATTGTGGATGCCGATAATACAAAAAGTACGACAGAAGTTGCGTATATTTGGGAGTTATCGCTCAGTGTAAAAAGCCAACCGCACAAATGGCACATTTGGTTTTTGCCGAGACACTAGCCAACGCTCAAAAACCAAAAGAGCCATTTTTTTCCAACGCTCGACAACCAATTGAAAATAATTTATTACTTTTGACCAAATATAGACAAGTACAAAATAAGATAATGACACTTGGACAAAAAATAAGAGAATTAAGGGAACAGGCTGGTCTTAAACAAAGAGAGCTTGCATATCAGCTTGGAATTGGAGAAGGTTTTCTAAGCAAAGTTGAAAATGACCAAAAACCCTTAAAGAGAGAAGATTTAACTAAGTTGAATGAACTCTTTAAAATACCGATTGAAGAACTTGAATCATTGTGGCTTGCTAACAAGCTTTACTCAATTCTAAGAGATGAGGAATCAGCCTTGACAGCTTTAAAAGTAGCTGAAGAACAAGTAAAATATAAAAGTCTAAAAAATGCTTAATTACGTTTGTGAACCATACAAAGAATTAGAAGTGGTCGTTCAAACTTTTGAGGAGCAATTAGAATTGTTCTTTTCAAAGGACTTTGAGACTAAAACCAACAAGCCTAAACAAGATGAAAATTTAGGGCAAGTTTTTACATCTGTAATTCTTGCAAAGTTTATGATTGGTTTATTGAAAGAAAGCCTAAAACCTTACTCCTCTATACTTGATCCGTGTATTGGACCAAACACATTTTTTAAAGCAATGAATGAGGACTTTTCAAATTGTAATTTGAAAGGAATTGAAATTGATATTAGTCTAATCACTGAAGAAATTAAAAAGTTTTACGAAAGCCCAAATAGAACTTTAATCAAGGGCAGCTTCTTTGATTTGCCAATTACTGAAAAGTTTGACCAGATCGTCCAAAATCCACCTTATGTAAGACAAGAACTATTGATTGAAGGTGCAAATTCAAAAGATAGTATAAGGTACAATGTGTCTTCACTTTTATCAACAATTCCATCACAATCAAATTTATATATCTACTTTTTATTGAAGTCCATTTTGCATTTAAAGGAAGGAGGCGTAATGGTTGCTGTGATATATGACAGTTGGCTTTACAGCAGTTTTGGAAAATTTTTAAAAGAATCATTCCTTAAACTAGGACGTTTAGAAAGTATTTATCATTTCAAGAAAAGTGCTTTTGATAATGTAGAAGTAGGTGCTACCGTAATAAAATTTGTAAAGGATAATAATCATAAGAAATCCATATCATATATTCCTCTGAATGATTTAAACGATTTAAGAACTTACAATGGATTAAATACAAATTGTATAAAACTAAAACAACAGGAGTTGTTGACTTATAGCTTCAATAATCAAAGTCAAATCAATTACAAGTCCAACCTCTTTAAAGAGCTTAAAACAATTGTATCACAACCAATCCAAAGAGGAACATCGGCAGTAGTAAATAGCCATTTTATTTTCTCAAAAAATGAACTCCCTGAACTAAAACCAATTATCAAAGATGTTTCACGGATTAAAACCTACACCGTGAACGAAGAGAATGCTTACATTCTAGCAGTTAATGGCTCAATATCTAATGAAACTATGCAGTATTTAGAATCAGTTAAAAACGAAATTCTAAAAACACCTACTCAAAAGTTTATAGCAGTAAAAAGAGATATTGAAACTAAAAGAGATTGGTATAAAATCAATTTGAAAGCAACAGGAAATTTTATTTTCAACTATTATCTACGAAACAATATTGATTTCATTTATAATCCAAACAAGTTTTTGTCTTCTGATAATTTTTATATTCTCAATATCAAGGATAATGAGTTAGCTAATTTTGCAATTTTAAACTCATCTTTTACGAGATTAAATACACTAAGCAATTCAAGAAGTCAGGGAAATGGCTTGAGAAAAATACAGCTTTACGAATTTAAAGAAGTAAAAGTAATTGACGTAAATAAACTTTCAGAGCTGACCATAAAAAAACTGGAATTACTGGGAAAAGAATTGATGAACGTTAGCAGGTACGAAGACGACCAAAAGCACATAATTGAAAGTATTGATTTGTTGCTGATTGAAGAATACAATGAAATTAATTGCTCTTCATTAACGATAGACGTGCTAAATAATGAAATAAAAGAATACTTGAATTAAAATGATAAACCTTTGGTATAACTCTGATGAGGTTGCTGACTTTCATCCGCTTGTTGAGAAAGCACTAAACGATGCTTTGGTAAATGTTGGTTACAATAACATTGCAGAAGTAATTCACCACCCTGCAATTCCTAACAGCACAATAATCCCCGACTTTGCAATAAAATTAAAAGCAAGCCAACGTTACGTTTTTATTGTTGAAGTAAAAAGAACTCAAAGAGATGTTGAATCACAGCGTTACCAAAATCAATCACGTTCTTACGTAACCGAATTTGGTCCTCATTGGGAACCGAGTTATCACAAATACTTTTGTGTAACCAACATTGAAAGGTTGGTTTTGTTTGCGGACAGAAATGGTGTACCGCTGACAAGTTGTTTACTTAAAGGAAATCCACGACAACATTCGCTTTTCAATCCAGTTAATCACGATGCAACAGCATCGGTAGCAGAACTACAAGCAACTTTTGAAAATATTTTACTGAAAATATTCAATCGTGTACCACCAGATTGGGATAACAACTGGCAGCTTGTAATTGAAAGTTTTCACAACAACTATGTTGCGTTAAATAATTTACTTGGCTATCCGGAAGCAGTAAAAAGGGAGCTGACACTTTACGAGTTGTTCCGACTTCTTGCATATGCTTACTTGAAAGATTACTATACACAAACTGCAAATCCGAATGCTTCATATTTCCACAACTACCCACCAAACAACGCAACGCTACAGCAGTTCACAAACAATCTTTCAAATAATTACAACAGAATAATACAATTGGATTTTCAGCAAATATTTACTGATCATCCAAATCAAGGACAACGACTTTTCCCAAATAACTTTACTGTAAACTACTTGCAGTATTTCAGAGATTTAATTCAGTGCTTTATTCAGCACAACGCTAATGCAGTTGCAAACAACCCTTCACCTTCTTATGTCTTTAATCTTCTTACTTCAAAAATTTATATCAGAGAAGAATTACACAGCAAGGGAAAAGTTATGTCTGATGCTGAGTTATCAAACTTACTTGCTGCTCTTTGCATTGATTCTCCAAACGCAAAGGTTTTAGACCCAGGTTGTGGTGATGGTGCATTGCTTGATGCTGCATATGACCAGATAAGTTTGCTTGCCGCGACAGCAAACCAAGCTAAGACACACAACCAAATTTTAAATCAAATTGATGGGATTGAAATTGACCCGTTCCTTTCTCAATTATCTGCTTTCAGGTTGCTTTCAAAAAATCTTGCACAGGTAAATAACAATACGTCTGCAAACATTGCAATTGGAGATATATTTCATAACGCAAGAGCAAATCAGTATGATGCTGTTGTAATGAATCCACCGTTTTTACGGAACGACAATCCTGATGCACCTATAACAGCAGCGGATAAAACCAAAATGAGAACTGCAATTACAGGGCAAGGTTTGAATTACTTTGTTGCAAATGCTTCACAGCCTAACCTCTATTTCTACTTCACTAATTTCATTTGGCATTATTTACGAAATAATGGCAAAGCAGGGATTATCTTAATGACAAAATTCCTGAATAATGAAGACGGTGAACATATGAAACAATTTATCTCTGACAAGGTTGAAGCAATCATTTCTTATCCGAGAAAATATTTTCAAGAGTTTGTTGTAACGACAATAATTGTGATTTTAAAGAAAGGAAACAATTCAGCAAATGTTTCTTTTGTGAGAGTTTCAGATGAAAATATTTTACTTAATCCTGACAATCTGAAAGCAATACTTGCTTTGAATTCAGACACAACAACGGCATCATACAAATTAAAAGTAGTTCCAAGAAATACACTTGTTCCAAGTACAAATTGGAAACAATATTTGAATGATAAAAACTATGACGATTTCTTAAACTTAAATATTTTAGTTGACATTGACCATCATTTTGCTAGCATAGGAAGAGGTAATGCAGAAACAAGTGGAGCATCAACAATTATTTTTCCAACGTTTGACCAGCAAGCAAATAATTATTTCGGTTTAGGTAAACGCCTAACACCTGCACAACGAAACGCAGGAGTTCAGAGAACAAGAATTAATATCCCAGTTGGACTCAATCAAAGTGTAAGTTATGGTGTTCAAAATAATTTTCAACGCAGGAATTATGTATTGAGTATTAATGATATTGAACTTGATAAAGCATTTCACTTCCCTGCAAGTGCGGATAGGAATGAAGCCAATGCTCTACCAGTTGTATTGCAAGGCAATCAAGATTTAGTTGACTTCTTCGATAATTGCGTTGCTGAATTTGGTTTGCAAAAATGGAGAACAATTGTAAATGCAGCTTTCAGAAATACCATTAATCCGAAAATTTTAATTCCTAGAGCCGACAGGACAAAGCATTGTGTTTATTACAATCCACACAATCACAACTTAACTCTTTCAACAAATTTCTTTTACTGTAACGATTTGCGAAACCAAAGTGCCAATGAAACGGATGAACAACAATACAAATTCATAACCGCATTTTTGCTATCAGCATTCGGGCAGATTCAGTTTGAACTCAATGCAAACAACCAAGAAGGTTTAAGAAAATTGGAGGGTTTTCAAATCAACCGTTTCAAAATTCCTGACTTGACACAATTTACACAAGTAGAAATTTTGTCTGTTGTAGCAGCGTTTGATGCAATCAATATTGCTAATCCCGATTTTAGTGGTGATGAAGGAATAATGACACCAAGAAGAAATCTTGATTTAGAAATTGCCCAAATCATTTTTACTAGAAATAATTTGGGCTTTGCAAATGCAATAGCAATGACAGATTATTTTGAACTCTTTTTAGCTGACCTAGTAGAAGACAGAAGATTATGAAAAAAAATAAGATTAAAGTAATAGGTTTATTTTCAGGATGCGGTGGTTTAGATTTAGGATTTAAACAAGCTGGCTATGATTTGATATGGGCAAATGATATTTTGAAAGATGCTTGTGATACCTACAGATTGAACATAGGAGACCACATTGTAAATGAAGATATTACAAAAATTGACTTAAATACAATTCCAAATGCTGACATAATTATTGGTGGTCCACCTTGTCAAGGTTTTTCAGGAATCGGCAAACGAGACCCTAATGACAATAGGTCTGCTTTAGTGTATTCTTACTTAGATGTTGTAAACAAAGTACAACCGAAAATATTCCTTTTTGAAAACGTCACGGGTATTAAATCATCTAAAGCAGCAGATGGTTCAAAAGTAATTGACAACTTAAAACAAGCATTTGAGAACATCGGTTATCATATCAATATTTTCACACTTAACGCAGCCGATTACGGTGTACCTCAAAGAAGAAAAAGAGTATTTATAATTGGCAACAAATTAGGAGTTGATATTTCAGTACCACCACAAACCCATTTTGAGAACAAAGAGGGTAAGAGAAATTGGATTTCTTCTTTTGAAGCTATCTCTGATTTGGATTCACCAACAGAAAATGGAGAAACAAAATATAAACAACAGCCGAAAAATGAATATCAGACGTTAATGCGAAAAAATGCTGACAAAACAACATTACATATAGTTCCTTATTCTAGCCCAACGGATAAAGAAATTATTAGCCACGTCAAGCCAGGCGGTAATTATATGGACATTCCTGATAGTGTTTCAACAAAAAGAATTATGTATTTCAAGAGCACTGGAGGAAGAACTACAACTTATGGAAGACTTGACCCTGAAATGCCAAATTATACAATTAACACTCACTTCAATCGTCCAAATATTGGTTGTAATATCCATTACGAAGAAGATAGAATGATTACTATTCGAGAGGGTTTAAGATTTCAGTCATTCCCTGATGATTTTCAACTGATTTCAAAAACTCAAAGAAATTATTATGTACAAGTTGGAAATGCAGTTCCTCCATTACTATCGAAAGCTTGGGCAGAACATTTATTAACGTATTTAGAAGATATACCCTCACCTAAAGCCATACACATTGCCAAGTCGCTCGAAAGCCAACCGCACAAGCCAAAACTTGTCAATGAGTATGCCTTTGCCAACGCAGAAAACCATACCGAATGAAAGAACACCGAAGCGATAACAGCGGTTTTGCAAAAAAGCGGGTTCAGTGGTTAATTGAACATTCTACCTCGCATCAACATTTGTGCTATGTTGACAGTTTTGTGCTCCGAAATCCGCTTCTTCGCAAAGCCGCAAAACGTTAGCGGCAAGTGTAACACAAAGCAAACCAATCATCAAAAGACTTAAAACTCATCTTCCGCACCCCCCTGTACCAAATTTGAGAATTAAGCAGAAAGCACTAAACTTGGGTCATGGAAACGTATCCGTACGGCCAAGTACACCTTGCATAAGAAAAAAAATCACGTAGAGCCGGCATGTACTAAAGGGGGGGGATTGTCTGGACTTGGTTTCCAGTTCCCGGGTAGGAGCTCCGCTACGCGTTTTTGCGGATGGTTTGTATCCGTACGGCCAAGTACACCTTGCATAAGAAAAAAAATCACGTAGAGCCGGCATGTACTAAAGGGGGGGGGATTGTCTGGACTTGGTTTCCAGTTCCCGGGTAGGAGCTCCGCTATGCGTTTTTGCGGATGGTTTTCCAGCCGTTGGAGCACACCTCGGAGCCATTCCCAGGGGTTTAGTCCAACTGTTTTGCAGGTGGCGAAGAAGGAGTACATCATGGCAGTGCGTTCGGCTGCGTCGTGGGAGCCGCAGAA
>VFQS010001400.1_pt1 | contig 22270 bp, 26 predicted proteins | sample 3512361 | NCBI WGS metagenome assembly VFQS01 (sample SAMN10412375, study PRJNA504923) | tailings metagenome | isolation source: Relicate 1 Philex TSF3 active mining | place: Philippines
CCGGCGCCGTGGTGATGATCCTGGTGAGCGTGGCCCTGGTGGACGTGGTGCTCACCCGGATTCTGTTCGGGTAGCTCACCGGGAAGGATTGCGTTTCGCGACACACACCAGGGGGGCAGCAACCTCGAGCGGAGTGCCTGTACGCTTCGCGCAGTTTTGGTTTGATAATGCGTCTGCCCATTCCGGGACAAGCCACACAGGCCCTCCGCGTTGCCCTGGTGTCTGCGCTCGCCATTGGCTGCTCCCAGGCCGTGCAGCCCGCAGCCCATGCAGCTGCCAGCTCCGCCAGCACGCCGGGCAGCGATCCCACGGCTGGCATCAGTAATTTCTCCAACCTCCCTCTGTTTCCGATTGGAACCACGCCCGGCACCTACGGCTGGGAATTCACGATCGCCTCACCGATCAACGTGACCAGCCTCGGCATCTGGGACGACCTCGGAAACGGCCTGGGGGCCTCGTACTCCATCGCCATCTGGGACCAGGCCACCCAGAACCTGCTGGCTCAGGCCACGCTTCCCAGCGGCACCACCGGCACGTTGGTGAACAACTTCCGTTACACCAGCCTGGGCAGCAGCGTGGCGCTGCAGGCCGGCACCTATCGCATCGGCGCCTACTGGGGAAGCAACACTGATCCCGTCGTCGACAAGAGGTCCGGAACTGGTACCGCAACCCCAGGCAGCGGCATCAGCCTGGGCTCTTCATTCAGTGCCTCAGGCGGAAGCCTGGCCTTCCCCAGCACGGATACAGCGATTAACCCCGGCTACTTCGGCCCCAACTTCCAGTTCACCAGCGGCGGTGGGGGCAGCGGCGCTGCCGCCGCTCCCGGCCCGCTGCCGGCCCTCGGTGCAGCCGCGGCCTGGGGCTTCAGCCGCCGCCTGCGCCAGCGCATCCGCACGCGCCGCCCCGAGGCCTGAGCCGCGCCAGCCCCAGCCCTGGCCCCCCAGGCCCGATCCAGCCGCCGGCCCCACCGGCGGCTTTTTGGTGTAGATCAGAACCTCCCGATCCGAGCCCCGCCATGGCGAGCAGCAGCGATGTGACCCTGGAGCCGCGCTTCTGGGTGCCCCTGGGGGTCACCCTGCTGGGGCCCGCCTGCCTGGCGCTGCAGCCCCTCTGGCCCGGTGTGCGCTGGCTCACCCTGGCCCTGGTGCTGTTCGGGGGCTTCCTGCTGCTGCAGGCCCGCCTGCTCAGCCTGCGGTTCACCGAGGCCGATCTGGAGGTGTGGCGCGGAGAGCAGCGCATCCGCAGCTTCCCCTATGCCACCTGGCTGGGCTGGAAACTGTTCTGGCGTGGCCTGCCGATCCTCTTCTATTTCCGCGAGGAGCAGAGCGTGCACCTGTTGCCGGTACTCTTCGACGCAGGCACCCTGCGGGAGCAGCTGGAGCAGCGGCTGGCCCCGGAGGCTGCCACCCCAACGCCATGAACGATCCGATCCCGAGCGCCGAAGCTCCAGGCCCGATGGCCGCCGACACCACGCCAGGAACCTCCGCCGGGGGCCCGCCGGACAGCCTGCCGGAGCAGCCCCGGGAGCAACCGCCGGAGCAGATCCAGGACGAGCCGCAGGACGAGCTGAAACAGGCAGTGCTGAAGGAGCTGCTGGAGCGCCGCCGCAGCCTCGAGACCGAGATCCAGGCCCTCGAGCAGCGGCGTGATCAGATCGAGAAGGAGATGCGCAGCAGCTTCAGCGGCCAGTCGGAGGCGATCGCCCGGCGGCTGAAGGGCTTCCAGGAGTACATGGTGGGGGCCCTGCAGGATCTGGCCGTGGCGGCGGAGCAGGTGGAGCTGGTGGCCCAGCCCCTGCTGGTGCAGCCCTCACCCCTCGATGCCGCGGCCGCCGCCGCCCAGGCGGCCCCACCGCCGCCGGCCGTGGCGGCAGGCCTGTTTGCCGCCGATGAGGCGCTGATCCGGGAGCGGCTGCTGGCCTTCCAGGGCCAGCCCGATTTCTACGCCGATCCCTGGAAGCTGCGCCGCAGCCTCGAGGCCGGCCACGCCGGCCTGCTGGAGGACTGGTTCCTGAACCAGGGTGGGCGCGGCGCCCAGCCCAGCAGCGGCAGCCGCAACCGCAACGCCCTGGTGGCGGCGGCGGCGATCGCCATCCTGGGCGAGCTCTATGGCGATCGCTTCCAGACCCTGGTGCTGGCGAGCCAGCCGGAGCGGCTCGGCGAATGGCGGCGCGGCCTGCAGGACTGCCTCGGCCTCGGCCGGGAGGATTTCGGGCCGGCCAGCGGCATCGTGCTGTTCGAACGGGGCGATGCCCTGGTGGAACGGGCCGACCGGCTCGAGGAGCGGGGAGAACTCCCCTTCATCGTGGTGGATGCGGCCGAGCGGGCCGTGGAGATCAGCGTGCTGCAGTTCCCGCTCTGGCTGGCCTTCGCCGCCGGCCCAGGCGAGGTGCTGGCCGAGGAAGACCTCTACTGAGGGCCTGAATTCCAGGCACCCCAACCCCAGGCCCAGGCCTGGGCATCCCGCTCCCCCCGCATCTCCAGCCCCCCACCGTCCGCACCCCCCGCCCATGCCCTCCGCCCTGCTGCCCCCCGCCGTGCTGCTGGCCGGCTATCTGCTCGGCTCGCTGCCCGCCGGCTGGCTGGCGGGCCGCTGGCTCGCCGGTGTCGACATTCGCCAGGAGGGCTCAGGCTCCACCGGCGCCACCAACGTGCTGCGGGTGGTGGGCAAGGGGCCGGCCCTGGCCGTGTTCCTGATCGATGTGCTCAAGGGCACCGCGGCCGTGCTGCTGGCCCGCGCCGCGCTGGCGCCCGGGGCCTTCGGCGGCTCCACCGACTGGTGGGTGGTGGCCGCCGGCCTGGCGGCGCTGGCGGGCCACATCTGGCCGGTTTGGCTGGGCTGGCGCGGCGGCAAGGCCGTGGCCACGGGCCTGGGCATGCTGCTGGGGCTCACCTGGCCCGTGGGCCTGGCCTGCTTCGGCATCTTCCTCACCGTGCTCAGCGTGAGCCGGATCGTGTCGCTCTCCAGCGTGGTGGCGGCCCTCTCGCTGCCGCTGCTGATGCTGGGCTGGTTCGGCGATGGCGGCCTGCGGCCCGCCTACCTCAGCCTGGCGGTGCTCACCACGGTGCTGGTGGTGTGGCGCCACCGCGCCAACCTCGCGCGGCTGGTCGCCGGCCAGGAGCCGCGCCTGGGCGAGAAGAAGAAAGCCTGAGCCCTGCGCTTCAGGCGAGGGCGCGGCTGCGCTCGGCCGCCGCCAGCACCGCCTCGATCAGGGCCGAGCGGGTGCCGGCCCGCTCGAGCTCGCGCAGGCCGGCGATCGTGGTGCCGCCCGGGCTGGTCACCATGTCCTTGAGCTGGCCGGGGTGCAGCGCCTGCCCGTGCAGCAGGGCGGCGGTGCCGGCCAGGGTGCGGTGAGCCAGGTGCTGGGCCAGGGCGCGGGGCAGGCCCGCCGCCACCGCCCCATCGGCCATGGCCTCGGCCACCAGGGCCACGAAGGCCGGGCCGGAGGAGGTGAGCGCCAGGAAGGCATCGAGCTGGGGCTCGGGCAGCTCCAGCACCTCGCCCACCTGGGCGAACAGGGAACTCACCCACCGGCGCCGCTCCGCGGTCACACCGTCGCCCCAGGCCAGGCCGGTGAGGCCTGCCCGCACCAGGCAGGGGGTGTTGGGCACGGCCCGCACGCAGCGCCAACCCGGGAACAGGGCCTGCAGCCGGGCCAGGGTGACGCCGGCCAGCACGGAGATCAGCAGCGGCTCGCCCGCGGGGGGGCCGGGGGCCGCGGCGGCCACGGCCTCCAGTTGCTGGGGCTTCACCGCCAGCAGCACCACCGAAGCCGCCCAGGCCGGGCCCGGATCGGTGGCCACGGGCAGGCCGAGGCTGGCGCTGAGGCGTTCAGCGGAGGCGGGGGAGGCCACCGCCGCACGCACGCCCTCCGGCTCGATCAGGCCGGCCTCGAGCAGGGGCAGCAGAAGGGCCTGGGCCATCCGGCCCAGGCCCACCACACCGAAAGTGCCCGGAGAGGTCAACGCCGGGGGCTCAGAGGAGGGCGTCGCTGCGACCCCAGGCGGGGCTGGGGGCGGCGTCCTGGGGCTCGCTGACGCTGGCGCGGCTGGAGCTCACCACGGTGGGGGAGGCGGTGTCTTCGCCAGTGGCGGTGGTGACGGTGACGCAGCTGGGGGCGAACAGGAAGATGCTCTCGCCCACCCGCTCCTGGTGGCCATCGATGGCGAAGGTGCCGCCGGCCACGAAGTCGACCGCACGCTGGGCCTGGTCGGGCTCCATCATCGTGAGGTTGAGGATCACGGTCTTGCGCTCACGCAGGGCCTGGATCGCCCGGGGCATCTCATCGAAGCTGCGGGGCTCCATCAGGAACACCTCGGCCACCGAGGTGGAGATGCCGGGGAGGCCGATCACGTTGGTGCCGGCGAAGGGATCGTCGCTGGTGAAGTCGCTGGCGATGGCGAGGGCACCCGCGCTGCGGGGGGCCGTGCTGGAGCCGAGCGCGGCGGTATCGGCGCCGCTGCCGGTGTCGTAATCGAGCTCGTCGTCGCCGTAGTCGCTGTCGAGGTAGTCATCCCCGGAGACGACGGCACGCAGGCGGGAGAACAACGACACAGAAAAGGCCTCTCGGGTGGATGCTTGAGACCTGAATAGCGTCCCACGCCGGTGCTGGCAAGGGCTCAGGCTGGGGCCGTCGCCCCATCCGTCCCCCCGGAACGGGCACCGAACAGGCCGCTGCCGATCCGCACCCAGGTGCTGCCGGCGGCCACCGCCTCCGGCCAGTCGCCGCTCATGCCCATCGAGAGCTCCTCGAGGCCGAGCTCCCGGCCCAGGGCGGCGCACTCCTGGAAGAGGGCGCTTCGCCCCTCGCCGTCGAGCCCGAGCGGGGCGATGGTCATCAGCCCCACGGGCCGCAACGGCGCCAGCCGCTGCAGGCTGGGCCAGGCCTGGCGCAGGTCCGCGGCGCTGAATCCGGTCTTGGACGGATCGGGGCGCAGCTTCACCTGCAGCAGCACCGCCGGGCTGCGCTGCTCCTCCGCCGCGATCCGCTGCAGCCGCTCCGCCAGCGCCAGGCTGTCGAGGGAATGGATCGTGGCGAAGTGGCGCACCACGCCGCGGGCCTTGTTGGCCTGCAGGCGCCCGATGAAGTGCCAGTCGAGTGGCTCGAGGTCGGCCAGGTCGGCCTGTTTCGCTACCGCCTCCTGGAGCCGGCTCTCCGCGAAGCTGCGCTGGCCCAGGGCCGCTGCGGCCCGGATGGCGGCGGCTGGCTGGCCCTTGCTCACCGCCAGCAGCCGCGCCGTGGGAGGCAGGGCCGCGCGCAGGCGGGCCAGCCGATCAGCGAGCGGCGGGGCCGCCGGCTCCGGCGCCATCAGAGGAACGTCTGGTCGAAGAGCTGGCGCCAGCGGGCATGGATCTCGGCCCCTTCCCGGCGGGCACGGGCCAGGTTCTGCTCCGCATGGTGGCGGGCATCCATGAGGGGGATCACCTCAAACTCGGCGCCGCGGTTGCGCAGCGTGACCAGGAAGAAGATCCGCTGGGCATAGAGCGTGGCGAAGAGATCGCGGCCCTCAGCCACCGGTGCCACCCGGTAGAGCATCCCGAAGGTTGGGTGGTTCAGGTAACGCTCAGCGCTCACGGGGCCTGCGGCTCTTCGCCCATTAAAGATCACCGTGCCTTCAGCGGCCGCCAATGGCGAGGCGCAGCCCCAACAGGGCCAGGAGGGCCAGTCCCCCGAGCCGGGTGGCGAGGCCGGGGGACGCGGCGGGCTGGTGCAGTTCGTCGGGCGAAAGCCAGCGGCCGCCCCGGGCCAGCAGGGCCTCGGCCCCCTGCTCGGCCCGCAGCAGCACATTGGCCAGCAGCCTGCCACCCACGGCCAGCAGCAGCGCCAGCGAACCGCTCCAGCCCAGGGAGCGCAGGTTCACGGCCCGGGTGGCCAGCGAACGCAGCAGGTTCTGGAGCTCCTCCTGCACCAGCGGCAGGAAGCGCAGGGCCAGGAGCAGGGTGAAGCCGATCCGGTCCACCGGCCAGCCCAGCCGCCGCAGCGGCCCCAGCCACCAGCTGATCGCCCACACCAGCTCCTCAGGCGGGGTGCTGAGCAGCAGCAGGTTGGCGCTCTGGATCAGCGTCACCAGCAGGGTGGCGCTGTTGAGGGCCAGCTCGGCGGAGCGCCGGGTGACCAGCAACGGGCCAAACTCGAGGCTGCCCAGCCGGGCCGGCCCGAGGCGCAGCAGCTCCCAGCGCAGGCCGCTGCGCTCGGGCGGGGGGGCGCCGGGGGGCGCTGGAGCCAGCAGCAGTTCCTGCGGCGGGCGCTGCAGCGGGGCCGCAGGCGGCCCCGGAGCGGGCAGCACGGCTGCCAGCAGGCCCACCAGCAGGGCCAGGGCCAGCAGCAGGGGCAGCGTGCCGCGCCAGAGCCGCAGCGGCAGGCCGCTGGCCAGGGTGATCAGCAGCAGCAGGGCCACCAGGGCCAGCCGCCAGCCGGCGCTGGCCAGGATCGGCGTCACCAGGAAGGCGAGGGTCCACAGCAGCTTGAGGCGCGGATCGAGCCGCCTCAGCCAGCTGCTGCCGCCCTCGCCCTCATCGACGTACTGGCCGATCGGGATCTGCCGCAGCCAGTCCATTCAGCGGGCGCGGCTCTGCTGACGGGCCAGGTCGCGCTCGGCATCGCGCTGTTGCTTGCCGCGCCAGAAGAGGCGGATCGGCGTGCCCTCGAAGCCCAGGCCCTCCCGGATCTGACGTTCCACGTAGCGGCGGTAGGTGTCGCCGAACAGCTTGGGGTCGTTCACGAACAGCGTGAAGCTCGGTGGCCGGCTGGCCACCTGGGTGCCGTAGTAGAGGCGCCCCTGGCGACCACCGCGGGTGGTGGGCGGCGAGCGCCAGCGCAGCGCCTCCTGCAGCACCTCGTTGACCACTGAGGTGGTGACGCGGCGGCGGTGCTGCTCCACCGCCATCTTCGCCAGGGGGAAGATCGCCTGCACCCGCTGCCCGCTCAGGGCGGAGGTGAACAGCATCGGCGCCCAGTCGAGGAAGTAGAGCTTGGCGCGCAGCTCCCGCTCCATCGCCGGCATTGTGTGGCTGTCTTTCTCCACCGCATCCCACTTGTTCACCACCACCACGCAGGCGCGGCCCTCCTCCTCAATGCGGCCGGCGAGGCGCTGGTCCTGATCGGTGACGCCATCCATGGCGTCGATCACCAGCACGCACACATCGCTGCGTTCAATTGCCTTGAAGCTGCGGTTGATGCCGAAGAATTCGGGGCCGTAGTTCACCGAACGGCGGCGGCGGATGCCGGCGGTATCGAGCAGCTTCCAGCGCTGACCCTCCCGCTCGATCATGGTGTCGATCGTGTCGCGGGTGGTGCCGCGGATCGGGCTCACGATCGCCCGGTTCTCGCCGCAGATGGCGTTGAGCAGGCTGGACTTGCCCACGTTGGGGCGTCCGATGATCGCCAGCTGCACGGGTTCCTCGCCGTCCTGCTCGGTGGCGGCGGGCAGAAAGCTCACCACCCGGTCGAGCAGGTCGCCGGTGCCGGCGCCGTGGATGGCGGAGATGGCATGGGGCTCGCCCAGGCCGAGCTGCCAGAACTCGGCGGCCATGGCCAGGCCCTGATCCGGCGACTCGCACTTGTTCACCGCCAGCAGCACAGGCACCTTCTGGCCGCGCAGCCATTCGGCGATCGATTCATCGGCGGCGGTGAGGCCGTGCTTGCCGTCAACGATCACCACAGCCACCGCCGCCTCGGCGAGGGCCAGGTTGGCCTGCTCGCGGATCTCCGGCAGAAACTCGCTGTCGTCGTCAAACACCAATCCGCCGGTATCAACCACGCGGAACTGGCGATCCCCCCAGAAGCCCTCCTGGTAGGTGCGATCACGGGTGACGCCGGGCTCGTCGTGGACGATCGCCTCGCGGCTGCGGCAGAGCCGGTTCACCAGGGTGGACTTGCCCACATTGGGGCGCCCGATGATGGCGACGACGGGGAGGGTCATGGTTATCCGCTCTCTCTTCTCTTCCCAGGCCTGGGAGCGTTCGTTGACCCTACCGCGCGGCCCGGGAGCGGCCCCGGATCTCACCCCACGGGCAGATCGCCGGGATGGCCGGCCGCCGGATCGGCCGGGGGCTGCAGCAGCGGCGGCAGGGGGCCCTCCTGCGGCAGGGATTCGCCGCGGCCGGCCAGGTGGGCCAGCAGCCAGTTCACGGCGGTGGCGCGGCGGGTGCGGCGCGGGTAAAGGCCGCCGATGCGGTATCCGGCGAAGCCCAGCTGCTCCTTGAGCAGCTGCTTGTGCTCTTTGGCGATCGAGCGGGTGAGCGCCACGCTGGCGGGCCGCGCGGCGATGAACTGGGGCTCCTGCGGGAACGCCTCGCGCCAGCTTGCCGCGGTCGCCGGGCCCGCGCTCCAGCGCCCTGAGGCATCGGGCACGTAGCCCAGGCGCGGCCAGATCAGCTCGCACACGAAGCGGTCGCTGGTGCGATCGGCGAGCACCGCCTCGAGCAGCGCCCGGCTGAGGGGATGGGCGGCGGGAGCAGGGGCCGCCTCCGGGGCGGCGGAGACCGGATCTGGAGCGGGCATCGGCGCGGGGTCCGAGAATCGCAGCACCATGATGACCACCCCATCCCCGCAGCCGGCCGGGCTGCACCTGAGCGGCAACGGCGAGCCGCGGTGGCTGCGCTGCCGGGTGCTGCAGTCGCCCCTGGCCGGCGTCAGCGACCGGATCTTCCGCGCCCTGGTGCGCCGCTGGGCGCCGGATGCGCTGCTGTTCACCGAGATGGTGAACGCCACCAGCCTGGAGCTGGGCCATGGCCGCCGCAAGGTGGAGGAGCTGGCGGGGGAGCCCGGCCCGATCGGCGTGCAGCTGTTCGACCACCGGCCGGAGGCCATGGCGGAGGCGGCGCGCCGGGCCGAGGCCGCCGGCGCCTTCCTGATCGACATCAACATGGGTTGCCCGGTGAAGAAGATCACCGGCAAGGGCGGCGGCAGCGGCCTGATCCGCGACCCCGAGCTGGCCAGCCGGATCGTGGCCACCGTGGCGGCGGCGGTGCGCATTCCGGTCACGGTGAAGACCCGCCTGGGCTGGTGCGGCGACGCCGGCCCCTGCGGCCAGGCGGGCGACGGCGAGGGGGGAGCCAGCACCACGGCGGCCGTGGCCTGGTGCCGCCGCCTCGAGGAGGCCGGCGCCCAGCTGCTCACCCTGCATGGGCGCACCCGGGAGCAGGGGTTCCGGGGCCGGGCCAGCTGGGAGGCGATCGCCGCCGTGAAGCGGGCACTCCGCATCCCGGTGATCGCCAACGGCGACGTCACTAGCCCCGTCGAGGCCCTGCGCTGCCTGGAGATCACCGGCGCCGACGGCGTGATGGTGGGGCGCGGCACCATGGGCGCCCCCTGGCTGGTGGGCCAGATCGATGCCGCCCTCAGCGGCCGGCCAGCGCCCGCCACCCCCGATGCCGCCGCCCGGATCGCCCTGGCGGCCGAACAGCTGCAGGCCCTGGTGGCCGAGCGGGGCGACCACGGCCTGCTGATCGCCCGCAAACACATGGGCTGGACCTGCACCGGCTTCAGCGGCGCGCCCCAGCTGCGCCACGCCCTCATGCGAGCCCCCACCCCGGCGGCGGCCCTGGAGCTGCTGCAGGCCGCCGGCGAGTCGGTCAGAGCAGCCGCATCGCCAGCAGATCGCGGCAGCCGGTGATCGCCACCACCGCCAGCAGCAGGGCCGACAGCAGGGCCACGCCCGTATGCAGCCGCCGCAGGGTGGGGGAGGCCGCGATCGCCGGGCCGGCGGCCATGCCCGAGAGGAGCAGGCCGCAGAGGAGCAGGCCGCTCCAGTGGTGCGAGCTCCAGAAGGCGGGATCGAGGGGGCTGTCGGCCTGACGCCACACCTCGGGCCGGCCGCCGAGCCAGAGCAGGGCGAGCCAGCAGAGCAGGGCGGCGGCGAGCCGCAACGGCGCCGATCGCAGGCGCCAGAGGGCCAGGCAGCCGGCCAGGGCCAGGCCCGCCATGGGCAGCAGCGGCAGCAGCCGGCCCAGCCCCCCGGCCGCCGCCGCGGGCTGGAGCGGGTTGGCCAGCACAGACCAGATCACGGCCAGGAGCACGAGCACCACCATGCCGCTGCCCACCCAGCGGCCATGGTCGGCGTGCTCCACCGGCACGGTGGCGGCGATCGGGTTGATGTCGAGCCGGCGCTCCCGCACCAGGATTGCCAGCCGGATCGTGGCCCCCACCACCGGATACAGAAACAGAATGGCCAGCACCGGGTGGAGCAGGGCCAGCCAGTCGAGCGGGGCCAGCGGGGCTGCCGGCGAAACGTGGATCAGGGCCGGCACGCTGGGCATGGGGTCATGGAAGCACCCCGGGCCAGCCCTGGCGGATCAGCAGCAGCGAGAAGTAGGGCTGCTCGCCCGCGGGGATCGCCGCCGCCGCCTCAAGCCGCTGATCGGGCCAGCCGATCCGCTGGGCGAACAGGCTGCCCTCGAGCAGACCGCGGCGCTCCAGCAGGGGGCGCACCCAGGCCCAGCGCCTTCCGAGCTTGAGCAGGGCCAGCACCCGCCCGGGGCCGGCGGCCTCGAGCAGGGCCTCCAGCTCGCCGGGGTGGTCGGGCGTGGGCTGCACCAGCAGGCTCTCGCGCTGCAGGGCCAGGGGCCAGGCACCGGCGGCGGCCGCCGCCGCCACCGCGGTGATGCCGGGGATCAGCCGCACCGCACAGCCGGGATGGCGCTGGCGCAGGGCGAGCAGCACGTAGCTGGCGCTGGCGAACAGCGACACATCGCCCTCGCAGAGGAGCACCACGGCCTGGCCCTCGGCCACGCAGGCCGCCAGGGCATCGGCCGCCTGGTGCCAGGCGCTGCGCCGCGGGTCGGCCTCCTCCACCATCGGAAACACCAGCGGCAGCCGCCGCTGGCCGGGGCCGATCCAGGGGGCGGCGATGCGGGCGGCCATGCCGTCGGCCTCCGGACGCGCCACCGGATAGGCCACCACCGCCGCCGCCTCGATGGCCCGCACGGCCGCCACGGTGAGGAGCTCGGGATCGCCGGGGCCCACCCCCACCAGGGTGAGGCCGGCGGGGGCGGCGGCAGGGGCAGGGGCGGAAAGGGGCACGGGCGGGGTCGCGGGCGAGGTGGCGGCCGGGAGGGGATCGCGACCCTTTTTCTAGGGTGGGACCGAACCATCGATCGTCCGGTCCATGACCAGGCTCGCCGTGTTCTCCGAGGCCCACGCGGCGGGGGCCACCCCCCTGCCGGAGCTGGTGACCAGCGACGCGAGCCTGATCCAGGCGGAGCTCGCCAGCCGCGGCATCGGCTACGAGCGCTGGCCGGCGCGGGTGGAGCTGGATCCCATGGCCGAGCCCGCCGCGATCCTTGCCGCCTACGCCGCGGAGATCGCGAAGGTGCAGGCAAGCGGCACCTACCCCACCGTCGATGCGATCCGGATGACGCCGGACCACCCCGAGCGCCAGGCCCTGCGCCAGAAGTTCCTGGCGGAGCACATCCACAGCGAGGACGAGGTGCGCTTCTTCGTGGAGGGTCGCGGCCTGTTCTGCCTGCACATCGGCGCGGAGGTGCTGCAGGTGCTGTGCGAACGCAACGACTTCCTGCGGGTGCCCGCCGGCACGAAGCACTGGTTCGACATGGGGGCCGCGCCCCGCTTCACCGCCATCCGCTTCTTCGACAACCCCGAGGGCTGGGTGGCCCAGTTCACGGGCGACCCGATCGGCGAACGCTTCCCGCTGCTGGAGGCTCCCGCTGCCAGGCCGGCGCGGGCCGACTGAGCGAACTGCGCGACCGGGACCGGGGCCGCGGCCGCAGCGACCCGGAGGATCACCGGGGAGCGTCGACCCCCACCGAATGCATCCGCACCAGCTCGGGCGACGCCAGCGCGCCGCCGAGGGCCTCCGCTTCCCTGGCGGCGAGCGTTTCGAGGCGCTCCACCAGGGCCGCCCGGCCGAAGCGCTCCTCCGCCAGCACCCAGTAGAGGCCGAAGTGGCGCGCTTCGCTCGCCAGCAGCTGGCCGTAGAGCTCGCGCAGCTCCGGATCGGGGCTGTGGGCGGCCAGCAGCGCCATCCGTTCATGGCTGCGGGCCTCGATCAGGCCCGCCACCAGGAAGCTGTCGAGCATGCGCGCGGGCTCCTCGCGGCGCACCTGGCCGGCCAGGGCGGCGCCGTAGGCGGGGGCCTGCAGGGGGCGCAGGGCAATGCCCCGCCGGGCCAGCAGCGGCAGCAGCAGCTCGAAATGCTCGAGCTCCTCGCGCGCCAGGGGGCTCAGCACCTCCCCGAGGGCCGCATCGGAGGGGTAGCGGAACATCAGCTGCAGGGCCACGCCGGCGGCCTTGCGCTCGCAGTGGGCGTGGTCGATCAGCACCAGCTCAGGCCGGGCGATCGCCTGCTCCAGCCAGGCGGCGGAGCTGGGGGCGGCGAGCCAGCGGACGCGGGCGGTGGCGGCCGCCGGGGCGGGCGCACTCATGGGCGGGCACGCAGATGGCCCACAAGGCCGTCAAGGGCGAGGCGGTAGCTGTCGGGGCCGAAGCCGCAGATCACCCCCACGGCCCGGTCGGCCAGGAACGACTGGTGCCGGAACGACTCGCGGGCATGGGTGTTGCTCAGATGCACCTCCACGTAGGGGATCGCCACCGCCAGCAGGGCGTCGCGCAGGGCCACCGAGGTGTGGGTGTAGGCGGCCGCGTTGATCAGGATGCCGTCGACCCGGCCGAAGGCCTGCTGGATCCGGTCCACCAGGGCGCCCTCGTGGTTGCTCTGGAAGCACTCGAGCTGCACCGCCAGGGCCTGGGCCTGGCGGTGCAGGGACGCCTCGATGTCGGCGAGGGTGCGGCTGCCGTAGAGGCCGGGCTCGCGGCTGCCCAGCAGGTTGAGGTTGGGGCCATGGAGCACCAGGAGCTGCATCGGGGTCGGGATTCGGGGGTTGGGGGGAAGCGGTGGCGGGCTGGAGCGGGTCGGGCGGCTGGTAGGGTCCTGGAGTTGGAGCGGGTCGGTGCCCGAGTGGTTAATGGGGGCGGACTGTAAATCCGCTGGCTCTGCCTACGCTGGTTCAAATCCAGCCCGGCCCACCTTCCACATGCCCTTGTAGCTCAGCGGTAGAGCACTCCCTTGGTAAGGGAGAGGTCACGAGTTCAAGTCTCGTCAAGGGCTTCCCGCACTCCCCTGCCGAACGTCGCCCGAAGCGGCCCGTCACGGTTCACGGCCTGCCCACGGCCCGCCAAGCCGGGCCGGGCGCGCCTGCCCGCCTGCGCCACAGCAGCGCCAAGCTTCCGCCGGGACGGGCGGACCCGCCGGCTGGTAAGGTCTCCGGGTGTGGTTCGGGTCGGTGCCCGAGTGGTTAATGGGGGCGGACTGTAAATCCGCTGGCTCTGCCTACGCTGGTTCAAATCCAGCCCGGCCCACCTTCCACATGCCCTTGTAGCTCAGCGGTAGAGCACTCCCTTGGTAAGGGAGAGGTCACGAGTTCAAGTCTCGTCAAGGGCTTCCAGGGATGGCTGGCGCACCACAGCCCCCCTTCAGCACGCCCCCGGCCGGCACCCGGCCTGCCCGCAACCCGTTCCCCGTACCGGCAACGCTCCCCTGGTTCCTGCGGCCCTCCCCCTGCTCAGCCTGCTGGCCCTGGCCCTCGCCGCTCCGACCCCGGCGCCCGATCCGGCCGTGCCCGGGCCCCCGGCCGATCCGGAGGTGTGCGTGATCGCCCCCGCCGTGGGCCCCGATGCCGAGGGCAGGGCAGTGGCACGGGTGCCGGTGCCGCAACCCACGATCTTCGCGGTGCAGCCGCTGGCCGAGGTGCGCCTGGAGCAGGGCAGCACCACGCTCTGGCGCCGCAGCGCCGGGGCGGACGGGCCACTGCATGGCCCGATCGCCTGGCCGCTGCAACCCCTCACCGGGCAGCGCAGCCTGATGCTGCGGCTGCGGCCGCAGGGGGCCCCGGCCGAGGCCTTCGCCACGATCGAGCTGCGCGCCGCCGATGCCGCCACCCTCGCCCGCGGCGGTGCCCTGCTTCGCAGCCTCGGCCGGGATCCCCTGGCCTGGCGCCGCAGCATCGGGGCCAGCCTGGAGCGGGGCGACCGGGCCCTGGCCACCGCCCTGCTGTTCGCCTTCGAGGGGCCCAGCGACCCCGAGCTCGACGCCCTGCGCCTGGAGGTGTTCCGGGGCGGCTGCGGCGCCACCGCACCGTGAGCGCCCCCGGGCTCGACACCGACCGGATGCGCGCTCCGGTGGAGCGGGGGGAAACCCGACCCCTGGCCTGGCGGCTGGAGCAGCTGGAGCGGCTCGAGCGGCTGCTCGCGGCGGCGGAACCGGCCCTGGCCGAGGCCCTGGCGGCCGACCTGGGCAAACCCCCGCTGGAGGCATTCCTGGAGCTCTCCGCCGTGCGCGGCGAACTCCAGCACACCCGCCGCCACCTGGCGGGCTGGCTGCGGCCGAGGGGCCTGCCGCTGCCGCTATGGGCCCTGCCGGGCCAGGCCTGGCAGCAGTGCGAGCCGCTCGGCTGTGTGCTGATCATCGGACCGTGGAACTACCCGTTCCACCTCTGCCTGCAGCCGCTGGTGAGCGCCCTGGCGGCGGGCAACACCGCCGTGGTGAAGCCCTCCGAGCACGCGCCGCGCTGCGCCGCGCTGATCGCCAGCCTGGTGGCCGCCCATTTCCCCGCGGACACGGTGCGGGTGGTGTGCGGTGATGGCCGCGTGGCCGCCGCCCTCCTGGAGCACCGCTTCGACCACATCTTCTTCACCGGCGGGGCCCGGGTGGGGCGGCTGGTGATGGCGGCGGCGGCATGCTTCCTCACGCCGGTGACCCTTGAGCTGGGCGGCAAGAGCCCGGCGATCGTGCTCGACGACGCCGACCTTGCGGTCACGGCGCGGCGGCTGGCCTGGGGCAAGGGGTTGAACGCCGGCCAGAGCTGCATCGCCCCCGACCACCTGATGGCCACCCCGGCCGTGCAACGCCCGCTGCTGGAGGCCCTGGAGCGCGAGCTGCGCCGCTTCCACGGCGACGATCCCCTGGCCAGCCCCGACCTGGGCGCCATCGTGGACGACGCCCGCTTCGGGCGCCTGGAGGCGCTGCTTGCCGCGCCGCGGGCGGAGGGGCGCATCCTGCTGGGGGGCCGCAGCGACCCTGGCCGCCGCCGCATCGAGCCCACCGTGGTGGCGGTGCAGGATCCGGAGCGCGATCCGCTGATGCAGGAAGAGATCTTCGGGCCCCTGCTGCCGCTGCTGGTGGTGCGGGATCTGGAGGAGGCGATGGCGCGGGTCCGCAGCGGCCCGCCGCCCCTGGCGCTCTACCTCTTCAGCCGCAACCCGGGAGCGCGGCGCCGGCTGCTGCAGGGCACCCGCTCCGGCTGCGTCGGCTGCAACGAGCTGATGCTTCCCGCCGTGCTGCCGGGCCTGCCCTTCGGCGGCGTGGGCGAGAGCGGCATGGGGCGCTACCACGGCCACGAGGGCTTTCTCACCTTCTCGCACCGGCGCAGCGTGCTCAGCCGCCCGTTCGCCTTCGACCTGCCCTTCCGCTATCCCCCCTACAGCGCCGGTCTGCCCTGGCTGCGGCGCCTGCTGCCCTGATCGGCGACGGATTCGCCGCGGAACTGCCCCAGGGGGGCTGGGCGAGACGGTGTGTCCCCCTTAACGTGCCGCCAGCGCTGAATCCCAAGCCGATGCGAACCCGCCTGGTCGCCCTGGCCCTGGCCATGACCCTGCCGATGCCGGTCCTGGCCGGTGACGTGGTGGTGCGGTCGGGCGAGACCCTCTCCGAGATCGCCGAGCGGGTGGGGGTGAGCGTGGAGCGGCTGATGGCCGTGAACGGCCTCAGCGATCCCAACCACATCGAGGCGGGCCAGAAGCTGCGGCTCCCCGGCGGCGCCAGCCCCAGCTCACGCGGCGGCGGCGCGGCCTCCGGCACCAGCGTGACCGTGAAGGAGGGCGAGACCCTCTCCGAGATCGCCGACCGGCATGGCCTGAGCGTGAACAAGCTGATGGCGCTCAACGGCATCACCGACCCCGACCAGCTGCAGGTGGGCCAGCGGCTGAAGCTGGGCGGATCCGCCACCACCGCGGCCAGCGGCGCCCGGCCGGCGGCGGCCGCCCCCGCAGCCCCCGTCTATCGCAAGGGCGCCCGGGAGCACGTGGTGCGCTCCGGCGAGAGCCTCTCCCAGATCGCCGATGGCTACGGGCTGCCCCAGAGCCGGCTGGTGGCGCTCAACGGCATCACCGACCCCGACGAGCTGCAGGTGGGCCAGCGCCTGCGGCTGCAGGGCACGCCGCCGGTGAGCCGGCCCCAGGCCCGGGCCACCCCCGCCCCCGCAGCCGCAGCCCCCGCAGCCGCCGCCCGGCCGGCAAGCGCCACTCCGGCCACCCCCACGGCGGCCCGCACCACCCCGGCCGCAGCCGCCCCCGCCCCACGCCCCGCGGCAGCGGCAGCCACCCCGGCCACCACGGCCGCACCGATCGCCAGCGCCACCGCGACGCCCGCCCGCACGACCGCCCCGGCCACCACGACCACGGCAACCAACACGGCCGCCGGAGCGGCCCGGCCCGACTGGCGCTCCTACGGCCCGCTCCAGGTCGACTGGGCCAACTGGCTGCCCATGGGCGGCAGCCTGGTGGCCCCCACCCTCAACAGCGAGGGCCAGTCGCTCTACCTGGCGATCAACTGCTCGGCCCGCAAGCTCAACGCCACCAGCCAGGCCGGTGAATGGAAGACCTGGGACGATCCCCAGGCGGAGTTCGAGCGGCAGCTGGTGAGCGACCTCTGCAAGAGCCGCGGCTGATCCTCAGGCGGCCCAGCGCAACGGCCAGGGGCTGCGCAGGTAGCTCTGGCCGCTCGAGCGCAACCACAGCCGCTGGGCGCCGTCGTCGCTTTCGCGCAGCAGCTCCTCCTGCACGAGCCGGCGGGCCAGCCAGGCCCAGCGCTCCTCCCCCTCCCCGTGGGCGGAGGCCAGATCCGCCGCCAGGGTGCGCAGGTCGCGGCCGCTGCGCTCGGCCAGGGCCGCGAGCAGCAGGGCCGCCTGATCGGACCAATCGGGCCTGGGGGCCGCGCCCAGGCAGGCATCGCAGCGGCCGCAGGGGGGCGCCAGCTCACCCACGCTGAAGAGCAGGGCCTGCTCCCTGCAGCCCTCCCCCTCCGCCACCGCCTCCATCCGGCGCAGCTGCTGCTGGGCGTGGTCGAGCCGGGCCTGCTCCTGGCGCCGCTGCTCCTCGCTGAGCTGCTGTCCGCTGGCGCGGATCGCCCAGCCGAGGCTGACGCGATCGGCCGGGTCAAAGAGCACCAGGCAGCGGGCCGGCAGCCCGTCGCGGCCGGCCCGGCCGGATTCCTGCAGGTAGCCCTCCGGGCTGGCGGGCAGATCCAGGTGCAGCACCAGGCCCACATCGGCCCGGTCCACCCCCATGCCGAAGGCCACCGTGGCCACAAGCACGGGCCGGGCCTGCTCCTGAAAGTGGGCCAGGGCCAGGGCGCGGCTCTGGGCATCCATGCCGGCGTGATACGCGATGGCCTCCACGCCGGCCTCGCTCAGCTTCGCCGCCCACTGCTCCACGGAGCGGCGGGTGCGGGCGTAGATCAGCACGGCCCCGCGGGCTCCGGCCACCGCCTCGAGCACCTCGGGCAGGGGATCGCCGCTGCGGCGCCGCATCGCGTAGCTGAGGTTGGTGCGCCGGGCCGAGCGCACCTGAATCAGGGGGCGGCGCAGCTGGAGCAGCCGGATGATGTCGGCCCGCACCTGGGGGGCGGCGGTGGCGCTGAGGGCCACCAGCGGCACCCCGGGGCAGAGGCTGCGCAGCCGGCCCAGGCGGCGGTAATCGGGGCGGAAGTCGTGGCCCCAGGCGCTGATGCAGTGGGCCTCATCCACCGCCAGCGCCACCAGATGGCCGGCATCGAGCACGTCGTCGAGCAGGCGGCGGGTGGCCTCGCTCTGCAGCCGCTCCGGGGCCAGGTAGAGCAGACGCAGCTGGTTGTCGCGCAGCCGCTGCTGCAGCTGGCGGCGCTGCCCGGCCTCGAGGCCGCCATGGAGGGAGGCCGCGGCGATGCCGCGGCGCTGCAGCTGGCTCACCTGGTCCTGCATCAGGGCCACCAGGGGGGAGATCACCAGCACCAGGCCGCTGCGCACCACGGCCGGGAGCTGATAGCAGAGCGACTTGCCCGCCCCCGTGGGCAGCACGGCCAGGCAGTCGCGGCCGCCCAGCAGGGCCTCCACCACCGGCCGCTGGCCGGGGCGGAAGTCATCCCAGCCGAAGCCGCGCCGCAGCGCCTCCCTGAGCGGATCGTCCGCCAATGCCCCCACAGACGGTGTCGCCCGACCATAGGCCCCCCAGATGTGGGAGGGCGGCTGCAGGGGCGGGCGGCCTCAGGGGAGGGCCGGCGGCTCCAGCTGGCCCGGCGACTCCTCCACCAGCTGCAGCCGCACCCGTTTGCCGCCGGCCAGCTCCCCGAGGGACACCCGCAACGTGGCGCCGCTGAGGGTCTGCAGCAGGGTGATCAGCTCGCGCAGGTGGGGCGTGCTGCTGCCGCTCTCCACCCAGAGGCGCTCCTGCAGCCCGCCCAGGCGCCGCCAGCTGGTGTGCAGCTTGAGCACGGCCGCCTCGAGCTGCTGGGCCTGGGCCACCGCATCCGACAGGATGCCGAGCACATCGAGGCGCTGGGCCTCCTGGATGGCCTTGTCCATGTCGAGCTGCTCCTCCTGCAGGGCCCGCACCGCCAGGCCGGCCTCGGCGGCGCGGCGCAGCCAGCGGGCGGTGTGGGTCACATCGCGCACCCGATCCAGCTCGGGCTCATCGCGCAGCACGCGGCGCAGATCCTCCTGCTGCGTTTCCGGCAGCTGGGCCAGCTCCTTCACCAGGGGCGCCACGGCCCGGGGCGGCAGCAGGTTCTCGGCGGTGCGCCGGCGGATCTCCTCGGGCAGCAGCGGGCTGGTGGCCGCCACGAATTCGTCGTTGATGCGGCGCACCTGCTTGCGGGTGATCTGCTGCCCCTCGTTGGCGGCCTCGCTGATCATCTGGCGCACCTCAGGGCCGGCGCTGGCGGTTTCGAGGAAGGCGCGCTTGGAGAAGTTGTTCACGCTCTCCTGTTCAAGCACCCCCTCTCCGATCAGGTCGTCGGCGGATTCGGCCAGCTGGATCAGGGTGTAGGCGCGGGTCTTGCTGATCTCCCGCTCCCGCAGCCACTGCAGGAAACCGGCGCCGCGCCCCTCGCCGCCGCGCTTCTCCCGGTCGCGCACCGCGCAGAGGATGCGACCCCGCCAGATCTCGGTCTGCAGGTCGAAGCGGTCGCACACCGCCCAGGCCTCCTCGAGCCGGGCGAGGAACTCCATGCTGCTGATGTCCTCCCGCTCCGGATCCGGCAGGTCGAGGTTGAAGGCCGGCACCTCGGGCTGGGCCATGCGGGTGGGGGCGGACAGCGGCCTGTGGATGCTGCCACGCGACCTGCGGCCACGGGCGGCGACGATTCGTGACGCCCGCGGCTTGCGGACGCCTCGCCACAGGTAGGGTCGCTGCGACAGACCCTCCAAGTCCTGCCAAGCGATGGCCATCTCCCGCGGCGACAAGGTGCGCATCAAGCGCCCCGAGTCCTACTGGTTCAACGAGGTCGGCACGGTGGCCTCGATCGACACCTCCGGCATCCGCTACCCCGTGGTGGTGCGCTTCGAGAAGGTCAACTACAACGGCATCAGCGGCTCCGAGGGCGGCATCAACACCAACAACTTCGCCGAGAGCGAACTGGAGAAGGCCTGAGCCACCGGGCCAACCCCAGCCAGCTGAGTCCGTCGGCGATGCCGCGCCTTGCCTGAACTGCCCGAAGTGGAAACCGTGCGTCGCGGCCTTGAGGGCCGGACCCACGGTTTTCTTTTGGATCGGATCGAGGTGCTGCGGGCCCGCGCCATCGCCAGCCCTCCGGATCCGCAGGCCTTTTGCTGCGCCCTTCAGGGCTGCCGGATCGGCGCCTGGCGGCGGCGGGGCAAGTATCTGATCGCCCACCTGCACGATGGCGCCGGGGGCGGCCTGGGCGCCGATGCCGGCCGGCTCGGTGTGCACCTGCGCATGACGGGCCAGTTCCTCTGGCTGGACACCGCCGTGCCGCCCTGCCCGCACACCCGCGTGCGCTTCCACAACGGCCAGGGGGTCGAGCTGCGCTTCATCGACACCCGCAGCTTCGGCCAGATGTGGTGGGTGCCACCCGGGGTGGTCGAAGACAGCGTGATCACGGGCCTGCGCCGGCTTGGGCCGGAGCCCTTCAGCGAGGCCTTCAGCAGCGCCTACCTGGCGGAGAAACTGCGCGGCTCAATGCGGCCGATCAAGAACGCCCTGCTGGATCAGTCGCTGGTGGCGGGGGTGGGCAACATCTACGCCGACGAATCCCTCTTCGCCGCCGGCATCCGCCCCACGACGCCGAGCGGCCGCCTCAGCCACGCCCGGATCGAGGCGCTGCGCCAGGCCCTGGTGGAGGTGCTGGAGGTGAGCATCGGCGCCGGCGGCACCACCTTCAGCGACTTCCGCGATCTGCATGGCACCAACGGCAACTATGGCGGGCAGGCCTGGGTGTACCGGCGCGGGGGCCAGCCCTGCCGCGTCTGCGGCAGCGTGATCCAGCGCGAACGGCTGGGCGGGCGCAGCAGCCACTGGTGCCCCACCTGCCAGCGCTGAAGAGCACCGCCCCGCCGGACGCTTGACTGAGTGCAGCCACCGACCACCGCTGACGTCCCGTGACCCCATCCCAGGCCGCAACGCCCGCGGAGGCGCTGACCGCCGCCATGGCCGACATCCACCGGCGCGGCTGGTGCGACGGCACCGGCGGCAACTTCAGCTGCGTGCTCACGCGGCAGCCGCTGCGGCTTCTGATGGCCCCGAGCGGGGTGGACAAGGGCCAGGTGGCGCCCGCTGATCTGATCGAGGTGGACGGCGAGGGCCGGGTGCTGCGGGGCGACGGCCGCGCCAGCGCCGAAACCCTGATGCACCTGGCGATCGTGGCCCGCACCGGCGCCGGCGCCGTGCTGCACACCCATTCCCAGGCCGGCACCCTGCTCTCCCGCCGCAGCGCCCCCGCCGCTGAGGCGGTGAACCACCTGGAGCTGGACGATCTGGAGATGCTCAAGGGGCTGGAGGGGATCGGCACCCACGCCACCCGGATCCGCATCCCGGTGCTCGCCAACGATCAAGACCTCCAGCGGCTCAGCGCCCTGGCGGCAGACCATCTCAAGAACGCCCCCCATGGCCTGCTGATCGCCGGCCATGGCCTTTACGCCTGGGGGGCCGACCTGCCCCAGGCGCGCCGCCACCTGGAGATCCTCGAATTCCTGCTGGAGCAGCACTGGCGCTCCCTGCTGCTCAACGCCCTCCTGGCCACCGCCGAACGCCGATGACCCCCCTCTCCCCCGGCGCCGGCCCCACCTCCGGCGCCAGCCGTACTGACGGCGCCTGCGGTACTGACGGCGCCGGCAGCCCCGACAGATCCGACAGATCCGACAGATCCGACAGATCCGACAGCGGCCAGTTCATGACCAAAATCCGCCACGTGCTGCTCGATATCGAGGGCACCACATGCCCGGTGAGCTTCGTGAGCGGCACGTTGTTCCCCTATGCCGCCGCCCATCTGGCGCCGTTTCTGAGCAGCCACGGCTCAGACACCGCGGTGCTGGAGCTGGTGGACCAGGTGGATCAGGCCTGGGAGGACGACGGCGATCCTGCCGCCAGGAGCCTGCGGGAGGCAGCCGCCAGAGAGCCCAACCCGGCGCTGCGGGTGGTTCCCTACCTGCTCTGGCTGATCCAGCAGGACCGCAAACTCACCCCGCTCAAGGAACTGCAGGGCCTGATCTGGGACGCGGGCTATCGCAGCGGAGAGCTCGTGGGCCCGCTCTACGAGGATGTAGCACCCGCCCTGCGGCGCTGGCACAGCGCCGGCCTGGAGCTGGCGGTGTATTCGTCCGGCTCCGTGGCAGCGCAGCAGCTGATCTACGGCCACAGCAATGCGGGCGACCTGCGGCCGCTGTTCGCCCACTGGTTCGACACCCGCATCGGCTCCAAGCTCGAGCCAGCCAGCTACCAGCGCATCCTTGAAAGCCTGGGCGCCTCAGCGGAGCAGGTGCTGTTCATCAGCGATGCGCCAGGCGAGCTCACCGCCGCCCGCGCGGTGGGCCTGCCGGTGCTGCTCAGCGATCGCCAGGACGATGGCGCCGCCCCCCAGGCCGGCAACGGCTTCACCCGCATCCAGAGCTTCGCCGCCATCGCTGCACTCGGGCCAGAAGCCTCCTGAACCGCGCCATCCGCAACAGGGCAACAGGGCAACAGGGGCCCAAAGGCCGGGCCAGCCCCACCCAAACGCAAGAAAGCGGGGCCCGGCATCCGGTCCCCGCTTCCCATCCCGCTGCC
>VFQS010001401.1_pt1 | contig 22266 bp, 30 predicted proteins | sample 3512361 | NCBI WGS metagenome assembly VFQS01 (sample SAMN10412375, study PRJNA504923) | tailings metagenome | isolation source: Relicate 1 Philex TSF3 active mining | place: Philippines
ACCTTGGTGAAGGCGTCGAACATGAAGAACTGTGTTCACAGGCTCATGAATCTAAGGATCGCCCTACGTGCGCCGCGAGCGTGTGGGAATGAACGCGTCGCGCCTGCCGCTGCAACCGGCCCTGGGCTCCCTTGCCCTCTTGCTGCTCAGCCTGGGCTGGGCTCCCACGGTTCGCGCTGAGTTGCCCCCCTGGATTTACGGCCAGGAGCAGCGTCAGGCCCCCTATGTGCTTGAGCTACTGGTGCGCAGCGTGCATCGCATGGAGGCAGGCACGGAGACCGAGCAGGTGCGTGTTCAGGCTCAGGTGCTGATGGTGAAGCGGCAGCCGCCTGCTGCCCGCCTTCGCGCTGGCGACACGATCACTGTGCGCTACGCCCTTCCCCCAAGCCGCCCCTCGGGCTGGGTTGGGCCTGCGCCGTTGCCGGCGCTGCAACCAGGGGAGCGCCTGCCGGCCTGGCTGGCGCCGGATGCGTCCCTGCCGGGGGTGCTGCAGCCGGCAGCTGGTGGCCGCTCCTTTGGTCCCTCGATGGAGCGTGAGCGCGAGCCCGGCTGAAGTGTGCTGGCTGGCATCGAGCTCTATGGCTGCGCCTGTCCGCCGCCGGATATCCATGGATATCCCGACCCGGACACCGCCAGCACAACATCCCTCAGCCACACAGCAGACCACCGCCACCAAAACAGCCCCCCTGTCTGCCCAGGCCTCACTGAGCTGATGGCACAGCACACCCTCACCGCCCCCGGGGCCCTTGCCTACGGTTCCTGCAGAGCTACGAAACGCCCCACAATCAATGCAGGAGCTGGTGCAGGCCTACTACGGCCAGGAGCTGCAGAGCAGTGCCGACCTCAAAACAAGCGCCTGCTGTGATGCCGATGCGGTGCCCGCCTGGCTCAAACCGTTGCTGGCTCGGGTGCATCCCGAGGTGAGCAGCCGCTACTACGGCTGCGGCCTGGTGTGCCCGCCGCTGCTGCAAGGTTGCCGCATCCTCGATCTCGGCAGCGGCAGTGGCCGCGATGTGTATCTGCTGGCGCAGTTGGTGGGTGAGCGCGGCGAGGTGGTGGGCGTCGACATGACCGCCGAGCAACTGGCGGTGGCCCGTGAGCATCAGGCGTTCCATGCCGAGCATTTTGGATTCGCCAATGTGTGTTTCCTTGAGGGGCAGATCGAGCGGCTGGAGGAGCTGGATCTGGAGCCCGGCAGCTTCGATGTGATCGTGAGCAATTGCGTGCTCAATCTCTCCACCGATAAGCCGGCGGTGCTCCGGGGAGCGCAGCGGCTGCTCAAGCCGGGCGGGGAGTTCTATTTCTCCGATGTGTATGTGGATCGGCGTTTACCGGAAGCCATTCAGCGTCATCCGGTGCTTTACGGCGAGTGCCTCGGCGGGGCTCTCTATTGGAACGACTTCCTGCGCATGGCCCGCGCTGCTGGTTTCGCCGATCCCCGCTTGGTGAGCGATCGCCCCCTGGAGATCACCGAGCCCGATCTGGCCGCGCTGGTGGGTGAGGCACGTTTCTTCTCCGCCACCTATCGCCTGTTCAACATTCCCGAATTGGAAGATGCCTGCGAAGACCATGGTCAAGCCGTAGTCTATCGGGGATCAATTGCCGAATCTTCCACTCGCCTGGAGTTCGACAAGCATCACAGCATCGAAGCCGGCAAGGTGTTTCCGGTGTGCGGCAACACGTTCCGCATGCTGCAGCACACGCGCTTTGCGCCGCACTTCAGCTTCATCGGCGATTTTGATCGTCACTACGGCCTGTTTGAAGGCTGCGGCAGTGTCATTCCCTTTGATCGCACGCTCAAAACATCAGCCTCAGCCGCTGCAAGTTGCTGCTGAGACTGATGTCGCAGGAGTCTTCAGCCGAAGAACCCCTTGCTGTTGAGCCAGAGGCCCAGCGCCAACATCGGCACAAACACACCGGCGGCGATCTGCAGCTTGATGGTGAGCCCTTTGCGGATGGTGCTCATCGGTTGCGCAGCTTGTTTGGCTTGCTTGGGTTTGGTGGTTTTTGCCATCAGGGGTGTGCGTGAGGGGGGTGATCAGCGGTGCTCGATCAGATCGTTGGCCGAGTAGCGCACCTTGGCGAGGCTGGCGTACTTGTCGCCTGTGCTGCGGTAGCCGCAGGCGCACACCACGCAGCTCTGGTAGTCGTTTGATTCCAGGCCAAGGATGCGGTCGTAGTCGGCGGGGCTGAAGCCTTCGATGGCGCAGGTGTCGACCCCGAGCAGGGCGGCACTGGTGAGCAGGTTGCCCAGGGCGATGTACACCTGATTGGCGGCCCACTGACCAATGATCTGGCTGCGGGGGCCATCGATCAGATCCACCTGGATCATCTGGCGGTAGCCAGCGAGCACGCTGGTCTCGATGCCGCGGGCCTGGGCGATGGCTTCGATCAGACGGTCGGCATCGCTGGCGGTGATCGTGCGCTTCTTCAGCAGCACCACCAGATGGGAGCAATCGGTGATCTGGCTCTGGTTCCAGGAGTGGGGCCGCAGCTCGGCGCGAATGGCCGCATCGGTGATCACCAGAAACTTCCAGGGCTGCAGGCCGTAGCTGGAGGCTGTGAGCACCAGGGCTTGCTCAAGGCTGGCCCAGGTGGCGGCATCGATCTGGCGCTCTGCATCAAAAGCCTTGGTGGCGTAGCGCCACTGCAGTGCATTCAGAAGGGTGTCGGAGCTGGCGAACATCCGGAATCAAGCCCAAGGCGGAGTTGAACGCATTCTCCGCTTTCACCGATGGCCCCAGCGAAAAGCCCCGGCTTGCGCCGGGGCGGGGGGTGTGAGGAATGGTGCATCTCAGTGAGGTGCCCATTGCCGCCGGCTTGGAGCAGTGGAGCGCTGGTGGCCGCGCTGTCACCTCGGCGGTAGTTCATCCCTAGCAACGGTGGCGCTACTGCGCCACCAGCAGCGTGTCAGCCCCGCTGCGGCGCACCAGATCCGCCAGCAGGCGCATGTCGCTGGAGCGCACCAGGCCAATGCAGCCGGCCGTGCCGCTGTTCCAGTTGAGGCCAGCGCTGGGGTCGAGGTGAATGCCCAGCACGCGCCGACCGGTGCTGAATTCCGGTTCGATGCCGATCCAGATCGGGCCGAGTTCTTTGGGGTCTTGGCGGCCCAGCGCCTCGATGGCGCCGATGCGATAGCGGCCTATGGGCAGCGGAGCTTCGCTGCCCATGCGATCGCGATTGGCGTTCTGCCGGTCGGCCCGGCCACTCACCGCTTCGAAATGGCGGTCGGGTTCGCCGGGAATCTCCAAGCGCAGATCCCAGATGGGATCACCGGTGCGCGGCAGCCGGCGGGCGGTGCGCTCCAGGGTGAGCAGCGGTTTGGGTTGCAACACCGCGGCCGGGGAAGCCAGGCCCACCTCAAGGGCGGTGGCTGCAAGCAGTATCGGCAGGGCCATTCAGCGTCACCAGCGCAGAGCTGACGACAACTAGGCGTGATTGTTTTCCGCTGGTGAACCCAAATCCGGTTGCGCGGTTGGCACCCCTCCTAGAAGCCGTAGGGCAGGCAGGCCAGCTGCACATCAGCCACCGAAGCCATCACCTCGGAGGGCACGGCATCACGCATCGGAAGCAGCTTGATCACGGCTTCGAGCTCGCTGATCTCTTCTTTGCAGAGATGGGAGCTGCGCCCGTAGGCAGGGTTGCTTTTCAGGGAGTTCACCCGAGCCTCGGCTTGGCGGCAGCTCGGAGCGCTGCTGGTTTCGAGGCAAGCCTGCACGCCACTCTCCAAGGTCCACAGTCTCTGGCCTGCGGCGGCGGGCCCTGCGCTGAGCACCACCAGGGCGGCAGCAGCGCGACGCAGCGGGCGTTGCAGGCTGAGGGTGAAAATGGATCGGCTCCAGTCGCCAAGGGTTTCCACTGATTGTGGCGCCGTTGCTGACATCGCGTTCGCCGATGGCCGGCTTGTGAGCAGCACATTTAGGCCCGTGGCTGATCACCAGCACCGCCTCAGCCATCACTACCGCATCCGCAGTGGAGAGGGCTTTCGGCTCAACACGATCGATCCCGGCAGCACCGCTCACGCCCCGATCAGCGATAAGCAGGCTGCTGAGGCAGCGCTGGCGGATGGGGTGGAGCGGATGGCCGCCTTGCAAGACAAGCTCTACGCCCAGGACCGCTGGGCCCTGCTGCTGGTTTTTCAGGCCATGGATGCCGCCGGTAAGGACGGCACGATCAAACACGTGATGAGTGGGGTGAATCCCCAGGGCTGCCAGGTGAGCTCCTTTAAGGCTCCCTCCGCCATCGATCTGGATCACGACTACCTCTGGCGTGCCAATCAGTGCCTGCCGGAGCGCGGGCGGATCGGCATCTTCAACCGCAGCTACTACGAGGAAACCCTGGTGGTGCGCGTGCACCCGGAGCTGCTGGCACGGCAAACCATCCCCGAAGAGCTGGTCGGGCACGACATCTGGCAGCACCGCTTCCGCGACATCCGTCATTACGAGGATTACCTCGGCCGCAATGGTGTGGTGGTGCGCAAGTTTTTCCTCCACGAGTCGAAGCAGGAGCAGAAGCGGCGTTTCTTGGAGCGGCTGGAGAACCCTGAGAAAAATTGGAAATTCTCAGCAGCTGATATTCGCGAGCGCGCCCATTGGGATGCCTACATGGAGACCTATGAGCAGATGATTGGCCATACCGCCACCGACAGCTCTCCCTGGTATGTGGTGCCGGCAGATCACAAGTGGTTCACCCGCTTGGTGGTGGCTGATGCTGTGATCGACACATTGGAATCGCTCAACTTGGCTTACCCCACGGTAAGCGAGGCAGCGCGCCGTGAACTGGCCGAAGCCCACCGCCAGCTGCTGGAGGAGTGATCGCTGTTAAGCGCCGCCGCGACCCAACAACAGGAGGGTGAAACAGCCGGCGATGGTGGTGATTTGATAGATTAGATCAACGCAATTGATGCGCTCCATCACCTGTGTGTGCTCAGTATCGGGCGCACGGTTGATCAGATTCGTGCCTCACACAAACAGCCAGAACTCCGCGGTGGCAACTAGATAGCCGAAGAGGTAAAGCTTGTCGAGAAAGGTGAGGTAATCGAGTGCTGGAAGCTCTGCATGGGCTCCTTCCTGCAGAAACACAAGGGTGAGAAGAGCGGTGGATGGGATCGCCAGGCGTAGGTCGTTGAGGTTGCCTTCCAGGTTTGGCGCCAGCAGCAGGATCACCAGCACGGCCATCCAGGGCAACACATAGCGATAGAACGCCGCCCAGCCATTGGTGCGGTAGCTGATTTCAAACGTGGCCATGCTGTAGTCGCCGGCATTGGCAACGCCTTCCTCGCCAAAGGCCATGGTGTAAGCGTGAATCGCGCTCGTACTGGTTGCTCCTGCAACGCTGTAGCCGTTGAGCGCGATGGAATCGCCCTGCTGTTCACCCGGGCGCAGCTTCGGCACCAACACCACCCCTTGAGAACCCATCCAGAATTGCGATGGGCGCACCTCAAGTTTGATCGGCCATTCCAGGGTTTCGAAGGGGAACTTCCTCAGGTTCTGATGAGCGTCGTAGAACTTGCTGGAGAAGCGGAATGTCTGCAGATAGCGCCCGCTCTATAGGCGCTGGGGTTCTGTGCTGTCGGGTTCCAGCTGCGCGTCGTAGCCCTCCACCTGATTCACCAGCTCCACCATCTCGGTGATCGGAATCTGATCCGCTTCGATCAGCTGTTGGATGCTCTCTGGCCATTTCAACCAAAACCAACCGTCGGCGGAGAAGGTCTTGTCCTTCAGCGAGAGGTTGTAGATGTTTTTGATGTGCATGCCCACCTCGATCTGGCGGGCGGCCGGGACTGTCGGGGCTGGCTTGAGTTGGGGGTTGGTGGCATCGGGGCTGCCCAGGGTGGTGATGCTGAACAGGGCCACCACCACGAGGTCGATCAATCCGGCCAACCACGACCGTTTCAGCTTCATTCCGCCGTTGGATCCCCTCACGAGGCTCAGGCTACGGGCGGTAGGGATGTGCTGACACGAGCGCTCCCCGGCGGGTTGTGGCGGCGAACATGACCGCATGTAAAGGAGCTGACGAGATGACCGAGGCCAAGCGACCACTGAGCTGGTTAAAGAAGCTGGTGCCATCTGTCCTGCGTTCGGGCACGGCTTCGAATGGGGGCTCGGCAAGTAAGCCTGCTGCTGTTCCCAGCCCTGCCGCTGCTTCCCAAGCTGCTCAGGCTGCTGCCTCGGTGAACACCCATGTGGTGTTCCTGCCCCGTGATCCCCAGTGGGCGTATTGCTTCTGGGCGATCAGCGATCGCGATCGCCAGAAAGCTCTCGAGGCTGGGGCCACCAGCTTGTGTTTGCGGGTGGCTGATGTGACTGGCCTGGGCGCCGATCAATCCCACCCCCACGCCCTGCAGGAACTGGTGGTGGATAACCACGCCAGCGAGTGGTTCCTGCCGGTGCCCGTGGATGGTCGTGACTACCGCGTCGAGCTCGGTTTCCGCCTGCGCAACGGCGGCTGGTACTCCCTGGCATTCTCCGCCGTGGCGCAGGTGCCCGCCCTTGAGCCCAGCCAGCGGGTGGCGGATGCCTTCGTGCCCTTCAGCCTCGATCAGCCCCTGCAGACTGCAGCCCCGGAGGTGAGCTTCGGGGGTGGCGTGGCCCACGAGCAGATCTACCAAATCGCCACGGCGGCCGGAACTCGAACCCGACGCATTGGCTCTGAGGTTCTGCACGAGTTGGATGCAGGCCAGCAGGGGCTACCCAACGATTCCGGCGCCGGCGTGTGGGCTAGTGGCCGCAGCGAATCCGGCAGCGGCTTGGTGCGTCAGCGCTCGTTCTGGCTCGTGGCTGACGCCGAGCTGATCGTGTACGGCGCCACCGATCCCAGTGCCAGCTTGTTTATCGGTGATCGCCAGGTTCCCCTCTCCTCCGATGGCACCTTCCGGGTGCACGTTCCCTTCCGCGATGGGGAGCAGCTGTATCCGATTCGTGCGATTGCCGCCGATGGGGAACAGGAGCGCTCGATCCGGCTGGAATTCGAGCGCCGCACGCCTGAAGCCCACGTCAACACCCGTGAAGATGCGGTCGCGGAGTGGTTCTGAGGCCTTCAGGCCATCTTGACCGCCTGGGCGATGCGCTGGAACATGTAGCCCATGCCCCGGGCGGTGAGGATCAGTTCAGGATTTTCCGGATCGTGCTCGAGCTTGGCGCGCAGACGCGAGATGTGCACATCCACAACCCGGCTGTCTGACGAGCGCTCGGGCTTGTAGCCCCACACCTTTTCGAGCATGTCGAGCCGGCTGATCGGCTCGCCGGAGCGGCTGATCAGCAGTTCCAGCAGGTTGAACTCCATGCCGGTGAGTCGAATGCGCTCCTCGGCGCGGAAGGCTTGGCGGCGGTTGAAGTCCACGCTCAGATCGCCCACCACCACAACGTTGGCGGCGGACCCGCCGGCGCTGCCGCTCGCGCCCTGGCCCGAGCTGGCGCGGCGCATCACGCAGCGGATGCGCGCTTCCAGCTCCTTCGGGCTGAAGGGCTTCACCATGTAGTCATCGGCGCCCAGCTGCAGCCCGGTGATCCGATCGGCCACGTCGCCGAGGGCTGTGAGCAGGATGATTGGCACTTCCGACTGGGCCCGGATCCGCTCCACCACGGCGAAACCGTCCAGTTCCGGCATCATCACGTCGAGCACCACCAGGTCGGGCTCCGAGCCGCGGAACAGCTCCAGTGCTTCGGCGCCGTTGCAGGCCATCAGCACCTCATGCCCCTGCATGGCCAGGCGGGTTTCGAGGATGCGGCGGATGTTCGCCTCATCGTCAGCCACCAGGATTTTTAGCCCCTCAGGACGGGTTCCCTCACCGCTCTGACTCATCGCGCTCACCTCTATTTCTGGCAGTTTCACTGCCAGGAGGGCCTGATCCACGCCCACACCCTCCGTTTTGGGGCGACTGTTACAAGGCCGCGCCGAACGGTTTCCCGTCATCTGCAGCACCACCCGATTCCTCAAAACCCACCCAGACTCCTCTGAGGACTGATGGGGATAGACATGCAGGATGTGGTGTTCGAGCTGATCAGCGATCAACCGGGGCGGCTGGTGGCCGCGGCCCGTCAGCACCGTCTCCAGATCAGCGCTACCAATCTTGAGGAGCTGCAGTACGAAGCCCGTGAGGCGCTGATCAGCCATTTCGGGCCGAGTCATGTGGCGTACCGGGTGCGTTTGCGCCGGCCGGTGCGCCATGGTTTGCAAGCTGGCGTGGCGCAGTTTGCGAGAGGTTGCGCGCCTGCTGCACGGCCGTTGAAGCGCTGCTAATTAACGCTTGCCTCTGATGCACAACTCATGAATGTGCTGCTGTTTGCTTCTGCGGTTGCTCCAAAAGGCTTGCCGGTGATTCTTCCGGCACTCGCTGGTGCCGGGATCTTGATCGCTCTATCGCAGCTGTTTGTTCCCAAGACCTGAGGTGGTCGTTTCCCGTTAGAGGTTGCCGGCAGGGCGGTCTTTTTTGGCTGATCAGGCCAAAATGACCGCACCTCACAACGCAGACCGTGGCTCAGCCGGATCTGGTGCCGCTCTCTCAGTTGGAGCACGACCTGGGAATCAGTCGGGTCGATTTGCTGTTGCTTCTGCGCCGGCTCGGGATTCAGCCCATCCGGCGCGGGATGCGCACCCTGCTCAGCGCTGAACAAGCCGAGCAGTTGATCGGTCATGTGGGTAGCGGCGCCTCGCTGGAGCCGATTACTGCAGAGCTGGTGTTTGAAGAACCAGGTCAGGACAATCTGCCTGTGCCGGTGGGTGATAGCTGGGGTGAAGCGGCTCGCTATGCCCAGCTGCGGCTGTTGCGCGAACGGCTGGAGATTCTGGAGATGCTGATGCGCAGCGGCATCGAGCTCGACACGCGCCAGCTCTGCGATCTGCTGGAGTTGCGTCGCTTGCCGGCGGCCCAGCCCCTCGAGGATGGCGCGATGGGTTTCATCCGCTTGGGTCTGCAGTTTTCACGCAGCCTGCGGCAGGGGCAGCGCAGTAGCTGGCGGATCAGTAGGGCCTAAGACCGATGGACCGCCATCCCGTGGCCTTTGAGGATCTGGCCCGAGGCCTGAGGGCTTTGCTCTTTGGCACCTCCGTGATGGTGGTGGGCCTGCTGGCGCAGCTGCATCCAGCTGAAGCGCTCACCCTGGCGATCTTGGCCACCATGCTGGTGGATCTGTTGCGGCTGGTGCGCACCTCGCTGCGACTTGATGCCGAGCGCACCAGGCAGATCTTTTACACCTGGCAGCCCAACGGCGGAAAGTTGTTGCGTCGCACGGTGTTTCTCGCCTTTTTGAGCGTGCTGGTGCTCAGCTTCTGCGTGCACGACGTGAAATCAGGCAATGGCGTGCTGCCGGCCTCACTTCGCATCAGCCTGTTCTTCGCTGCGCTGTTCACCACCTGGTTGGAGTTGCACCTCAGTTTTGCGGTGTATTACGCCAAGGTGTATTTCGTGGGTAACCCACAGCCCGCGGCGGATGGTGACGAGCCTCAGATCTTTATCTTCCCTGGTAAGGATGAGCCCCTGTTCACAGATTTTCTGTATGTGGCGTATTCGGTGGCGCTCACCTTTGCGATGAGTGATGTGGATCTGGAGGATGGCTTTGCCCGGCGCATCGTGCTGTTGCAGGCAATCGTGAGTTTCCTCTTTTATTCCACCATCTTCAGCATGGTCACCAACTTGATGGTCAGTTAGTTGTGCTGTGGGTGCGGCTGCGGAAGCTGTTGATGCTGCGCAGCTCCGCCAGCACCAGTGGGATATCGGCTAAGAGCACCGTTTGCAATGGGCTGATGGTGAGCCCCGCCGTCGCCACCGACGACAACAAATGGGTGAGGCCGATCATCACGGCATTGCCATCTGCCGTGCGCTTCAGGCTGCGGCTCAGCACCACCAACCGCGGCAACCATTGCGGATCACGGCTCAAGCAGAGATCGCAGAGCTTGTTGGTGAGCATGCCCGCTTCATCGAAATCGAGGCCAATCGCCACATCGGCCCGGGCTAGCGCCGGGATGTCGTGAATCACATCGCCCAGGTAGCCCACCCGTTCACCACGGGCCTGGCACTCCTCCACCCGCTGCAGGCGCTGGTTGGCTTCGCTGGCATCGTGCACGGCTCGGCCCACAAACTCCACGGCGATCCCCAGCTGCTGGAGTTGCTCACGCACCAGCAGCCAGCTCTCATCCGGTTTGCGCTCCACGATCACGCTGCCCAGGCAACGCCCGTTGGCGTGGAACTCCAGCGGGGCCACCGTCACGGCATGGCTGCGCGTCGAACTCCGCTGCCGGCTGCCCTCAACAACCTGCAGGCTGCGGCCGTCGTGCAGCTCCACCCGCCAGCCCTCCTGGTTGAGGTCATGCAGCTCCAGATGCTTCACCCCGATCGGATCCGACACGTTCTCCAGCTGCGTGGTCCAGATCGGCACCGTGTTGTCTTGCACGAGCCATTGCTGCAGGCCAGCCAGGATCCGCATCAGCTCGCCGCGGCGCAGGGAGCTGCCGGCGGGGATCTCTTCCCTCAGTTCCAGCCGGTGTAGCCGCACTTCGCAACTGTGGCTCACCAGCAGCCTCTGGAGCTGGCCGAGTTCGGTGAACACATCCGGGTTCGCCACTGTGATTCCGTGCAGCCGCAGCTCAGCGGCTGCGGCGAGACGGTTGGCATCGCGGCTCGTTTCCCAGTCGTTGATCGGATTGAACTGAAACGCCGCCAGCGCCCGCTCGCTGGCACCAGCCAGCGCCCAGAAGCTGCCCAGGGCGAAGAGCAGAGGATTGAGGATGCGGCGGCCTGTCTGCCAAGGCGCATCCTGTTCCGAATCCTCCCGGGAGGGGGGGAGTTGAAACAGCGGGCAGTCGTTGAAGGCTTGCAGCACCTCCAGTTCCGCGTCACCGCTCACCACCATGCAGCCCAGTTCCAACCGGTCGCCTGGCCCCACTTGATGGGGGTGCCAGTCGCCGGTGAGTTGGCGGTTGATCGCTACCAGTGATCCGCTCACTACGCGGCAGGGTATGAACACCAGATCGCCGGCCTTGAGCCGGATCCGCTCCCCCTGGGTGAGCTGGCCGATCGGTTTGTCGTCGCCCTCTGGTGTTGCGGTGCGCACGCGTTCTTGCTCGGCGAGCCGGGTGATCAGATCGCGGTAATCACGGCGGCTCAGCTCATGATGGCCCCGCTCGCGCAGCAGGCTGCTGCCGTCATCGAGGGCGAGATCCATCAGCGCTTCACGCGGCAGCCCCTGCTGGAGCAGCACGGCGCTGAACCCCAGATCCAGGGCCTCCACCGGCAGGCTGCGTTGGCGGCGCAGCGTGTGAAGCAGCTCCAGCAGGACTGGAAGCATCAGCAGAGCGGTGGCTCCCTGAAGGGCCAGCAGCGGCAAGCCCACGAGCCAATCCAGCCCGATCAACCCGGCGCAGAAGGCGGCGTGGCGGAGGTTCTGCTGGCTGCGGGTTCTGCCCTGATTCAGCTCCTTCAAGGAGGTGAAGCCATGGGGCAGGGTGAGGGCCAGCTGCAAGAGCGGGAGGAGGTCGTTGCGCCGATGGGCCGGGAAGCGCAGGCTCAGGCAGCCTGCGATCGGGTTGATCCGAAATCCCTCCAGCCAGTGGCAACCGGTGAGCACCGTGCGGCAATGGCGCCGCAGTGGCTCCGAGTCATGCAGTTCGCTGCAGCGCAGCCTCAGCCGCCCGGGCAGGTCACTGCGGATGTCCCAAGCCAGAGATGTCGATGCTGTGGCCGGTGTTGCCAGCACGAGTCAAGCGGCCGCCGCCGTGAAGGGCCGGCGCAAGCGGAAGGCCGTTTCCACCAGCACAAATGCCAGGAGCAACAGCGGTACCCCTGGTGCCAACGGCAGGATCAAGCCCAGGATTCCGCCCAGAGTGAACAGGGCCGCCAGGCCAAGCAGGCCGCTGGCGACCAGGAAACTGAGCAGGTTGGCGGGAAGCTGCAGCCAGCGTTGCAGCCGCGAGGGTTGATCACGCATCACCTGCACCCGTACCTGAACTACCTCAGGCTCCGGTGGGGTGGCACCGCTGCGTTCCATGGCAGCCACCACGGCTTGCCAGCCCTGCTGTTGCTGCTGGTTGGAGCCCTTGGCTTCCAGTAGCACGGAGCTGCATTGGCGATTCACTCGCCAGCGCCAGAGCTCAGCGGGCAAGGATTGCTCCAGTTCCTGCTCCAGCCGAGCCCACTGAATCGGTGTGGCGCTGCGCAGGCGGTAGCGCCAGCGGCCTGGCACGGCATGCACCAATTCAGCGCAGCTCGACGACATGACCTAGGCGATGGCGCGGCGGTAGGTGTTCGAACGATCGCAATACCACCAGGCATAGCCGGCTGGATCGAGCGACTGAATCCAGTGGCCGAAATCGCCACGCTTGCGCCGCGCCGTGATGCTCTGGTGGGCAACACCCAGGCGCTTCGACAAGGCCGAGAGGCTGATGGCCTCTTGGTCGTCCTGGACCGGAGCTGCGGGGGCGGCCGTGACGGGCTTGCGTGCGGCAGTGGCGGGTTCGCTTGCGGTTGCAGGAGCCAGTTGCTTGCCTTTGAAACCGAGCACGCGCATGGCGTTGGCGGCAGCCACCAGGCAGGAGCCGTTGTTGAGCAATACGGCGGCGATCGGGCTCACCGGCAGGAAGGTGCCGATCACCAGGGCGGAGAGGTTTGGCACACCCACGATGCCGATGTTCTGCTTCACCAGGCCGAAGGTTTCGCGGGCCAGATCCTGGGCCACGATCAGATCTGAAACCCGGTCGTTGGTGAGCACGATGTCGGCTGTTTCGCGGGCCAGATCGCTGCCGGAAGCAAACGAGATCGACACATCGGCGTAGGCCAGGGCGGCGGAGTCGTTGATGCCGTCGCCCACGAAGGCCACCTTGTGGCCCTGCTGGCTCAGCTGTTGCACCAGCTTTGCCTTCTCATCGGGCAGGGCATCGGCGTGCACTTCCTCAGGCCGCAGGCCAAGGCGCTTGGCCACAGCGTGGGCCACGCTGCTCACATCACCGGTGAGCATGTGAGCCTGAATGCCGCGGCGGTGCAGCTCAGCCACCATCGCCTGGCTGTCAGGCCGGAGCGCATCAGCGGCGTAGATCACCGCCACCACCTTGCCGTCCACTGCCAGATACACCGGCGTGGCGGTTTCGAGCTCGGGATCAACGCTCGGGGTGGCGGGCTCAAGCTTCTCTTCGCGCAGCAGCTTGGCGTTGCCCACCAGCACTTGGTGGCCTTGGATCGTGGCGGCCACCCCGCGGCCGATGCGGTAATCCCAGGCTTCGCACTCCTCAGCGCTCACGCCTAGTTCTTCGGCGTGCTTCACGATCGCTTCAGCCACCGGGTGGTTGAGGCCCTGCTCAGCCGAGGCAGCCAGCTGCACAAGTTTGTTGATCGAGTGGGCGCCCGCCACCACTTCCACATGCACCACTGAGGGGTGGCCCTGGGTGAGGGTGCCGGTCTTGTCGAACACCACCACGTCGATATCCACCAGCTGCTCAAGCGAGCGGCCGCTGCGGATCAGCAGGCCCTGGCTGCCGGCACGGGTGAGGGCCGCCATGATCGCCGTTGGCACCGAAACGCGCAGGCCGGTGCCCAGGTCAAACATCAGCAGTGAAGCGGCCTGGGCGATGTTGCCGCCGCTGATCAAGAGCGACAGGCCAGCCAGCGCCAGGGTTGGCAACACAAAGCGGTTGGCTACTTTTCCGGCCACGTTGCCCACCCGGGTGTCGTACACCGGGGCCGATTCGATCATCGCGGTGATCTGACCCACCCGGGTGGCTTCACCCACCGCCTGGGTTTCCACCACGAGGCTGCCCTCCAGCAGGATGAAGCCGGCCAGCACTTCATCGCCCGGGCCGGCGTGGCGGGGCACCGATTCACCGGTGAGCTTCACCACATCCAGGGAGCCTTCGCCGCTTTCGATGCGGCCGTCCACCGGGATCTGATCGCCGGGGAAGAGGGCGATGCGATCGCCCGCCTGCAGGCTGGTGCTCGGCACGATCACCTCGGTGCCATCCACCAGCAGGCGCACGTCGGTGTGCAGGCTGGCCAGCAGATCGGTGTTGGCCGAGTGGGCGATGCGCTGGGTGGCGTCGCGCACCGCTTCGCCGCCCTCGATCATCGTGATCATCATCGCCGGGCCCACCAAGAAGCCCTCCAGGCTGTGGAGGGTCACGGCCAGGGCATCGAGGAAGTCGACGTTGATCTTGCGCTCTTCCTTCAGGCCCTGCCAGGCGCGCTTGAAGCTCAGATGCGCTGACACCAAGATGAAACCGGCCACAGCCAGGGGCGGCAGCGCCAGCGGGCCGGCCAGCAGTGCCAGCGCCAGGGAGCTCACCGGCAGGATGATCCGGCTGGGAACGAAGCTGTCGTCGTCAGCTTCGCCCTCTTGGGGCTTGGCTTCAGCTTTGGTTTTGGCCGGCGTGGCAGCCAGCTGCTGCAAGGCCGGGAGCGCGCCAGGCAACTGCTGCAGCCACTGCAGCGGATCCACCGCGGCGCCCTGCTCAAACTCCACCACGCAACAGCCCGCCAGGGTGTTGAGGCGCACGCGCTTCACCTCCGCGGCCTGGCTCAGGGCTTGCTCCAGCTGGGGCCAGCTGCTGGCCGCACCGCCCACGCGGAAGCGCACGCGCCGCGCGCTGTGGTGCAGCACCTGCTCCACGCTGTATCCCTGAGCTGCCCCGTCGCGCTCGGCTGTGTTGCTCTTGCGGGACACGGGAACCACCGAGAGGTGTGGCAGACGCGGGGGTTCGGCGAGCACAGGCAAGAAAAAAGAATTTGGTGAGGTGAGAGCTGATGTGAGCGTCGTTCAGTCGACCTTTACCTTGGTGATCGCCTTCTCAGGTGCGGCTGTGGGCGCGCTTGCAGTGGCGTTGGCTGCGCTGGATTCCTCCATTTCTGATTTCGCTTCCGCCACGAGGTCGACAAACGATTCGGCGGCTTCCGCTGCCGTGCGCGCCACATTGCGGGCGGCGCTACCGGCAACCCCCGCCACGGTGACCCCCACCTTGATCCCGTTTTTGGCCATGGATTTGCCCACGCTGCTCATCGAGTCGCTGAGCTGGTGGTTACCCATGCGCTTCACCATGGGCGCAAGGGCCACAAGGCTGGCACCCACGCCGAAGGCCAAAACGGTTTCAAACTCGAACATGACCTTGGGTGGATTGATCGATCAGCGCTAGCGGCCGCGCTGCTTTTCCTGCTGCTGACTGTAAAGCTGATTCGCTGCTGTGCCGCTGCACATTGGCCAGGATCAGCGCCTCCCAGATTGCTAATGCTTTTACTTGGATCGGATCTGCATTGCATCAGTGCTGATCTGCCTTCCTTGGCCTGCGCGCTGGTGGAGGCGGAGCAGCGCTTGCCCGGGAGGGCAGGTGCTGCTGTGCTCGATCTGAGTGGCGAGCAGTGGTTGGCACCGCCAGCCAGCGCCTACAGCGCTGTGCCGTATGCGATGCAGCTCTGGCAGCAGCTCGAGCCGCGCCTGGAGGCCTGGTTGCAGCTGTTGCAGCTTCAGCAGTTGGAGCCGTTGCTGGTGCCTCCTCTCCCCGGGGTCGACATGCTGCTGAGATGTCTTGCTCTAGCGGAGGCGTTGTGCGAGCAACGGCCACTCACGGTGCTGCTGCCAGCTCCCGGCGAAGCGCTGGCCTTGCTGGAGCTGGCGCGCACCGGCCCGGCACTGGTGGAGTCGCTGCTCGAGCCGCTGCTGGCTTGGTGGGATCAGACGCGTCAGTCCTTGTCCAGCCTCGAATTGATGCTGCGTTTGAAGCTACCGTCGTCGCAGAGCTTGCGTCTCGATGCGAGTTGGCGGCTGCGCTTGGAGCAGATGGCGGCTCTGCTGGCGCCGGAGGAAGCCTGGCAGCTGAGCCTGGCCCTGGAGTGCCCGGATTCCGAGGCACGGCTTCTGCGCCAACGCCTCAGCGCCATCAGCCTGCGCGGCTTCATGCCTAGCCGGGTGGGCTTGCACGGAGCGGCTGCGGCAGAGCTAGCAGCTGCCCCACCCAGCTGGTGGCCCGCCGAACTCGCCGCCACAGCCTTGGTGAACCCGCCGGATCCGGAGGTTTTCAAAGCCTTTCTGGCTCAGGCGCCCTGTGCGGACCGCCCGCACCTGGATGCGGACGCCTTTGTGTTGCGGCTGCCGATGCCCGGCGTCGACAAGGCCGAGCTCGATGTGCAGCAGATCGGCGCACAGATCGTGCTGATCAGCCATGGGCTGCGCCGCTTAGTGCCGCTGCCGGAGCCTCTTCAAGCCAAGCAGTGTTCAGGTGCTCGGCTGGAGCAGGGCTGGTTGGAGCTCCGCTTCAGCTGAGGCCGTTGGCTCCGCTTCGGGCTCCGGCCGCCAGCCCAACCACCAGGCGAGCAGGAAAAAGGGCGTGCCCGGCAGGATCGGCAGGACCCAACCAGCAATGGCCAGCGCCATCAGCACCTTGATGGAGCCTTGGCGGCTTTGCCCCAGCAACCGCTGCAACGCTGTGGGTGGGGCAGCCGGGCCGTGCGGATCCGGTGCCCGCAGCGCTGTATCCACAAGGCCAGCCACCACGGCCGGGCAGAGGCGTTGTTCGGGTTGGCTGCTTACCACCACACCGCGGCGATGCGCAGCGGCCCGCACCAGCCAATCGGGCTGGAGTTGCTGCACGGCGGTTTCGATCAGCAGCAGCTGTTCGTTGCTCAGCTCTTGCGGGCAGTCGAGCCGGAGCCGATGGGGCAGCTGATGGCGAATGTTCAACGCAATCGGTGCCCCGGATTGGCTCACTTACTGGTGGAACGAGCCTGGGCCAGGTCGGCCTTGGCTTCAGCCAGCACATCCGTGAAGCTCTCGCCCACTTCAGCCAGGCCGCGGCTGATTCCCTTGACGGCGCCGGATGTTTTGTCGGCCACCACCAGGCCGATCTTCAGCCCTTGCTTGGTAATCGAGCGGCCGGTGCCACTCACGGCGCTGGTGATCTTGCTGTCTTTGCCGGCAACGGCAGCCACCACAGGAGCCAGAGCCATCAGGCCTGCACCCAGACCAAAGGCCAGAAGAGTTTCCAGCTCAAGCATGACGAACCTGATCAAGGCACCTGGCCAAAATTTAACGCTCACTGCCACAACACGCCCCCGAATGGGCGTTGTTTGAGCAGCATGGTGTGTGGCTGATGACAACCATCAGGGAGGCATTGGTGAGCCCATCACCGCTCCAACTCATGCATACCACACCGCATCGACTGAGGCTCGCCTACGGCCCTGCCATGCCGGCGGAAGCTCTGGAGGCGTTGCTGGCAGCGCTCGGCAGCGAGCCGTGGGTGCGGTCGCTGGAGCAGCGACAGGCCAGCGGCAGCGTGGTGGTGGAGCTCGAGCCCGGCTGCACTGAGCTGCGTTGGCAGATGGGGCTGGCTGATCTGGGTTGCGATCTGATCGATCGGCGCCGGCATGAACCGCCCAGCGATTCGGCCTGGGAGCGCATGCTGCGCCAGATCGGCGGCAACATCCTCGGTGCAGCCCTGGGGCAGGTGCTGCTGGGTGGCAGTGCTGGTGTGCTGGGTGCTTGGTTGTTCGGCACCCGCGGGGCGGTGATCTTCGGTGCGGGCGGTGCCTTGCTCGGTTCGGTGGTGGGTTCGGTGGCCGGTGGAGAGCTGGCCGATGGTGAAAGCCCTTTGCGCAAGGGCGATCTCGGTGCAGTGTCGATCCGCAAGCTCGGCGGCAAGTTGGGGGAAGAGGCGGGCTGGAGTACCGGTGCAGCGGTGGGTGCCGCCCTGGCCGGACCTGCCGGTTCTGTAGCGGGGATGACGCTTGGATCGATCGTGGCTGGCCAGGCCGTGGAGGACCTGATTCGCAGCCACGGACGCGATCGCCAGGTGGGCCGCCTCAGCTGGTTGGTGCGGCTCGGTGAAGATCAAGCCGGTGAGCGGGCCACCGAAGCGGTGCTGGGAGGTTTGGGCCGCGGTCTCAGCGGCGGTCAGGAGTGGGGTGCTCAGCTGGGAACGCGGTTGGGCGGTTCCCTGGGCCGCAAGATCGACTGGGCCAGCAGCTGGAGCCGGCATCAACTGGTGAGTCGGATCAAGCCCCGCGCTGCGACCCCAGCCAGTTGATCCCGAGGTTGTGCAGCTCAAAGCAGGCGGCGTGCACCTCCAGTTGGCCGCTGTTGAGCCGCTGCCGCAGCAAGGCGCTGCTGTTGATCAGCTCCCGCGCCGTGATCTGGGCGTGCAGGCCATAGGCCTGCTTGAGATCCACCTGTGGTTCGAAGGGGAGGCCAGCTCCCTTGAGCCCGTTGCGGATGTGCCCTACGTGATCCATCAGCGTGGGGGTGAGCAGGTGCTCCGGCCCGCAGGCTGCACCCACGGCTCCGCAGCCCGAGTGGCTCATCACCAGCACCAATGGCACCTGCAGGGCTTCCACCGCGTATTCCACCGAGGCGAGGGTTCCTGGTGTTGCGGAATTACCGGCGTTGCGGATCACGAAAAGATCGCCAAATCCGCTGTCGAAAATCAGCTCCACGGCCACGCGTGAATCGGAGCAGGTGAGCACGGCGGCATGGGGCGCCTGGCCTTGTTCCAGTTCATGCAAACGGGCCTCGCTGGCATGCGGATGAATGGAGTTGGCCTGCTTAAAGCGTTCATGGCCCGCCTTCAGTTCGCTGATCACCTGGGCGGGCGTAGGGCTGGCGGTTGAGGGCACGCGGAGTGGGCTGTCGGGGCGGGTGACCACCGTTAGTGTGCCGCTGCCTGGCTTTTTACGCCGTGAGCCGAACCCATCCAGCCTGTTTCCGAGACAGCAGTCGCTTTGGTCTGTCGCTGCTGGTGGGGGTTGTGGTGACTGTGCTTCTGGCGGGATTGCTGCGGCTCAGAGAAGCCTTCCCCATCGGCTTTCTGGCTGCGATCGTGTTTGATCAGACGCGCTTTTTTCTGCAAGCCTTTCGGATCAATGCAGCTCAGACCCGTGACATCTTCGGGCGATGGCTGCCCAGCCGTGCGTTGCTGCTGGAGCGCACAGTGATCTTCACCTTTATCAGCGTTGGGCTGTTGAGCCTCTGTGTGCGGGATGTGCACAGTGCAGATTCGCTCCTGCCTCAGGATTGGCGCACGTTTATCTACTTCGCCTCACTATTTGGCGTGTGGTTGCAGATGCATAACGGCTTCGGCATCTACTACGCCAAGAAATACTTCAAGCTCAATCCGCGTCCGGCCGCCGACGGCCCCAACCCGCAAGGGTTTGTCTTTGCCGGCTCTGATGAGCCGGAATTCACCGATTTTCTATATGTGTCCTATGCGGTGGGGCTCACGTACGCCATGAGCGACACCAACCTTGAGGACGGCTCCATCCGGCGGGTTGTGCTCTTCCACTCGGTGGTGAGCTTCCTGTTTTATTCCACGGTGATTTCGGCGGTGATCAACCTGTTCACCTCGGGCTGAGCGCTTCAGATGCCCAGGGAGCGCAGCCAGGCACCAATACCGCTGTGGGTCATCGGTGCCTCCATGTTGCGATCCAGGAACCAGAGATAGCCCGCGGCGGCATTGAGGGCGATCACCAGAGCCCAGATCCGCCATCCCTCAGGCAGTTTCATCGCGGTTGGCCTCTCGCTCATCGGTGGCAACGTTACGAAATGCGTGCTTGGCGGTGGTGATGGCGCGCTTGGTATCAGCGCGAACGCCAGCCTTGTTCTAGCGGGCGCAAACTGTGTGCGTAGCAACCGCTACCAAAACGTTCACCTCGCACCCGCGAGGCGCAGTTCGATCCAGGCCATGGAACGGGGACCTGGACTTGCCTGTGGACAACGACCATGACCCTCACCTATCGCGGCCAGAAGTACGAGCAGAACAAGCAAGCTGCTCCTCAGCAGCATCCTGCTCTCGCCTACCGCGGCATTCGTTACCAGAAGTGATCAGCGTCCAAAGCTGATGCCCAAGCCCCGCACTGCGGGGCTTTTTTTGTGGCTTGGGCGGCTTCAGCTCACAAAGCGCTTGTAGAGCCAACGCACGAAGCTACCGATCACTGGCACCGGTTCAAAGGTGGGGCCCACAAAGTCGAAGTAGTCGCGGTGGTCCACGATCTTTCCGTCGTCGTTCAGCAGAAGCCGGGTGGCGCCGGGATAGACGAACTCAATGCCCTTGATTTTTAGGCCCATCTCCCACTCCACGAAGGCGGTGTTGCGGTCGCAGGCGATGGCGAGCGGTTTGAGCAACACATCGTCGCAGCGGCGCAACAGACCTTCCTGGGCGTCCAGGTAGGCCTTAAGCCCTTTCTTTTTCTGTGTCGGGTCTTCAAACACCACGTCTTCGCTGTAGGCCTCGCGCCATTGTTGTTCTGTGGGAGCAGGAGCGCCGTAAGGCTTGGTGAACAGGGCGCGGAGCTGTGAAATGTCCACTGGAATTGGCAGTCAGGGGCATTCTGGCGCCGCGCTCCCATGGTTGAGAGGGTTACGCCGATGCCCTTGCGCCCTGGCTAGGCAGAACTGTTAAGCCATTTACGATTCGTGTGCATGTAACTCTCGTTGTTGTTTGGAGGGCAGGAGTCATCGAGATCACTAGGTTGCATGGATTTGGATGGCATCCATGCTCAAATCGCTGGCCAGTCTTGTCCTGCTGCCCCTGATCACGCTCGGTGCTGTTCAGGCTCCGCTGCAGGCTGCTCCGGACGTGTATTTAGCGCCGTTTTATTCCTCAACGAACACCCTCAACCCCAACGGCAAACCCTTGGGGACTGTGTTGGCGTCCGAGCCTGCGGTGAGCACGGTGCCCGGCAGCAAGGCCTGGCGGATTGCCTATGTGTCGTCGGATACGGCTGGTCGCCGCACGGTTGTCACCGGACTGATCGTTGTTCCCGATGGTCCTGCACCTGCTCAGGGTCGACCTTTGGTGGCTTGGGCCCATGGCACCACAGGCACCGCACGGCGCTGCGGGCCCTCGCAGTTGCCCCAGCCGGCCCAACCCCTAAACCAATACCTGTTGCCGGAGGGCACCAGCTGGAACGATTTCGGTCTGCCGGCGATGCACACCTTCTTGAAACGCGGCTACGTGATCGTGGCCACGGATTATCAAGGCCTTGGTGGTCCTGACGATCATCAATACGTGGCGATGACCACGAACGGCCGCGATGTGATCAATGCGTTGCGCGCAGCACGCGATTTCAAACCGGCTGCTGCAGGTGAACAGGCCGTGGTGTATGGCTGGAGCCAGGGCGGTGGCGCCACGCTTGGTGCTGCAGGTCTGGGTGACTACGTGAAAGCCGGTGATGCGGCGGCGCCGGTGAACATTCTTGGGTTCGTGGCGATGGCTCCGCCGGATTTCGGCGTGGAATTGCCCGCCGAGGTCACCACGGAAGCCCAGGCCGTGAAGGTGCTGCAGGCGATGAATCAGCAGCTTGATAACAACGTGTTCAACTTCACCCATCTAGCGATGTTCTACTGGGGGCTGGCTGCGGCCCAGCCGGGCCTCAACCTCAGCGATCTGTTCACGCCGGAAGCCACCAAGAGCCTCAACACGATCATGCGCAATAAGTGCGTGCACGAACTGAGCGCTTCCTTCAGCTACAGCTACGGCAATAGCTACAAAGCGATGCTGAAGCCTGTTCCCTCCAACGCGCTGGCCTGGGTTGCGGCCACCAAGCGCATGTCGCCATCACTGAACACCATGGCGCCGGTGGTGATCTATTGGGGCAACAACGACACAGTGGTGCCTCCGGTGATGCATCAGGCCTATTTCGAGGCGGCCTGCAAGCAGGGTGCCGTCATGAGTCGCCATGAGCTGCCTGGCAACAACACGCATTTCACGACTCCCGCAGCATCTGAGCCCTACTACGTAGCTTGGGTGGCCGATCGTTTTGCCGGCAAGCCCGTGCAAAACGGCTGCCCCCGTTGATGATGCCGAAACAGGACTACCTCTACGAACCGCTCGAGGCCTTCGGTGAAGGCCTCACCACCCGTCGCCCCTGGAATACCCAGGCTTTGGCCGGGGTGGAGCGGCTCAATGGCCGGGTGGCGATGCTGGGTTTTGCGGCGGCCTTGATTGGTGAATGGCTCACGGGCTATGGCCCAGCGGGCCAGGTTTTGGCGCTGCTGCGTTGGTATCTCTCCTGAGCAAGCCAGCAAAAAAGCCCCAGGCTTGCGGCCTGGGGCTCACCCTCAGAGCGTCACGCTCTGTGCTTCAGAAGCAGAAGGGAAGGAACTGCGTACGGCAGGCGGCGTAGCCATCCACCAGCGGACCAAGCCCGATCTGGTGGGCAATGCCAGCACCAGTGATCGCCTCAGTGAGGATGCCGATCACGATGCCGAGCATGGCGGCGCGGCCGTTGAACAGTTCAACGCGCTTCAGCTGCTCCATATGGATTTGCTGTGTGGCGCGATCCCAGTACCACTTGTCGTTGGC
>VFQS010001403.1_pt1 | contig 22252 bp, 25 predicted proteins | sample 3512361 | NCBI WGS metagenome assembly VFQS01 (sample SAMN10412375, study PRJNA504923) | tailings metagenome | isolation source: Relicate 1 Philex TSF3 active mining | place: Philippines
GGTGGTTTAGTCTTTTTTTCTTCTATAGCACTCATTATATAATACTATATCTATATATCTTTATATAGATATTTTATTTTTTAAAAAAACGCGTATATTTAATTTTACTATATATTTTTATTTTTTTACAAAAGTATATTTTTTTGTTCTAATAACATTATCATTATCTATTTTAAGTTTGAAATCAGAACTAATCATTTTAAATTTATTTTTTGTAAATTGTCTAATAATTGAAACATATGGTCTTTTTGCTTTGTTTGGTTCAGAAGCACCAATAGATGATGTAAAACTATAATATTTTCTTATATCTGGTATTAATTCTAAAAGTTTGTCTTGTTTAGTTTTATCATTATCTAAATTATACAACAATATTGAATTATCATTAAGTTCCAAAATATTAATAATTTTATCTGTAATTTCTTCTTGTTCTTTTTTATATAGTTCACTTTTTAGTTTCATTGTATAATATAACAAATAAATTTTTAAATAAATGAATTTTATTTAAAAAATTGATAATAAAACATTATAGTTAATATTAAGTAGTAATTATGGTGTTCATATATATATTAGAACTTGAAAATAAGAAATATTATGTTGGTAAAACATCAAATCCTGATTTTAGATTAGAACAACATTTTAATTCATCTGGTTCACAATGGACAAAAAAATATAAACCTAAAAAAGTGTTAGAACTTTTACCTAATTGTGACAATTTTGATGAAGATAAATATACACTCAAATTTATGGAAAAATATGGTATTAATAATGTTAGAGGTGGTAGTTTTTGTGAATTAAAACTTAATAAAGATAATATACAAACTATTAAAAAAATGATAGATGGTTCAACAGATAAATGTTATATTTGTGGTGAAAATGGACATTTTGCCAAAGATTGTTATCAAGATGAAGATAATATATTAGAAGAATTTGAAAATTTATTAATTGATAATGATTTATGTTTTAGATGTTATAGAAAAGGTCATTATGCTTCTGATTGTTATGCAAAAACAACAATAACAGGTGATGAAATAGAAGATTCATCTGAAGAAGAAATAGAAGTATTTTGTTGTAGTTATTGTGATAAAGAATTTGATACGTTAAAAGGTGCTACATGTCATGAAAATTTATATTGTAAAAATAAAAATAGTAAAACTAAAAGCAAACAAAAAAATATATGTTATAGATGTGGAAGAGAAGGTCATTATTCTACCGATTGTTATGCATCTAAACATATAAATGGTAAATATTTAACTTAATCTTTATAATTTTTTGGTTTTCTTTTTAATGTTGAATCTTTTTTTACATAATCTTTATAAGCATCTTTATTATAAGCATCTTTATTATAAGCATTTTCAAAGTAATTCTTATAATTTTCTTTTTTAACTTGTTTTATTGCATTTTTAATTTCTATAACTAATTCATCATATTTTAATACTTTTTTATTTAATCTTAAATAATGTTTTATTTGATTAAAATATTGCTCGATCGGATTGGTTTTGGGTGTATATGGAATTGTAAATAAATATTTATTACCACTATTTATAATTGCTTGTTTAACATATTCATTATTATGACTACCAGCATTATCTAAAATAATTAAATGATTTTTATATTTATTAAATATATTTGCTTCTAAGAATTCGACAAATCTTTCTTTATTCATGCCACCTTCTTTATATAATGTTGCACCTACACATTTAGAATTTGATATGGCACATAATAAAGTAAATTTTCTAAATACATAATTATCATCTGTTTTTACAACACATCTTTTACCTAAAGAACACTTTGAATAAACTGGCAATAATGCAGGTTGTATAGATGTTTCATCAAGGCATATTATTTTATCTAATGAATATTTTGATACTTCTTTATAAAATGCTTTTAGTTCTTTCTTAATGTCTGTAGGTTTTCCGTATCTTTCTTTTGGATAATGTTCATGACGTGTTCGTTTTCTGGTTATATTATTATCTCTTATTACTTGACCTAAATGTTGAGGTGTAATATCAAATTCTTTATATTTCTTTTTAACTATTTTATGTAATTCTTCCATAGTAATTTGTTCATTTTCTTTTAATTTTTGTATGGCATATTTAACTTGTTCCTTAGTTATTTTGTAAGATTTAGGTTTTCTATTTAGTCTTTTAATTTCTTCTAACTCTTCGTATCTTTCAATCCATCTTTTCAAACTTCTTTCAGAACACTTAAATATTTCGCAAGTTTTTGTATAATTAGTATCATTTTCTAAATAATATTTAACTGCTGTTATTTTGTAATCTTCGCTTTTGTGTTTAGACATTTAATATATAATTATTTATATATTAAAAAATCGGCATTTTAAATCTTCAAGGGTGTAAATTTATCTAATGTTTCAGAAGTTATTAATAATTTATTATACCAATATTTTGAATACCAATCATAATCTGAATCACTTCTTGGTAAATAATCTTTTAGTTTTAAAGTTCCCTTAAAAAAATTTTCATTCAATTTCATAAATTCATTATAATCTTTTGGGAATTCATTGAAAAACTTATTTAGATGTACTTTATTACTTATAAATGTTAAATCATATGTTAAATTTATTTTATTATTATTATCATAATTTATATATTTATTTTCTGAATTAAAATAACTTGATTCAATTTATTCCTTGTCAGAGTAATATAATAATTCAATATTATCTAATATATTATCTAATAAAGAAGTATTAAATATATTTTTTTCTGTTGGTTTTGATAAAATATATTTTAATGTATATAATAATAAATTATTATCATTAAATATTGTATTTCCTATATCTGTTCTTATATTATACAGTAACGAAATATAATTCTGTTTAACTAAAAAACTTATTATTGAATATGTTTTTATTAATATTTTTGATTTATCTTCATGTGTTCCTAAACAATCAAATACAGGTATTTTTTCAAATTCAAAAATTATTTTTTTACTATTTGTAGGATCTATTATTATATTACTTCTAAACATTATTAATGCTATAAAATATATTATATTTTCATTATCCATATTATAATTTGAATTTATTGTTATTATTAAATCTATATTATTATTATTATCCTCAATATGTGGAAAGTTAGTGTTCATATTATAAAATTTATTAATATTAACTTCATTAAATATTTCTGTTTTAATTAATCTTTTTTTAACTATATTGTAGTTTTTAATGGTTCATCTCCAAAATCTGTAAACTCAATACATAATAATGTTAATTTAATTGCAGGATTTAATTTTTTAGCAATATACAATAAACATATTTCTATAAATCCTTTTCCTGTTCCATGTGATAATATTGTAAAGGTTTTATTTGTCATTATCTTATCATACACAGTTTTTTTATTATCACAATTTATTGTTAACAATATTATTATTATTTTTGTTATATATTCTATAACATTATCTTCTGATATTGTATTTAATCCAAATATACAATCTCCAATAACTCCATGTACTGTTTCCAAACTCCATATATCAGTTGCTGATTCAATAGTTGTTATTTTTATATAAAAATCTTTTATATAATTTTTAATTACTTCTTTATTTGTTAATAATATATCAATTTTTAAATCCATATATATTATTATTTTTTATTTTTATTTCTATATAAATAATATTATATGGTTTGTAATCATAAAGCAATATCTAACAAAAATATTAATATCACAAATAAAACTTTATATACACTCAACAACAATGATCAATCTGTTAATCCTTGCGATTTTTCAGATTTTGAACTACCTAATGGCATTTATACTCTCAATAATAATGATTTTTTTAAAATAGATTTATCTGGTAATCTACTTTATCAATACATCTTCAACAACACTCTCTATAATATCATCTTCAAATTTTATAATACCATAGATATCGACTCTATTCTCCTCGTTGATAATACCTCCTATAATCTTAATAATTATCATTTTAATATAAGAAATTTTATTTCTAATACTAATAATGAATTTGTTGCTAAAATTATTTATGATGTTATTAGAACTATTATCTATAATTTCAAAATGATAAAACAATTTAATTTTTGGGATGGAAAAATTCCGTTAATTCACAATGTAATAAATAATTCATTAAATGTCAATAATATTATACCTATTTTTATAGAAAATAATTTACTAAATGCCTACTCATATAATTCTAATTATGGTACTTTCTTAACTATCGGCTATTATACTCATAACTCATCTCTTGTTTCTGTCGGTGCTGTTGATGTCATCGCTCACGAATTAACTCACTCTCACTCTGATAATAGTTTCATATTATCTTATGATTCAGAATCTGGTGCTATTAATGAAGCTCTTGCTGATATTTTTGGCATTACTTCTGAATTATTTATGGGATATTATAATCTTATTAACACTATTAAAGAACCATTAACTAATTGGACTATTGGTGATAATATTTTTGATATGAATAATGATGGTGTTATAAATATTAATGACAGATTACGCTCTTTCACTAATCAAACTATTTATCCTTCTAGAATTAATCAATTTAACTGGTTTGTTTATTTATATAATTCCAGAAATGTTCCAATTAATTTAAATTTTGATTATGGTGGTGTTCATTTTAATTCTACTATTTTAAATCACTTCTTTTATAGATGTTGTCTAAATATGAATCTTAATTCTCTTATTCCGAATAATCAAAATACTACAAAAATTATGTGTGATATCATTTTTATTATCATTAAAGCTTTACAAACTAAAGAATCTCTTAATAATATTTATAGATATAATATCACTTATCAACAATTAGGTTCTTTTATTCTTAATTATGCTAATAGATTACCTAGAAATAATCAATACAGAACTCCTATTATTAATGCTATTTCTTATTCCAATTTAAGAGGTAATGTTAATCTTTATGGTTCTAATTCTAATTTTAGAATTGCTACCTGGTTCCGTATGTATGCTTATATTTATTATTATCTCAATTCTATCAATCCCTCCGAAGCTAAACTTCTAATTAATAATAATAATACCAATATTTCTAATATTGATAATAATATTGATAATAATAATGATAATAATAATAATAATAATAATGATAATAATAAAAATAAAAAAAATATAATTCATAAAAAAAATATAATTCATAAAAAAAATATAGATTATAAAGAAAATTGTAAATGTAAAAAATGCGTTAAATAAAATTTTTTATCTTACTATTTTATATTTATGTCTTTCCATATTAATCAAGAAACTATTTATAATAATACTCCTATCTGTAATCATTGCTATAAATTATTCAATTCTAAATGTTTCAATAAATGTTGCTCTTCTTCTTGTTCTAGTTCTTCATGTTCTAGTTCATCTTCTAGTTCTTCATCTTCTAAATCTTGTAATAAAACTTATTCTCTAAATTCTTGTAATAAACATAGTTTATGTTCTAAATCATCATCAAGTTCATCATCAAAATCATATTGTTCAACATCAAGATCATCATGTTCAACATCATTATTGTCATCATCATCATTAAATGCAACATTAAAGACGAGTAGTACGACATTATGTAGTGATGAATAAAAAAATAAATAAAAAAATAAAAAATAAAAAATAAATAAAATAATTTAATTTCTAATTTTATGAATATAATCATAAATTTTGTGATAGTGTGAGGAGCTTTTTTCGATTTCATTGATAAGGGATATTTCGATATCTTTGCTGTCCATACCATGAAGGAATCTATTATTAATTTTGGAAGAAAAATCATTCCAAGAGATGATATTTTCAAAACCGAGAATATTATAGAAAGAATAGATGATGTTATTATAATGTCGTAGAATTTCGAAAATGGAGACAGTATATTTTTTGAATTTATTATAAAGAATACCTTGATTACCGCCTAGAAAATCAATCATATCTTCAGTCATTTTTATGATAGGAGAACCTAAAATATTAGTTTTAGGATTTTCGTGAATATAACCAAAATCAATATGAAATATTAAACCATTGTCAGTAATCATAATATTATCAAGATGTCTGTCTGCTAAACCGATAATATAACATATACAACTAGAAATACTTAAACTTTTCATAAATCTGTCTTTAATTTCAAAAACACTAATACTAGCATTAATTTTATTATCTAAAATGAAATTTTGAATAGAATAATTTTTATCACTAATTTCTCGCAATGTTGTGCTATTATCAACAAATTCAATAATACCAAAATTAGAATTAATTAAAATAATATCATATAATGGCATATCATAAAATTTTTCAATTCTGTTTTTATCAGCTTGTTGTTTTAATTTTGTATTTAAATACATTATAATACTACAAACTATTTGTTCTTTTCTTAAATTTTCAACACATTTTAATATTATCTTCTTATTAATTTTATTATTACTGTTATCTGTTATTTCCATATCTAATAATAATGGTCTTGATATTCCATTTAATTTTTTACAACTTTTTATTTTTGTTATATATATCAATTCATTTTTATTATCATAATTAAATGGATATATTATTGGTAAAAAACAACTGTAATCTATGTTTTTTAAATCATCTAACACATTTATTTCATATATTTTTAATAAACTAACAAACATTTTATTTATTTCTTTAATTATAATGCTAATATTACTATCTAATCCTAAAAATATATTATTAATCTTTTTAACTAAATTTACTTCACTGTTTTTAATGTAATTTAATTCATATATAAAAGTTTTTATTATATTTAATGTATCTTCTTTATATATAAATATTATATTAACTATTAGATTTTTTATAAAATTATTATAAATCTTAATATCTATTTCACTCTCATTAACATTTTTTATTGTTAATCTTAATACATACAGTAATTTTTGAATAATATTATTATATAATTTATTGTTATCTATTTTATTATTGTAAATATTACCTATTAAATTAACTACTATATTACTAAATCTATTACTATTAAATATTATTCTTCCAAAATTTTCATTCTTGTTCAAAAAATATATTATATCCAAATAATCCATAATATCTAATAATATATTACACTTCCTTGAACACATAAATGACCAACACGATATTTTCTTTATCTTTTTATTCTTACTCTTAATCTCTATTATTTCTTCTATATATTCTAAATATTTATTGTTATTCTTTGTTATATACTCCATCATAAATATCTTTATCACTATATTTATCCAATTCGTATGTAATGATAACTCACGATAATGTCTCTCTATTATATTCACTATCCATCTATTGTTTTGTATATTTATATATAAATCATCATTACTGAAGTATTGAATATTCCTAAATTTTGATAAATAATATATACACGCATTATGCCACATCTTATTTAAATGACTACAATTTATTAATTCTTCTATATTTAACATCTCACATATATGCATTATTCCGTGTTTTTGTATATTATTTATATTTATTATTTTCATATAACACTCATTACATACTAAACTTTTGTCATCTTTATTGTAATATTTAATTAAATTACTTATACTCTGTTTATATGTATTTGGTTCATTCGGTATTTTAAAAATATCTTTCGGTATTATTATATATTTATTACAACATTGATAACAATAAACAGAACCACACGATCTACAATGATGTTTTCTGTAATAAAATGAAAATACTAACTCACATGTCTTATTTTGACATTTTAATATTAAACTGTCATCAATCCAATTATTATTATTTGGCGGATATATTTTATTTATATATGATGTTATATAATCTGTTTCGGGCGGACTCGAATATATTTTAGTTTCTTCTGGTTTATTATTATTATTATTATTATTATTATTCTCATTATGTTTTTTAATTTGAATATTATTTGATTTATTAATGTATATTGAATAGTCCATTATTAATATTATTATATATTATTCTTATTAAATATTAAAAAAATTTGATTTTTATATATAATAGATAATAAATATATAAAAATGGATATAATAAAGCCGATATCATATTATAATAATAAGATAGATTCAATATTTAGTGAGATAGAGATTAAAAATTTTGAGAGAATAATGGATTTTATAACAAAAAATTATGACAAAATCCATTATAATTTAGATTTTGTTAAATATTACATAAATCCGTTATTTTCTAAATTTGAAGAAAAAGAGAAAAAAGTGAAAATAATATATAAATATCCACAATATAATGATTTTTATCTGTATAACACAGAATTTCAATATATTCTTAAAAAATATAATATTCAAATTTATTATTACCATATCCATAATAATAAAATTATTATAAAATTTGATTTGCCATTTTGTATTGTTAAATTTAGTATTAAAAAATCTAAATCTACAAATATTTTATATCTAAAAATGAAAATAAAATCCCTTTCAGAATATAATATTGAAAATCTTAATATTTATGATAATTTATATTATACACATTCCATTTCTAATAATAATATCAATATTTATTCCTGTAAAATGCTATTTAATATCATGAATATAAAAAATATTAATAATATTATTATTTATTTTATTTATATCTTTCTGTCTATTATTAGTAATTAATTTTATTTAACTAATTGGTAATGTTATTTGTCTAATCTTTATTATTTTATTTGAACCTGTTAAACCAGCTATTTTACATATTAAAACATCATATGATTTTGTTAAATCATCTAAATTTTTTTCTCCATGTTGTAATAAATTATCTGTTATTAATTGTTTAATAATATGTAAATTATCATTATTAATAACAGATTTATTATTAAGTTCTTCTTTTATTTCAATACCTTGTGATTTTGTTTTTATTCCTTTTTTTTCAATATTCGGGAATTTGTCTATAATTTTGAATTCTTTATTTAATTTTAACCATAAAGCCATTTTTAATACTGAATTAAATAATTCATATGATTTTGGTAATTTATCATTAATATCTCTAAAATTATTACTACAATCAATTTTATTTTTACTACAATCAATTTTATTTTTACTAAATTCACTTTCCACACAAAAAGCACTAATACCAGTAAATAAAACACTATCTACATCTATATCTTTATGATTAAAAATAATTAAAGTGTATCCATCATTATCTGCAGGAATAGTTAAAGAACCATTACCAGTTTGTAATTCATATTTTAGTTCAAAATATTTATTTTTATATTTTAAATATTTTTTATAATAATCAGTATCCATATATAATATATAAATAAAAAATTAAAAATAAAAAATTAAAAATAAAAAATTAAGAAACCAAAGCTAAATTACGAGGTGTATTGAATGAAGAAACAAACGGAATAATATTTATAAATTTATTTAGATTATTGGTTAAATAGATAGCATAATCAAGAATAATACAAAATTCCAATAATTTTTTAAGTGGTTCTAATAAATAATATTCTTCATATGAAATATTATTTAATATACTATTAGTTTTTTCATGTAAATTATCAATTATTTCTTTATAATTATCATAATTTATATTTTCAATCATAAAGTTTTTATTTGTAAATAATGTATTCCAAAAAATTTCTTCAGTTTTGTAATCACTATTAGCAAAAAATTCATCTGGTATAGATATATATTTATTTTCTGAATATTGATATATATCTAAATGTTTATAATCATCTAAATTTATAATATTATTAGATATAATATAATCATAGAATAGATTAGATTTAATTTTTAGATATCGTTTATAGAGATATTTTTTGCATTTATTTTCTGAATTACCTTTAGGAGTAATAACGACGGATTTAAGAAGTTGATAAGGAATTTCTAGATTATAATTAAAGAATTTATATTTAATGTCATTCATTTTGATGGATTTAGACATATGTTTATCATAACAACAGGGAACTATTATAAAATTACCTTCAAATTTATTTTTTACTATCGATTTTATTATATTTCTATGTAATTCACCACAACAATGTAATCCCGTTATTAAACTTCTTTTATTTATTTCTTCTTTATCTTTTTTAACTTCTTTATCTTCTTTATCTTCTTTATTTTCTATTATTTCCTCATTTAATAAATCTTTTTTTATAAATTTATATTTATTATTATTATTATTATTATTATTATTATTATATTTATTCATCATAATATAGTTATAATCTAAAAGATGTTGGTTGATATCATAACCGAAGAGGGATTTATTAAATTTGGTAGAAATTTCTTTACCCAAAAAAGTTTTACCGCAACAGAGTTCATGGATATTATCAAAATTATAATTATTATGATTAATGATGTCAATAATACCTTTTATTTGAGTATGTTTGCCGGATTTATGAAGATAATTATTATTATTAAAATAGTTATTATAATAAATATAACAAGAAATGAGAGGGAAGAGAGGATTAGAAGATGGAATTAAATTGTATAATGTATTATCTTTATTGATAATATATTTATTAAATTCGTAAAAATCTTTCTTTTGTTTATGATTGATAATAGAATCATAAAAAGGGAGATGATAAATATTTTGGTATTTGATGATATATTTTTGAATAATTAACATAATATCATTAAAATGAATTTCATGAATAGATTTATTATTAATATATGACATAAATTTATTAATTATGTATATAATCAATATAATATATAATAAAAAAATCAACTTTTTTTATTTTTTATTATTTAATTAAATATGATAAAATTCGGAAGATTTATTTTGGTCATTTTTATTTAAAATGAGTAATTCTTTAAGAGTAGAACCGGAAGGTTTAATATTAGTAGGACCAGAATAAATTTTACCGAGATAATGACCACATAAATTAAAGATATAATTTTGATCGACATCTTCGCCGAAACACAGACCTTTGTCAGGATTAGATATCATCCAAGAAAGACCACTTAATAGACCACTCATGACTTGAATAATAGTAGGACTGAAATATTTATCTTTAAGAATATTTTTAGTGTAATCAGTATCGAGAATAGTGCCTGACCACCAAGAATATAAATTATTATTACTAATATCAGATTTTTCATTAGTGAAAGGATTATTTTCTAATATAAAATGAGCACCGACATTATCATTACCAATTAAATCATGTTCATACATATTTAAAACAACCCAATTATCTCTTTTAGCAGTAATTTCTTTTAATTCGGCAGTAGGAAGAGATAAATAATGTTCAGTCAATTTATTAGTTCTATAAACATAATGCATAGTAGGAGAATAAGAATGAGTAGAAAGATAGCGTCTTAAACTGCAACCTTCGCCATGATGAATAACACGACCAGTAATATTAGTAAAAGAAACAGAGTCATCTTTATTAACTTTAAGAGGGACGATAGATTTACATAAGATATCTTTACCTTTTTTCTTTGTCATAAGCATATCAGTCATATTACAAGTGAATTCATCTTGATCGAATGGAATATAATCTTCATGTTTGCCTAAAACGATTTCGGCGGGTTCATCACCTTCATCAACGAGACCGATACAAGACCAAGTATTATAAATTTTTTTACCGATATCTAATTTTTTATTAGATTTAATGGTATCAATTTCAGAACAGTGAATAACTCTAATTTTGAGAGCTTCGGCAAGATATTTATAAATAGTATTATCTTTTTTATTTTTATATTTTTTGACAATAGATTTAAGTTGTTTTTTAAGATCAAAATTAGTTGATTTTTTAATAACTTCATTGGTCATATCCATGATACCTTTTTTAGTAAAAGAGGAAATTAAACCAGGATTCATACCATATTCAATTAATGATGTTCTATTACCATATTCTTTAGTAATATTAAAGATATCGAAAAGGTGTAATTGTTGTTGATTAATACTAGCAGGTGATTCATCATAATAATCTTCGATAGAAGTATTAATATAGAAGATGCCATTTAAGCGACATAATTTAAAGATAATATAAGTAGGAGTTCTGGTAGATAAGTCGATAATGATATCATTTTTAGAGAGGGATAATTTTTTGAAGATAATTTCTTCAGGATTATTGTAAGTTATAGTTTCATTATGAAAATGAGCCCCTTTTTTAAGGACTTCAATAACGGAAGGGAAATTTTTTTCGGAATCGACCATTTCGATGATATGGATATTATCGTATTTAAAATCGAAAAATTGGTCGAAATAGTAAAGACAAGCTTTAGAAACAGCACCACAACCTAAAAACACTATTTTAGATTTTTTGATATTAATTTTACGAGAGCCACCACCATTTTGAGTATTATTATTTTCAATATAATTACAATTATTATTAACTATTCTATAATTAATATTTGTATTCATTATATATTATTATTACAAAAAAATAAAATATTATTTTTAATATTTATATAATATGAACAACTTTCAAATTTTAGATTCACTCTATAAAGAAGAATTTAATAAAATTAATAATCAAATTAATCAATTTAATCATTTTTTACATTCTATTATTCTTTTCTTACTTGTTTTTTTACTGTTTTATAAATTATAATTTTTATTTTTATTTTTACTTTTTATTTATAATAATATTAAAAATATCATTTTGCGAAAGAATAATATAATTATTATTTTTATATTCATTAATATATTGATCATAAACATAATCAAATTCTTGAAAATTACAAGGAAAAGGAGCCATATTTTTAATTTTTAGTTTAATATAATATTCTTTCATATTTACATTAATATTATCATCATCAATAATATTTTTTATATAATCTTTATATTTAATAAAATTGTCAAGATTTCGTGTCATTAATCTTTTATAAACCATTTTTTTATCTTCATTTATACAATATAAATCAATTTTTCTATTATTTTTATTATTTTTTATTAAATTATCAATTTCATAAGTATGTCCTGCTATAATTATCATTTTATTATTTTCTCTGTTAATAATTTCATTTATTTTATTACTCGTTTCACTATTTGATAAATAATTAAGTTCATTTCCTATATTTTCCTCATCTTTTATTTTATAATTTTTTAATATTTCTATTGATATATCATTCCATATTTCATCACTATCTATATATATTATATTATCTTCTTTTAATTCTTTCTTTAATCTTTCTAATAAATAATTCTTTCCACTTCCACTCATTCCTCCTATATGTATTATTTTATTATTATTAATATTATTATTATCAAATTTGTCTGTATTATCAAATTTATCTATATTATTATCATTATAATAATAAACTATACAAATAATCAGAAAAACACATAATATTATATAAATTATATTATGTTTCATTATAATAATATAATGATAAAAAATATATTATACATAAATATAAAATTTAAAACAATATAAGGATAAAAAATATAAATTATTTTATAAAATGAGCAAAACTTACGCTATTGGACTTGATCTTGGAACTACATATTCTGCCGTTGGTGTTTATCGCAATGGTACTGTTGAAATTATCCCTAACGACCAAGGAAACAGAACAACCCCTTCTTGGGTATCATTTTCAAATAATGAGAGGCTAGTAGGTGATTCAGCAAAAAATCAGGCAATTAGTAATCTAACTAATACAATTCATGATATCAAGCGTCTTGTTGGTCGTAAATTCCATGAAAGTGTTGTTCAACAAGAGATTAAAACATTCCCGTTTAAAGTATTTGAAAATAAAAATACAGGTGGATGTCTTGTAGAAGTTGAATATCTTGGTGAAAATAAACAATTCACTCCAGAAGAAATTTCTGCTATGATTATCACTCGTATGAAAGAACACGCAGAAGCTTATCTCGGTCAAAAAGTTTCTGATATTGTCATCACTGTTCCCGCTTATTTCAGTGATGCTCAACGCAGTGCTACTAAAGATGCCGGAAAAATAGCAGGTCTTAATGTCCTTCGTATTATCAATGAACCAACGGCAGCCGCAATTGCTTATGGTCTTGATAAGAAATATACTAATGAACATAATGTTTTAATTTTTGATGCAGGTGGAGGAACTTTTGATTTATCCGTGCTTACTATTTCAGATGGTGTGTTTGAAGTAAAAGCAGTTGGTGGTAATTCACATCTTGGAGGAGAAGATATTGATAATGTTTTATGTGAATATGTAGCAAATGAATTTAACCGTAAAAACAAGGTAGATGTCAAATCATCAACAAAAGCGATGAGAAGAATTAAGACAGCATGTGAAAGAGCAAAAAGAACACTTTCGGCATCAACCAGTGCTACAATAGAAATAGACAGTTTATATGAGGGGAGAGATTGTAATGTATTACTAACGAGAGCAAAATATGAGGAACTAAACATGCATCTATTTAGAAGTATGATAGATCCAATAACAAAAGTGTTAGAAGATGCGAAACTATCAAAATCACAGATACATGAGATAGTGCTAGTAGGAGGAACAACGAGAATTCCGAAAGTGCAGACAATGCTATCAGATTATTTTGGAGGTAAAGAACTATGTAAGAGTATAAATCCAGATGAGGCGGTAGCATATGGAGCGGCAGTTCAAGCGGCGATATTAGCAGGTCATGGAGATAGTAAGACGGATGAGATACTACTAATGGATGTATGTCCGCTAACACTAGCAGTAGAAGAGAGAGGAATGTATGCCGAACCGATTATACCTAGAAACACGACAATACCATGTAAGAAGACGAAAACATTTTCGAATGGAGCAGATAATCAGACAACATTTTTGATTAAGATTTATGAAGGAGAACGCAAACTAACAAAAGATTGTAATTTACTTGGATCATTTGAACTTACAGATGTACCACCGATGAGACGAGGAACAGCACAAATAGAAATTAGTATGGATATAGATGCAAATGGAATATTAAATGTGAGTGCGGTAGAAAAATCGAGTGGTAAGAGTAAGAATATAACAATAACAAATGACAAGAACAGATTATCAAAAGAGGATATAGAGAGGATGACACAAGAGGCGGAGAAATACAAAGAAGAAGATGAAAAGAATGTGGAAAGGATGAGAGCGAGAAATACACTAGAAGATCTAATGTATTCATCCAAGAATTCACTAGAAGAGGAGAAACTAAAAGATAAATTTACAGAAGAAGATAAGAAAGTAATTCTAGATACAGTGAAACAAGTAGAAGAATGGCTACAAGAAACACCAAATGCTACTCTAGAAGAAATTAAAGCAAAAACAAAAGAATTCGAAACTGTTTTCAATCCAATTATGCAAAAAGTATATTCTCAAGCAGGTGGAGCACCAGATGGAATGCCAGGAGGAATGCCAGGAGGAATGCCAGGAGGAATGGATTTCAGTCCGGAGAAACTACAAGAGATGATGAATAATTTGACACCAGAACAGAGAGCACAAATGGAGGAGATGGCTAAAAATATGGGAGGAGCAGGTGGAATGCCAGGAGGAATGCCGAAAGGACCGAAAGTGGAGGAGGTAGATTAGAAGAATAATTTTTATAAGTAATATATTGATTAAAAAATTAATATATAAAATGATGATAAATAACAAAGTTTTTTTATAGTATAAATATAAATGATATATAGAACATATGAATATTTTCAGAGATATGATGAACCGGAATTATTATCAGATTTATATTATGAATATAATAAAGTAATAATAAAAGATAATCAAGAAGGTGGTAAAATAAGAGTAGAAACGATAAATGATATTAAATATGAGATAAATATAAAATATGGAGAAATATTAAATGATGATGTAGATGGAATAAGAGGTGAAACACAAACAAAAAAACTAATAATAGTAAATTTTAATAATAAAAATAGTTTAATAATGTTGATAGATGAAAAAAATAAAGAAGGAGATATAAGGATGATAATAAAAGATAAATATAAAGAAAATATAAAGAAAATGATAAAGATAGCAATAAAATATGGTAAAAAGTTAGGATTAAAAAAAATAAAATTATTAGATCATTCGAATGTTGGAATAGGTAAAAATAGATTTGTATTAAGTAGAATAAGGATAATGACAGAAGGAGAGACATATTATAACAAGTATAAATTTTACGAGAAGAATGATATAAAAAATCGGATATATGAACATAATAAAATATTAAATAAGAAAGTTAAAGTTGGAGATATGGAAATAAAGAAATTAGTAAGGAAAATGAGAAAAAATATAAATGACACAGAAGAAGAAAATAAATTTTATGATGAGATTGAAAAGAATAAGGATAAATTATTGAGTAAATTTATAAAAGAGAATATAATAAAATACAATAATATATTTAGTAATATATATTTAGATTTATATGAGGAAGCAGGATATAAATTATACAAAACAAACACATTTATAAAAATATTATAAGAAATAATAATATAATATTTTAATAATATATAATGAGATATATAATATTATTAGTAATAATAAAATTAGTATTATCATTTAGGATACCGACATTAAGTGAGATTTTTAGCAGGAAGCATTTAAGAATGGTGGATGATGGATTAAGAGATAATTATGATTGTAAGATATTAGTATTAAGTGGTGGTGGTTCTCATGGAGCATTTCAGGCGGGAGTGATATACAATTTAACGAACAGCAATATAAATTATGATTATATAACTGGAATATCAGCAGGATCATTAAATGCGGGTTATTTATCATTATATGAGAAGGAGGAAATAAAGACAGCGAGTGATAATTTGATAGAATTATGGAGTAGATTAACGAATAGTGATGTATATAATATAAATTTGTATCCATTAAATAAACAGTCATTATTAGACAATACACCATTAAGAAATACATTAAATAATATAATAAATAATTACACATTACCGAAAAGACCGATAATAATAGGAGCAACGAGTATAACAACAGGGAAACAGAAGATATATACAGAGAGAAATATGAAAACGAATGAGGATATGACGAATATATTGATATCATCAACAGCAATACCAATAGTATTTCCGCCAAATTATTATGATAATGATTATTTAGTAGATGGAGGATTATTTAGTAATGAATTGATAGATCCGGCAATAGATAGATGTGTAGGAGAAAATAAGAATAATATATATATAGATGTTATATTATGTGCGAAATTAATAGATGAGATAAGCGTGGAACAAGTGAAAAGTATGGGAATAGGAGGAATAATGAGTAGGACATTTGATATATTGGATAATACATATTTTAACCATGAATTATATTCGAGATGTGAGTTAAGCCAGAAGATATACCCGATGAATATAAATATACCAAACGAGGTATTTCCGACGAATATAATAAATTTCAATCCAGAATATTCAAAACAGATGATAGAGATAGGAAAGAGGAATGAAAAGGTGATAAAACATTATTATTGTAGATAAAATATTATTCTTCATCTTCTGAATATTTTAATAAACAAGAATAATTATTGTTGGAACAATTATAATTATTATTAAATTTTAAATATGATGAATACCATATATTATTATTATTATTATTATTATTAGTATTATTATTATTAGTATTATTAAAAGTATAATAAGTAAAATAAATAGAATAAAAGATAAAGACAGTGATAAGCATAAAAGATATAATGATAATGAAATATAATAAAGAAAAATCAAATTTTTTAAATAAAGAAAAATCAAATTATAAAAATTAAAGATGTGTGACACAAAACATCTTTCTAGTCAGAAGAATCGCCCGATACAAAATGTCAATTGGCAACTCTTCATTTAGAGAATAAATTTCAACCATTGGAACAAACATTTCAGCATCTGTTACAAGGTTGAAATTTTCAGTAGTTTCATTAAAAACTACTGAAATCGCCCTTCCTTCATACTTGAACGGCAAATGCAGTGTTGGTTGTCTCGTAATATCTCCTCCCGAATACTTACGGATTACACTAGAACCACGAACACTTGACACATACCTCAATGAAGCCAACAATGCCAACAAAGCATATCCTTCACCCTTTGTTGCCGTAAAATGCTTCTTGACTTCATAACCACAGCAAACTTGTGAAAACTCACCTTTAGCTGTCAAATCAAAGTCAGAAGCATTAAGAAGGTAGAACTTTTTAACAAGTAGTTCAGGTGATGTCTCCTTGTCAGTTTCAATGCTGATAAAAGGAGAAATTGCACTAGCAGATGACATTTTGGTTTTTGGTTTTTCTCTTGTGTGTTAGTTATAATTTCAAATGAATATAACTGTTATTTAAACCATTATTTATTGCAATTTTTTATAAAATTTAAAAATAATAAATAAAATTTTTTGTTTTTCTTTTTGTCTTTTTGTCTTTCTTTTTTTAATTTTTTTAGAAAAAGATAATAATGATGTTTTCCACTGCTCACACTGTCAAAGCCTCAACCAATGCTTGATACACCACACGAGATGGCAGTACTACTCCACAAATGGAATAGACATTGACACGGCGAACAGTGACAGACTTTCCAGTCTTGTCAATAACTCCAGTCAATAGAGACTTTGGCGATGACCAAAACACCAATGAAATTTGCCTTCCCTCGTACTCAAACGGCAAGTGAATGATTGGTGCATGGATTTCCTCAATCGGCTTGTTGTAAGTCTGGATGAATGTCCGCTTGTCATGCAGGGTTGCCATCTGTGAAACTGTCACCAACAATGACTTGACACCATAATTGATGTTTTCACGAAGAATAGGCAAAATCTCTGCCTTACAAACCACATTCACTGGTTCTCCATCCGGATGCACAAACTTGAAACCATCCGGATTCTCCATCCAATACTTGTGTCCCTCCGAAATCTTTGATGTCTTCATTGAAACTGCACTCTCTCCAGCACACACTGAAGCACTGTCTGACGCACACTCTGAAGCACATTCCGAAGCACATGCTGATGCAGGAGTAGAAAGTTGAGCCCGAAGTGTTTGTTGCTGTTGCATGAATGCAAGATACTGTTGCATCATGTAAAATTGCTCTGCAGTAAGTGGCGAAGCAGGAACAACAGATGACATTTGATTGGTTTGATTTCTTCTCTCTCTTGGTTTTAATCTTAATAAAATTATTGCCCTTTCAAATTATTTTTTTTTACAATTTTTTTTATTTTATTATTGTTATTTTGTTTTTTATTATTTTTGTTTTTTATTATTTTGTTTTTTATCATAATTAAATAAATATGTCTTTCTTTTTTTAATTTTTTTTGAAGTAGAAAAAATAATTATGGTGGACGGTCAGTCTGTCTGTGTTTAGCAGTCAGCCTGAAGTGCCTTCAGTAGTGCACGATACACTACACGAGAAGGCAGAACCTTCCCACAGATGGAGTACACACTGGTACGCCGAGGCGATACCCATGCACCCTTGTGGTCATGCAGTCCAGTGTCCAGTCGCTGGTTGCTGTTCCAGAACACGATCGAGATCTTCTCGCCCTCAAACTCCTCCGACAGACGAAGGATAGGCGAGGTAATGTCATCAAGTGGCTTGGTGTAGATCTGGATGAAGGTGCGGTTGTCGTGAAGCGTTGCCATCTGCGACAGCGTCAGCAGGATTGCCTTGATGCCTCCGTGGAGGTTCTTGGTCATGAACGGAACGATCGCCTCATCACAAACCACGCGAACCGGCTTTCCGTTGTGTGGAACATGACGCAGTCCGTCTTGGTTGTCCAGCCAATAGCTCATTCCATCCACAGCTGCTGAAGTCTCAACAGGTGCTGCCTCCGAAGCCGCAGCTGAAGCCGCCGCTGAAGTTGTTGCTGGTGCCGAAACCTCCTCATGTTCTGGTGCAGGCTCTGACATCACAGATGCGGAATCAGTCGAACCGACACACGACACGACATCGGAAGAAGCGGATGACATAGTCTTGGCGTTGGCGGTCATCTCTGCGAGTTGTTGTGCCAAGAAGGCGGACATCTTCTGTTGAAGGGCATTGTACTGCTCGGGGGTGAGAATCACAGCGGGGAATGCAGTGCTCATTTGATTGATTGGTTGTTTGACTTGTTTGACTCTCTCTCTTCTTGTCTCTTAATCTTTTTTATAAATAATGCCCCTTCAAATTATTTTTTTTTGCAATTTTTTTTATTTTGATTTCTTAATAAATTTTATAATACATCTTTATTTAATATAATCATATATAATACATAAAACAAATTAAATAAAAAGAAAAAAAAGAATTAAATAAAAAGATTATACAAAACCTTATAAACATCACTCTCACCATTCCACAAGAAGATGTTGTATCCAGGGATTTCTTGTCCGTAGATACTATAAGAGACTTGCCTATTCTCCCAGACAATATACTCTGTGTCTCCAATCTTCACAATTGAACTTCCATATGGCTTACGCCTTGAAGTGTCAAATTGCTGAATAAAAGTATCCTTCCCCGTTGCCTCCATCTTGGATACAAACAGATGACACAAGATATACATGACATGAGCCTTCACACCCATAATCTTGTTGGTCTTGATGTATTCATCGATACAGTAGATGACATGTTCCTTGTATTCGCGTTCGGTAAAAGAAACCGAATAATCACTCATCAGTTCTGGCGGATACTCGATAGGAGTAGAAGAAATCACAATTGGCGTTGAAACAACTGACATGATTGCTTATTTGTTGTTTGTTGTTTGTTGTTGTTTGTTAATGTTTAAATAATATTCCTATTCAAATAATATTAAATAGCAATTTTTTTTATTATATATTATATATCATTCATAAAACATTGTTTTCTTTCTTCAGGTGAAGAAGCATATAGGTGCATAATAAAAACATCATTCCTACAATCATAAAAATTAAAGAATAAAGCATTACTTATAAGAGTAGTATATTTAGCATATTTATCAACAGCTAAAAAGTTCATAATACCTTGTTCATAACAGGAAGCAGCCCAAGCACCTTTAAGAGAGTTGTCATTATTATGACAACCTTCATGAATGTTATTAATACAGTCTTGAAGGTAATTTTTACCGATATCGGAATTTTTGATGATAAAAATACCAGCATTAGTAATGTCAGTATTGGCATTGTTATCATAAGATAAAAAGATATCACTATCAAAAGAATTAACAATTTCATCAATACTAATTTTATTATTTTTGACAACACTATCAGAATCCATCCACATAACATAATCATATTTATTTGATTTTAGAAAATCTAATGCCATATATATTTTACACCAATAATTGTTATAAGAACATTTATCAATAAATTTATACTCATAACCCCATTTTAAAGCATATTTAGAAACATTTATATTATGCATTTTAATATATTCTAAATCAGATCTATTGTCATATGTAAATATTAATATTTTATTTTTCTTATTAAGTTGTGTTTTACGAATATTATTATTAAGTAAATCTAAAATTGGTTTATTTTGATTAGTCATATGAAATTTATTAAAATAATCAATATCATTTTTGACAATATGATATATGTTAGAATTTATGTATAATACTAAAAATAATATAAAAATAATTATGATTATATAGTATTTCATATTATAATATTATAATAGTTATATATAAAAAAATATATATTATAATTATAATAAATCATTAATGCTAAAAAGTTATCTTATGATGCCTGTTATATTAACAAAAATTATTTACGACAAGGCATACTATTATCTCTATCCTATACCAAAAGGTAATATCTATATTAATAATCAACATAATAACCAAATTTATTACTCTAATTCTATCATATCTAATCAAAATAATAGACATCTACAACGCATTTATCTCGATAATAATACATTCTACAAATATCTCTATTTTCTCTCTAATCCTACTCATATTATCGATAATATTTATTTAGGTAGTGTCTATAATTCTGTCGATTTTGATTATCTTCATAATAATAATTTCGGTTTAATCATAAATCTTACTACTACTTCCACTCCTAAATTTAATTCCTATTTTAATTATCTTCACTGTCCTATCGAAGATAATAATAAAGAAAGTATTAAATCATTCCTTAATCCTATCTATAATTATATCATCAATTACCAAAATAATCCTAATAATATTAATAAAAAAATTCTTATCCATTGTGTTATGGGTGCTTCTAGATCTGCTACCGTCGTCATATATTATCTTATTAAAAAATATAAAGATGATTTCATTTATTCTTCCGCTCTTAGTTATGTTTATAGAAAACGACCTATCGTTAATATTACTTACCAATTCTATGACGATTTAACTCATCGTGATATTGATAAAGTTATTGATCCTGATGTAGATTCAGAATCAGATTCTGTTTAATTATCTTCAAAATAAAAATATTATTAAAACAAAATCAAAATATGGCGAAGAATTATTTATAAGATAATAAGGCAAAGCCAGAATTACTAATATTATTAAAACAAAATCAAAATATGGCGAAGAATTATTTATAAGATAATAAGGCAAAGCCAGAAT
>VFQS010001404.1_pt1 | contig 22241 bp, 26 predicted proteins | sample 3512361 | NCBI WGS metagenome assembly VFQS01 (sample SAMN10412375, study PRJNA504923) | tailings metagenome | isolation source: Relicate 1 Philex TSF3 active mining | place: Philippines
CCCCAAAACCCCAAAACCCCTTTATGAACATTGAACTTAGAGATTAAATTATATCAAAGAAGGTTGTTGATGTTTTCCGATTATATTATACCTGATTATTTAATACTTTGTGAAATGGGAGAATGATGTATCTTTAGTGAATTATTTTTGAGGGTAACTTAAATGATGAAGTGAAAAGTTTTGAAATATGGTTAACTAGGGATGAGCATCGGCTCAGGATTATAAAAGATACGAGAGTTTAAGTGCGTATAATTATTATTAAGATAGTTAATGCAAGAATTAAAAAGTATATCTACACCTACCGAAACCCTCACAGTCCCTAAGGCGCTGAAAGGAGTGAGCGGAGTGGCCTATGATCCTCTGGGTGAGGCTTTGTTCGCAATCTCCTCAATAAGTAGCGGCAGTCAGATTGGTGCTGCCATTTCGAAGATTCCCGAAGGTGTCCACAGTTCCGATGCAGCATGGGAGCATCACAACTCGGGGCACTTCTCAAGTCAAGAAGAGATGAAATCCAAAGAAAGCGAGAGCGTTGACGCATCATCAACCCTACAGAAGAGCTTATCCACGCTTAGAAATGAAATATGTGTTGCAGCAAGCGAGGCTTACCCGAAGGATGAAGCTTAGAAGTAGTATCTGTCGCCATATTTGATCGGCGAGTCAGCTGCTGGCAAACAGATCTTCACTACAAATACGTACCATGAGCCTGACTGTCTTCGCTTCAGTCCGTCTAACTCTTCAGAGCACATCGAAGTATCTTTAAGTGGTAAGTACCATTCTATCGATTGGATTCGTTCGGCAAGCTGACCCCTCAGGCTTCCGAATTAACCAAATTTTGTCGGCGAGAGAAGACATTGATTTCCGACATTAAAATAGTCTATGTGCTTTTTGATGCTCATTCTCACTTATCAAATAGGTTTCACCGTTCGAGCCAAGGCACCGAACCAAGTTGCGCGCACGAACAAGGCCTTCACCGAGGGAGTGCACTACTGGGAAATCATTTGCCCCATCAGCCTCTCAACTCTGCGTAAGTAACCAATTTCTCTTCGGCTAGAGGATTATCGATTTAATTGTGTGGCGGGAACACTTGTCAATTTCAGGTGAGTAAAATATCTTTGCTTCGGCTGGTTTGGAACCTTAAGTCAGGCAAGCATGCCGCTGCAATTGAGCACTCGGTTGCATGGGATATGGTTGCACTCCTTGCCAGACCTCAGACACCATCCAACGAAGCAAGATACTCCCGAAGCGCGACGACGATTAATCCTCTTTTACGGCAAAGCGAGCTATCAGTAGCGCACGCTCAAATCTCACCCCTTTCGGCCTCTTCCTTTTCTCAACCTTAATTATATATTATATAGTAATTGGAGTATCTAATAAGAACTCAAAAGAAGAGATCACTTAACAGTTCAGAACCACTACACCTCGAGTGGTCGGCATCGAACTTAACTTTGACAAACAGACTCTCAACTTCTGGCTCAACGGTCGCTACATCAAAGAGAGAATGAAGAAGATTACTCCGGGATAGAAATGGTATCCAATTGTAAAATTCAAGGATGCGGATTATTTCGTCGTGATTAATCCTTTTGCTCAAGGACGTGGTTTCACACATGAAGAAGCCAACACTAACTTTTTGCCCTCTGTAAGATAATGTTCTAAGTGACTTAATGTTTTGATAGACCCTTAAATCAAATGAGCAGCAGCTATTCGGTGGCTATCTATCCACTCAGCTCAAAGGAACCTTGCTTGTTCATGGATTAAATCAAGTACAGAAAAAGGACGAGGATTTAAAAGTGGTAGAAACTTCGATTCGCAAACTTTTACACCTCGAAGAAAACAATGATGCAACCATACATTTTAAGTAGATTAAGCCTGACGAGGAGACCAATAACATTGCGTATGCTCTCATCAAGTTCACCAATGAAAACCAAGCCGTTCAGTACTTCCACTAGAACAAGGACCTCAAGTTGTTGATACCTAGACAAATCGCTGCACTAGTCCTTTCTAATACAAAGAAGAATCAGTCTCCCTAGAAGTAGGCTCAAGAAAAGAGTGATCTTCCAACCGCTATCAGCTCTGATGTCTTTGACACAGTTTTTCACAGCATCCTCAATCAAGATCAAGTCAAAGAGATAAGACTTCTCTCTGGTGTCACCTAAGAGACAAAGGTTGATGATTTCGCCAAGTCTATCACAGTCCTCAAAGAATCGATTGATAAGGGCGAGATCCCAAAGGCGACTCCTTTTACTCACGACAAACCTCAGGATGATACTGAGATCCAATACTTGACATCATCTGACAAACTTTTACTTGTTAATGATTCAGAGCTAAAACTTTTGACAAGACAGAATGGTGTTTTTCCACTTTCAGAACATACAGCGTGTTTCACAAATTAAGTCCCAAATGCTCCTGAAGCTGAGATTAGACTAGATATCTCTCTTCCAAGTTTGAAAATTCTCCTTAATCATCTTGATTGGAGTATGATCCCAGAGGACTCGTTCGATATCCTCTCCCGTTTCTTCTATTTCTGTCACGAGCGCAACACTCACCAGACCCTTCAGGTTCCTTACTCCTTGGCCCTCATTGCAGTCAAGGTTCTTCTGAATGTCGCCATCTCACAATACGAGTAACTGGAACAAAGTTTCGAGTAGCTTTCCGAACAAGAGATTCTTCACAAGTTCACTCCATCTTCAATCTAATCAAAGCTTCTCTTGAAGGAGAAGCAGCTGTAGGCCGGTGTCCAAAACCAGATCCAGCTTCCCTTCGAGTTCGGATGCGTCACTCTTGTCGACGCTCACTAGCTGCTGTCGATCTTGCTCAAGCTTGAAGATCAACTCTGGGCCATGATTCAAACAGACGAGGTGCCTTCCTCAGTCAAAGATCTCTGGGCCTCGAAAAGCGCTTCAAGAATTCACACTGCCTATGGAAGACTAAGCTCACTTATTACTCTACCGGGTTCTCAATTTGGTGATTCAGAATTCTCGGCAATAAGTCTCACACAGCTTGCTGATTTAGGCCTGGTCAACACCGCAGACAAGTACGGCAAACTATAGCATTTCTAGGACTTTAGAATAGAGCTAGAGAATGTTTTCTAGCTCCCAAGCCTCACATGTCAAGAGCTCTAGCTCTCTCTTGAACGTCAATTCCCCCAGAACCTTCTCTTAAAAGGTTTCCCATCGTGGAATGTCCCCCTCAATGATACTCTCAACAGTCTCCCGCCCTTACAACACTCAGTCACTCAGCCCCATAAAGTGACAAAGCTTATTCAAAGTGGTGACTATCTATTGTCAACTGACAGTGTCGGTGGCATGAATGTTTGGAACACCAAGCTAAAGCTGCAGAAAGTTCTCGCAATCGATGCAAAAGTAGATCTTGGGAAGGAGAGTGGAGGCACATCCGAGAATGAAATCATGATGCGCGCGCTTTTAATGCAAGACAACCGTAACTCGGCAGAGAGGACCGAGGTCAGATTGATTCACTCAAGCAGTAGTAAGAATGGGCAGAAGAAAGATCAAGCTAGCTCCCAGCAAATAATGCAGCAAGCTGTTCCCGTCAACTAGATGAATCAACTCGCCACTGATGTTGAGGACATCCTATTCACCATGTTTGAGGAACAACCAGACACATCAAATTTCTATGCGCAAGAGCCAGTCGAGCTGTCGGAATGCGACGACAATGAGGATCTGCACTTGTTGCTTCATGACTATTTCGAAGGGCCATAATAAGCTCTAGCAAATGCATCTGCAAAGCCCAAAGAGCAAGAAGAGGTAAAAGAAGAGGTTAAAGAACCAGCGAAAAAGGCAGAAAATTCTTTAGAAACAACTGTTCAAAAGGAGAAAGAGAAACCTGTGGCAATAGAGCCTAATAAGGATTTACTCTAACAGCTAGTAGCTATGGGCTTCCCTCTGGAGTTGAGTAAGAAAGGACTTATAAAGGTCAAGAATGAAAGTGTGGTCGCCGCTGTCGACGCAGTTATGGAGTTGCAGGAGCAAGAGGCCAAAAAGCAGCCAAAGCCTGCAGGCACGGTCAAAATTGTCGCTTATGCTTGCGAGGTTTGCACCTTCCAGAATGCGGATGGCAAGGCTCTATGCGAAGTATGCGGCACTGCTGCACCACAATCAGCGTATATGGTTGTGAAGACTCCCCAAGAAATTGAAAAAGAGAAGTAAGAAGAGGAAGCTCGTATCAAGAAGGAGCAAGATGAAAAGGAGAGACAAGAAAAAGAGCGCATTGAGAAGGAGGAAGAAGAGAGAAAGCGTATTGAGGAAGAGAGGGTGCGCAAAGAGAAGGAGGAGGAAGAGGCCATACTCAAAGACCTCCTCAAGGTCAAGACTCTCGCATACATCGATAACGCTGAGGTAGTTGATCACGTCTTTGCTCAGATTAAGGGATGCCAAGATTCAAAGCCGTTGATTGCTGGCACAGTTTTCAAAAGCTCAATTAGAGGAACTCACGACATTCACCTTGTTAGAGTTGCCTATCGTTCAACTTATCTGAAGCAATTTGTGAACTCCAATGCTGGTATCAAGCCAAGATGCCAAGTGTGTGACCTTCCTTTTAATAACAGAGACCAATGTATTTCTCACGTCTTGAAGGTTCACAAAGATCTTCTTGAGGCTTATCATCCTATTTTTATTGGCAATCAGAACTCCTCTAAAACTTTTGATGTAAAGTCAAACAGGATAAACCACAACATCATGAAGACTGAGTACTTTGCTTCCATAGTCTTACCTTTCGAACATCTTGACTTTTTCGTGCAGATTGGAGACAATATCACAGAGATGACCCCACTGTTTATTGTCTGCGTTGGTAGACTTTTCGGACAAGAGGAGAGGCAAGTCTTCATTTAGAAAGTCGAATTGTCCGGCCCCGACTCTTCAGATCTAACTCTTTCAACTGTGGACAGCCACCAAGACACCAAAAACTTTCTTGGCATCAACAATCTCTCAACTGCGAGCCTGACCTCTATGACCTATGACCCCCTAAGCAAGCTTCTCTTGCTCACCACATCAGCATCCCCTCTATCAACTTCTAGCACCGAAGACCTGACCCTGCTCACTATCGAGCCCAACCTGACTGACTTCGTGGCCTTCAAGCCCGACCACCACCACCTTTCGATCTCCCCGGCCGAGAGACTTCTCGGTCTCAAGCAGGGCCACCTCTATGTGCAGCACACCCAGACAAAAGCAGTGCGAAGGATTAGTGTGACTGCCGATGTCAAAGAGAGAGCAGAGGAGAGAAGGAGTGCGAGGCGCGAGGAAGAGATTAGTGAGAGGGACATACTCGGGATGCAGATTGATGAGGCGAGTGTCAGTGTCACGGACATAAGGAGGTACGAGAAGCTGATGAGTGGCAAAGCAGTGTTAGCTACCTCTAATGCTACCAACATGATGTGTGAAGAGAAAACTGACAAATCTAACAACAGGAGGAGGATGTACACGAAGCATCACTGGACTATTGACTAAGAAGAATAAGCTTCGAAGTTAGAGATCGAATTTGAAAATCCGACCAGTTTGATTGCTCTTAATATCGAGTTGACTTTCAACTGCCGTGATGCAAACAATCTCTTCAATTCTTTGAAGGCTTAAACTCTCACTCTTAACAAGAGCATAAGCTTACAGAAGGCCTAATCAAACACAGTGGAAGAGCTCAAAGTCGCTTCAGAGATTGAAAACGAGGTGGTTCAGAATCTCGGATTGCTATCCATTCACGGTCAATCTAATTTGGATGGTTCTTCACTTACTCTAACCCATTCATCAAGTGCTACTGAAAGTTCTAAGTAATCCCAGCAAATCTTCCTTCCACTCGTGGTCGATCATCACAAGGGTGCATCCTACAATTAAGGTTTCTAAGTTTGCAGAGTTGTGATGGACAACGATAAGATATTTGCTAGCAACTACCCAAGGCCAGAATTTTACTTTAAGCATCTTCAGGGGCATTCGATGTCAATTGACAAGTTTGTCATTAGATCTTAGACCATCTCGAAGTGTGGAGCTTTCCCTATCGGGTCAGGTCTTGTTTTCGGAGCTGACCACCTTTCAGCCTTCGAGAAGACTTACCCTTTCCACAAATTTACCAAGCAAGACTATCAAGAGTGGAGACTGGACCGTCTGAAAGACTCATCCCCTTTGAAACCGTACGAGCCTATCGCTTACTTCGAATTTGATGCTGAAACGTAGCTCTAGTTTGAGCCTGATTGCCAAAGGACTTTCAAGTACATATTCTTGAAACCGACTGGGTTCAGGAAGAAGCCTAACTCGTTCTCGTAGAACATGAGTCTCGCACCACTTGAGATTGAATTCTTCGGAGCTATTGGATCATCTATCGAAGATCAAAATTTCGGTTCCAGCGCCAGTTTGACTGATTAGGACTCTGCTATACAAGAGCATTAAGGTTACTCATCGAAGTATGATCTTGAACTTAATGTGCTTCACGACGGGAAAACCTTAAAGGTCATGAAGGACCTGGAGGTGCAAACGGTCATTGGTTTCGACCAGTCCTTATCATTGAAGACTCTTCTTGCCAGCTCGAAGCTATTTGAGAGGAAAAACCAGCTCACCGGGCGAACTTTCCTGAAGATCACCGATTCACATCTCCAACTCTAAGAGGTAAAAGGGTTGCAGCTGGTTATTAAGAACTCAGACTTCAGCAACGACAACTGGCAACTCAGAGGTGTAACTGTGCAAGGCATTGTTGCAGGTGATGAATCTACTAACAGTGGCAGTGGAGCAAGCGCCTCTGGTCTCTTTGGCAAGCCAGAGATCCCTCTGTCTTACATGAGATCATGCCTCCTTTCTCCCAAATTTTACAATGTCGTCAACAGAGTCCTTGCAAAGATGGTCTCCAAAGAAGACGTTAGTCAGGCTTTAAGGCAGACTATCATTTAGTTCCTCTGCAGAATCCTCAAGCTTGACAAAGACTTCAGTCCTCTCATCTTGGGTGATCTGAACATTGCTGCCTTCATCAGAAACAACTTGTTCTTAGGAGACCCTTCTGGAATCTAGTTGGTAATTGAGTTCTTATAGAATTTCCAGCGTGACGTGACCTTCTGCTCAGAGCTCTACAACATTCTGCTCGACTATATTGATTAAGTACCGGATAAGTTCTTAAACTATCATGGCTACGAAGCACTCATTGGACTTTTAAAATGGTCTATTCCGATTAACCCTGAGAAGACTCTCGCACACCTTATGAACGTTCTCTTTAACAAGATTGTGTTGAGTAAACTTCCTTAGCTGCAGACAAATGAGAGTATTCAATTCAGGTCAAGGTTTAACTTCCATACGTTCCCATTCGATCAAATGACATTCAAGACAGCAAAGACAGCTTCTAGTAATCAAGGAGGACAAGCCAGAAAGGACGGTACAAATTCGACTGAATCAGCTAACCGCTACATTTTGCCTATAAACCAAATGAAAAGACTTAAGTACGATTCACATCACATCTATGAGGTTGACTTCGCGACCCCAAATCTCATAGTGACTGATTTGAGAATTTTCCTTGGCCTGCTGATAGGAGTCAATCCTTAGGATGTTCAGTACAAGCTGATTATAAAGGTATTCGGCGAGAATCACTCTTCAACTAAAGAGACACTTCTCTATTTCAACACTTTCGAGGAACAAATTTTCGCACAGTTCGCCAACGCTGGCACCTCACCCTCTCCTGCAAAACAGAATAGCTAGAATACGGACTATCTGCACATCCCTAACTTAGCTATTCACTCTCAGAAATTGAGACTTGTAATAGAGTTTGGTTGCTCTTATTCAACGATGCCCAAAGGCTCCTCGCCCAAAATTTATCATGTAGAGTCCCTTGTAGAGTTTTATGGTCACTCGTCAGACCCCAACGAGAGCCAGAGCGCCCTACGAGCTCTACTTGACAAAAAGGCACAGGAGTACTGGCTTCGCAGCAATACCAAGCTCTATAGCTTTGGAAAGTCTATCAAGATGTTACATATACAGCAAGATGCATGTGAATCACTTCTTGTCCCGCAAGGATCTCAATCTACAAATGCAGTTCAATCTCCAGCACAGGAAAAGGAAGAGATTGCTTTGGAAAGTTCGACTGCCACAATTCAGCTACATCAAGAGTTGGCACTTCTTCAAGAAGAGTTGAAAGGGAAGTTGAGAGCTCAAGATACTAATATCAAAGAAATCGTTGATAAAATATCTCATGTCTAGCGCAATCTCGAGAAATACGAGGCTGTCAATTCAGATGGATAAGCATCAGGGCTGATAAACTCTCTTGAATACTACCTCACTATCTCATCTGACATAACAAAGATCATTAGAAGTCTTGTGAAGACTCAGAAGCATGTTATATTTGACAAGATCAGCACAATTATGAGAGACATAGGAAAAGACTTAAGCGAGATATCTTTCGAGATTTTCAAGAGATTTGTAGTCTTTGATCAAGGTCCACATGTCAAGCAGGATGCGCTTCAGTTTATCATAGAATGCCTGTACTAAGTTATGACCAAAGAGGAAATCCGAGCTTTCATTTTCAAGATCATCGAAGAATTCCTCTCATCACCTCAGAGTATCTTTTCACAGAAGGCAGTGCTGGAAAGCCTAACACAGTTGGGAATCCCAGAAGGAGAGCTGATTTCCTTTATGATACAGAAACTCAAGATCAGAGTTACCGGAAAAGAGCTGCCTTATGCAAACGGAATTTCTTCAGCCTCCCCTCAAATTCAGCCATTCGTGTTCATGTCCTCAGTACTGATCCTTGCTCTTAACTCTTTGAAGCAAATCAGCATCCCCGAACCAGGGCAAGCACTTCATAAGGGAATCTCTTGCTACTTGTGCCACAGTAAGCACATCGTTGGTTGCAGATACAAGTGCGGCCACTGTCCAGGTGATACTGATTTCTGCTCAGGGTGTGTGAATAAGCATCTTGTAGATAACCCTGAGCATGTGATGCTTATTATTCCAGAGCCACTTCCCTACAACACCAAACAAGCTCTTGCAGCAAAGGTTGGCCCATTAAAGACCTCTCAATAGTTCTAGGCTCCTATCCTTCCTAATTTCGAATTCAAGGAAGCAAACTAGTCTGAAGATGTCAACTCAGCTATGACTCACGAAGGTTTAAACTGTGAAAACTGTGGAAAGAAACCTATTGTTGGAAACCTCTATAAGTGCGCCAACTGCGAGGATTATAACTTATGCGATTAGTGCTACACCAAAAACTAATACAATCATTTCAGCTATCACATCTTCATGAAATTCCAGAAGCCACTCAAGTAAGTGGAGAAGAACCCAACTTCCTTACTTCAACTCTTAGATCCCAGGCTTTACCCACAGAGCCAGCTACATTCAACCGGAGAATCTCCATCAAAGAAGAAGGAGGTGCTTGCTGAAGATGATGAAGATTTTGAAGATCTCTAACCTTTGAGCATGAGCCGTTCTCTTTCACAGCCTATGTCTCAAAAGATCCAGAAAAACAAAGGAGTTATTTAGCAGTAGGATCAAGACAACTAACTTGATTGTGATTAGCAGTTCGTGATATTGTTCCATACTTGCGTGTGGATTACTCAAGATCCTTAAATTCAGCGTTTCACTAAGGAAGAGAAGATCATCCTGCTAAAGCTCAATATCGAGACGATGCTGCAGCTAATAAAGCTCACAAGCGTTAAACACATCTTGGAAGTGGTTTCCTAAAAAGAAGCCTTCTTCCAGCTCTTGGTTGGCATCTTACAGCTTAACTCTAAAGACCTAGTGGCCCTTTTCAAATCCCTTTTCGACAGCATCCGTCAGCCACCTAGCCTACAAAGAAAGATCAAAGAAGAAAAGCTTAATAAGGAAGCACCCAAACAGGATGCTAAGTAATCTGAGAAGCATCAGCAGATGGTCGAAGAACAAGCTGCTTTAAAGAAGCTCCTTCACACTCTTATTAACCACATGCAGACTTTCTTGAAGTGGCTCATCGACCTTGGTTTGGTCCCTGAGATGGCAAAATTGCAATCCTTGCAGGGCACTGAGTCCTCGTGGGCTTTACTGCTTTAGAGCTATTCAAATCAGCGAGTATGGCTCGATCACCTCTCTCTTATCCTCGAGTTGTATATCAAGTCTAATGATGAGATCAAGGAATAGACGAAGGCAACTGTGGCTGTTAGTGAAGCAGCTAAGGATGGAAAGCAAATACTTGAGAAGATACCTGAGGAGACACAGCTCGATGGAGGGCTTGACAACGATGAAGATCTGGCCCCACTCACGATGTCTCGTTCGATCAGCATGCCAGCCACACCAGCGCAGAAAGCTGTAACCCAACAGTCCTAGCAGACCTCCTCTTTATAGCTGATCAAAAGCTTGGTTTAACTTCTGTACATCAACGATCCCGCATCTGCCAATGGCGCAAGTAAGCATCAATCGAAGAATGCGTCTCACTTCAGAGAGACTGAATCGCAGACGAAGTATCTCTCACAAATGTGGTCTCTCGTTCTCAAGTCACTCACTACTGTCTCAGTGAATCAATTGATTGACGCTAAGATCTTTGATGCTCTTGTGAACGCTTTCTTGGTTTCTACCGAAGAAATCAAGCAGATTACCTATCCACAGATTCTGTCAATTACAGAGATCATAGCAACCCAGTCAGTGCATACAAACGACATCAGCAAGTTCATTTGCAATTTGCTGTTTATCACCTTGGACAATGTGACGGACAACCACCATGAAAAGGTCGGATACTCAATTTGCTAGGGCTGGTTAGATATCCTAATCAGTGCAAGCACCTCTCGCCCCGCAAATTTTGAGAACAGCAAGACTGTCCACGGAAAGATGAGTGGCGAGGAACTGTCAGTGTACCTCAAAAAGACAAGTTAGTATCTGATACAATACCTTAACAGGTGCAGCTTCGAGGGCTCAACTGGTTCCAATATGTAGGTAATGATGCGCCTTAATCTCGCTTGCGATCTTCTCTATGTTATCAGGCATGCTGAAAACAAATCCAAGCCAGGCACTCTAGCCATCTAAGAGTTGATATAGCAGATTGCTACAGTTCCAAAGCTCAAGAAAGAATTCACTGATGGCATCACCAATCTTTTAGCTTGGGTGTTCTTGAACGCTAGATAAGCCAAAGATGACTTAATAACATCATAATTGGGTAATTCCTCTACTCTTATCCCAGCTACGGCCAAAGTCAAGCAAATGACTGAATACGTGGATGAAATCTTCGTAATTCTAGGTGAGACAGAGAAAAATGAGACCGCAATCAAAATTGCTTTAAGCTCAATGACCATGATTGTAAAGAAAGTTAACAAAGTTCTCATTGACCTAACCACTAATCAACAAATTGGGTTCGATCTCTCAGTTAGACTTAGTGAGAGAACCAATGAGTACTTCACGAAACTGCTTGGGCAGTGGCTCGTCTCAGACAGTGTTGCCAGCTACTTTGTGTTTGATCTTGGTGGCTTCGAATTCCTGCTTGATACGATTGGCCTGGGATCGGAAAGTGAAATTTAACTATAACCAGTGAGCTAGAGAAAACCCTCTGGTGTTGAAGGTGGAATAATGAGAAAGACCAATGAAGTGATCGAGGAGGTCAAGGTACAAGAAGAGAGCTCCAAAGACCAAATAAAGTCTCTTGCTGGTTCTGACTTAGGTGCCTATCTTGAATCAACCATTCTTGAGTTCCAGTCACAACTCAAGGGAACTGAGTCTTCTGCTCCCATTCAACCTCAGGCGTAATCAACTTCTTTGGTTTCAGCTGCAAGTGGCCACTATGACAAGCAGACATCTGTCTTCGTATAGGAGTTCTCAAAGAATATGACGATGGTAAGCAGCAATGGCGGTGATCTACCGAACACCTACGCCAAAACTGACTGGTCTGTAAACAAGCGTGCATATAAGCACAGGATTATTATCAAACACTTGGTAGGACAACTCAGACCCGAATACTGGATCCTATTCCAGTTGCCACATGTTGTCGAACTTAGGGAGATTCAAATCGCCTTCACTAACTATTGGGCAGCTGACACGGAAACTTACGTAGAGCCTCTCTCAGTGTTGGTCGAGGCAGGATTGGACGAGAACAACTTGTCGTTGGTATGTAACTTACAACTAGTTAAAGATGACGCTTTTGGATCGGTCAGTGCATCAGTGTTTGGTCAAAATTTGCAATCATTCGGAACCACTACTACCACTCTTACTTCACCAGGTGATGCTACCCAATTCGTAGAAGATTTAATACAGCAGAAGCTTTCAAGCCTGTAGAACTGTAAAGTCTAGTTCATCAAGTTCCGTATGAGACGCCACGTGCTGACTTGTCTGGAGAACAGTCCATTGTCAAACAAATTCAGCAAGTAGCCCGCTTTCGCTATAAATTACATATCACTTCTCGGGTTTGATATGACCAAAATTGGAGAATTCCTAAGCTACATAAAACAAGAGTAGAAGAAGACTGCCTTAGAAATCCTCTCGATCATTTGTTCTGGAGACTTCGCTAGCATCTTAAAGGTAATTGCCAACTAGCAGCAGACTATTGACAAGATCAAGAAGTCTTTCGGACTTCTTGCCTCGCTAGTGTCAATTAAAGCGAACCTAATTGAGCCGACTTTCATCGCGATCTCCACCTACAACACAGAGATGGGAGACTGGATCATCAATCAGTTCCTTAAGAGCTCTCGTAACATCAAGCACGCTTTCCTTGTAGGAGAAATTGTCATATGCAACAAGACTGAGATGCCTAGAAGACTCTGCCTGCTCAAGGACTTCGTGATGAGTCAGCTTCGTTTGGTAACATAGGAAGAAAGGTCTCAACATGGCACTTAGATCAAGAAAATCTTACCTTTCGTCAAGGTTTTCATTCAAACCTTGAGGATTGCTGCCCCTGATCTCGAAGTTATGCAATCCGTAGATGAATTTGATCTAGGAACTAAAGAGACTCATCTGACTGACATCATCTCTCTCCTCTCAGGTGCCACTCAGCAGAGAGAGTTCCAGACCAGAATTCTCACCTAGCTCTTAGTCCTTCTACTTTGCCCTCCCGCTCCCTTCACCAATACCAACATAGATGCCCTTTCCTTTACTATGAAATATCTGCTTGAGGAAGGACAATCCTCACTCTATTCTACGACCTCGATAGAAGAGAACTTCCTTCAAAAGGAGTAGATAGCTTCGATCTTGAGTGCAACCAGGACCCTTATCGCATAAGAGATCCTCAATCGTGGTCTCAAACTTGATAAACTTCTCAACCCAGGAAAGGGCCAAGCACCAGCCTCTGAAGATGATAAGCCCACTAATCTACCATTACAGCACGCTATCAAATTCTGGCTCAATGTCTCGTCCGATCAGACAGTACGATCCAAGCTCATAGAGGATAAGATACCTTTGAAGCTGTATCAGGTTCTGAGATGTGAGCACCCTGAGAAGGCACTTCGGATTGTGCGCAGAGACACCGTCATTCATGAGTAAGAGCTAGACTTGATGGTTGAGCTGATTAAGCAGTTGACTGCAGGAAGCCAGGCGCTAGAGACGGAGCTCGCAGCCATGCTTATGAAGGACTTAGAGCACATGAGCCACATCAGGGATATGAACTTCGTCAACAAGGTGTTTTTGCAGCTCCTCAGGATTGAGAAGACAGTCCCTGTTTGTCTGTGGCCATATGATTCAGAGAACAAGAAATGGCTCTCAACATTCAAGCCTGAAGGTCCTAGTGACAATGCTAATCAGCAATAGGTATCTCATAATAACTTTGTACCAAGCAGTTTGCTACAAGGAGAAAAGAGATCGGTCTTTATCAAGAACTTCAAGGAAATAGTTGGACAGCATTCTAAGGGCGCCTCTAAAAAGCTTCTAGGAAGCAACTGGACTCTGGCTCATGGCCAGACTGAGCAAGGCTAAGTCTCATAGTTCCAAGGCTTCTGGAAGAACATTGAGAACAAGTCTCCAGTTGTGGCCTTAATTGGCGGCACTACTGCTTCAGGCTCGAATGTCGTCTTCGGATGCTATTGCTCAAAGGGTGTCCCTTCTGTTCCAGCAAATCTTACTTAAGATTCAGATTACCCGGTATAATCATAGCCAGAAGATTTTGTCTTTTGTTACATCGATGACACCTCATTCCACCACTTTGCCCCGAAGTCAGGTGCTCCCATCCTCTCTATGTTCACAGACTATGAGGGAGGTGGTGCGATCTCGATCGCGAACGATTTCATGCTAATGTCTTTCAGCTATGACTTCGTTTTCACTGTGGGAACTCTCTATGATGTCGATAAAATTTAGGAAGAGAACAATCCAAAGCCAGTGAAAGAAGTTGAAGGCACCAATATTACTTTTACTAAATTTGAAGTTTGGAGCCCATAATAAGCCCCAGTAGTTGCAAAAGATACTATCAGTGCCCCAGTTGCAGCTGCCAGTTTATCTAAAATTTAATCTTCTGGTCATCAAATTGCAAGTGCACTCTCTGGTAGTGATTTCAATGAAGATGCCCCAGTTCAGACTGTAAAGCATGCCTGGTATAGCAATCTGAGCCCATATATACATTATCGTACCAACCCTGTGTTCATGGTACCTGCTCACCTTTCACTTAACTAACTCTCAAAGATCATGCTAGAATCTACAGTTAGCTTTAAGAGTCGTGCTTCTTTGCAAATCCAAGGTCAAACAGATACCATCGAGTCCCTTTTCTTGAAGAGCTCAGAGGACAAAGCATCCTTTGAGCGATCTAACTGCATCATTGACTTGGAGTATGAGATGAACCAACTCTTAAACGTGCAGCAAAATGCCGCCACAGCTGAAGAGACTGCAGCCGATGACTAGGGATCAGCTCTTGATGCTTCAGGTCAGCGTGTGATTTCAGGGTATGTCCCAAAGATGGGTCTCTTTGAGCAATTCGAGGACCAAGGCGGAGTTAAAGCGATCATTTAGGTCACCCTTCAATCACTCAAGTTGTGGAAGGCTGAAGAGCAGGCTAAGAGTTGGGAACTTTGGCTTCGTGAACTCGAATCCTTCTCCGAGATTCCTCTCTTCTTCCAACTCTTCCTAAAGAATACCAGGTGCAAGGACTTACTGTTCAAGGTGCTTGCCGGTCTGCCTGATACCGAGATTACAGCTGAGGGTAGCAAAACTGAGGCTAAGACCAAATGGGATGAAGAGCAAAAGGCAGCTGTTTAATTCAATTATAAGATCCTGTCAGAGGCCTTTTCCATTTCTACCGACCTAAAGCTGAGAGAAACAGCCATGAAATGTGGACTACTTCCCAGAATTTTGGACAGACTCGGTCAGATCAGTGGAGAGAAGCCCAGAGTTTACGATGAAGACAACAAAGAGGAAGAAGTTAAGGGACCAGTGAAGGTTGAAGAATCTAATGTGATGCAATAGACTGAAAAGAACACAGACAAGAAAAAGAGAAAGGGTGTTGGCTACTCGAGCAAAGTTGGTGTCACCTTCAATGTCACACAGTATCTTGAGAACAAAAAGCTCAGGAATGAACAGATCAAGAACCTGATTGACATCTGCAGCAACTTTATCAACTGCAAGGAATGGAAGGCCACAGAAGAAGTGCTCAACATTATCCTTGAGAGCCCTCTGTTGCCTCTCTTAGAGTCTGCCTTCCGCAACGGTTCATGGCTCGACATGGCCAAAGAACACGAGGTCTATCACTCTTATCTAGGTAACCTATCCTTTCACCTTATGCACACATTCTTTTAGCCCTTGCAAGATCAATCGCCCAGCAGAAGTCCTTGATTTCTTGTCTGGTTCCAATTGACCCTAAGTACAAGCCGACTTAGACGGAGCCAATTTACAAACTTCTTCAGAAGCTGAATGACCTTGCTGAGATCTTCATCAACTGCCTCAATCAGCAAACCAAGGCTGAACAGTAAGTACCATACATTCTTAACTCCCCCACGATGCGTTTCTTCCTTCCTTCCCTCTTTTCTACCTTCCATGTTGTGAGATCACTTCGTTACCTTCCATGTCTATGTCTCTCTCTCTTATCAGTCGTCTTGAACCAACCCCATTTCTTTATTAGACACCCTAATGATGAGGAATCTAAATAGACCTCTCAACTCCCACTATCAAAACCTAATCCCATATAGCTTACTTATCCTGTTATCACCAATACCCTACCCTCCTTCCAAAGTTTTCCACCTATGAACCCTTTGAACCTGCAATAATTCGATCACGGACCCTAGATATATCCCTCTTAATTACTGATGAGCCCAAAGTAAGAGAAAAACCCCGTGATGGAGATGCTTCAGACGAGCTATCAAAATCATGAGAAGATGCACAAAAATAAGAAGGGGCTACATCATGGGATAATGAAAATGGGCTCAAGTAGCAGTTCTAACTACTCATCATCTTCGGAGGAAGAGGAGAAGAAAGTTAAGCCATCTAATGACTACTCTAAGCTCGGTCCAGCACTCAACACATTCTATTAACATCAACAGGTGCAGGCTAAACCAAAAAATCATACTATGACTTCTACACTACTGCAGGCTAATCACCCCCAGGCCAACTCCGCTTTGAGTGATGCGATCAAGAACATGATCCAGCAAGAGTCCTGGAAACAGGGAATGACTGCAGCGAGCTTCGTACACGAGGGAACACCCAAGACTCTCGGTTTAAACAAAGACTCCACGGCAGTAAATAATGCAGCACAAGAGTCGTTTGGAGAAGAAAGCAGCGATACCCCGTCAAAAGAATCATAAGGAGATGAGGACCTAAAAGCTGAGGGTTCCTTGCTCAAGGATTTAGCTTTGAAAGCTGCAACTAAATTCAAAACTCTCAGTGAATCGTTTCAATCCTTACCAATAACCTCGTCAGTTAAGAAGTTACCGAGCCCTTCAAAAGTCTTAGAGCCGCCTTCTTCATCTTAATCCTCTTAGTCTGAGCCATCTGAAAAAGGCAGTGTCGATGAAGATTCGTATGAAACGATATCTCAGTAGACAATTAAGACTGATGTGAAAGCACCTGAAAAGGATGATGATGATGATGATGGGTTCGAAACTGTATCTGAAGAGAGTGTGACTTCGGACATTTCAAAAGTGATAAAAAAACCAAGCAAAGAAATTTAAAAGAAGAAAAACACAAACAAAAACCTGATACCCCTCAAGAAAACCATCAAACTGCCCTCTTCTCAATCCTCTTCAAGTGTCTAAGAGGAGTCCAAAGAAGACGAAGATGAGTCTGACTATGATGATGAGGAGGATGATGATGAAGATGATGAAGATGAGTCAGAGAGTGAGGGGCCGTCATCAGATGACGAGCTGTCGAGTGAATCGTTTCATACGGTGATTACTGGAGAAGAGGAGAGTGAGGATGACGGTGGTAACTCTGAGTAAGCGAGGCAGAGGAAAGCGAAATAAGCTCAAATGTAGGAACACATACTCTCTCTCTACTATATAAACGAAACTTCTTTAAGCGAGCATCTAATAAATTAGGGAATTATCGATCTCACAACTAATGCTAGCCTCTTTAAAGGCTTTAGGGAACAAAATAAGCGAAACTTCTTAACTATGCGATACTTCGGAAACTTAGCAAAATTGATCACTTAACCCTTCTTTTACTATAGAGACAGCGAGATTCCGGAAAACCTGGCGAGAGACGTCATTAAGACCTACAAGCTTGTGCAGTCAGCTGTCCAGAAACTCCTTAAAGGGCAAAGTAAGCCACTCTTAGTTTTTAGTAACTGTTAACAATGTTTTAGAGGACGAAAACTTCATCGAGAATGCTCTTAATCAACCGACACCACAAGCATATCAGGCTCTGCTTCAAGATTTGAGATTCGACTACATGGACATGAAGGACCCTGCTGATACGAATAATCAACTTTTCAAACATCACTATTAGTCTGTTGCAACCCAGAACTAAAATCCTCCTCCTTCTAAAATGGTCCGTTTGGCTCAAGAACTAGCTGACTTGTCAAACGCACTTCCTTACGAACACACCAATGCTATCTTCGTCAGAGTGGACTAGAGCAGAGTTGATCTAATGAAAGCTCTTATTTGTGGTGCCTCTAACACCCCATATGCTCATGGTTGCTACGAATTCGACATCTTCTGTGACAACAACTACCCCAGAGATCCACCAAAGATGAACTTGATTACCACTGGTGGCGGCAGCGTCAGATTCAATCCCAATCTCTATGCTTGCGGTAAGGTATGCTTGTCACTCTTGGGTACTTGGAGAGGTTCCGCAACTGAGAATTGGGATCCAAAGCTTTCTACCATTCTCCAAGTCTTGCTATCCACCTAGGCTATCATCATGTCGGAGGAGGTCTACTTTAATGAGCCTGGCTTTGAGAACGAGGCTGGTACACCGGAAGGTGAAAAGAAGAATGAGGGCTACCAGAACATTGTGAGATACTGCAATATCAAGTTCGCGATGATTGGACAAATTAAGAAGCCATCAAAGGGCTTTGAATCTGTAATTAAGCGTCACTTCTACATCAAGAAGAACGAAATCATGAAGGAGGTCAAGTATTGGCAGGAGATGTCCGAGAAGAATGAAGCAGCTTACACAGGCCTTGTTAATGACCACAACTACAACTGGGCCAATCAGTTCAAAGCTTCTAAGACTAAATTCAAGGAAATGCTTGCCGCTGCCATCACAGAACTTGAAGATGAGCTGAATAAGCTTGAGCGTCCAACCGATTTGGAGCTTCAACTCTTGAATGAGAAGAAGCGTCAGCATTAGAAACAGTCGAAGAAGAAGCAGCAGGCAATTACGGAGGGGAAGGCTGACTTGAATGACATTGACATGGACAGTGATGTCGAGGAGGAGAGCGGAGACGAGGGCTCAAACAAGATCAACACTGAGTCCGGAAAGAAGCAGGAGATAGATATTGAGGATGAAGCTGTGAAAGATAGATGGAGCAGATACATCGGTGCAATGGGAGTTGAAGCAGTAGCCAAATAGTCTGCCGCCAACATTTTCCTATCTGGTGCCGGATCTCTTGGTATTGAGATCGCTAAGAACTTAGTGCTAGCAGGTTGCAAATCTTTCACTTTGCACGACTACAAGCCGATCACTTTCAGAGATCTCAGTGGCCAATTCTTCTTGAATCTTGAAGAGGACATCTTGAATGAAAAGAAGAAAAAGGCGACCAGAGGTGAAGCCTGTCTTCATCGCCTCAAGCAGCTAAACTACTACGTCAAATGCCAGTTGGCTCCAGTTTAACCACTTCCCAAGACCCAGGAAGAGTTGATACAGGCACCATGGAACTTCAATTTGTACGAAGTCATAATCCTGACAGAGGCCACTAATGAAGAAATTATTCTCGTGGACACCTTCTGTCGTTCATGCACCCCACCAAAGAAGCTGGTCGTTGCCGATGCCTATGGTGTGTTCACCCGTGTGATCAATGACTTTGGCTCGGATAAATTTGAAGTACTCGACAAGAATGGCGAAGAGCTGCAAGATGTCATGATCAAATCGATTACCCCAGTTGCCGATCACCCTGAAGAGTCACTCGTTGAACTCCTCCCGAACACTAAGCACAAATTCGAGGATAATGATGAAGTAGTCATCATGGGCGTTGAGGGCATGCTCCTGAAAGAAGGTGAGAAGCACGAGGACCCCGCTGTTAAATCCAACTCTATCAACGACACCATCCACAAGGTCAAGGTCGTTACACCTTTCGCCTTCAAGATCGGCGCCACCACCAAGTTTACCCCCTATGAGAGGAATGGAATCGCTAGGCAATTGAAGACGAAATAGATCATTAAGTTCAAGCCAATGGAGGAGGTACTGAAGGCCCCAGCTTAACATATTCCTCTTGATGGGAATCTCGCCGTTGCTGATTTTGAAAAGATGCAAAATAATACCCTTGCTCACTTAGCTTTCGAGACTCTTGATCTCTTCAGAGGAAAATCCCAAGGAAGAATGCCTGAGCCTTGGAACTTTACTGACTGCTCTGATTTCCTTAACATTGCTAAGGAGCTAGCAGCCTCCATAAAATACTCAGAAGCTGGTATGAAGCCAGTGGTAGATTGGGAGAAAGAAACAGGTTCTTACGAGCTCAGTTTCTTGTCCCTGTTCAGCTTGACTTGCTCTGGTGTGTTCAATCCCTTGTGCGCATTCCAGGGTGGAGTGATTGCTCAAGAAGTTGTGAAAGCAATCACTCAAAAGTTCACTCCAATCAATCAAGTATTCTATTATGATGCTTATGAGGTATTGCCTTTGGCCACATTCAAACCTGTAGAACATTTATCGAGCAGTGAGGCCTTAGCCAAGTTTGCCTCCGATTTATACAAAGAAGTCAAGCATAGAAGTGATGGTCTTAGGATCATTCTTGGAAATGAAATGATTGATAGACTTGCTCAGACCAGACTGTTTATGGTTGGTGCAGGTGCCATTGGATGTGAATTGCTTAAAAACTATGCAATGCTGGGAGTTGGTACTGGAAAACCCTAAGGAAAGAGCAAGCAAGGTGGTCAGATTGTTTTAACTGACCCAGATGTAATCGAAGTCAGCAACTTGAACAGACAATTCTTATTCAGAGAGAAACATTTAAGGAAGCCTAAATCCTCTACTGCTGCAGCAGCTGCTATTTACATGAATAGAGAGCTCAAAGAGAATATTGTAGCACGCTTGGACAAGGTACATGAAGGAACTGCTAACATCTTCACTGATTAATTCTTTGAAGGTCTCACTGTTGTAACAAATGCTCTGGATAACGTTCATGCACGCCGCTATATTGATGCAAGATGTGTGGTGGCACGTACCCCTCTACTTGAGAGTGGAACCCTTGGACCCAAGGGACACGTTCAAGTAGTGCTGCCTCACAAGACTGAATCATATGGCAGCTAGAATGATCCCGAAGATAATACAGAGATTCCTCACTGTACTTTAAAGATGTTCCCTGAAGAGACACTTCATTGCATCGAGTGGGCACGTGATAAGTTTGGCAAAATTTTCACCTAAGCACCAACTAATGCTGCCAAACTACTTGAAGAATCGGCCACATTCCAGCCTTCAAGTCAGGAAGACGCCAAGTCACTGAAGGAAGTAGTTAAACTGTTGGAGAGAAGACCCACTTCTTTCAATGATTGCTTAAAGTTTGCTCGCAACAAGTTCGAAAAATTCTTCAATCACGACATTCGTCAGTTGCTGCACGTTTACCCCTTAGACTCTAAGACTAAGGAAGGTGCGTTATTCTGGTCACTTCCTAAACGTCCACCTGTACCTCAGAATTTTGACGCTACTAACTAACTGCACTGCTAGTTTATCACAGCTATCGCCTGCCTCCGAGCTAAGGTCTTTGGCATTGAAATTCCATCCTCAACTCCAAGAACAGATGAGTTCCGCAAGTACTGTGGACAAGAGGCAGCTAAGATTGAGGTACCAGACTTTGTTCCCAACGATGAAAAGGCCAAAGAGATACAAGCCTCAGTTAACAAAGAAGGCAACAAGGAACAAGAGAGTGTTCAGCAAGAAGAGAATAAGGAAAGTGGTGACTAAATGATGATTCAAACTGGCACTGCTTCAATAGATGTCAACGATATTGATTAACTGATGAAGAGATTCCACAAGATGGTAGATGATATTAAGCCTCAACCAGATAAGGCTCTCATTCACCCTGAACAGTTTGAGAAGGACAATGATTAAAACTTCCATATTGATGTAATCTATGCAATGGGTAACTGCAGAGCTGTGAACTACAAGCTGGATGCGATGGACTGGATCACTGTCAAGCTTAAGGCTGGTAGAATTGTACCTGCATTAGCAACTACCACAGCTGCAGTTGCTGGTTTACAGACCCTTGAGCTTGTCAAGCTTTTGTTGAACGCAAAGAAGGCTGACCATAGAAACATTTTCCTTAACTTGGCTGTACCTATCATGCAAGCAAGTGAGCCTGGTGAGATTGCCAAGACCAAGTTAGCTGATGGTATTGAAGTGACTCTCTGGGATAGATGGGATGTTAATAAGGGAGCAGGAAAGAAAGACATTACTTTGTCTGAGGTTATTAAGTAGGTTGAAGACATGCATAAGGGTGTCCTTGAAGTAAGAGATGTGATGCGTGGAAACGCTCCTATTTACTTCCATGCCATAATGAATGCAAAGGGAAAGGAGGCAGACAAGGAAAAGACCTTGAACTCCAAGGTTGCTGATCTGGCAAATATTGATCCCAGCGAGGAAAAGTATGTTGACCTCAATATCACTTGCGTTTTGGCTGGTGATTCAGAGGACAAGATTCTCTCTGGTGTTCCACCTGTTCGTGTCTTCTTCGAATGAATTTGACTTGATAGAAATTCAATAAAAATATTTACCACTCTCTAACGAAGTTGTAGGGGTTTTGGGGTTTTGGGG
>VFQS010001405.1_pt1 | contig 22232 bp, 12 predicted proteins | sample 3512361 | NCBI WGS metagenome assembly VFQS01 (sample SAMN10412375, study PRJNA504923) | tailings metagenome | isolation source: Relicate 1 Philex TSF3 active mining | place: Philippines
TATTTTGCCCTATGTTTTTAAACTTAAAAAAAAGTATAAGTTAAAAAATAAAAATACAAAAGAGCTTTATGACAATATAAAAGGAGCCTTATTTGATTATAAGTCTCACAGGTCAGAAGATGTCGTAATGAAGAACGGAGAGATATACTCTATTTTAGACTTTGAGTATGACGAGAATATTAAAAGTGTTTGTAACTTGAGAATAGAAACTTATGAGGAAAAGGTAAAGGAAGAAGTTAAAAAAGATATTCTAGGGTCAAAATGGGAGAAATATATCACAAATGTCATAAGAAGTGTAATTAAAGAAGAAATTTAAATGATTTTTAATTTTTATTACTCATTTTAAAGTATAATAAGTTAAAATGAGTATTTCTATTGTTAATTATAGTGAAAAAGCAATCGCAGTCTTTGGTAATACTAAAGATATCAAGGACCATTTATCAGCTTTAGGTGGAAAGTTCAATCCATCCTTAAAACAAAACGATGAAAGAGTTGCAGGATGGGTTTTTCCTAATGGAAAGAGAGAAGAAGTTAAGAAGATCATTACAGCTTTCAGTCAAGGTACACTTGGTGAACCTCCTAAAAAAGCTGAAGTAACAGATAAAAAACAAGTTTCAACTGAAACTTTTACAATTTCAAAAGAGATGTTTTTAGCTCTTGTTACAAGGATTGAAAGACTTGAAGCAGAACTTGAGATATCAAAAAAAACAATTGAAAAGTTATCATCTGTAGCTTACGTTCATCCTGTAGAAGCAAGTGGAGCTAAATCTGGTAAAGGAGATAAGAAGTCAGCTACATTAAAGTTTGCTTCAAACGAAGATGAATTATATGATGAAGAACCGCAAACTTATAAAAGTTTATTCAAGTCTAAATAAAGGGTCTATTTAAATAGACCAAGAGCCTATTTTAAAAGTAATTGGACGTGATAACTTAAACACTGGGTTATAGTATCACTCAAATCATCCTTTTTGCTTTTATTATCACTAAAAATATATTTCAAGGTTGTTAAATCCTCTCTTTCTGATAATATTTCCTCAGCCTTTGATGTACTCCATTTTTTACGAAATGATTTATCAACCTTATATGCTTTTCCATTTTCATCTTCTTTCTTTAGAGGCGCTCCTAATATTCTTGTTTTATTTTTAGAAGGGTAAAGTATAACCTTTTTAAAAGTACGAAAATTAATTAAAAACCAACTATAAATATGATGCATTAAAACTGTTGCCATTGGGTTCTTACCAAGCTGCTTTTCTATAATTATGACATTAACATCTCTAAATATATCTTTAGAGTTTAAATCATCAAAAAAATCTATAAGGTTAATTAAAGCCTTTCCGCTAAAATAATCTTTACGATCACCCAATTCTTTCTTCTCAATAAATATACACTGACCGCACCTTGCAACATCCATAACATAATTTTTCATCTCATCATGAGCCTCTCCGTATTTATTATATCTTAACTTTGGTTTTTGAAGTTGTTTTGCAGCTTCACTATCAAAGTATTCTTTGTATATACTTAGAGTCTTAAGACCAACATCTATACTAACTATACTTAACATTCTTTATTATATACTGAATATATAATTAAATCTCTTTTTGATGTTTTCCCCTTAAATAACATAAAATCATTTTAAAAAAACTAAACTGATTTAAATGCTTCAAGGACTATAAATTAAATATGGATTATGATGCTAAATCAAACAAAGGATTTTTGTTCCAAGCTAAAACAGATGAAGCTTTTGTAATTAAAATTTTAGGGGAACTTTTAGCCCAAAGATTAAAGTTTGCACCTTTTAAGGTAACCCCAGACGGAATCTTTCTTCTTAAGATGGACCCTAAAAAACAACAATTAATTGAAATTGCTCTTGAAAAGACCAATTTTAGTCCATATAAATGTTCTAAAACTATTATTTTCAGTGTAAATACAACCTATTTTTATAAAATGCTTAAGTGTATTAAAAAGAAAGATGGTTTAAGGCTTTTTATTCACGAAGATGACCCTCATAATCTCGGTATATGTATAGAGCAAAAAGGCGAAGGTAATAAAGTCAACACATTCTTAAAAATAACTATGACTCACCCTGAAGATATTCAAAAACCTGATGGTTATGACCCTCCTATTATTATTCAAAGTAAGCAGTTCCAAAAGATGAAAAACTTACATAGTATATCTGATACTATGACTATCACAAGTAAGCTTAACTATATAAAATTCTTTTGCGATGGCGGAGAACTTTATTCTAGAGAACTTGTAATCGGTGAAGAAAATGATGAAGATAACTCTCATATTAAGAATGTTTATAAACAAACTTTTAACACTCAACATATAACTGGATTAGCTAAATGTGCCGGGCAATCTTATAACGTCCAAGTATTCGTCCATGAAGACCTTGGATTAAAAATAAAAATGAAAGCTGGTTCTCTGGGTGAAATCACCGTATATATTAAGAGTAAAGAACTTATTCAAGATGAAGAAGAAGAAAGGGTTACTCAAGATGAAGAAATGTCAGATCTTACAAAGAATATGCAATTAAGAAATGAAGATGAAGAAGAAGATGAAGAAGAAGTTAAAAAACCAAAAGTTCCAGCTAAAAGACAACCTAAAAAACTAAAATAAATTTTTATTAAAAAAGTTTTAATAAAAATTAAAAACTTTCACCTGCAAAATCATAATCTATAGTATATGCTAAAGTCTCATATGGATGTTCGTGTTTCCAGTCTCTCCCGCAAGGATAAAATGCATCATCTATACCACTAGGATTTTTATTCTTAAATTGAGCTAATGTTAAACACCCTTCTTTACTCTTATAAACTATACCATTGACATCAGGGTTACTTCTAGCTAAAGGATAATCTTTTAATTTAGAGTGAACTGTATAACCGTTAACTTTCATCCATTCTTCTATCTCTTCAGGATAAAGTCTTTCAAAAACGTGTACTTTCTCGTGTATCATTATCCTTGTTAAGTCTGGATGTCTTATAACATCATCTGTTATAAAAATAATATTTTCACGGGTATGAGGATAACCTGCTTCATACCATTCTCCATTAGTCTTACTTATAACCCATTCCATATTAGCTATTTTTTTAGCGTTAATTTGAGGTATTTTTGTATAGTTATATAAAAATTTATCAGCGTCAGCACATGCTTTTATGAGAACCTTCTTTTCAGATGATGTAAAATCTCTTGCGTCACTTACAATTTTATTAATATAATCTTGTTTTGAGGTAGATTTTAATGCTATTATATCAAGGTCTGATAAATCAGCTACATATCTATCTCTATCTTCCATAAAATATTTTGCAGTCTCTTCTCTAGACATAAAGTATGGTTCATCAAACTGATATTTTTCAGGTTTATATAAACACCATAAAAATACAAGTATAATTATTAAAAGTAATCCTCCGTTCATTTTATTTAAATCAAAATAAAATATTTTAATATAAATAAATGCGTCGTAGTTATAGGAAAAAATCTATGAGAAAACGTTCAACAAGACGTTCTCATAAACAGTCTAAAAGACGATCAACAAGACGTTCTCATAAACGTTCACCTAAAATGGCCGTACATCAACGTTATTTTCCTAAAATGGAAATTTCTTCTTCTAATCTTCTTATGCTTCCATCTCAAGGCATATTAGGTTCTTTAAAGAATGTTGCATCTAAAGCTCAATCAGGTTATGATAAAGCTATAGAAATAAAACAAAAAGCTGAAGCTGTAGCTAAAAAAGTCCTTGAAAAAGGTAAGCAACTTGAAGAACAAGCAACTGCTCTTGCAGAAAAAGCTGAAAAGACAGGAAAAGAACTCCAACAAAAAGCTGAAAAAATTCAACAACAAGCAGAACAGGCTAAACAACAATACGAAGAAGCTAAAGCTTCAGTTCAAGCTGTAGGTCAGTCTCTCACAACTCCCCCTCCTTCATCTACACCTGTAGAAGTTGCTAAAGAAGTTGTTTCTGCAACTGCTCCTACACAGTCTCTTAGAAGACACAAATATTATTAGAAATTCTTACTTTTTTTTAAAAAGGACCCTGGGTCCTATAAAAAATTAAGAATTTATTAATCACTTTCATAGTCACTTTCAAACTCAACTTCATCTGGAAAATATTGCCTTAACCATCCTCTAATTAAGGTTGAAACATCAGTCATATTTCTCCAACTTCTAAATTCATCTTCTTCAAATACATCATTTAACATATCTTTAAGAACGGTATTTCCATCGGTTTCATTATCAAACTCTGCAACATGTTCATTTCTCTCTGTAAATCCATTATATGCTTGGAAAATAAATGTAATAATTTCATTCTCTGTTGTAGTTGCAACACTATCATAACCTTTAAGAATATGAAGAAGAATATAATACATTCCTATATTATCTTTCTTGATAATATGTAATAAAATAAGCTTAGCTATACCCTTCTTTGTAGCAGAAGCTCTAAACATTTGGACTATTGAATTAGCTATAAATTCTTCCATATCATTATCATTTTGATAATGAATAATGTTATCATGATATACTAATATAAATAACCCAAGAAGATTATTTAAGTCGGTTCTTCTATCAAAGTTCAATATAGACTCTAATATTTCTCTTATAACATGAGCCGGAAACCAAGTATTATTTCCTAATTCTTCTATTCCTCTTTCTGCTGCTTCAATTGCTTCCTCTATATCCCCAGTTTGAAGATTTCTTAAAATATCTCTTATCTCAGCTTCACCTCCAAACTCATTTTCTTCATATTCTCCATCCCAATCATCATCAAAATTTAACCTTCTATTAACTGGAGGAATTATCTGTTCTACTGGAATACTATAATATGCTGATGCTTCTTCTGCTGTCATACCTAATCTTTCTAAAAGCTCTTCTACAGTTGTTCCATAAGCATTAGCAATAGTTTCAAAATCTCTACCTAGTTGTGTTGCATTAAACACACCTCTTCTAAGGTCATCTCTATCTCTTGTAGCTCTATCTCTTACTGGAACCGGAACTTCTTGTAATTCAAAGACTTTATGACATAAGGGACATTCTGCTCTATTTTTACCTTTTGTTATAGCTTCTTTTATAAGACAACTTTTATGAACTAAATGACCGCAACTTAATTTTCCTTGTTCTTCTTCTGGATTAGTCACACTCTCTACTAATCTTATACCATTTTCATCTTCATTCATAAGACAAGTAGGACACTCAATTTCTTCATCACTATTACTTTTTTCATCTTCTTCATTTTCTATCTCTTTTGCCCTCTTATATTGTTCGTAATAAACCTTTTTAAAACCTGTGCTTCTATCTCCCATACCTTCTATACATTTTCTATCATTACTTAAACAAGTTGGATAATGGCTCTTTAATTGACAAACTTTAACAATTTCATCAAACCCACAATCAGCTCCCACACAACCCTCTCTTCTTAATTCTTCAAAACGTTCTTCTAATACGTCTCTTTTAACCCCAAGAGGATTTTCAAGACAATCTATATAAAGAGGACCTAAAATAAGTCTTCTAATTGCATCTATTTTTTTATTAGTTGCTGCCATTTATAAATAACTAATAAAAAATAAAAAAAATTATCGTGTAACTTCTAACACAAGTTGAACTTGAGTTCCTGGGTCACTTTCTATTGGGAAACCATATCCTTGAAAATATGTGAATTGATTATATGGTTCAAATTGAAGTACTTGACCTGTAGGTAAGGTAATTCTTACGTGAAGAGTATCATTCTCTTTGAAGGTAAGATTTTGTGTCATATAACTTCCCTGTAAAGTAAGCCATGAAGTGTTAGGATTGAATGTTATAGGAACTTGAAATAATGCCTTTCTTGCAGCTGGGGCGTTAGTTATAATTGGATTACTATAAGTATTACCTTTTTCGCTATAAATTTCAACATAAACATGAGAGTAATTTTGAAGGGTACCATAACCGTTTAAAATATTTCTATTAGGAACGATTAAACTAATAAGTCTGACACTCTCACATGTTGCATTGCTAAAAGTATTACTTCCCTGATAATTTAAAGGAACAACATTATCTCTTGTAAATCTTAAAATTTCATAAGTAGTACCAGATGTAACTAAAGCACTAAATATTCCTGCAACAGTAGCTATTTTAGTGGTTCCATTATAAGCGGTAATACGTTTCCATTGAAATGAAGTAGGAGGAGAACCTCCAGGTAAATATACAAAGGTATTTACATAATAATTATCAACAGAGGATGAAGCAGCTCCAAGATATATCTGATTTAATGCAATTGCATTATTTGATGTTACGTCTCTTTCAGCAGGTAACTCTTTTCTTATAGAATATAAGGTTAATGCCAAAGGTGCAACACTAAAACCTGTATCTACAGTTGCAATCTGAGATGAATTATCATAAGCTGTAATTTTTCTAAATTCACCATTAATTTCAAGGTAACTATCTCTATAAAAATTAAGAATATTTGAAGCTGTAACTGAAAGAGTAATTTGTGTTGTGGTAGAACCTCCTGATAATTGATTTGATTCATAAGGAAATGCTAAAAGTATAGGGTCTTTCGCAGTAGCTGGTCCATTTAAAGTATATGAGTTAGTTTCAACCACAAAATCTCCTATATTAGGATATGACAATCTATCTCTATAACCACTGTCAATATGGATGTATCTTTTCATTTTTATTATATTATGAGGATATTATTTTAAATTTAAGTTAAAAGTTTGAAGTTAAAATATTAAAATTATGTCAACAAGTATAGATGACGCATTGTTTTCGTCTTTTGAAAACTTAAATGTTAACATAGATTTTTCATCTAAAAATGACATTGAACTTTTACAATTATTCGAGAGCGACATAACTCAACCCGAGAGAACACTCATAATAAATGAGCTTTATGTTAGAGATAAAAATCTTGTTATAGAATGTATAAATAACACCTTAAATTCTATTTTTATAAACAAATCCTCTGTTAAAAAGAGCATTATATTATGGGTTATTGGTAATAAAGAATTCAACTTTCCTTTAAGAATAAGATGTATTGAAACTTTAGAACAGTTAGAAAGTAAGGCAGATGATAGATATTTAAACTGTTTAGAAGATGTGATGAATGAAACCATAGAATTTAAGAAGAAATATGAAGTAGGTACAACCTTCTTTTGGAACGTATTTAAAGGTGTTATAAAACGAAATAAATCACCTTCAGAATACCTATTAAAGAGATTGTGTGAAATATGGAAGAGCATTGTGTTAGATGGTTTACTTCAAGAAGATTTTAGATATAAATTATTACAGTCTTTATGTAACTCTGAAATTGAAGATATACTAAAGTTTTCATTCTCGGATATTTCCCTTCAATATAACTGGAATGATTATAGATACGTTATGTATATTATTCAGTTTATAATAAAGACAAACAACTTAAAATCATCTCATCTAGATATTTTATATAATAATATAACACAAAAAAACTTACAAAGTAATGCAAAGGCAGATATTGCTGACTTTTTCCTTGGATTAGAAGAAAATTATTCAGACTATTCTCTCCCTGAGAATGTAAAAGACTATATTGCAAAAGGTAAAGAAATTCTTGATAAATTATCATATGAAGAGGGAGGTGCAAAAACATTTTATAATAACACCCAAAATATACATAAAATTGAGGTTGATAAATCTATTAATCCATTCATAGAAATGTTAGTATCTATAAACCTTGAAATTCCATCCACAGAAGAAGAATATGAAGAGTTTGTAGATAAGGTTATAGATTCAATAAAAGATTTTTCATCTGAAATTTACACTACAGAACAACAAATAAGAATTATAGGAGCGATTAACCGATTTATGCTAGATAATACTTTATACTCTAAATATAGCGTATCATTATTAAACTTATTAATTCGTAGTTATTATTATATTCAAACTCATCAATATAAAGATGACCTTATGAAAAGACTATGTGAAGAGCTTTGTGATATGGCAGATACTTGTACTACAGGTCATATTGGAAGACTTGTAAATATATTTAGTGGGTATGAATTAACCATATCAATGCCTATAGAGGAAGAGATAAAAAGTTGCGTTTATGCTAGACTTAATCGTATTATTGGAGAAAAACCAGAAGAAATTAGAGACCTTATATTTGATAGTATAGGAACATCGGATGAAATTAAATCTAGAGAGAAAACACACGTTGACATGTCCTCATCTTTAATTGGAACAAAAAATGCATATCTTGATGAAAACGGAATCGTTGTTGAGCTTATTTTAACCGAAGATGATATTAGAAAAGACCAAATAATGCATAAGACAGAAGACCCTGAAGTATTATTTTATAAACTTCTTGGAAAAGACCTTTCTAATCTTCTTGATGACCTTAGAATTGAATATGAAAATTTAATAAAGGAAGGAAAATTAACAGAACAAGACCTTGACTTATATTTTAGAAAAGCTGTCAATCTTTTTCAGGTTGGAGAAGGTATTTAATTTTTACTTTTACGGGAGTGTCATCACAAAATATATTTGTGATGCACCACTCGATATACAAAAGTAAAAATTAACCAATATGACTTTTACATAAAGGGCAAACATTATGTGTTTCTAACCAATTTAAAATACAGGTTGTTTCAAGACAATCTTTTTTGTTTTCGTGAAACTTATGTCCGCAGGGTAATAATGTAATTAAAGTTTGACCTTTAATAAATTCATCTTGACATACCCCACAACCATTATTTTCCTCATCCTCTAAAAATTGATGTCTTGGAAGATTTTCTACATTAAGGGTTGGAACAAGACACTTATCAGTCTGGTGAAACTCTTCTGGATTTCTTGAAAACTCATATATTCTTCTCATATATTCTTCAAGTTCATCTCTTGTTGGAATTTTACCGTGTAACATATAAAATTCAACATACTGAGGGTATAAACTACATGATGGTAATATTCCAGTATAAACAACACACTGTTTTATAACTTTTTTAACATAATTTTCAGGGTACCCTCTAACACAATTACATCTATTTTCAAATAAAGAATTTACAATCTCTTCCAAGTCTGGAAGTGAATGAGCTCCATTTTCATAATATATTTCTAATGTTTTATGTAAAATCTCTCTGCTTATCTCATATTCTCCATATCCGCTAATATCAGCATCTACATCAACTAAATAACTATCTCTCAAATCTTTTATGTGATTTGACGCAAGGTCTCTTTCATCTTCAGAATATATATTTAAAATATCAGCATATCTTAACCTTGAAAAATTTCTTATAGAGCTTTCTCTAAGTATATCAGGTGCATTTATTATTCGATTATAATATTCTTCCATCTGACCGTTATTTCTTAAGTCATCTAAAAATGAATTATCAATATTATTAATAAGGTTACTGAATATGTCAGTTAATGACCTCATTATAGGGTTATCGTCTGAAGGTCCAGTACTCATTTATATAATATGACGATAAATCTTTATATTAATTTAAAAACAATTCTCCTTCATATAAAATGTCCCTTGGAATAACTATTCTTACGTATAATAATAATGAAGTCTTGTTCTCTACCTTAAGACACTTTAAAGAAAATACCGATTTTACATCTTTCAATGAGGTTGAAGTTCATATTCTCGCCCAGTGTTGCGGAAAAGCTTATATAAAGTCTCTTGAGACTGTATGTAAAGCTTATGATATTAAAGACAAAGTAAAATTTGTCCTTCACACTACAGATGAAAATATGGGGGTATCAAAAGGCGGAAACTTTTTATATAATCAAACAAAACAGTTTGATTTTATTCTTCAACTTGAAGATGATTGGATTCTTTTAGAAACAAACAAGTTATGGTTAAGCGAATGCTATAATAGAATAAAAAATAATGATATTTCAACTATATCTCTTCGTAAATATTCCGGGGATAAAGAAAGATGGCAATATGGATGGTCTAGAACTATTCCTTATATGTGTCATCAACACGAAAATAACTTTAACTATAAAGATAAATTATCCCCTACAAATGACTCTGATTTTACAGAAATAAAAGAATTTCTTTTCACCTTTAATCCAGTCATTAGAAATAATAGAGATTATGAAAATAGTGGAGTCTTTCCTCTCCCTGAATTTGAAGATGGAGATATTAACCTTGAAATTAAAGATGGAGTTAAAATTCACTCTAATAAAAATTGGGGTGCATGCGAAGCCTTAAGTATGGAGAAAATAAGACACTTAAAAACAGAACTTTATAAAGAAGGTGTTTTCGGACACTTTGACGATTGGATTGATTATTTAAAACTTAATGAAATGAGCTTATTTCAGAATGATTTTTCCAATCAAATTAATGTAAATTGTCACGTTCCTATTCTTGTTATTCATTCAGGAAACGTATTTTTCAATTCAATCTCTCACGAGTTTATAAGACCCATTAATTTTATATGGCATGGAGATGATGGTAAAAGATATAGAGAAATAAAACATATAATTTCATCTTATAATCCCCGTGCAATTCTTATTATAGGACAATGTAATCAAATTCTCAGACTACCTTTTGAATATAGAAAGAAAGCCCTTCAATTTTCATCTTTAAACGATGTATCAATTCCTATGATTGAAAACTGTATATTTTACTCTCATTATAAACATCCATATATTATTTCTAATCCTCTTATTAGTATTATAACTCCAGCTTATGAAAGTAAACATAGAATTTTAAGACCATTACAAAGCCTTTTAAATCAAACTTATACAAACTGGGAATGGATTATCATTGATGATTCTAAGACAGATAATACCTGGAAACAACTCACAGAATTTGCAGAAGAAGATTATAGAATTCAGGTTTATAAACGACCTAAAAATGATGGAAGTATTGGTAAGAATAAATCTTTCTGTGGAAATCTTGCAAGAGGTGCTTTTGTATTTGAATTAGACCACGATGATGATATTTTTCCACAAACATTTGACCGTCTTATTGACGCTGCAAATAAAAATAAAGATTGTGACTTCTTTTACTCTGATTTTATAGAATGTGGAGAAGATTCTATTTCTCCCTTTACTTACGGCGACCATTTTGGTTTTGGTTTTGGAAGCTATTATAGAAGTTGGTATTTAAATGACTTTCATTATATCTGTAAAACTCCAAGAATGAACCCTCATACTTTTAGACATATTATTGGCGTTCCAAATCACTTTAGATGTTGGACTAAAAAATCTTATATGGATGTTGGAGGACATAATATAGACCTTCAAGTAGCTGATGATTATGATTTAATTATAAGAACTTTCTTAAAATATAGATGGTGTCATATCCCTGAGTTTTTATATATTCAGTATAGAAATAGCGGAGGTGATAATTTTACATTCCATAGAAATGCATTAATTCAATACTTAGTTGCAAGAATAAAAAGCACTTATGAAGAAGATATTCATAATAGATTATTAGAGCTTGGAGTTAATGATGATGTTTATGGAAGAAGTCCAGGTCATCAAAAAGATTATGAAATAAATCGTTTTCAATATCCTATACTTGAGAAGATTTATCACTTTAATGACCTTGACGAAGATAACCCTCTTATAAGTATTGTTATGCCAACTTATAACAGAATGGACTACTTAAAGCGTGCATTAGATAGTATTTTTTCACAGACTTATGAAAATTTTGAAATATTATTAGTGGGGGATAAATGTCCTGTGCTTGATACTTTTGTAAGAAGCTATGATAAGGCTAAAGATAAGCGTTTTAAATATTATAATTTGCTTCATAATTATGGACCTGGAGGTGCTGTTCCAAGAAATTATGCCCTTAAGATGATGTGTAGTAGTAAATGGGTAGCTTATCTTGATGATGATAACACGTGGACTCCAAACCATTTATCTCACCTAGTTCAAACATATAGAGAAAATAAAGACGCTCAATATATATTTAGCAGTATGATTATAGATGGAAAAGAATTAGTTTTTGATGAGCCTAAACTTGGGAGAATAGATACAAGTTGTGTTATGCATCGCTTTGAATTATGTTTAAAATATGGCTTATGGAAAGATAGAATAGAAGGAGGATACGCGCATGACTGGGAATTCTTTAGTAGATGGAAGAATGAGAAATGGATTGCAACAAAACAATTTACCCTGTTATATAATACTGATTTTAACGGTCAATCATTTGAGTTCTTAAATAATTTGTATAAATAAATTATTTCTTAACTTGATTATAAAATGCAAGGTTATTCATTCAGAATTTATTTGGGGCAAAAAAATGCCTTAATGTTATATGATACCTATACTATCCTTGGAGGAACTGGAGCTGAAGGTGGTGCTGGTACTCAAGGTTTCCAAGGTCCTGCTGGTGGAGGTAGCGGTACAGGTGCTCAAGGGTTCCAAGGTCTTCAAGGTTTAATGGGATTACAAGGTATTATTGGTCTTCAAGGTAATCAAGGTATCATTGGTTTTCAAGGTTTACAAGGTTTAGCTGGCTCTACTGGTAGTGTTGGTCTTCAAGGTTTAGCTGGTTTACAAGGCGTAATTGGTTTTCAAGGTGCACAAGGTTTAAGAGGACCTACTGGTAGTGATGGATTACAAGGTCTTCAAGGTTTACAAGGTGTAATTGGGTTTCAAGGAACACAAGGTTTAAGAGGACCTACTGGAGATACAGGCCTTCAAGGTTTACAAGGTCTTCAAGGCTTGATAGGGTTCCAAGGTTCTCAAGGTGTAATTGGTTTACAAGGTCTACAAGGTCTTCAAGGTTTGATAGGTGTACAAGGAGCTCAAGGTTTAATTGGGCCTACTGGTAGCGCTGGTTTACAAGGTCTTCAAGGTTTATCAGGAGTACAAGGATTTCAAGGTTTAGTTGGTCCTACTGGAGATGGTACTCAAGGTTTAGTTGGTCCTCAAGGTCCTCCTGGAAGTGGTGGAGGTTTAGGAGGGTCAAGTACAGGCTATATTGATATATATCATATAAATAATGCAGGTACTTTCCAAATAAATACAGGTGCTTTTAGTTCAAACTTAGCCACAGGTCCTTTATCTGTTACGGTTGCTGGTAATGTTATGACTATAGGTGGATTTACATCTTTATTCCCTTCATCTATACTTGGTTATGGTGTTAATTATACAGCAGGTACTTCAACGGTAAATTTCTATAGACCTATGACATACTTAAATACAACAAATATTCAGGTTGAAATGTATCCAGGAAATCAGATTATATTAAGAAACTTAACAACAGGTAACTTGGGTGCAGCCGTAAATACTACAGGTTTCCCTAACGGAACAATTGCTTATACAGGTAGATTTGTGTTTACATTTTAATTTATGATTTAACTTTTATTCATAAATTAATTTCTATTATATAATATAAAATGAGTGAACCTTTTATTCCTTATACTATTAACCCTATTTCATATCCTCCTTCAAGTCCATATCCTCCTATTGTTTTACCTTTTGTTATTAGTAGTTCTTACGATATAAGTACAGGTGTAAAGAACGTTGTTTTAAATATTCAGGTATTTGACACAAGTTCTCCATTAGGTATATATCAAGGGTCAAATTCTTATGATGGAAACTCTATTATTCCAGGTATGTGGATATCAAGTTCAGTTTATGGAAATGCGTGGTTAATTAAAACCATTAATAGTAAAAGCAGCACAACAGTTGACTGTGATGTTGAAGATATTGAACTTTTTAATGAAAGTTTATCTCCATCAACTCCAACATTAGGTGTTAACGAACCTGGTTTTATATTTGAATTATCAGAAGATGGTATGCCAGCTCTTACTAACGCTGATATCAGAAATTTATTGAACATAAATAACTGGGAACAATTTCTCTCTGACCTTAACGCAAGATTTACTTCTAGAAATGTTTATAAAAGTTATTTTAGAGTATATCAACCATCTCATAATTTACAAGTAGGAAACTTTCTATATATTGACCCTGATAATAGTCAATATAAAATTGCAACTGGTGCAACTCAATTTAACTATTATATTATAGGTAATGTTACATCCATTGGATTTCCTACAAGTGATTGGTTTACATATAGACCAAGGGGAAAATATCTTACTCCTGACAAAATAAATTTTCCTTATGCTTCCCCATTAACTGGTTCTGTCGGTAGTTTATATTATATTCAAGAAAATGGTTCTATTTCAACCTATAAACCATTCTCAAATTCATCTCCTGTATACGTCCAAGTATCTACTGGAGCAACAGGTGGTGCTGGTATTCTTATAGATTCATTCTCAGCTTCATCATCTACTGTTATTTCATCAACAGGTGGTTATATTGTGATAAATACAGGAACTTATTCCCTTTCTTCAAATAAATCATATATATGGAACGTCCAACCTATATATAATGTTATAAACAATGGGGCTGCAGTATTATCTCTTCCTACAGGTCCTTCTGACGGTGATGTTATTACAGTTATTGATGGCCTTCAATCTTGGGGTAATTTTATGTATACAGGTGGTATAAATATATCATCTACAGATATCCCAATAACCGGAAAAATATCAAATCCAAATAATCCATATCTTATAAGTGTTAGAAGTGCAAGACAAGGTGATATAAAATTTATATATAATGCCTCAACTAATACCTGGCAAACTTATACAACTCAAAATACTGTAAATCCCTTCAACTTTAACCCTATAGCTGATAAATGGACTGGATGGTGGTCTGTTACTAACCGTTCTAACAATATCTCTCCTGAAAGTCTTTTTGATACTCAATTTCTCCCTGAAACTAATAACTTTAGCGCAACCTCTCTTTCATATATAAATATTGATACTACAACCTATCCTATTCAAATTGTTTGGTTATTTGGCTCCCCTAAAAATCCTACAACTTTTAACTCTATGACAACCTTCGTTCACGAATTTTTAAATAATGACTTTACAACAATCTATAATATAGGTTCTACAAAAGGAAATTATTTCTCCACTACAACAACCATGAATTATGGCCTTCCTTATTTTGTTAAAAATGGTCCTGGTGTGTTTAAACTTCAGTCTGATAATGACTATGCTATATTTACTTCTCCTGGAAGTACAGGAACTGAAGGATTATCATTTTACCCTTGTGAGAACATTCAATTATATAAATGTTCTACTCCTCCTCCACTATCTCAATCTCCTGATGGTAAGACCTTTAGTTATGACCCTACAAACATATCATTTTATCCAGGAGATGACCCTGTAACTTTAGCCACTACAATGTTTGAAAATTTATTCCTTCATTCATCCCCAAATGTTAATGATGAATCATCAACTATATCTACTAATGTCATTGATTATAACCCATATACAGAAACATATAATGGCGGGTTTATGGCAGCTAAAGAAATATTTAACCAATTCTTAAATGGTATTACTTTTCAAACCTCTGTATATGCTATAAGAAAGAGCTATTCTGGTTCTTCAAGTGATTATTTTCAAGGGTCAACAGAACTCACTGATATTTTCACCAATGATTGTTCTTATGCTTATCCTGGAAGTAATGTTGTGTTATCCGGGTTCCAAAACACCTGGAGTTCATTAAATGGAACATATACAAATGGTGTATCAGCTATAGGTGATAGTTTCTTAAGAAAAACATTAAATCCATCAATGTGTGATTCAACTGGTTCTCAACCTTATAATACAAATATGTTTTCTCTCATAAAAGATACCTCATCTTCATCATATTCTCACAATGAAACAGGAGCTTATAAAAATTTTGGAACTAACTTTGGTTCTCCTACTGTCTCAGTAACTCACCGTTTCTACTCAAGAATGCCTTATAACGAATTTGTTGCAGCTTGGCTTGCATTTATGCAATACGTTCAAGGCCCTGAAACATATTCTTTTGCCTCAAATATTTCAATTCAACAATCATCCTTTAATAAAGGTCTTGTTGAAACTAAATGGAACCGTCTTCAAAACTCTTACATTCTTCCTTTTTCAAGCAGAGGTTTTGGTGATGCTGGATTTATATCTAGAACTTATGGTGAAATTAGTTATTTTATATTCACAGGAACAAATACCCCGTTATTTTCATTCAATAGTTATCCTAATGACCCGTATCAAATTCAATATGCGGCATACAATCAATTCTACTCTTCATTTAATAGAATCAATTTACTCTATAAAGATGATTATGATAATGATGACACATTACGTCTTAATAAACAAACTTATATCCAAAATAATTATATGACAGGATGTAAAGCCCTTTATATTGGATGGATTGGAACAGGAACAACCGGGCCAATTGAAAATGACCCTAAATATGCATTATCAGGGTTTGCTTATCCTTTAAAAAATCAACAATATAATAACACATTCGGTGGAAGCGAATTTACAAGCTCATTATTTGACTTGTCTTTTACCCCAGATTATGAATATTGGTGTATTCAAGGTCAAGCTAAAGATTTTAATCCTCAAGGTCTTGATGAAAGAAAATATGGGTTAATAATAGGTCAGATAAAACCGGAGTTTTCATCAGGTACAAATATAGGTTATATACGTCTTCCTCACAATAAATGCTTGATAGACCACTATAATTTACAAGAACAAAGTATTTATGCTCCAAAGTCCCTTAATACTGGAAGTAGTAAATATTATAGGGAAGCTAACAGTAAAGTTTTATCTGTAATAACACAGTATATAAATTCCCTTAACTGCAACAGTGTGATTATTGATTGTAGATATAATAACGGAGGGGGAATTGACGGTAAATCTCTTGCTGAATTTTTTGGCGATGATAGAAATGGTCTTGAATATTATGATGGTTATGGAGGAAATGGATATAATAATCTTTTTAAAATATCAACTGGTTCTTCTATATCAACTGACCTTACAACATCTCTACGAAGACTTTATGTTAGGGAAAATGAGGCTAATTATCCTAATAGTGTTTTTAAAGGTGCAACTGGGGCGCAGAAAAAAGTTATTATAATATCAGGTATGGGAACCTCTGGTTATGGAAGTGTTTTATATCACTACTTTATAGGTGACAACTTTGACAAAAATATAGGTTCAGATACTATTGTAAAATTTATAGGTCAAATGGATAGTCGTTTTACCGGTCTTCAACCATCTTCAAGATGTATTGATTCTCCTCCAGTAGTAACTTCTTCAAAGGTAAGTACTTGGCCTTATTTAGGATATCAGGTTGAAGGTAATAGTATGGGATGTTATATCCAACATATTCCTCCAACTTCAACAGGACCTTATTTTAGTTTATACGGAGAACATCCTGATTTTTTAGGTCCAGACATAATTATTCCTATGAGTTTACAAGAGACTGTTTATCCTGATATTGGAGCATATACTGGGGCTTTTAGTGAAGCTCAAGTTAACTATCCAAATAGATACTTATCATCAGTTCCTTTTACACCTTCTCTTAATGACTATACAACTTGGAGAGATACATTGATAGAAGCAGCTATACAAGAAGCTGTTTAATTTAGTTTTAATTATATTATATATATTAAAACTGTTTCTTTTTTCTTTTTATTATTTTAAAATGTCTTACTTCGTGAATATTGATAGTAGATTTAGAGATACTTCTTATTATCCAAGTCCTTCTGATTTTGCTGTTTCTTTTAGACAATTTCAAGGCTCTGGTCCATATGTAAATGGTAGTCCTTTTAACAATGATGCATTCTTTCAACAAGTTAGTATTGACCCTGATTTTGATGAAAGTGATGTTAAGTTTAAAAATGCTATTGTAACTCAATATTTTGAAAATGATACAGATGTTTATTATGCAGGTATTATGAACCCTCAAATATCTTTTGACCCACATACTTTAAATCCTATTAATACCCAGTCTGTTTTTTCAGTTTTATATAAAGATGATGTGTTGTATAGTTTAACAGGAAGCTCTCAAAATTCATTTTTATTAAAACTTTCAATCGTAAACAATGCGATATTACCTTATTCTTTTGACTGGATTTTATATACAGATTCAAAAGATGTTAGAAATGTAGTAAATAAAGCCTCATTTTCTTTTACCCAAAATAACCAAATATATTATGCTTTTGATTTTTCCGCAACAAAATTTGACCTTAAGCTTACCAATAACTTTTCAAATATAAATAATTCATTTACAGGGACAAATTACTTATTAAATAGTATAGAGAGTCCTTCTGTGAACTTAACCTCAAATGTAGCCCTATTTTTGGTGGAACAAAATGGAAACTTGGGTTTTGTAAATGACACATTATGGGGTTATCATATATTCACTTCAGATTTTAATATTGGAAGTATGGAAGGTAATAATGAAGATCCTTTTTATATGCTCCTTGATAATTCTGATAACCTTTATATGAGCTGTAATATTAACCCTTTCTCAACAAGATTATACAGTATTAATTCAAGTGGTGCAAAAGACTCAAATATTTATATTACTCCAGCAACCAACTTTAATCAATCTCTAGATTTTCAACCTTATGGGTCAACTATATTTACTGCTACTGGTGGAATTAAATATTTGTCACAGGTTGCTAATAATGTAGGTACTTTTAGATACAATGTTGTTGATGAAAGTATGGCTTTTACATTTACTAAATTAAATTATGGTTCTTGCCAAACAGGTCCAGTTATACAAAGTATCGTTTATCCTTGTGGAGGAACTGGAAGTCAAGTTTATTATGTTAACGGTAAATTTATACACAATAATGATAAAACATATTATGTAGCTGGTTTATGGTCTGGAGCCTATACAGGACCACAAAATTTAGCAGTTTTTAATGTTAATTTTTATACTCAAAATGTATCTGTTTTAGGTCAGATTGGAACTACTTCTGCAGTAAGTATAGCGGTTGACTTTCAAACAGGAACAAGTAATTTAACAGTCTTTGCAAGAAATAATCAAAACAGAATGACTGTATATAACTTTAATTTATCCACAAATACATTCTCTCAATTAGCCACAACTACATTTTCCTCATCTTACCCTGTAGGAGGACAAAAACTTAACTATTATAAAAGTGGCAATAATTACTATATATTTGCCCCTGACTATATTCAAGTAAATACAAAAGGTATAACTAACTTTGGAAATATTGTTTTAAACACAGAAACAACCGTTCACGTTTTTAACTATAATTCAGCTACAGGAACCATATCTAAAATTAACTCCTTTTCTTGCTATAGTTTAGACGATAGTAATATAGACTATAGATCTCCATCTGAAATATATATGGTTACAAACTCTATATCAAGCCCTGTATTTCAAATTTTTAATATAACGAATCCTTATAATATATCTCTTGTTTCAACAAATAATTTAGCTCCTGCAATTAAAAAACCAATACCTTATACTGCAAATATAGATGGAATCCAAAAATATTTTTATATAATTAATTGTAGTACTCAAGATTTTCTTATGTATGATGCAACTGATATTAATAATATTCAACAACTTGGATATTCTGTTAAAGATGCTGGTTGGGCTCAAGCCTTTGATTTAGAAGAAGGAGTTTCATATGGTATGCCTAATAGTGAAACTATTGTTCCTGGTGATAAATGGCTTACAAAAACTCCTCTTACATTCCTTAATCCTTCCTTTAAAAGTATTCACTATTCTAAAAACTTACAAACAACTATACAGGTGCCAACCGGCTCTAATATTGTTAGACCATTATTACACAACGACCAATCTTATGCGGTAACTTGTAGCAATAATAATATTTCTATGTATAATATCTCTAATTTAAACTCAACTTTTAACGTAAGTAATTATAACTACTCTTTAGATGGAAATCCTGTTGATTGTAATCTTATAGAATATAACTCTAATTTATACTGCATTATCTCAACTTCAACATCATTATATTCTTTTACAATTTCACCTGATACTAACGCTCAAACTTATACTATCAGTAACACAAGTACTTTGTCTTATACTGGACCTGCTATTCTTATTAATTCATTTAAATCCTCATACGACCCTGATGAAACATTTGGTATTTTTTATACAATAACAACCTTCCAAGAGACTAATATTGTAAGATATATATTTAACACTGCAACAAACTCATTTTCTTACGATGTTTCACTACAACTTATTCCAGGATATAAAAACGGTGCAAGTGTTATGTGGGATGTTTTTGCTGGAAAATTATTCTATATTAAAAATTCTCAGTTTTTAGACGGATCTGCTTCTAATAATTATCTTATACTTGCAGATATCCCTGGAATTCTTCTTATACTAGCTACTTTTGGTGCTTATGAAACAGTAACTTACCCTGACTCAAGTATCATTGTATTCAATAAAATAACCCAAAAATATCAACATGTTCTCGCAGGTCCTCGTTCCCATTCTATGGAGACTTCATTTGCAAGTAAAAATATAGACTATAGATATAGTTCAAGTGTTCTTCTTTCCGACTTTACAAATCACTCTCACGTTACAGGTTTTAGTACAGAACAACAATTTGTCTTAATTCAAGCTCAAACTCCAGCTACAGGAACAAATACAGGACATGTCTTATCTGTATACGATTTAACAGACCCTCAATCTCCTCTTGTTATAAGCGTAAATAGCTTATTAACAACATCAAGAACTGATGCTCCAGTTTACCTCAGATTTTTAGAAAGCACTTTCTATAAGAACAAGGCAACACTCTTATGTTTAAATGATGATAATACCCTATATTTATACGATATAACAAACCCTTATAACTCTTCGGTAAATCAAACAACCCTAGTAAATACCTTAAATTATAATATAACAGAACTTGGTTCAGCTGTATCTCTCAAGTTAGAAGAAGACGGTAATAATCTTTCTTGGATTAATAGTTATGGTAGTTATTTTACAAACACAGGATACGGTCAACAAACATCTATTTCTGGAATGGTAATTGATTCCTCTAATAACAATATTTATGTCTCAGGTAACTGGAAAAATCGTTTTGAAGTTTATGAACTCCCATCTACCTCTCCTGTAAATAGAATAACTTATTCCTCTTATGACAACCTGAATAAAGGATACTTTTCTAAATGTAGTTCATTTGACGGTCAAATGTCGTGGGTCTTACCTATAACAACACCTTCAAAAGGTTCTATCAATGATATTAATGTCTTAAGTAACGGTAACATTGTAGTTAGTGGTAACACTGAAAGTCCTAATCTTTTCATCTATCAAAAACAAAATAGAGGAACTCTTACAACACCTACTACTATTCAGTCTTCTAATGTTATTCCTATAAGTCAAATTTCATCAGGTATTTTAGCCTTTAATTCTGACGGAATATTCCAATGGAAATCAATCTTATATTCAACTGAAAATAATAGATATGTCACATCTAACATATTAAGAAGTGACCCTACAAGTATAGTTCTTTCTGGATTCTCCAATGCAAATGAAATTAAAGGGGTTGATTCTTCTAATACATCTATTCAGTCTATGTTTACTAACGTAAATCCTACAACCCAAAAGTCTCAATTTATACATTATTATAACCTCAGCGGAAGATATGTTAAATCTCAACAAATTGAATATCCTGAGAACTCAACTACTATTTGTAAACAATTGAACCTATTTTCAGGTTCAAATTCTGTAATTTTATCACCTTATGTTTCCAATACAGTCAACGCCGGTAATATAAACTTTATAAATAAGGATGGAACTTTACAAACAAGTGTTTCACAGGTTATTAATAACAATATTTCTTATGTTACAAACTATTTATATAATAGTACTTATACTGACCCTCTTAACGGAAGTACTTATAGTACAGTTCAACTTCAAACTCCTTTAGAATATGCTTTTACTGGAAGTTATTTTAAGAACTACAATATGTTCCTTCTAGGACAACCTTTAGATACATACTTAAATAAGAATTTCTCAATAAGAGACAATTATACAACTACTCCTCTTACAGGTAGTAATAAATACTATTTTGCATTAAACAATCTCATCTCAACCGATAAAATTATAAGAAATCCTATTTCTGTTAATGGAAATTCCACCGATTATTATACTATGAATTTAAGCATAAGTCAGCTCTTTGGAATGATTAAATATAATGTGGATGAAATGCCTTCTGTTGATAACACAATTGACATTCAAGAAGTATTCTCTAATAACACCATAAATACCTCTTCTACATATTATGTTTCATTCCCTTATACTGGAGCTTCAGGAACAATTGAAAATAAAATAGTAGAGGTATCTTCTATTACAACTGACCCGATAACAGGTGATTATACTTTCACATTTAATGATATAAATGACCTCAGAATTTCATCTCCAAGTGGAAGTTTTTATGGACCTTATCTCCAACTAAATGT
>VFQS010001408.1_pt1 | contig 22211 bp, 18 predicted proteins | sample 3512361 | NCBI WGS metagenome assembly VFQS01 (sample SAMN10412375, study PRJNA504923) | tailings metagenome | isolation source: Relicate 1 Philex TSF3 active mining | place: Philippines
GGTTGCAGCGGCGGGCCACCTTGGCCATCGCCTCGCCGTTGAGCAGGGCATCGAAGCCATCGCGGCCGAGTTCCCGCTCAAGCATCTCCATGCCGCGCTGGAGGTTTTCTTGGCGATGGCTCTTCTTGTACCACTGGCGGATGCGATTACGCGCCGTGGGAGTGGCCACAAAGTTGAGCCAGTCGAGGCTGGGATGGGCTGATTTCGAGGTGATCACCTGCACGAAATCACCGTTCTGCAAGGGCGTGGTGAGCGGGCAGAGCCGGTCGTTGATGCGCACACCCTGGCAGTGGTTGCCCACCTCAGAGTGGATGCGATAGGCAAAATCCACAGCGGTGGATCCTTTGCGCAGCCCCACCACATCACCTTTGGGGGTGAACACGAACACCTCCTCATCGAAGAGGTCTTCCTTGATCGAGCGCAGGTAGTCGCTGCTGTCTTCAGCGCCGCCGTCTTTTTGCCAATCCACCAGCTGGCGCAGCCAGTTGAAGCGCTCCGCATCGGCACCGGCCGCCGCAGGCGAGCCCCCCTCCTTGTACTTCCAGTGGGCCGCGATGCCGTATTCCGCCACCTGGTGCATATCGGCGGTGCGGATCTGCACTTCGATCGGGCGGTGCCGGCCGATCACGGCGGTGTGCAGCGACTGATAGCCGTTCGGCTTGGGCAGGCCGATGTAGTCCTTGAAGCGGCCGGGGATCGGGCGGAAGGTGTCGTGCACCACGGCCAGCGCCCGATAACAGCCCTCGAGATTCGGACAGATGATCCGCAGGGCTGCCACGTCATAGATCTCGTGGAAGGCTTTCTGCTGGCGCTGCATCTTGCTCCAGATGCCATAGAGGTGCTTGGGGCGGCCGCTCACCTCGCAGTTGGTCAGGCCCACCGCCGCCAGCCGATCGCGCAGCAGCTGCACGGTGACCGCCAGCCGCTCCTCGCGCTCACTGCGCTTGGTGGCCACCTGCTGCTGCACATCCCGATAGGCCTCGGGCTCGAGGATCTTGAAGGCCAGATCCTCCAGCTCCCACTTGAAGCGGCCGATGCCGAGGCGGTTGGCCAGGGGCGCGTAGATCTCGCGGGTTTCGCGGGCGATGCGCTGCTGCTTCTCGGCCTTGAGGGCGCCGAGGGTGCGCATGTTGTGCAGGCGATCGGCCAGCTTCACCAGCACCACGCGGATGTCGCTGGCCATCGCCAGGAACATGCGACGCAGGTTCTCGGCCTGGGCTTCGGTTTTGTTGGTGAAGTGGATGCCGCCGAGCTTGGTCACACCCTCCACCAGGGCCCGCACCTCGGCGCCGAAGTGCCCCTCGATCTCCTCAGGGGTCACCTCGGTGTCTTCCACCACGTCATGGAGGAAGCCCGCTGCAATCACCCCGGCGCTGGCGCCGATGTCGCGCAGCAGGTCGGCGACGGCGATCGGATGAATGATGTAGGGCTCACCGCTGGCGCGGTACTGGCCCTCATGCAGCTGGTACGCAAAGTCAAACGCCGAGGCCAGCAGGGCCTCGGCGTCGGTGGGGCAGCTCTCGCCAGCGCCCGGAGGAACGTGCTCAACGCAGCGCTGCAGCCACTCGGGCAACGGCACGCCGTAATCGGCAGGGGAGGCGGCAGGCCGGCGGAGGGGCAGGGACTGCGGCGCGGGTGGGGCCGCGAGGGCAGCCGCAGCCATCGAGGCCGGGCTGGCGCTGACGGGATCGGCAGCGGCTTCGAGCATTCCACCCTGCGGGGGTTCAACAATCGTATGCACCCACGGACACATGCCCGCGCGTGTGGGCATCCGCCCACCCAAGCTGGGGGCATGACCCCGCGCGCCACGGCTCCCTTGCTCAGTGATCCGCCGCTCAGCCATCCGCTGCTGCGGATCCAGGAACTGGTGGTGCGCTACCCGGGTGCCGACTCCCCCACCCTCAACGGGCTGAATCTCTCCCTGCACCCCGGCGAAACGCTGGCCCTGGTGGGGCCCTCCGGCTGCGGCAAGAGCACCGTGGCCCGGGCCGTGCTGCAGCTGCTGCCCACCGGCAGCGCCTGCAGCGGGGCCCTGGAGCTGGCCGGCCGCGATCCCCGCACCCTCAGCCGTCCGGCCCTGCGCAGGCTGCGGGGCGAAGCGGTGGGTCTGGTGTTCCAGGACCCGATGACCCGGCTCAATCCCCTGCTGAGCATCGGCGCCCACCTCGCCGACACGATCAGTGCCCACCAACCGGCCTGGCGGCGCCAGGCGGTGCGGGAGCGAGCCGAGGAGCTGCTGCGTCGGGTGGGCATCAACCCGGAGCGCTACGGCAGCCATCCCCACGCCTTCAGCGGCGGCATGCGCCAGCGGGTGGCGATCGCCCTGGCCATGGCGCTGCAACCGCCGCTGGTGATCGCCGATGAGCCCACCACCAGCCTCGATGTGGCGGTGGCGGCCCAGGTGATGGCCGAGCTCACGGGCCTCTGCCGCGACGCCGGCAGCGCCCTGCTGCTGATCAGCCACGACCTGGCCCTGGCCGGCCGCTGGTGCGACCGCATCGCCGTGCTGGATCAGGGCCGGCTGATCGAGGAAGCGCCGGCGACGCAACTGCTCACAGCGCCCGGCAGTCCCCTGGCCCAGCGGCTGGTGAGCCGGGCCCGCGCCCGGGAAGGCCAGCAGCAGCACCCCCCGCGCGATCCGGCCCTGCTGCTGCAGATCGAGCAGCTGCGCTGCTGGCACCCGCTGCCGTCTGTGCCGTGGCAGCCGCGCTGGCTCAAGGCGGTGGATGGGGTGAGCCTGGCCCTGCACCGCGGCGAAACCATCGGCCTGGTGGGGGCCTCAGGCTGCGGCAAGAGCACCCTCTGCCGGGCCCTGATGGGGCTGGCGCCGGTGCGGGGCGGCAGTGTGCGGCTGGCGGGCCGGGACTTGCTCAGCCTGCGCGGAGGCGAGCTGCAGCGGGCCCGCCGGGCGATTCAGATGGTGTTTCAGGACCCCCTGGCCTGCCTCAACCCGCAGATGCGCGTGGGGGAGGCGGTGGCCGACCCACTGCTGATCCACGGCCTGGCCACCCGCAGCCAGGCCCACGAGCGCGCCCGGGAGCTGCTGAGCGCCGTGGGGCTGGAGCCGGCGGAAGCCTTTGAGAACCGCCTGCCCCGCCAGCTCTCGGGGGGTCAGCAGCAGCGGGTGGCCATCGCCCGCGCCCTGATCCTGGAGCCGCAGGTACTGCTCTGCGACGAGAGCGTGAGCATGCTCGATGCGGAGGTGCAGGCCGAGGTGCTGGCGCTGCTGCGGGATCTGCAGCAACGGCTCGGTCTGGGGATGCTGTTCGTGACCCACGATCTGGCCGTGGCCAGCGGCTTCTGCCACCGCGTGATCGTGCTCGACGGCGGTCGGATCGTGGAGGAAGGATCCGGAGCGGCGCTGCTGCGGGATCCCCAGGCCCCGATCACCCGCACCTTGGTGGAGGCCTGTCCGCGGCTGCCCATGGCCGCCTGAACCGAGGGCGCATCAGCCCAGGGACCACCAATCGGTCTTGAGGAAATAGTCCTCGTCCTCATACTCCACCAGAGCCCCTTCGGCATGGTCGACGAAGTCACGGCTCACCACATCGAAGCCGGCCTCCCGCGCCCACAGCGCCACCGCATCCACGTCGGCGGCGGCCGTGCTGGAGAGCTTCTGCTGCAGGGCGGCGTCATGGCGCACCGCATCGATCAGGGCCTGCAGGGCTTGCTGGGACATGGCTGAGGCGTCTCCGCCGTTGGATGCCTCAGTCTGGGGTGCCGACGCGGCGGCGCAGCACCGTCAGCAACGTCTCGAACACCGGCGGCAGGGGCGCCTGACACACGATCCGCTCGCGGCTGATCGGGTGATCCAGCCCCAGTTGCACCGCATGCAGGGCCTGGCCCGGCAGTTCCACCGGCAGCTTGCGGCAGCGGGAATACACCGGATCCCCCACGATCGGATGGCCCGTGTGGGCGCAATGCACGCGGATCTGGTGCGTGCGGCCGGTGTCGAGCTTGAAGCGCAGCAGGGCGTAATCCCCCAGCCGCTCCACCACACGCCAATGGGTGCAGGCATGGCGACCTGAACCGTCGTGCACCACGGCGTACTTCTTGCGATCCACCGGGTGCCGGCCGATCGCCCCGATGATCGTGCCCTGGTCAGCGGCGGGCTGGCCGTGCACCACGGCCAGGTATTCGCGGGAGGCGATCCGCTTCTGGATCTGCACCTGCAGCTTCACCAGGGCTTCCTGGCTCTTGGCCACCACGATGCAGCCCGTGGTGTCCTTGTCGAGCCGGTGCACGATGCCGGGACGCATCTCGCCGCCGATGCCCGGCAGGTCGGGGCAGTGGTGCAGCAGGCCGTTCACCAGGGTGCCGTCCTTGTTGCCCGGCGCCGGATGCACGGTGAGGCCGGCGGGCTTGTTGAGCACGATCAGGTGCTCGTCTTCAAAGAGCACATCCAGCGCCATCTCCTGGGCCACCAGGTAGGGCAAGGGCTCCGGTGGCGGCATCCACAGCTCCACCGTGTCGTTCTGGCGCAGGGGGGTCTTGGCCCGACCGGTGACGCCGTTCACGCGCACGTAGCCGGCGTCGATGAACTTCTGGATGCGGGCGCGGCTCTGCTCCGGCCGCTGGGCCACCAGCCAGCGATCCAGCCGCATCGGCAGCGGCTTGGGATAGGTGAGCGTGAGCAGCTCCCCCTCGCCTTCGCCAAACGCCGCCATCAACCGGGCAACTCCAGGGCAATCGCGCCGAGGCGGCTGCAGCGGAAGTCGTCGAGCAGCTTGGTGGCCATGCGCAGGCTGTCGCCGCTGGTGTGCCGCTCCGCCGCGGCCGCCAGCCAGTTCTCCCCATCGGGGCCGCCATGGGGCAATGCTCCCAGAGGGATGCCGTAGCGCTGCTCCAGCAGGCCTTCGGGCACGCCGGCAGCGCTGCAGGGGCGCAGCAGCTCGAGCAGCTGAATGAAGGCCAGCGCGGCAGCTTCGTTGTCGTAGGCGGCCTGGCCGATGTCGTCGCAGAGGGCCAGCTGCAGGGCGGCCTGCTGGTCATCGAGCCGCGGCGGCAGCACCCCCGGCGCGTCGAGCAGGTCGAGGTCCTGACCGAGGCGCACCCAGCGCAGGCTGCGGGTGACGCCGGCCCGACGGGCGCTCTCCACCACCTTCTGGCGCACCAGCCGGTTGATCAGGGCCGACTTGCCCACGTTGGGGAAACCCAGCATCAGGGCCCGCACAGGACGGGGCTTCATGCCGCGGCCCTTGCGCCGCTCGTTGAGCGCAGCGCCGGCACGGATGGCGGCCTGCTGGAGCTGCTTCACGCCGGTGCCGGCCTTCGCATCACACCACCACACCGGTTGCCCCTGGCCGCGAAACCAGTCGCTCCAGAGCTGCTGGGCAGCGGCGGGCACCATGTCGCGCCGGTTGAGCACCAGCAGGTGCTGCTTGCCGGCGATCCAGCGCCGCAGCCGCGGATGGCCGGTGGCCAGGGGGATGCGCGCGTCGCGCACCTCGATCACCAGATCCACCTTGGCCAGGGCTTCGCCGAGGGCCTTCTCCGCCTTGGCGATGTGGCCCGGATACCAGTGAATGGCCGGCGCGTTGACGCTCAGGCGGGTGGCCGCTGCAGCCATCAGGGCACCACCAGCACCGGACAGGGCGCCAGCTGAATCACCCGGGCGGCGGTGCTCTGCTGATCGCTTTCGATCGCGATGCCGCGGGTGCCCATCACGATCACATCGGCATTGATCTCGTCGGCCACATCGCCGATCACAAAGGCAGGCTTGCCCTCGCGTTCCAGCACCTCACAGGCGATGCCCTCAGCCCGGAAGCGCTCGCGGGCGTCCTCCAGCAACCGGGCCACGGCGGCCGGATCGTCCTGACCCGGCTCCACCACCGAAAGCAGCACCAGGCGGCTGTTGTGCTGGCGGGCGAGCTGGAGGGCCACGGCAGCCGTCTCCGCCGCCTGACGGCTCTGATCGATCGGGAAGAGAACGGTGTCAAACATTCGGTGGGGCCGGCGTTCTGGCGCAGGGAACTGGCTCAGATGTCCTTCTTAGCGCCAGAGCGTCCGGAAGGCAGCGGGCTAACCTCTCGCCCGTTTATCTCCTCGAGCGCGTTCCATGGCGAAGCGATCCCTGGCCAGCCTCACAGCCGATGAGCTCCGCGGCAAGCGGGTGCTGGTGCGGGTCGACTTCAACGTACCGCTCGACGACGCCGGCGCCATCACCGACGACACCCGCATCCGCGCCGCCCTGCCCACCATCAACGACCTGATTGGGAAGGGCGCCAAGGTGATCCTCTCGGCCCACTTCGGCCGTCCCAAGGGCCAGGTGAACGAGGGCATGCGTCTCACCCCCGTGGCGGCCCGCCTCAGCGAGCTGCTGGGCAAGCCCGTGGTGAAGACCGACAGCTGCATTGGCGCTGACGCCGAAGCCAAGGTGGGCGCCATGGCCGAGGGCGACGTGGTGCTGCTCGAAAACGTGCGTTTCTTCGCCGAGGAAGAGAAGAACGACGGCGCCTTCGCCAAGCAGCTGGCGGCGCTGGCCGATGTGTATGTGAACGACGCCTTCGGCGCCGCCCACCGTGCCCACGCCTCCACCGAGGGCGTCACCCAGTACCTGAGCCCCTCGGTGGCCGGCTACCTGATGGAGAAGGAGCTGCAGTATCTGCAGGGCGCCATCGACGAACCCAAGCGTCCCCTGGCCGCGATCGTGGGCGGCTCCAAGGTGAGCTCCAAGATCGGCGTGCTCGAGGCCCTGCTCGACAAGTGCGACAAGATCCTCGTGGGCGGCGGCATGATCTTCACCTTCTACAAGGCCCGCGGCCTGGCCGTTGGCAAGAGCCTGGTGGAGGAGGACAAGCTTGAGCTCGCCAAGGAGCTGGAGGCCAAGGCTGCGGCCAAGGGCGTGCAGTTCCTGCTGCCCACCGATGTGGTGCTGGCCGACAACTTCGCCCCTGACGCCAACACCCAGATCGCCAACGTGGACGCCATCCCCGACGGCTGGATGGGCCTCGACATCGGCCCCGATTCCGTGAAGGTGTTCCAGGACGCCCTGGCCGACTGCAAGACCGTGATCTGGAACGGCCCCATGGGCGTGTTCGAGTTCGACGCCTTCGCCGCCGGCACCAACGCCATCGCCACCACCCTGGCGGACCTGAGCGGCAAGGGCTGCTGCACGATCATCGGCGGCGGCGACTCCGTGGCGGCTGTGGAGAAGGTGGGTGTGGCCGACAAGATGTCCCACATCTCCACCGGTGGCGGCGCCAGCCTGGAGCTGCTGGAAGGCAAGGTGCTGCCCGGTGTGGCAGCCCTGGATGAAGCCTGATCCAGGCACCTTGCGCGAACGCATCGCGCTCATCGGTCTGGGGGCCCTCGGGGCTCCCATGGCCACCAATCTGATCCGCACCGGCTTCCTGCTCACGCTGCACAACCGCAGCCGATGGCATTGCGCCAGGCCTTGCAACCCTTGAGAGCTCTGGTGAGAGCTCTGGCCTGGATCCCGCCAGCAACTCCACGTCCACCCACCGGGATGTTGCGGAAATCGGCGCATCGGGATTCCGTACGGACCGTACGGAACTTGAAAGCACCAAAAAAACACACCCCCGCCCGGCGCTGTCCGATCTCAAGCCCGGCACGCTGGTGATCGACTTCTCCACGATCGCCGCCCCGGCCACCAGCCGGCGCCTCGCCGCAACGCTCACTGAACGGCAGGTGGCTTACATCGATTCGCCCGTCACAGGGGCACCGAAGGCTCCAAGGCCAGCACCTCAGGGCTTGAGCTGACTCTTGTCGGCCACCACGCGCACGCGCTTGGTGGTGCTCACGATTCCATCGGGATGCACCAGCAGCACTGCCCAGGTCTGGGAGCCAGGGCTGAGGGGGGCCTGCACGGACTTGAACAGGCCGCCCCCACCCAGGGCGCCAAGCTGCAGCTCGGGGCTCTCCAGCGCAGCCACCTGCTGGGGCGTCAGCGCCACGATGCCGCCGGCAGCCACGGCGCCATCAAGGGGTTCTTCAAAGAGCACGTCCACGTCGTAGCGCTGGCCGGTGAGCACCGCATCGGGGATCTGCACCTTCACCGGCAGCGCCTCACCACTGCGCAGGATCGACTGCTCCCTCAGCACCGTCTGACCATTGATTCGGCCGCCGCTGGCCTCCAGGGTGATGAGCTGGCTGGCCTCCAGCCGGTAGGCGGTGGGGCCGTCGCTGCGGCTGCCGGTGACGGACACCTGCACGGTGGGCCGGCCGTCGCGCAGGGGAGCACCGGCCTTGAGCTGCCAGCGCGCGTCGGGGAACTGGCGGGCAAGGGTGCGGCGGCGCAGCTCCAGCAGGGTGGGATCGAAGCCGGGACCGACCTCCAGCAACGGCGAGATGTCGTTGCCGCTGTTCAGCGCCGCTTCCAGGGCCTGCAGCTGGATGGCGCTCACCGGCGCGGCCTGCAGCGGCCGGGGCAGGGCGGGCAGGACAGCAGTGGCTCCGATCACCAGGGCCGGGAACCAGGAACGCAAACGGGGGATCACGCCAGATAGCGAACGAGCCGGAACCAAGAATGCGGTCCAACGGGACTCTTAAGTTAGGCGCGCTCTCAAACCCTGGCCAGCGCCGCCGCCATGCCTCTGCCATGCCCCGGCTTCTGATCGCCGCCAGTGGCACCGGCGGCCACCTGTTCCCCGCCCTGGCGGTGGCCGAGGCCCTTCCAGCGGACTGGGATGTGCACTGGTTGGGCGTGCCCGACCGGCTGGAGCGCCAGCTGGTGCCCAGCCGCTTCCCGCTGCACACGGTGAAGGCCGGTGGGCTGCAGGGCCGGGGGCTGCGCAAGGTGATCAACCTGCTGCGCCTGATCGCCGCCACCGGCAGCGTGCGCCAACTGATCCGGCGCGAGGGCGTGAGCGTGGTGTTCAGCACCGGCGGCTACATCGCCGCCCCGGCCATCCTGGCCGCGCGCTGGTGCGGCGTGCCGGTGGTGCTGCACGAGAGCAATGCCATCCCCGGCCGGGTCACCCGCCTGCTGGGCCGCCTCTGCAGCCGCGTGGCGGTGGGTCTGCCCGCCGCGGCCGAGCTCCTGCCCCACTGTCGCCCGGTGGTGACGGGCACCCCGGTGCGCAACGAATTTCTGCGGCCTGCTCCCTTGCCCGACTGGGTGCCCCAGGGGTCCGGGCCCCTGCTGGTGGTGATGGGCGGTAGCCAGGGCGCCGTGGGCCTCAACCGGATGGTGCGGCCGCTGCTGCCGCAGCTCAGCGAGGCCGGCGTGCGCGTGGTGCATCTCACCGGCAGTAACGATCCGGAAGCCGCCAGCCCCAGCCAGCTGCCCGGGGTAGTGGAACGCCCTTTCTGCGACGCCATGGCGGGCCTGCTGCAGCACGCTGATCTGGCGGTGAGCCGCTCCGGTGCGGGCGCCCTCAGTGAGCTGGCCGTCTGCGGCACCCCGGCGGTGCTCGTGCCCTATCCCGCCGCCGCCGACCATCACCAGGACGCCAACGCCAGCGCCGCCGCCAGCCTGGCCGCCGCCGTGATTGTGGAGCAGCACACCCCCGAAAGCTCCGTGCTGGAGCACACCCTCTGGCGCCTGCTCGGCGCCCGCCTGCGCCACAGCCCCGCCGCCGCCGATCCGCTCACCCCCATGCGAGCGGGCATGCAACAGCTGGCCGTGCGCGACGCCCAGGATCGAGTTGGAAATTTAATCATAATCACGGCAAACAACCACAAGAAAGCGTCTCACGGCAATGCCGTGAGACGCCACTAGAGAACCTAAAAATAAAGCCACGTTGCCACTCAAGCAACGACAACAATGTCGCTTGAGGTGAGAGCAGTCACCCCCGACAAGGTAGCCAGCAGCACCGATGCACTCCCTCCACTCCCATCCGGATCAAAGGACAGCTGACTTGCCCCGGGGTCAAAGACAAACACTGGAAGCGCAGGCAAAGACGCACTGACAACAAACAGTGAATTGGCGGCCAAAGGGCCCTCAGGCAACCTGGAGAATGCAGAGGAAACAACTTCTATCTTGTCCTCACCTCTAACAAAGTCAGTGATCAGATCAGACCCTTCAGACTGCGAATCGAATTTGAATCGATCAGCGCCCACTCCTCCCGTCAAAACGTCAGCTCCCGCGCCCCCGACCAACAGGTCGTCACCATCATCACCAAACAGCCGATCAGCACCGACATCTCCTCCCAACACATCCGCTCCCAAGCCACCGCGCAACTCATCATCTCCCGCTCCCGTATTCCATAGACGATCAGCGCCAGATCCACCAGTCACAACAAGCCTTTCAGCACTATAAAACTTCACGACATCTGTTCTTTTGGTGTTGCCAAACTCTCGCCAGCCGTAGCCACGATCACGGGTGACCACAGAAGTTGTGGAGCGAGAAAGATCAACCACTAAAACATCTTCACCGTTGCCCATATTCACCTCGTCCATACCGCCAACAACCTTGACATAATCATTGCCGTCGCCCGTCGCAATGACATCATTTCCCGCAGGATTCGATGTTGTGATCTGATCGTCACCCAGGCCCGTCGTCAGGGTCAGGTGTTCAATCCCTCTGACCACTGCATCAGTGCCGGCGAACACACCGCTACCAGTTGCATTGAGTGCAAGCGTTAAATCATCCACGGCCGATCCATAAGAAGCGATCCAGTGGTCAATACCAGGACCTCCATCGACGATGTCTGCTCCAGAGCCGCTGTCCAAGACATCGTTACCCTTTCCGCCGATCAGCTTATCCGCGAAGCCACCGCCCACCAGGTAGTCAGCTGACGTACCACCTTTAATCTCAAACCTCTCAAATCCATAGAACGACACCTTGCCAGCATCAAAGGAGTCTGAATAATTGAACCACCCATATCCCTCGTCGTTACGCACAACGCTGGAGCTCCGGACTGAGAAGTCAAGCACAAGCAGGTCTTGGCCCTCACCGCCATTGAGACGATCAAAGCCCAGGCCCGGAGACACCACATCATCACCCTTGCCTGTATTGACGACATCATCTGTAGAGTAACCCTTTGTACGCAGGACATCATTGCCATCGCCAGTGCTAAGCAAAAGCCCCTCAATTTTAGAAATTGACAAGCCAGCAGCTTTGCCTTGCGTAGTTGCTTGACTTGCGAGAGTATCGATCACCACTGGATCAACAAAGTCGCTCAGATCAGCTTCCCAGTAGTCAATCCCGGCTCCACCATCAATCGTGGCTCGACCTTTGCCGCTGTTCAACCGATCATCGCCAGCTCCTCCACGAAAGACATCCAGGCCGGAACCGCCAACCAAAAAGTCATTGGCGGAGCCCCCAGTAAATACAAACTGTTCAGCTGCATAGTAATCAATCTGATCGCCACTGCCACTGGCCAGTCGATTCCATCCATAGCCTTGATCACTCCACATCACTGGCGTTGTTACCGCTCCCCAGTTCACAATTAACTTATCATTGCCATCCCCGGCATGAACCCAATCCTTGCCACGCCCGACCGTCAGAATATCATTACCTGCTCCTGATGACATACGGTCATCAAACTGACCAGACTTAGCAACGACGCGGTCATTACCCACTCCTAAAGTTGTATTTAAGCGTTCAATAGCCAAGATTGTCGAGGCAGTAGCCGATCCCCTTTTTGCGATCTGAGTCGCTGCATTGATATCGATCGAGAAATGCCCTGTTTCTCGAGAAAAGTCACTTATCCATTGATCAACCCCATCGCCACCGTCAATCAGATCCAGCCCCCTGTAGCCAAACAGGGCATCATTCCCCAACCCTCCACGCAGCTTATCTTTACCATAGCCACCATAGAGCAAGTCTGAACCCGCGCTTCCTGTCAGGTCAAAGCGCTCAAATCCATAATAGTCAATGCTATTGGCAGGATTTACACCGAAAGAGTCAGCATAACGCATCCAGCCATAACCCAGATCAATTCTACGAACTCCGCCCAGAACACTGCTATAGTCCATAATCAATAGATCATCTCCGTCGCCACCATTGGTCGTATCACGACCCAAGCCCGGCTTGACAACGTCATTGCCGCCGCCAGTTTCTATGGAGTCATCTCCCACGACGCGGGACGTATCGATAACATCTGCGGCGGGTCCAGTTGATATTGAGACCGACTCAATCCCTCGAATCTTGGCTCCGGTTGCACCGACTAGTGCGTAATCAGCATTAGCGGAAAGAGCAAGAGAGACCGACTTAACGATTGACGAATAATCAACAATCCAGCGATCATGACCCTCTCCGCCATCAATGATATCTGCGCCCTTATAGCCGCGAATCTCATCATTTCCGCCCCTTCCCAGCAGGACATCAGCCATATCTCCGCCACGCAAATCGTCTCCCTCTTCGCCGCCAGTGAACTTATAAATCTCAAAGCCATAGGCAGAGAGCGAATTTCTATTGTCATCCGTCCAAACTCGCCATCCGTAATAATCATAATATCGAAGAGGCAATTCAATTGCCGAAAAGTCATAAACAAGGGTGTCATTACCGCCTTGAGCGTCTACCGTTATTTTTCCTTTTTTTGCCGTATAGACATTAGCCAGTTCGCCAAGATACTCGGTGGCCATGATAAGCACCTCCGTTCCAGGAAAGATCCGGGAGCCAGGCCCGCTGATGGGCCACAGCAGCCCCCAACACCTCCATTAAAGACACCACGATCACAGACGTCAAAGCTGCACACATTTGTTTAAAGATGGCCGCGCATGTCGCCCAGAAAAGAATAGTTTTTTTAAACCACCACCCCAGCACGGGCCATCAAAGAGGTAGAATTGAGTGGGCAAGGGCGTTAGCAATGCGAGCATTAGACGCCCTGCCCTGGAGTCCAATTCTCAACCAGCAAGGACCAAGCTCTTCGAACGACTGACAGCTTCTCAGCAGAATTGCCCAGCGCTTCTGGAGCTCTCTCCTTGCTGGCTCAAGCGTTTGCGAGGCACCAGTGAGATCTATCCCCCGCACCAGAATGAAGTTGGTGGATGAGGGCATCGGTTCCAATCCAGGAATCAGCGCCAGCTCACGGTGCAGCCAGCCACCTTCCTGAGCCACCCAGCGGGCCACCCGTCGCTGCCAGCGTGCCATCCGCCGGGGATGGCTGAACAGCGCCTCCCCCGCCGCCAGCGCCAGACCATTCACCGGCCAGGGATCGCGCCAGCCGGCCCAACGCCGCAGGCGGTCGGGATGGGCCAGGGCGTAGCCCAGCCGCAGGCCGGCAATGGCATGCAGCTTGGTGAGGCTGCGGATCACCACCAGGTTGGGGTGGCGCTGCAAGAGCGGGATCAGCGACTGGGGCTCGCCCAGGCCCGGGGGCGTGAGCGGCAGAAAGGCCTCGTCGCAGATCACCAGCGCAAAGCGCTCCAGCAGCGGCTCCAGGGACGCGCGGCTCCAGAGCTGGCCGGTGGGGTTGTGGGGGTTGGTGAGCCACAGCACCGCCCCGGGCGGTACATCGGGAAACGGCTGGGGGAAGGCCGCACCCCACTGCAGCGGCAGGGGCCTCGTTTGCCAGGCACCGCCCCAACAGGCCAGGGCGCGGGGGTAGTCGGCAAAGCCGGGGCTGGGCAGCAGGCTCAGGCCGGCAGCAGCTGCATCGCGGGCCGCCCAGGTGAACAGTTCGGCGGCGCCGTTGCCGGGGAGCACCCAGGCGGGATCAAGGCCGTGATGGTTGGCGATCCACTGGCGCAGGCGGGCCAGCTCCCGATCGGGATAGGCGCGCAACGACCAGCCGAAAGCGGCGGCGGCTACCTGGGCCCGCAGACGCAGGCCAGGCCCGAAGGGCACCAGCGACGCGCTCGCATCCAGCAAAGTCCCGGGCGTCTGCCCCAGCTCCCGGGCCGCCGCGGCCAGATTGCCGCCATGGCGCCCGCTCAGATCTGCGCTGGCCATCGCCGCAGGCTACGGCTCTCACCAGCCAGGCGGCCGCCGCCAAACTCGGGCCCCGCCCTTCACAGGCCCTTCGCCATGACCCGCCGCCGCTGGATCCCGCTGATCGCTGCCGGGCTGCTGGCTGGGATCTCCGCTGCCCAGGCCAGTGATGGGGCCCTGCTCCAGCTGCTGGAGAAACGCAGCTGCCCGCGCTGCAACCTGGCCGATGCCGATCTGGTGCACGCCGACCTGCGCGACGCCAATCTGCAGGCCAGCAAGCTGATGCGCGCCAACCTCAGCCAGGCCCGCCTGGATGGGGCTCGCCTGAATGGGGCCGACCTGAGCTTCACCAGCCTGCTGGGGGCCTCCCTGCGCGGCGCGGATCTGCGCGGCGCGCGGCTGGAGGGCACCGACCTACGCCAGGCCGATCTCAGCGGCGCCCTGCTGGATCCCGGCGCCCTCAGCCGCACCCACTGGCAACAGGCCAAAGGTCTGCCGGCCAGCCAACTGAGCTATACCGATCTGCACAACGCCGGCGTGGAAGCAGCCCAGGCCGGTCGCTTCCCTGAAGCCGAGCGCTGGTTCAGCGAGGCCATCCGCCGCCAACCCGATGCGGCCATCAGCTGGGTGGCCCGCGGCCTCAGCCGCAGTGAGCAGGGGAACACCCAACTGGCCTCTGCGGACTTCCAGTACGCCGCGAGCCTTTACCGCCTCCGCGGCGCAGACGTGGAGGCCAGGCAACTCGAAACAGCCGCCAGGCAACTGAGCCAACCCGCCAGGACAGCCAAAGGCGGCAATGGCATGGGCGGGCAGATCCTGGGCGGGGTGCTGGCGGCCTTTCAGTTCCTTGCCCCCCTGGCGGCCAAGGCGTTCATGCCGCTGGGGATCTAAGCGCCTATCTTCCCAACACTCTGCGCGCGTCTTCACTGGCGGGCATGAATCCATATCCATAACCGCCGCCCTGATCATCATTCAGGATCCTCGGGGTCACCATGATGACAAGCTCCCTTTTTTGACGCGTCCCCGAGCTGCCGCGAAAAAATTGGCCAACCAGGGGAATATCACCCAGAACAGGCCACTTGGTAACAGCCTGAATATCCGAGTCAGAAATGACGCCGGTAAGGATTAAGGTTTGACCGTCACGCACGCGCGAGCTTCCCGTATCCAGCCTCCTCACGGCCAGGATATCAATTGGCCCGCAGCCGGGAATATTCTGCTCACGCGTCTTGGCCGTAATCTGAGGAGACAGCGTAAAGGTGACAAAACCATTATCGTCGATTCGCGAAACACGCGCCCCAAACGTCAAGCCCGCGATTCCAAATTGCGGCTCACATGCGAGACCGGTGTTTCCCTGGGTACCAGTCGTGACATCAAAAGACGTGATCACCTGCTCACCCACTGTAATGAAAGACTCGTTAGCGCGAGGCCTGCCAATTGAAGCCGCGCCAAAGCCAGCATCGCCAGCACCACTGGAGGCCAACTGGGCTGCGACTTCCTTGCCGCCAGCGATATCATCTTGATTTTCCGATAGTATTATCGTTGGACTGGCCAAGACCTTGGTGTTTCTCGACTGAATTGTCGCCCTGACGTAATCATAAAAGTTGTTGGGAGAGTAAGCGAGTCCAGGATTTCTGGCTGGAGCAGAGCCAAGCGCAATGGCATCAAGCGTAGTCAAAGGAGGAACGCGTGGGTTGGCCGGCGGCAATTGACTATCTACCGTTGTGCCCGGGGGCACCGAACTATTGAAAATGCCAACCAGGCGCCCCTCATCATTGACAATAAAGTTATTGCCATAACGAAAGGCAAAACTATTACTGATATCGGATTCATTATCGAGCGTTATATCCATAATGCGAACTGTCAGCGCAACCTGGCGCTGCCTCAGGTCAATCTGGCGAAGATAGCCTTCGGCTACGGCGACAAGCTGGGAATCGCCCACCAGAGTGATGGTCTGCAATCGGGAGTCCGTTGTCCCCGTCAGCCCCCTCAAGGGCCCCGTACTGGCGCCATACGTCTCTGTTGTCGTGATGTTCTGAGATGTGGTTTGCTGGCTGACAGGGGCTCCTGCCACCTGACTGGCTTGCGCTGTGCCCTGGGTCACAGCACTGGTGATCACATTCACCTTCGTGATCGACGCCCCGAGACTCGCCAGATAATCAGCAGCGGAAGCAGCTGATGCCTGGTTCAGTCGGTAGACTTTGGAAATCTGGGCACCAAAAGATTTGCCAAGAACTGATGGGCCCACCATGATCATGCGGCCTTCCAGGCGGCCCTGCCAGCCAGCGGCCAGCAGAACAGCGTTGAAGGCACGGGTGTAAGGCTCACCCTGAAATGCCAACGAAACAGGCCGTCCCGACGACGCGCCCATGGCAACAGCCGCTGCAGCTGGGGCACCGGCAGCTGATGCGGTTCCTACCGGCACATCATCCACAAACACAAACCCATAGCCGCCCATCTGAGCCAGAGTCATCAACACATCGCGAGCCGGCGCATTGCGAATGGTCATCGACACTGGCGGACCACTCACATTCAGGTAGCTGCGATTGCGCAGCACCATCGTTCCCACCGCCATATCACCCAGCGGTGGTGCCATGGCACGGGGCTGCAGCGGCGGCACCACGGTCTGGCCAGGAATGCGTCCGGGCTGGCTGATCTCAAAGCGCGCCGTAGTACTGCTCACTTGCGGCGCGGCCGGGAAGCTGATGATCAGATCACGACCGTCCGCACTCACCACCGGGCGGCCCAGGGGAACCCCCGGCATCGGTGTCACCGCCAGGCGATAGGTGGTGCCCGAGCCGTCCAGGCTCACGCTCTGAAAACCGAGCTCAGGAATCGTGAGGCGCTGGGGCCCCAGCCGCAGGGACCCGGGGCTGGCGGTCACCAGCTGGCCCAGCCAGCCATTGGCACCACTGCTCTGCTGCAGCTGGGGGCCGGCACCGGTGCCCTCCACCACCAGCTCCACCGAACCGGCCTGGCGGCGCACCTTCAGCTGGATCGATCCGCTGGCTTGCGGGGTGGTCGCCGCCGGCTGCACGGGCACCGCCACCGGCCTGGCCAGGGCGACCGGCAGCAGGTCGGCACCGAGGGGAGCGGCCAGCCCAAGGGTGAGCACCAGTGCGCGCCAGGTTCCCCGCCGGGCCATCCGCTGTCCACGTTCTGGCGGATGGTATCGGCCACAGCCCAGTCAGGCGAGGGTTACCTGGGCGAGCGGATGTAAGTGGCCACCGCCATCTTGAGCAGCACCGCTGCGGGCGGCCTGGGGCCCTGGGCCGGGGCGGCCTGGGCCTTCTGCTCTTCCACAGCAAGCTGCAGGTTGCTCTGCACCACCAGCACACTCAGGGCCTCCAGCTGCCGCATGAAGGCCACCAGGGCCGGATAGCGGCCGGCAGCGCTCAACACCACCTCCTGCCTGGCCACGCCAGAGGCAAGCAGTGGGTCAGCCGGCGGCGGTGAAGCCTCCTTGCCCGCAGGCTTGGCGGCCGGTCCAGCGGGTGCCGCACTGACCAGGGGCTCATACAGCGACAGCTTCACGCCGGTGCGGGCCGCCAGGCTGTCCACCTGGGCCATGAAGGTGGCCAGGGTGCCACTGCCCGCGATCAGCTGCAGCACCAGGGCCTGCTGGCCCTGCGCCTTCTCGATGCCCAGCTGCTCGCGCTGCACCTGGGCGGCCAGCAACGGCAGCTGCCCCTCCAGCTGACGCAGCTCCACGGCGCGGCTGCGCGCCACCTGCACCTGCTGCCACTGGGGCCAGGCCACCAAACCCAGCACGGCCGCCGCCAGCACGCCACCCACCGCCGTGGGGAGCCCAAACAGCAGCTGTTCTCTGGCGCTCATCGCAGCAGCCCAGCCCGCTGGAGCATCCGCAGGCGGGCGGCCATGCCGTTGGCCCCCAGCGCCTGCAGGGTGGCCGGGTCGCTGACCCCGGCCCGGGGCCGGAACGCCACCGTCATCTCAAACGACACCGGCAGACCTGCCGGGGCTTCAGGCTTGGGCGCCTCCCGGTTGGCCTTCACCAGCACCACCGTCCTGGGATTCACCAGGGAGGAGCGCTGCAGATCCAGCTGCAGGGCATTGATGCGGGCAAAGGCGCCGGGATCGAAGGCCAGGCCCTTCATCCGCACCTGCTCACCGACCACCCGCACATCGGTGAGCTGCACCCCCTGGGGCGTGCGGCGGCGCAGCTCTTCCATCAGGGCCGAACCGGAGCGCACCGCCACCAGGGCGGAGGCCAGGTCGGTGCTGGCCTTCTCGATCGCCAGCCGCTGGCGTTGCTGGGCTTTGATCCGGGCCTGCACGGCATCAAAGCGGGCCTGCACCGGCGCAAGTCGCTCCAGCTCCGCCAGCGTGGAACGGTTGAGCGCCAACATCGAGCCTGAGACCAGCAGCGCCACCCCCACCAGGGCGCCACCCAGCACCGCCCCCTTGAGCAGGGGCACCAGGGGATCGCTGGTATCGGGCTCGGGCAGGCCCAGCTGGGCCCGCCGTTCGCGCAGCAGATCGAGGTGGCTGCCGGTCATGACCAACCCATGCAGAGCCTGAGCCCCGCCAGCCGCAGGTCGCCGGGGGCAGCCGGGCTGGATGCGGGCCAGCGCTGGAGCACGCCGGCAGGCAGCTGCTGCTGCAGCTCCGGCTCCACGGCCGCCACCCGCTCCGCATCGCCATACACCAGCCAACGCTGCGGGGCCTGGCTGCCGCTGTGGTGTTGCCAGAAGCGGCGGCAGCGTTGCAGCTCCCTCTGCAGCGCGGGGTCGAGGCCATCCGCGCGACGGTTTCCGGGCAGCGACCAATCAGCCACCGGAGCGTCGCCCGTCACCAGCCACAGCCGCGATTGCTGGCGCTCGATCTCCAGCAGCCACAGCTCCTCAGCCGGGGCCATCTCTGGAGCCCCGGGTCCGGCCAACACGGCCCACTGACAGGCCTGGGCCGGCAACAGCCGCTGCAGCTGCACCCCTGCCAGATCGAACACCTCCACCCAGCTGTCCACCAGCTGGCGCGGCGAGGCCACCACCAGCGAACGGGCCGGGGTGCCCGGCAAGGGCTCCACCTCCAGGTACACGTCGCTGAGGGGCCAGGGGAAGCCCAGATCCGGAGCCCGCAGCCGCAGTTCGGTGCGGCCGCTCTCCGGCATCAGCCCCTGGGGCCAGCGCACCACCGTCCAGCGGCAGGCCTGCAGCGGCAGGCAGGCCCCCACCTTGGCGCCCACCAGACCGAGGTCGAGGAACAGATCGCCGATCAGATCGCCGATGGCCTCGATCTCGCGGGGCTGGCCCTGATGGCAGGTGCCGGGAGGCAGTGGCACCTCGATCGTCTCGCCAGCGCGGTCCACCACCACACCGCGCAGGCCGTCGTCCTGCAGCTCCAGCAGCACCCGCCTGGCCAGCAGCTGGATGCGCAGATCCACCAGGCCGAGCCGCAGGGCATCAACGCTCTCCTTGAGCTTGCCGGGGATCTCCTCGACGTTCATCGGCGGCGGTTCACCCCCGAATGGTTACGCAATCCAGGGCAACCCGGAACCCACAGCCTGGCTGAGATGGGCCAGACCATGACAATCCAGCTGCCGGCCCAGGCCCTCCAGGATCGCCGGCACCAGCTCCGGACCCCCGTAGATCCAGCCGGTGTAGAGCTGCACCAGCGAGGCCCCGGCCGTGATCCGCTCCCAGGCCGTCTCGGCGGAGTCGATGCCGCCCACGCCGATCAGCGGCAGGGCAGGGCCGGCCGTGGCCCGCAGCCGGCGCAGCACCTCCAGTGCCCGGCGCCGGATCGGGGCACCGCTCAGGCCGCCGGCCTCCTCCGCCAGGGTGCGGCCGCTCTGGGCCAGGCGGCGGTCCTCCAACCCGAGGCGATTCAGGCTGGTGTTCACGGCGATCACTCCGGCCAGCCCCTCCTCGTAGGCGAGGCGGGCGATGGCATCAATGGCGTCGTCTTCCAGATCCGGTGCGATCTTCACCAGCAGGGGCGGGCAGCCCGGCAACCGCCGCAGGCGCTCCACCAGCCGCCGCAGCTGGGCCTCCTCCTGCAGCTCCCGCAGACCGGGCGTGTTGGGGGAGCTCACGTTCACCACGGCGTAGTCGGCCAGAGGCGCCAGCAGCTCCAGGGAGGAGGCGTAGTCGTCGGGGGCGAGATCGAGGGAGGTGATCTTCGATTTGCCGAGATTGATGCCCAGCACCGCCGGACGCTGACCCGGTGGCGCCAGCCGCTGCCGCTCCAGAGTGCGGCGGGCGACCTGGGCGCCCGCGTTGTTGAAGCCCATGCGGTTCAACGCCGCCCGCTCGGCCGCCAGGCGAAACAGGCGCGGCCGCGGGTTGCCGGGCTGGGGATGCCAGGTGATCGTGCCCAGCTCGGCGAAGCCGAAGCCGAACAGGTGCCAGATGCCGGCTGCAACTGCGTTCTTGTCGAACCCGGCCGCCAGGCCCACCGGATTGGAGAAGCGGCAGCCGAACAGGGTCTGCTCCAGGCGTGGGTCGGGGCGCTGCAACTCGGCGCCGAGCCCGGCCAGGGCTCCGTTCACCAGCGGCCAGTTGCGCCGCAGCGACGCCTGCCCCAGCGCCGTGAGGGTGAGCTGGCTGAGCTGCTCGGCGTCCGCACCCTCATCGCTGGAGAGCAAGGGCCCCACGAAACGGCGGTAGAGCTGGCCGGTGCCCGTGCTCCCCTGCGCCTGCTGCCCGCTCACCATCGGCCCGCTCACCCCTGCTGGGGCAATCCTCCCGCGTGGCGCCGCAGCCGCCAGCGCCCATCGTCGAGCGGCTCCACCAACCAGTCGCGCCAGGGCCAGGCGCCGCTGCGCCGCTCCAGCTGGCGCAGCGGCTGCTCCACCAGCTGGGCCAGCTCCACCAGGGTGAGCCCATGGCCGCCCTGGGCCAGCCGCTCGGCCAGCTCGAGGCGGGTGAGCAGCTGCTGCAGGGCCGGTGGCGCCAGATCCGGCGGGGGCGGCACATCGCCTTCCAGGGCCACGCGGCCCAGCACCTCACCGGCCGCCAGCTGCGGCAGCCGGCCCTTGGAGAACGCCACGGCGATGGCATCGCAGCGGTCGTTGTCGGGATCGCCGCTGTGGCCCTTCACATAGGTGAGCGGCACATCCTTGAGCCGGGCGCGATCGAGCTGCTCCCACAGGTCGCGGTTGAGCACGGCGCCGCCGGAGGCCGTGCGCCAGCCCTTGCGCTTCCAGCCCGGCAACCACTTGCCCAGCCCGTCGATCAGGTAGCGGCTGTCGGTGCGGATCGTGAGCGCGGGGTGGCGCGGCAGCGCCGCCAGAGCGTCCAGCAGCGCCAGGGCAGCGGTGAGCTCCATGCGGTTGTTGGTGGTGGCGGGCTCCGCCCCACCCATCTCATGCACCGAGCCATCTTCAAAGCGCAGCAGCGCACCCCAGCCACCGGGGCCCGGGTTGCCGCTGCAGGCGCCATCACACGCCGCTGCCACCACCCGCACCGGCTCAGCCCCCACTCGACAACTCCGCAAAGTCAGCTAATAAGCCTTCCTGTCCTGTCAAGCGCGGAGCCGGCCAGAAATGGATCGACCAAGCCGAACCTACCGCCACCTCAGCGGTCTGGTGCTGGGGGGGCTGGGGGCTGCCGCAGCAACCACCCTCAGCCTCGGCAACGCCCCCGGCGCCGGCGCCGCCGCGATCTTCGGGGCCGATTCCCTGCCCGACGACTCCACCGTGGCCCTGGCCCAGCCGGTGGATGGCAGCCGCTGGAATCTGGTGGTGGTGCGGCGCCTGCAGGGCAGTACTGGCTGCTGGCAGCGCCTGGGCGATGGGCTGGTGCAGCTGGACACCGAGGCCTTCAGCAACGACGCGGTGTGCAACCGGCTGCAATCCAGCAGTGGCTATTCCCTGCGCAGCGCCGGCCAGGACCTGCGCTCCCCCTGGCGCCTGCGGATCGAGCGGCAGGGCCAGCAGCTGGCTCTGCAGGCGTTCAACCCGAGCCAGGGACAAACTGTCGTGGTGGGCCTGGCCCCCGTGCCGGAGGGGCCGGCGGACACGGTGCTGCCCGCCTTCACGCTCAGTGCCGGCTGGAGCTTCCAGGCCCGCAGCTTTGAGGGCCGTCAGCTGAGCCATGTGTACCTGAGCAACCAGGAGCCGATCACCGCCCTGGCGGCCCGCTCAACCCGGCCAGGCACCCTGCCGCCACTCAGCGCCCGCCGGGAACCCGCGCCCCGCGAAGCCGCCGCCCCCATGCCGGGCCAGGTGATCGCCCTGCAGGTGGTGCCCTTCCGCGACAACAGCGACCTGTCGGCCTCCAGCCAGTGAGACTGTCCCTGGGATGGTGCCAGTTGAGAGTCCGCCCTCACCCCCGCGCCACCACCGGAAAGCAGCCATTAAGTTTGCATGGTGTGAGGAGTGGGAACGCTCTTCCGGGGTCGAAACGAGGACAGACTCCCAGAATCGTTCCAACTCAGAGCCCCGCCTTCGGTGGGGCTTTTTTCTTGGCAG
>VFQS010001409.1_pt1 | contig 22209 bp, 17 predicted proteins | sample 3512361 | NCBI WGS metagenome assembly VFQS01 (sample SAMN10412375, study PRJNA504923) | tailings metagenome | isolation source: Relicate 1 Philex TSF3 active mining | place: Philippines
TCCACAAAAAAATTTATCTGTTTGGGAGGCGTATAAAACAGCTATACCATACACTTGGATTGGTTGGATATTTTTGACTTATGGTGTTTATATAGTAAACAAATACAAATTCATCACTCCATCTCAAATAATATTTTTGATAATTGCAGTTCAATATACATTAGTTTTGATTGCAAATAAATTTTATATGAATGAAAACCCAACATTTAGTGATATTTTTGCTTTTGGATTGATAATTTTAGCATATTTTATAAGTTTAAATAATAGTGTATCTAAGATGTTAGGTATACATATAGAAAAAGAAGATGGAGACAATAAAAAGAAAGAAGAAGAATTGATAAAAGAAGAAACACCCGCAGAAAATGTCTAATATATAAATGGTAATCATTTTTATAAAAAATATATTGTCATATTATAATATAATACACATTTTAATAATATTATGAAATCGAAACCGAGTAATGGAATATTTTATGAAATGAATGGATGGAAATATATATCTGTGAAGGGAAACCCAAAAGAAAGAGGATATGCATATGGGTATTATTGTGCCAAAGAATTTAAAGAAATACAAAAAACGTTGAATTACATAGTATTTGAAGATACAGGGAGAAAATGGGATTATTTTATTGATGCCGGTGCAAAGTATTTAAAACCAACAATAAAAGAACATTTTCCAGAATTTTATGAAGAAATGGAAGGAATTACGGAGGGTTGTAAAGCCGCCGGAACATCTACAACATTAGACGAAATTATTGCTTGGAATAATTATATTACATTATTAGATTGTTGGTATCCAAACTCATTAGCTGAAAATGGGTCTCGACCACCTGGCGGAGAAGGAGGTGCTCCTGATAGATGTAGTGCATTTATTGCTAATGGTGATTATACACACGACGGCAAAATTGTAGTAGCCCATAATAGTTTCGTCCAATTTGTGGATGGACAATTTTATGATGTTATATTAGATTTGAATCCTTCAAATGGATATCGTTTTATTATGCAGACTGCTCCTTGTTGTATTTGGAGTGGAACTGATGTTTTTATAACAAAAAAAGGTATTATTGGAACAGAAACAACAATTGGAGGGTTTCTTCCATACGAAAATAAAGATCCTATTTCTTGTAGAATTAGACAAGCTATGCAATATGGTTCTACACTAGATGAATATGTTGAAATACTTTTGAAAAATAATTCCGGTGATTATGCAAATAGTTGGTTATTTGGAGATATTAACACAAATGAAATAATGGTTTTCGAATTAGGGCTTGAATATCATAGTGTAAAAAGAACAAAAAATGGTTATTACTATGGATGTAATGTTGCGTTTGATTCACAAATAAGAAATTTAGAATGTGCTAATTCTGGTTATTGCGATGTTAGAAGACACCAAGGCGCTCGTCAAGTAAGAATACCAGATTTAATAGAAGAAAACAAGGGCAAAATAAATATAGAAATCGCCAAAAAAATTATATCAGACCATTATGATGTTTATTTAAATAAAGAAAATCCTTGTTCGCGTACGGTATGTTCTCATTATGACTTGGATGCTCGTGAATATATGTCAGACCCTGGAAGACCCAAACCATTTCAACCAAGAGGTGCAATAGACGGAGCAGTTTTAGATACAGATTCTGCTAAACATATGGCATTCTATATGCGTTATGGTAATTCTTGTGGAATGCCTTTTTTTGCAAAAGATTTTTGTAATCAGCATAGACAATGGGGACATTTAGAACCATTTTTGAGAGATAGACCGCAACAACCTTGGACTTTATTTACAATTACGGATTCTTATAAACAACTTAAAAAATCTATAAAAACTTTGAGAAAAACAATAAAAACAAAGAAAACGCGTAAACATAAAGTAGAAGCTTAGAGAGATTTAGTTTTCTAATTTCTACCCTTTTTAACTAATTCCGCAAGAACTTCAATCAAAATTGAAATAGGCTTGTTATTTTTCATTATATAAAATATTAGATATTATCTATTTTATATAAAATTTTATGTAAAATTATTAAATTGAAAAATTGTATATAGAGAGATTTTATAAATAAGTATAAAATAATGGACAAATACATAAATACTGAAATAGAAAAATTAGTTAACGAGCGTTTACCTAATGAAGAAATGATGAAACGCGTAAAACAAATCGTTGATAATAGTCTTTCTATAAGAAGAGGAGAGATGTATGCTAAAAGTCCTGATGGTTCTGTTACATTATGTGCTCGTATGTGCACCATATGTGAAGACAACGGATTACCATTAGGACCCAATATTTATTGTTATTTTCCGTGGTATTGCAATTCATGTAAAGAAAAAATGGTTAATACTCGTTAGCCAAATATTTTATCAACATTTTCAATCAAATTCACTGTTTTTAAATTCTTTTTTGTGTAAGTCTTGGAATAATATTTATCAGGTTCTTCCAAAATTTTTATTAACAATTCTATATCATCATCTACATTACCAGTTAAACGAATAAAATCCTTTTCATCGAAGTAATTTCTTATTTTTTTACAACCCAAATAAACAGGTTTACAATTATGTAATAAAGGAGACATGAATTTTTCTGAAATATAATCATTACAAGAATAATTTTCAATCGAAATTGTGAATTTATATTCTTCGTAAGGCGTTTCACCATCGAAGGGTCCTTTTACATAATTATAATCATATTGTTTGCTACCACTTCCATAAATATCAATTGGTAACTGTTTTTCGATAATTTTTTTGATTAGATTGTGTCTATATATATGCCCTGGCGCAAATCGTTTGTTGCTTACTATAATTGACATTATTTTAGGTTTATCAGTAATATCTTTTCGTGGATTTGCGTGCCACATATAAGCAAAATGCTCCATAAAAGGCTTGGGTAGAAATCTTTTCTCTCCAATAAAATATTTGCCTATTTTCTTTTTCGCATATTCTATGAAACTAGGTTCTATTTTTAAAAACTCGTATGGTTCAAATGCTAGACCGACAACATTTTTTCTTGGAATATTTAATTCTGGCATAGCCTTATTCATTATAATTGCATGCGTATACTCTTCATTTTCATCTACAAAATAAACCTTTTTATCTTTACCATAAAAAGAAATATTTTCTGCTCCATTTATTTTTTCAAACGTTTTTTTACAATCACTACTATTACAAAAATCAGAAAATATTTTTATTTTATATATAGACATTTTTATATTATTTAAACAAATCTTTAATATAAAAATACTACAATATAATATATAAAATGTCGGTGGACAAAATCGCGTGGAAATTAATAGACACATATTTTAAAGATAATGTAAATAATTTGGTAGCACACCACTTAGAATCATATAATGATTTTTTTAGTTCTGGGATAAATAACATATTTAAAGAAAATAATCCATTTCGTTTTATTGAAAAGGAAGACAAAATTAATCCTGAAAAAAAGGAAAGAAACGAATGTCTTTTATATTTAGGTGGGCGTGATGGCAGTAAAATATATTATGGCAAACCTATTATATATGACGACGATCGTACACATTATATGTATCCAAATGATGCAAGACTCCGTAATATGACTTATGGTGTTGCGATTGAATATGATGTAGATGTCGATATTATTTATTATGAAGAAGGTGTTAAAAAAGAGAAATCTATTACATTAGAAAGGATTTATTTAGGCAGATTCCCTATTATGTTGCAGTCTAATTTGTGTATTTTGAAAAGTCTTAATCCAGAAGTAAGATTTAATATGGGTGAATGTCGTAATGATTATGGTGGCTATTTTATTATTGGTGGTAAAGAAAAGGTGATTGTTTCACAAGAAGAGTTTGCAGGAAATATGCTTAATGTAAAAAAATATAAAGATGACGAAGAATTCAGCTATTCTGCCGAGATAAAATCCATTTCAGAAGATGCTTCAAAACCAATTAGAACTACCGCTGTTAGAATGGTTGCCCCTGGTGCAAAATATAAAAACGGACAATTAGTCGTAGAAATCCCGAATGTAAGAAAAGAAATCCCATTATTTATTGTTATGCGTGCATTAGGTGTTGTATCAGATAAAAGTATAATTGAAACTTGTCTTCTTGATTTGGATAAATATTCGTCTTATATTGATTATTTTATACCATCCATTCATGACGCAAATAAAATTTACAATCAACAAACTGCAATTGAATTTATTGCTAGTTTTACAAAGAGAGAAACAACCACAGGAGTTCTTGAAATTTTAACCAACTATTTTTTACCACATATTGGCGAATTAAATTATCTTGATAAAGCTTATTTCTTGGGTTATATGGCATTAAAACTTTTGAAGGTCTATGCAGGAGATGAAAAACCAACAAATCGTGATAATTACCGCTTCAAAAGAATCGAATTAACTGGAACGCTTATTTACGATCTATTTAGAGAATATTATTTAATACAAAAAAGAGATATTGAGAGAAACATCGATCTGGAATATTATTGGCGTAAAGGTAAATATAAGAATGATGACGAAGAAAATGATGCAAAAAAAAATGCCGAAAAATATAAAAATAATTTTGCTAGTTTAATTGAAGACAATTACAAAAAATTTTTCAGTGAAAGAATTGTGGAAGAAGGAATTAGAAAGGGTTTCAAGGGGAATTGGGGTTCACAAACATACACTAAACGTTTAGGTATCGTTCAAGATTTGAATCGTCTAAGTTGGTTCACACACATTTCTCATTTAAGAAAAACAAATTTACCTATGGATCCAACAGCAAAAGTTGTAGGTCCACGTTTATTAGATGGATCACAATGGGGGTTTCTTGATTTTGTAGATACACCTGATGGTGCAAATATCGGGTTTCATAAACATATTTCCATAACAACTGCTATTACAAGTGGATTTTCATCGTTTCCTATTATAAAATGGTTACGTGCAAATACTCCTTTAAAAATTCTCCAAGAATGTAGTCCAGCATATTTGGCAAATAATGCAAAAGTAATTGTTAATGGAAACTGGATTGGTGTTGTTGACTCTCCTCTTGAAATAGTTAAAACTATGAAATTATTTAGACGAAACGGTGTTTTTCCTCCTCATATGAGTATTTCATTTGATTATAAAAATGAAGAAATATACATTTACACAGATTCTGGGAGATTAACAAGACCTATTTATTATGTAGAAAATGGTAAAGCGAGTTTTGAGAGAGAAGGTGTTAAAAAACTATTTGAAGATAATGATATAACATGGCAAAAGATTGTTTCTGGATTTAAACAAAAATCTGATGAAAATTTTTCTATTAAAAACAATAAAATCTATGATTTATTAGAATTGTATCCTGATTTAAAGGATTATAAAACTACACAAGATATTGATGCTGTTTTAATGAAAAATCAATCAGTAGTTGATTATATAGATGTTGCAGAAGAAGAGTCCGCATTATTTGCTATTAATCATGAAGAACTTGTCAACAACAAGTTTTATACACACTTAGAAATACATCCATCGCTCATTCTTGGTGTAATGGGTAATAGTGTAATTTATCCTGAACATAATCCTATTGCAAGAGACGTATTTTCTTGCAGTCAAAGTCGTCAAGCTGTTTCTGTTTATCATTCAAACTTTCAAATGCGTATTGACAAGATGGGTGTTATTTTGAATTACGGTCAAACTCCTCTCATTAAATCAAGATATTTGGAATATATCAACAAGGAAGAACAGCCATATGGTGTCAACGCAATCGTTGCTATTATGAGTTACACAGGTTATAATGTAGAAGATGCTATTTTGATTAATGAAGGAGCAATAAAAAGAGGTATGTTTAGAACGACTTATTACACTATGTATGAAGCAAGAGAAGAAAGTTCAAAAATATCAAAGTCAAGTGTAAGTTCTGTATTTAGTGATGTTATTAACTCAAAGAGAAATATTGTTGGAAAAAAGAGAGATCATGATTATAGCAAATTGGATAGTTATGGTATGATTAAAGAAAACACCGAAATAGATGATAAAACAATTGTAATAGGACAAATAACAATCAGTTCAAATGATCCAGATGTTGGTACAGATGTTTCTGTTACACCGAAAAAAGGTCAATTAGGTTTTGTAGATAAGTCTTTTATCACAGAAGGAGAGGAAGGGACAAAAATGGCAAAAGTGAGAGTGAGAGAAGAACGTTTACCTGCATTAGGTGACAAAATGGCTTGTGCTCTTCCTACTCAACAAGTCTTAACTGATAAGGGTTGGATTGAAATAAAAGATATAGATATAAAAGTCCATAAAGTAGCAACATTAGATGTAAACGGAAATATGTGTTATGAATTTCCTGTGAATAAATTTGAATACGATCATAATGGTAAAATGTATAGTGTTAAAAATAAGCAAGTAGAAGTAGTTTGTACTTTAAATCATAAGTTATATATTAAACGAAGAGAGAAACCAATGAATACGAAAGATTATGAATTGGTAGAAGCTGAAAAAATTGTAGGTAAAATGGTAAGATTTCAAAAATCCATGAAAAATATATATAAAGATGTTGAATGGATGGTGTTGGGTGATAAAAAATATAAAATGGATGATTGGTTGCAATTACTAGGAATGTTTATTTCAGACGGACACGTAAATAATAGAGCTGTCATATTATCAGCTCATAAACAAAGAAAAATAGATTTTAACACAGATATATTAACAAAATTAGGAATAGATTTTTATCATGACAATTATCATGGTTACTTTGCTATTAATATTGGAAAAAATAATGAAATATATAATGAACTTAAACAGTATAGTTTAGGAGCGTTAAACAAGTATTTACCAGAATATATTTGGTCTTTATCTCAACGTCAATGTATAATATTATTAGAAGCACTAATCGAAGGTGACGGACATACATATGCTGACGGGTTTTCACGTTATGGAACTATTAGTCCACGATTAGCAAATGATATATGTAGATTAGCAGTTCATTGTGGATGGTCCGGAATTACAAAAATAGCTGCTGAACCAAATGAAGGAAAACATGTTATTACTGGAACAATGGGGTATAAAAAAGGTAAATCTCATATTATTGAATCAAAAAATACTTATTACAAAGTTAGTATTATTCGTAAGCAAAATCAACCATATATTAATAAAAAGGTTAACAATTCCAATAAGGAAGAATTAATTGATTATGAAGGAAAGGTGTATTGTATAGAAATGCCATCGTCTCATTTATATTATATGAGGGAAAATAATTTCGCACCATCTATGCTAATAGGAAATTCACGCGCGGGACAAAAAGGGACGCTTGGTCTCATCATTCCAGAAGAAAATATGCCATTTACTGCCGAAGGTATTAGACCAGATTTAATAATAAATCCACACGCAATTCCATCTCGTATGACAATAGGACAACTGGTTGAAGCGTTATATGGAAAATTATGTGCTTCTTATGGTGGTTTTGGGGATTGTACTGCATTTGAAATAAAGGGACCTAATACAAAAATATATGGGGATATTTTGACAAAAGCAGGATTCCATTCCAGTGGAAACGAAATAATGTATAGTGGTTATACTGGTGAACAATTGCAAGCAGATATTTATGTAGGTCCAACATATTATATGCGTTTAAAACATATGGTAAAGGATAAAATCAATTACAGAGCAAGAGGTCCTATGACTATGCTTACTAGACAAACCGTACAAGGAAGAGCTAATGATGGAGGTTTACGTGTAGGTGAAATGGAACGTGATGCGATTTTATCACACGGTATGTCTTATTTTTTGAATGAGTCTTTTTTAGTTAGAGGTGATGAATATTATATGGCGATTTGTAATAAAACAGGTTGTATTGCGATTTATAACAGTTCTAAAAATCTATTTATGAGTCCTTTTGCGGATGGACCAATTCGCTTTAATACTTTACCTGATGGTAAAACGATGAATGTTGATAAAATTACACGATTTGGACGTTCATTTAGCATATTAAGAATTCCATATTCATTCAAACTTTTAATACAAGAATTACAGGCTATGAATATCCAAATGCGTATTATTACAGACGAAAATATAGACCAATTAATGAATTTATCATTTTCTAATAATATATTTAATTTGGTTGATTATGACAGAAATGTTTCACAAGATTCTAAGTTTGCTGAAACTTATAAAAATTTTAAAAGAAAGGGTGAAAAAGAAGCAATTGAAAATAACGATATTAAAAATTATAATGAAAAAATGAATGTTACATTTGCATATATGAAAAAAATAATTGAAGATAAAACTAATGACATCAACAAAACCGAAAATAAGAGTAGAGATGCTTTAATAGCAGAAATGATGCAGGCACCGCGAGAAGAAGTCAATTTTATTGGAGTAGATTCTAATGAATCCATCGATTATCCTGATGTATCTAGTCCTTATGATCCAAATAGTGAACCATTCATTCCTGCAAGTCCTACTGAAACTAATCCAGAAAGTCCTCTTGTAAACAATCCAGAAAGTCCACAATATCAACCAGGAAGTCTAAACCCAGGAGAACAACCAATAGTAGCTCCTACACAGCCAGATTTTGGAAGTCAAGAATTGAACGATTTCTTTGCAACTCTGCCTGAAAAAAGTAAAAACCAAATATTGGCATTAGGTTTACGTGATGGTATATTAATTCTTAAAAGAGTTAAATTACAAAAAGACAAGAAGGATTTAGAAAAGGAAAAAGAAAAATTCGCAATTGAAACATCTGGTGTTAAACAGTTGGGAGACACACAGATTTTAAATGTAGAAGAAAAGAAAGAAGAGACTGGCGAGGAAAAAAAAGAAGATAATAAAGAGGAAAATAATTCAAGTGGAGATGGAATGAAAAAAATTAATATTTAAAAAAATTGAATTAAAATTATAATGTATAAGTCTATATTATAATAATAAAAATGCCACCACAAAATTCCAGCAGTTTAATCTCTTCTATTTGCAAATCAAGAAAGGTAATATTAGATTTAATGAAACGTCTTGACTATAATGTTGATGATTACAGTAATTTTTCGACAGATGAAATCAATACAAAGTTTATTAATTTACAATTGGATATGCTTATTGAGAAAAATGAAGTTAACCCTGTTACACAAAGAAAAAATAAGGTATATATCAGGTATTATTTAGCAAAATCGATTACTGAAAATGAAATACGTAATTTAATAGCTGATTTATTTGAAATTACTCAAACGTTGACAAAAGAAGATACCCTATACATTATTAGTGAAAATGAACCTAATGCAACATTATTGGCATTATTAAAACACATTTGGGAAACAGAAGGTATATTTATTGTTGTTCAAAATATTAAAAGGTTGCAATTCAATATTTTAGAACATGTTTATGTTCCTCAACACAGAATATTGAGTAATGAAGAAAAGATAAAAGTTATGGTAAAATATAATATTCAAAATGACTCACAATTTCCGGATGTTTCACGATTTGATCCAGTTTCACAAGCTATTTGTTTAAGACCTGGTGAAGTATGTGAAATAATGAGACCAAGTAAAACCTCAATTGTAGCACCTTATTACAGAATTTGTGTATAAATATTTTGAAATTTTGTAAAATATATAATAATATAAAATATAAAATATAAAATATATAATTAATAATATATATATTATATAACAAATAAATATGGTATTTGTATCAATATTTGCAGATGATTATTTATCGTTAGTAACAGCCGAAATTAGACCATACTTAGAAAATATGACAAAAGAAACTAGTAAATATGCAAGCAACAATTTCAAAATAAATGAATATAAAGACCAATTTTCTTCTGCTTTGGATGATTATAAAAAAGCATATGTACCATATAATACAGCTCCAGAAAATGAGGAATATGCAGTTCCTTATAACACCGCTGTTAGTAACTTGGAACAAATTACTTCTAATCTTTCAAAATTACAGATAAAAATACAAGACGATATCAAAAAACATAATGAACTCACTACAAAGATTAATAATGAGATTATAAAAGAAAAAGAAAGAAATCAAAGTCTTTTGGAAGAACTAAGTAAAATTGAGTCAGCTCATTCTGGGTCTTCAATAATGATTAGTAATTTTAAAAAATTATACAGTAGTAATTATTACACGAATATTGGCATGTTTGTTGGAATATTAGGGTCTTTTTATATTTTTTATACTTTTTCTAAGTATCCATCTATTTTCAGTTCAAACAATATGTCTATACCAAAGATTAAGACGAGTCAAACTTAGTAATAATAACAAGAGCGTTTATTATTTTTTTATTAAATATTTTAATAATTTAAATTTATTAAAATGTTAAGCATATTATTTAATAGACAAGAAAAAGAAAAAGAAAAAACGTGTAAAAACAAATATAATATTCTTTTTAATGGAACTACATGCTACAAGATAAGTCCAGAAATGAAAGAAACTATTCAATTATCAACAATAAGATTTATTAATATGAAAATTAGAGAGGAAGAATTAAAGAAGAAAAATGGTGTTTATATGTTTAATAACTTTTTCTCTCGACAAACAAAATAAATCTTTATAAAAATAGTTGAATTTTTATTTTGAAAATGAAAAATATAATAATATATTAATATAATAATATTATATAATATGGTATATTCAAGTACATTAAAATTAGAATCTCTTGAAAAAGAATTCAATAATACTTTGAATTCATATAATTTGTTGTACGATCAATATTTAGATTATTTATCTACCTCAACACAAAATAAGGTTAAGACTGATAGGGATTTTATAATTAAAAAGGGGTTTACAAATGTAAGTAATAGCATATTGGATTCAAAATCAACTACATCAGCGAAATTATGTAAAGATTTTTGTGTTGCAAATAGTTCTTGTAAAGGAGCTACATTTATAAACCCAGGAAGAATTTGTAAACTAAACAAAGGAGATGATGTGAATATAGTTGCTTCAAATTATGGCACTATTATAGTTCCTAAGATAGTTTCTATGGTTTACGAATTAGAAGTTTTGAATAATGCGTTGATCCAAAAAAACATAGCAATAAAAAATGAAATGAGTAAACTTGATCCGTATAATAAAGAGTTAATCACCAATCGTGATAAAAAAACTAAAAAATTAAACGACACCTATAAAAAATTAGTAGACAATCGTGATGATTTGAAAAAGAAAATTAAATCGTATGAAGCACTAGACAAAGAAAATGTAGATAACTCAATATTGCTTAAACGCAATCTGTACACGTATTCTATGTATGTCATCATATTTGTTTGTGTAGTTATTTTTACAATTATTATTTTCAGTAGATTTCCGTCAAACCAACAAGTAACAACAACTCAATATGGCGGTTCAATAATGGATAAAAACTGGTTAATATATTTAATATTGTTTTTGTGTTATTTAGGTTTATTTATGTTTTCTTGTTATCAAAAAAATGTTAACTACCTTATTTTTTGGGGATTAAGCATTCTGGGTTTTGTGTATTATTTTATGCATAAGAAACCATAAACCAAAGTCAAATTATCAATTACAATATTTAGAATAGAACATAATTTACTATTAACTAGCTTGTTTTTATTAAATGTGTTTGAAATATATATTATATAATTTTAATATATATAATATATAACAATAAAATGAGCCAAAATAAAATGTTTCAAACACATACAGATATTTTGGAAGATATAGACACACAAAATATAGATTTAATAGATAATTTAATGAATGAAGATGACAATCCAATCAAAAAAATGGAAATAGAAGGATTTGTTGGATATAAATTACCGGAAGGTGTTAATCCAAAACTCACTCATTATGAAGAGACATCATGGAACACATACGATAAAACTAGGATGAGTTATAAACAAATAAAAGATATGGAAGATATGAAAAAACAATATAATTTTTTAGTAGACAAATATAATGCATTATATGAAAATTATAAAGAAGAAGTGAAAACTTCAATTTCAAGAATAGATAGCGGAAATAAGTTTTTAAACAAAAACATTCTATTAGATGGGCACTATGGTAATGTTACAAATTTAGGAACTGTTGAATGGTATAATTCAAAGGCCGATTTTGATAATACTGTTGGAAAAAACGGATGTCCTGCATCAAATAATATTTCTAATGTTGATAATATAAAATGGGACAATAAAATGTTACAATCAGGGACTAATTTACCTACTAATCCTAAATTATATGTTGCAAATAGAAAGGCAACAGCAGGACAGTCTTGTGGATTTGAAGGTTCTAATGTGTATGTTTCATCTATTTCAAAAAGTAATAATGCATCGGTATATCAAGGTTGTTATGGAGATAAAGCAGAATCAAGGGCGATGACATTATTAAATAACACACCAGTCACATTTGATGAATGTCAAGACATAGCACAGAGAGGTAGTTATAAATATTTTGGATTACAAGATTATTCTAATGGAAAAGCAAAGTGTTATGGTTCTAATTCACTTGATAATGCAAAAAAATACGGTGATGCTAGTAAAATTTATGAAGACACAGTTATTTTATCATTAGGAGATGGTAAAGCTAACTCTGCCAAAATGGATATAGATGGTAAATTAAAAGTATATGACAGTGCAGGTAATGTTATTGCAGGAAATAAGCACGGACAATATGTCATATTTTATGAAGGTTCTGGATATACTGGAAAAGAAACGTGGGTTACAGTTGGATCATATGGAGAGATGTATAAAGCAAATTTGAGTAATAATTCTATAAGATCGATAAAAGTACCCAAAGGATTGAGTGTAATTCTTTACATGCAAAATTATTATAAATCTACTAGTGTTACATTAGGTCCAGGAGATTATCCAAATTTAAATACACTTAAAGAAACAACGGCAAAATTTGACAAAGCTACATCATCTATGAAAATATTTGCTACTGATGGATATTTTTTGGACTTAGCTAATAATGGTAATGTTTGTATTTATGCTGGTAAAAAAGATGTTTATACAACATATCAAGGTGTTTGGTGTAGTAATACAAATGGTAAAGCTGTCGGCACAGGTAATCCTTTAAGAGTTGCAAGCAAGGGGAAATACGGAAGAAATTATTTGAAACAAGGAGAAGTTTTAAATAAAGGTGAATGGATCGGGAGTCTATCTGGAACAGCATATTTGATGTTGACAAACGATGGATATTTAAAATTAATAACACCTGGAAACACATATAGTAAATGCATCAAGGGAGCAGATAATAAATTATATGGCAAGGTAAATGAGGCAAATGCTATTTATTCTAATGAAAATATGGGCGATCCTTCGTTAATAGGGAAAATAGGGTTTATCGATTCTAACAGTATGTTAAGTGAATATCCAAGCTCTATGACAGGAAAGTTGGGTTCAACATATTTAATGTATGGAAATTCTAATAGTGATGGAAACACCATAAAAACAATAACAAACACAACTGTTAATAATTGTAAAACAAAATGTAATCAGGATGACAATTGCGGTGGATTTGTATTTAACAAAAATACTAATAATTGTAATTTGAAATCTACAAAAACGTTTCCAGTGGATAAGAGAAAATTTTCAAGTGGGGTTGATATGTATGTAAGAAATAGAATAATTTCAAACGATGAAACCTGTAATAAAAATATTAATTACATAGATTCGAATCAATGGAAAAATTATGTTAAATCAGGAAAAATGATGACATCTACTACAAATTGTGGTTTATTAAATTCGGTATCTACATATCAAAATCAACTAGAAGATTTGAAAAAACAAATAGATGTGTTAGCACAAAAAATCGAAACAAAAAATACAGACTTGAAAATAAAGCAGGGTAATGCAATTAATCAAATAAATAAAAATTTTAGTGATTTCAGTAATAGTAAAAATGATTATAAAGAAATTGTGAAATATAATGCAGAACAACAAAACTATTTGGATGGGATGTTGGACGATTCGAGACTTGTAATGTTGCAGCAGAACCAAAAATATATTTTGTGGAGTGTATTAACAATAGGTTCTGTTGTGGTAGCTGTAAATCTCTCGAAATAGAAATTTGTATAATTGTTTTTTGTTTTTAAATATTATATTATCTTCATATAGTTTATATAATATAATAGATGGTACAAACAACAGAAGAAAAATTAGTTGAAAACATACAAAAATTGCAAGAAATAGAGAAAAAATTATATAAAAATTTAGAAGTAAGTATTGCTAATAAAAAGAGTTCAACAAATAAAAATCTAATTATTGCAGAAATAAATCGCATAGCTGAACTCCGTATTAATTTATACAAAACATTAAGTAATTTAAATGGTAATTACTTTTCAAATTTAGATGAAACTGCTGATGTTTTAGGAGAACAAACAATAGCATTAAGTATTGTCGAGAGAGAATTGAACGAAAATAAAAATAAACTGGAAGAAATAAATCAGGATAATATTAACAAAATGCGTATGGTACAAATAAACACTTATTATGGAAAAAGATTTGAAGAACATACATATTTAATGAAAGTTCTTTTATACACATTTGTCCCAGTATTGATATTGTCGTTTTTGTTTTTTAAAGGATGGTTGCCATCGATGGTTTATTATGTTTTAATTGTGATAATCGGTCTTATTGGATTTTACTATGTCTGGATAACAATCGTTTCAATAATGTCGAGAGATAAAATGAATTATGAAGAATATGATTGGTTCTTTAATTCTTCAAAGGCGCCAAATGAGGATAATCTAAAAGTAAATATAAAGAGTCCATGGGAAAGTCTAGATGTAACAACTTGCATCGGTCAAGAATGTTGTCTTCCGGGGTATGTTTTTGATAGCGACAATAACAAATGTACTTTAACAAGAGAGAATATGACAAACATGGGTTCTACTAATCAAATAAAAAATATGGACGAGGAAGAATATAAAGTATTGACAAAATATGCTAACACAAATAAAAAACCTGATGTTGTTATGAATTCCAGAGTAATGCCAACTTACTCTTCATCAAATATATCAAGTGATGATTATGAATCTGCTTATGATGTCCGTTAATTAAAATTAAGAAAAGTGTTATAAATATTATATATCATATAATTATAGTATAATTATATAATAATATGGCAAGCAGTTGTAAATATGTAGATCCAAGTCAATATGATGTATTAAATGAATATTTAGAGAAAAAAGCAGAAGAAGATGCTTGTAAATTAAATGCGAATTTTGAAAAGTTATTAAATTTTTCGAGAGAAACAAACGAAACATACAAAAGTCTTTTTGAAAATACTGAAAACACACGCGATCTTTATATTTATTATCTACAAGAAAATAATACACTAGAAAAGAAATTAAAAGATTTAACTGGTAGTACTTTAACAAATGATAGAAAAACATTTTATCAAAATCAAGGAATTAATACACTTGATGATTGGTATAATATGATGAAATGGATTTATTATTTTATAGTAGTAGTTATTGGATTTTATATGTTTTTAACTAGAAATAATTATTCTTTTTTGATAAAGATAATAATATTATTAATATTGTTTTTTTATCCTTATATAGTAAAGAAATTTTTCCCATCCACATCCACTATGTATGAAAAACGCGAAACAGACGACATAGATAGTTAAATATTAGTATGAATGAATATGAATATTAATACAAAAAATAAAAATAATATTATTCTATTTTATTTTTATTTGTTTATATATTTATTTATTTGGTTTTCTATTACTTTTGTTTTTATTCATCATCAATCATGTCTTCACCCTCAGGTTCTACAAATTTAATACCAGACCAACCCTTGCTATTAGCCTTTCCAAATTTCTTTTCCATAAATTCATACAATTCAGCACCTTTTGGTATTTTTCGCATTCCCTGATTATTTTGAAACCACAATTTGAAATGTTCCATTAATCCAGTTTTACCAACTCTATCAGTTGCAATATCAGTCTTTACAATCATTTCACTAACAAATGCAGCAATATGATCTTGATTTTGTCTATATTTATTAGAAGATGCTAAAACTATATCACAGTCGTTTACTATACCCTCAGTTTCAAACGCCTTTTCAACTAATAAAGTTGCAAAAAGAGGTGCCCATATTTTTAATTTATCTTCTACGGTCTTATCTTTTGGAAATATATATTGTGTATCGTGATTATGTTGTTCTCCTGGACTAACAAATTTAGACATAAAATCTACTATTCTAATTCTTCTCCATGTTCCATCATCATTACTATTAATTTCAAACAACGAATTTGTGCCTACTACTAATTTAAATTGAGGTATAAATATTTCACTTTCAGACCATAAGGCTCTTGCTTGAATTGGATCACCACCAGTCAATTCTTTCATAATTCCTTCATTTAACTTAACATCTTTTGATGGTTCTTGCATTACAGCATATCTAACACCCTTTAATTGTATTACTTCTGATGAAGTTCCACCAATTCCATTTCTCTTTTCAGTAACTAATGTAATTGGAACGGTGCCTTTATATCCTCCTAATGCAAAACCCATTAAATCTGTCAATTTAGATTTACCATTACTACCACTTCCTCTATAAATATTGAAGGTTTGATTTGGATTAACTCCAATTAAACAAGAAGCCAAATGTTCCCACATATATTTTTTAAGAGTTTCAACTGGAAATAATTGCGACATAAATTTTTCAATATCATTTTTCATTTCAACTTGTTCTTCGTTCGTTTTATCAAATGGAATATATGGAACACCAGTAGACTTTGTAATATAATCTTGTGGATTTCCTTGACGAAAAACCTTATTCTTAAAATCTACAACACCATTTGAAAAACACATTAAATAAGGGTTTGCGTCCATATTTTTAATAAATTCGCCATCATAAAACAATTCCATTGCTTCCCTCATAATATTATTTTTATCGTTTGTTCTTTTTAATTTAACAGAAACCTCTGCAAGTTTCCCTATTTTTTTCTGTATAAAATCTTTTTTATCGTCATTTGGATCTAAATATTGTAATTCATTTTGACATTTTTCTCCTTTTTCTTGATATATTTTATGCATTTCTTTTGAAATAGCAAGACGCAAACTCTGTCCTTGATCTGTTTCCCATTTATGATTTTTAAAAACATACCAAGTCTTATTTGTAATACTACAACAAACATATTTGTCTTTAAACATATTATACAAAACAGTCGCCAGATCAAATTCGGTTGTTGTTATTAAAGTTTCTTCTATAAAATAATCAATCGTATTGTTTTTAACTTTAATGTATTCATCATATGCATCTTGTTTTGCCCAGTACATTATTGTTTTTCTTGTTACACCCTCACTATTACTGGTTCTTCTATTAAAATGATTTTTCCAGCTAATATATAATTCTGGAATAGTCGAATAATCGAAATCGCTAGCCTTACTTCTAAGCATAATCCAAGATAAGAATAATTTTTCATCTGTATGTTTTAAAGCAAATGCAACTGTTCTATTCAATAGATGGCTTCCAGGTTCATAATACTTAGAAGGAAGAATTTGAGTATAATCGTGTGTTTCTTTAATATAATATTCCGATGTTTTCAAATTTTTCATAATATTATCCACAGCACGTTTCAATATTTCAGCATTTGTTATTTCTTCCAGACTAATAGATGATTCAGCATCTTCATCATCTTCAACTAATAATGTTATTTTTGTTTTACTTGCTGTCTTTCTTATTTTTGGTGATTTTACACCTACAATACCTAAATTCTTATTATATTCGTCTAATATTTTTGGATTTATTTCAAATTTTGGATTAGATTCGTTTTGTGATGATAATGTTATAAGATTATGTTCTATATCAAAATCTTTAATCGACATTTCTCGCATCATAAATTCACCATCTGTTTTATCATATGCAATTTCGAATTGCTGTGTTAATTCATATGCTTCATTATGTGGCTTTCTAGAACCATATAATTGCCAATTTACACATCTTTTTGCAATACCATCATCTAATACTTTATCCCATGTGTTTATAATCGGTAAATCTATGTAATCTCCTATTTTTTTTAACATTTTTTCCCTCAACATTACTTGCATTGTAGTATCAATTTGAATTCCAAAATAGAAGTGAATCCCATCTTTTGTTATATTATCTTCTTGTACTCTATTTACATGCGGTTTTTCCATAACATAAACATAAAATGGTCGATTTTCTTCAAATATAAAGAATTCCTTAAGTTCGTCAAGATGTAAAGTAATAATATCCTGTATATGTTCTTTCGAATGTTGTCTTTGATTTACATCATAATCATATCTAAAATCAAAATCTACTAATAAAGGTCCATTTTCGATTTGTGTTTCAGTAAGATATTCTGCTTTTCTTTTATCAAAAACGTGTTCATAATACAGTTTATAAAATAATGCTTTTTCTTCTTGTGGTATATGATAGTTTCCACCATAAATATTAGAAGTTTTATCTCCAATACGAGTATGTGTGGTCGGTGCATTCATTTTATTAGCATTATGATTTATTAAAAAGTCGGTTAAATCTCTATAATTATGTGTTGAAGTCATTTCAGTTATAATAATATTATATTATAATTATTTTTATTTCATTTTTTTTTATAAATAAAAATGATAATTCCGCGTCAAATTTAAACGCAAATTAGATTTGCCAGGGTTTTTTAATAAACTTATTTATAGGTTTTCTCAATTATTCTGTTTTTGTAATAATATAAATTATTAAAAACATATAAAAAGAACTATATATATTTAATTAATAACCCATTAATTTATTTATGAGTACTACAATTAAAAAAGAAACCATTCAAAGGCTTTTAAAAGATGTGAAACAAATTATAAAAACGCCTTTGACTGAAAACGGTATATATTATCAACACGATGAACAAGATATGTTGAAAGGATATGCTATGATTATTGGTCCAGAAGAAACGCCTTATTCAGGAGGATTCTATTTTTTTGAATTTAAATATCCTACTGATTATCCGCATAGTCCGCCTGATGTAAGATATAAAACAAATGCAGAAGGTATTCGTTTCAATCCTAATCTTTATACTGAGGGAAAAGTATGTGTGTCTATTTTAAACACATGGAGCGGTGATCAATGGACATCTTGTCAAACTATATCAACCGTACTTTTAACACTTTGTTTATTGTTGAATAAAGAACCATTATTAAATGAACCTGGTGTCCGTGAAGGTCATAGAGATATAAAAAAATATAACAAAATTATTGAGTATAAAAATATTGGTATTGCGATCTTAAAAATGATACGAAAAGACGATTGTTTTCCTGAGAAATTTAATATTTTCTATCCTATTATGGAAGAACATTTCAAAAAAAACTATATGAAAGTGTATGATTTTATAAACAAGAATAATAACAAGGAAACTAATGAAGCAGTTTTAGTAACAGGATATTATAATATGACTGTTAAAACAGACTATAATTTATTATTGAGTTTTTTTATTGACACTTGTAATAGTTTAGGATTAAAGATATAAGAAAATAGAAATATTATTTTATAATAAAATTGAAATAAACAATTAATATTATAATATAATATATTAACTAATAAAATATGCATTTCTGTATTAACTGTCAAAACATGTATTATGTTCGTTTGGATGCTGATAATCCAAATAAATTGGTATATTATTGCAATAAATGTGGAACAGAAGACAAAACTATTATTGATGATAATGTAATTATATGCAAAACACAAATTAAAAAAAGCGAACAATCATTTAATCATATTATTAATAAATATACAAAACTAGACCCTACTTTACCTAGAATTAATAATATTTTATGTCCTAATCGCGATTGTCTTACTAATACTAAGGGAGAAAAAAGAGAAATTATTTATATTAGATATGATGATACAAATATGAGATACATTTATTTGTGTTCTACTTGTGATACTATATGGAAAACTGACGACCAAAAATAAGTATTCTTCTAATAAAATCCCTTTATAAATTTATAATTTAACACTAATTTTCACAATGTATTGTTCTTTTTTTATTTTTAAATAAAATTGAAATTCTTTATTTAAAAGTATAACTATTTATTATAATAATAAAATGAGTGATAACGAAGATTATTTTAGCAACAACGATAGCGATAACGAAAGTGAAACTTCTGAAAGTGAATTATCATTTGACAACGATGATGACAACATAAATAATAAAAGGATCGATACTGATGCTAAGGAAGATGTAGATGAAGACGATGACGATGACGAAGACGATGAAAATTATGAATTAGAAAATGATGATGAATTAGAAGATGATGAAGACGAAGAAGATGATGATTATGATTATGAGAATGAATCACAGACAGGAGGAGCAGATAATGATAAAGAGGAAGAACTTGAAAAAATTGTTAAAAAGAAGAAACCTCAGCTTATTGTAGAAGATGAAGAAGAGGATGACGATGATGATGAAGAAGAAGATATGGGGGAAAGTTATTTACAAAAATTCAATACTGAAATAAATAAAAATTATATTGAAGAATATCATCCAGAGTGTATTATTCATAATCACGATGAAATTTCTGCATTAACGAAAATAATAAGAGATTCTGATTATAATATTATAGACCCATTACATAGGACATTACCATTTTTAACAAAATATGAAAAAACCAGAATAATAGGTCAGCGAGCAAAACAAATTAATTCAGGAGCCAAACCTTTTATAAACGTTCCTGAAAATGTTATTGACGGTTATTTAATTGCTGAACTAGAATTACAACAAAAAAGAATACCATTTATTATTAGACGTCCTCTTAACAACGGTGGAAGCGAATATTGGAATTTGAAAGATTTAGAAATCATTAATTTTTAAATTTAAATTTAAATTTGAAATTATGTGTTTGTAAAATAAAATATAACCAAAATATAATATAAAATTCTATTCTACAAAATGAAAAACATCGTTAAAAAATTACTTGTTATTTCTTTATTTATTGCGTTAATTTGTAGTTTTATTATTTTTTTTAATACTGTTGTCCTCGATGGGAAAGATCATCGGGATATTTTTAATACATGGCAATTTCCTATGATTTTGGCTATTTTTTTAGATGCTGCGTATAATAATTGGTCGCTGAGTCATCACTTTCGCAAATAAATTGTTTTCAAATAATTTCTATATAGAAATTAATTATATATTTTCATAATAATAAGGTTTTGAAACTATTATGAAAATAGCATTATGTTTTTTAATAAGTTACAATCATAAAGTTAACAAAGAAAAAATATGGATCGACTGGTTATCATATAACAGCGATATAATTAATATATATTTTCATTACACTGACAAAAGCAAAATTACGTCGAGTTGGATTTTAGACCATTGTCTTCCTGACTCATATATTGTTAAAACATCATATTACCATGTTGTAGGAGCTTATTTTTCTTTATTGAAATATGCTCTTGTGGATGATAATGGTAAAAACAAATGGTTTATGTTTTTAACCGAATCGTGTGTACCAATTATTCCTCCTGAAAAATTTAGGAGTTTATTTTTTAGATATAATAATTCTTCTATAATGAGATGGAAACCTGCATGGTGGAATGTGAAATTTCATAAAAGATCTAATTTGCATTTATTGCCAGAGAATTTGAGATTGGGACACGACCCATGGTTTGTTTTAGAGAGAAATGATGCTATTAGTTGTACGGAATATATTAAGAATAATTATGCTTTGTTTAATCTTGTTAATAGTGGTGGTTTTGCAAATGAAAGTATATTTGCAATTTTATTGAAATCGTGTGGTAGATTAGATAATGTGATTAATGAGACAACAACTGCGTGTGATTGGTCTAGAATGGTTAATACAACTAGTCCACATTTATTTAAAATAGGAAATGTAAATGATATTGAATTTATAATAAATTTTTTACGAGATAATCATTTTACTATGTTTTTAAGGAAGGTTGATGAAAAATTCCCTGATGATTTGTTACTTGAATTTGTTAGTGTTGATGAAGAGAAGAAAAATAATGATTATATCGTGTCTGTTTGTTTATATTTTTTTATTACGATGATTATTATTAATTGTATAATAATTTATTTAGAAATTTTTTAGAGAATTTTTTGTTGTATTAATATATAATTATGTCAACAGGACCAACAGGATTTACTGGACCAACAGGTTACACAGGTGCACAGGGACCACAAGGATATACTGGACCAACAGGTTACACTGGAGCACAAGGCGCTACTGGACCAACAGGTTACACTGGAGCACAGGGACCACAAGGATATACTGGACCAACAGGTTACACTGGAGCACAAGGCGCTACTGGACCAAC
>VFQS010001410.1_pt1 | contig 22202 bp, 24 predicted proteins | sample 3512361 | NCBI WGS metagenome assembly VFQS01 (sample SAMN10412375, study PRJNA504923) | tailings metagenome | isolation source: Relicate 1 Philex TSF3 active mining | place: Philippines
CGATGCCGCGCTCCTGGATGCGGGCGGCCAGGGCCTGGGCGTTGGCCACCACCTGGCGGCTGTAGGCCTGGAAGGAGGGCTGCAGCGCCTCGCCGAAGGCCACGGCCTTGGCGGCGATCACGTGCTCGAGCGGGCCGCCCTGGGTGCCGGGGAACACGGCCTTGTCGAACTGGCGGCCGAACTCGGCATCGCGGCAGAGGATCAGGCCGCCGCGGGGGCCGCGCAGGGTCTTGTGGGTGGTGGTGGTGACCACATCGCACACGGGCACGGGGCTTGGGTGCACCCCGGCGGCCACCAGGCCGGCGATGTGGGCCATGTCGGCCAGGAGGTAGGCGCCCACCTCATCGGCGATGGCGCGGAAGGCCTGGAAGTCGATCGTGCGGGGATAGGCCGAGTAGCCGCAGATGATCAGCTTGGGCCGGTGCTCGAGGGCGAGCTCCCGGATCCGCTCGAAGTTGAGCTGCTGGGTGTCGGGGTCGACGCCGTACTGCGCCACCTTGAACCACTTGCCGCTCACGTTCACGGGCGAGCCGTGGGTGAGGTGGCCGCCATGGCTCAGGTCCATGCCCATGATCGTGTCGCCGGGCTGGAGCAGGGCCAGGAACACGGCGAAGTTGGCCTGGGCGCCGCTGTGGGGCTGCACGTTGGCCCAGGCGGCACCGAACAGCTCCTTGGCGCGCTCGATCGCCAGCTCCTCGATCGCATCCACGTGCTCGCAGCCGCCGTAGTAGCGCTTGGAGGGCAGGCCCTCGGCGTACTTGTTGGTGAGCACGGAGCCCTGGGCCTCCATCACGGCCCGGGAGGCGAAGTTCTCGCTGGCGATCAGCTCAAGGTGGGTCTCCTGGCGGTGCAGCTCCCGGCCGATCAGGGCGGCGATCTGCGGATCACCCCCGGCCAGGGAGGCATTCAGGGAAGCCGCGGCGGTGGGGGCGACGTCAGCCATGGGGGCCGGGAAACACTGAGCCAATCGTAGGCAACGGGCCCGGGGCGACCGCGAGGCGGCGCGGCCGGGCGGCCAACAAAAAACCGCCCCGGAAGGGACGGTTGGAGAAGCACGCGCCTGGAGAGATTCGAACTCCCGACCCTCTGATCCGTAGTCAGATGCTCTAATCCGCTGAGCTACAAGCGCCTGAGAAGCCAGCCCTCGGGCTGGAGTTCCGTGCGGCCGACCGCTGGGGTCGACTTGGCCATTCTCACCGCACGGGGTGCCCATCCGTCAACCACGGCCGCGCCGCGGACCTAGGGTCCGGCCAGGGCACCCCATCCGCCGCCACCCCCGCCACCCATGCCGATCCGCTGGTACGGCCCCGCCGATCCCGCCGACCCCACCTACCGGCATTTCGAGCGGGTGGTGAACCTCACCCTGCACGCCGCCGTGTTCGCCGCGGTGAACAGCGGCCTCTGGTTCGTGCAGGGGATCCGCCATCCCTGGGCCCACCTGCCGCTGCTCACCATCCCCTGGGCCGCCCTGCTGCTGATCCATGGCACGGTGGTGGTGCGGCTGCGCCCGCCGTCACCCCCCGCCGCATCCTGACCATGACCCTGGCCGCCCGGGATCTCGAGGAGCTCAGCCGCGCCATCGCCGACCGCCTCTACGTGCAGGTGGCGGGCTGGCACCTCTACCTGGGCGATGCCGGCCTGGCCGAGCCCCTGGCGATCGAGTGCGCCGGCCGGCTGGAGCAGGGGGCGGCCGTGTGCGCCCGGCTGGCGCTGGAGGCGCTGCAGGTGCCGATCGGCGGCGGCGCCACCCGGCTGCCCCTGGCCCGGCTCGTGCCCGCCGGCCAGCTGCGCGATCTCGAGGAGCTGCTGGAGCCTTACTGCTGAACCCGGCGCGGCTGAATGCTTTTGCTGAGAAAGCAGAGCCGTGGCGCCATCTGCCGATAGGGTGAGCCGCACCGCTGGCTCCGGGTCGTGCTGGTCATCGAGGTCACCAACGCCCGCGAGGTGGTGCGCAAACGGATCGGCCGCCTCGGCGGGCGCCTGATCGGCAAGGTTGTGGATGCCGAGGCCCAGGTGGAGAAGGCCCTGATCCAGGAGCTGGAGAACGCCTTCCGCGAGTTCGGCATCGAGGCCCGCATCTTTTCGGTGGACGGCCCCCAGATGCTGGGCCGCTCCCACCTGGAGATTCCTGTGCAGGTGCGCGAGGAGCGCGAGGTGCGGCTGCCCTGAGGGGCGAGCCGGCCGGGGCTGCTCACCGCTGGCTCAGGCGCGCCGCAGACGGCGGCGCAGGCCCTGAATCAGATCGTGGGCCTCGGGCACGCCCAGGGCCGATCCCAGCAGGCCGTAGAGGGCGAAGGCCAGGCCGGTGCCGAGGCCGGTCTGCAGCAGGCTGCCGGTGAAGCCGGCCGGCCAGGCCACGCCGTAGGCGAGGCCCCAGGCCGCCAGGCCGGCCAGCACCGCCGCCAGGGTGAGCCGGGCCGTATCGAGCGCCCAGGCGCGCAGGGGCAGGCCGCCGAGGCGGTCGCGCAGGGCCCAGAGCAGGGCCAGGCAGGTGATCACGTTCACCCCCACCGTGGCCAGCACCAGGCCGGGGGCGCCGAAGTTGAGGGCGGGCAGCTGCAGCCCCCAGGGGGTGGGCCCGCCCACGAACAGCCAGCAGAACACGGCATTGAGGCCGATGCCCGCCAGCGACCAGCGGAACGGGGTGACGCCATCGCCGAGGGCATAGAACACCCGCACCAGCACATCGCGGGCCAGGTAGGCGGGCATGCCCAGGCCGTAGGCCATCAGCAGGCGCCCCACCAGATCCGCCGCCGAGGCGTCGAAGGCGCCCCGCTCATAGATCAGGGCCACGATCGGCACCGCCAGGGCGATCATCACCGCCCCCAGCGGCAGCATGCTGGCGTTGGAGAGCATCAGGCCCTGGCGGATGCGGGCGATCAGCTCGGGCCGGTCCTCGGGGGCCGTGAGCCGCGCATAGACGGGCAGCAGGGGCACCAGGAGGGCGTTGGAGAGCAGCCCCAGGGGCGTCTGCACCAGCAGGTTGGCGTAGCCCAGGCCGGCCGCCGCCGCCGGCAGCCCGGAGGCGAAGAACAGCGACACGAACACATTGATCTGCAGCATCCCCGAGGAGAGGGTCGCCGGCCCCATCACCTGCAGCACCTCGCGCACGCCCGGGTCCTTCCAGTCCCACACAAGCCGCATGCGGCCAAGACCCTCGCGGGCCAGGGCAGGCAGCTGGATCAGCCACTGCAGCACGGCCCCCACGGTGGTGCTGGCCGCCAGCACGGCGCCCCCCAGCACCAGATAGCGGGGCTCGAGGATCGCCGCCCCCAGCCGCCACCAGAGCAGGCCGATGCCGCCGATCACCGCCACGCTCGAGAGCAGCGGGCTCACCGAGGGCAACCAGAACACATCGGCGGCATTGAGGGCGCCGAAGCCCAGGCCGATCAGGCCGGCGAACAGGGCCATCGGCGCCATCCAGCGCAGCTGCTGCACCGCGATGGCATGGCGGATGGGATCGAGCCCGGGGCCCACCAGATCGATCAGCGGATCGGCCGCCACCACCAGCAGCAGGGTGACCAGCAGCAGGGCCGCGCCCACCAGGGTGTTGATCGCGGCGAGCACGTGGGCACCCTCCTCGCGCGGCCGGCGGGCCAGCACGCTCACCATGGCGCTGTGGAAGGGGCCGTTGATGCCGCCCAGCAGGATCAGCAGGAAGCCGGGCAGCACGTAGGCGTAGTTGTAGGCGTCGTAGGCGGCGCCCACGCCGAAGGCGGCGGCGATCACCTGCTGGCGCAGCAGGCCCGCCACCTTGCTGAGGGCGGTGGCCGCGGCCACGATCAGCGCGATCCGTCGCAGAGATTTCGCCATCCAGGCCCGGGCCGGCGCCCCTGCACAACGCACGGCAGTATGGCCGCCCCGCCCCACGCCGCCATGGCCCCTGCCGCCACCCCCAGCACCCGCAGCGGCAGCGCCGTGCCCGTGCTTGAACTGGAGCCGCTGGTGGAGGGGGTGCTGCAGCGCCGCTACAAGCGCTTCCTCGCCGATGTGGAGCTGGCCGGCGGCGAGCTGGTCACCGCCCACTGCCCCAACACCGGGCCGATGACCGGCGTGCTGCACCCCGGCGGGCGGGTGCGGCTGCGCCATGCCCCCAGCCCCACCCGCAAGCTCGCCTGGACCTGGGAGCAGGCGGAGGTGCCCGGGGCCGACGGCACACCCGTGTGGGTGGGGGTCAACACGGCCCTGCCCAACCGGCTGGTGCGGGCCACGATCGAGGCCGGATGCCTGGAGCCGTGGCTGGGGCCGGTGGCCGGCATCCGGGCGGAGGTGCCCTACGGGGTGGGCCGGCGCAGCCGCATCGACCTGCTGCTCACCCCGGCGGCGGCGAACCCCGACCAGCGGCCCATCTATGTGGAAATCAAGAACACCACCTGGAGCGATGGGCCCCTGGCCCTGTTTCCCGACACGGTGACGGAACGGGGCCAGAAGCACCTCGAGGAGCTGCGCGCCCTGCTGCCGGAGGCCCGGGCGGTGCTGGTGCCCTGCCTCAGCCGCGGCGATGTGGAGCGCTTCGCCCCCGGCGACACGGCCGATCCCCGCTACGGCGAGCTGTTCCGCAGCGCCCTGGCGGCCGGGGTGGAGGTGCTGCCCTGCCGCTACGCCTTCACGGCCACGGCGGTGCACTGGCTCGGCCTGGCGAGCGTGCAGGAGCGGCAGCACGAACCGGAGCGCCCATAGAGTCGGCCCAGCCCTGTGGAGTCGCCGTGGACACCCGAGCCTTCAAGCGCACCCTGCACCACTCCGAGCGCTACAACCGCCGCGGCTTCGGCCTGGGCGAGGAGGTGGCGGGCAGCCTGCAGACGGCCTACCAGAGCGATCTGGTGGCGAGCCTGCGCGAGAACGGCTACGAGCTGCGCGAGGGGCGGCTCACGGTGCGGCTGGCCGAGGCCTTCGGCTTCTGCTGGGGTGTGGAGCGGGCCGTGGCGATGGCCTACGAAACCCGGCGCCACTACCCCACCGAGCGGATCTGGATCACCAACGAGATCATCCACAACCCCTCGGTGAACGATCACCTGCGGGAGATGAACGTGCTGTTCATCCCCGTGGATGGCGGCGTGAAGGACTTCTCCGACGTCGCCAGCGGCGATGTGGTGATCCTGCCGGCCTTCGGCGCCACGGTGCAGGAGATGCAGCTGCTCAACGAGCGCGGCTGCCACATCGTGGACACCACCTGCCCCTGGGTCTCCAAGGTGTGGAACACCGTGGAGAAGCACAAGAAGCACGCGATCAGCTCGATCATCCACGGCAAGGTGAAGCACGAGGAGACGCTGGCCACCAGCTCCTTCGCGGGCACCTACCTGGTGGTGCTCGATCTGGCCGAGGCCCAGATGGTGTGCGATTACATCCTGGCCAGCGCCGATGGCGGCCAGCCCAGCGAGGAGCAGCGGCGGGCCTTCAGCGAGCGCTTCGCCCACGCCTGCTCCCCCGGCTTCGACCCCGACCGCGACCTGGTGCGGGTGGGGGTGGCCAACCAGACCACCATGCTCAAGAGCGAGACCGAGGAGATCGGCCGCCTGTTCGAGCGCACGATGCTGCGGCGCTACGGCCCCACCGAGCTGCAGGAGCACTTCGTGGCCTTCAACACGATCTGCGACGCCACCCAGGAGCGCCAGGACGCCATGTTCTCCCTGGTGGACGAACCGCTCGACCTGATGGTGGTGATCGGCGGGTACAACTCCTCCAACACAACCCACCTGCAGGAGATCGCGGTGAGCCGCGGCATCCGCTCCTTCCACATCGACACGCCGGAGCGGATCGGCCCGGGCAACCGGATCGAGCACAAGCCGCTCGGCGGCGAGCTGGAGGCGGTGGAGCCATTCCTGCCGGAAGGCCCGATCCGGGTGGGCATCACCTCGGGGGCCTCCACCCCAGACCGGGTGGTGGAGGACGTGATCCAGCGGCTGATCGCCCTGAGCAGCGACTGAGTCGTCTGTCACAGCAGCGCCTGCGGCGCCTGCGCCTGGCTTTACATTTGTGAAAGATTCAGCGCCCGACTCCGTCCCTCCGCAGCCACCCTCGCCGTTGACCCCCCTGGCCTCTCCCCCAGCTCCCGGTACCGTTGCCTCCGCCTCCCAGGAGACCGACTCCCCCCTGCTGCGGCACAGCGCTGATGAGCGGGTGCGGCGTTACGCCAGCACCTTCTCCGACCTGATGGAGATGCGGGCACCGGCCGCGGTGGTGGCGGGCTACCTCGACCGCCACGAGGGCTGGTTCCGGCGCTGCGCCGCACCGATGACCGTGACGCCGCTCGGCTCGCGCGGCTACGTGCTCACCCTCGGCCGCTTCGGCAACTTCGGTTTCGAGGTGGAGCCCACCATCGGCCTGGAGCTGCTGCCGCAGGACGAAGGCGTGTACCGCATCCTCACCACCCCGGATGGCCGCTGCGAGCCCGGGCTGCAGGAGCTCTACGACGTGGAGTTCAACGCCTCCCTCGAGCTCGATGAGGTGGGCAGCGAAGCCCTCGCCGCCGATGCCGCCCGGGAGCTCTCCCATGAGGAGGTGGACCGGCTGATGGCCCACACGCTGGTGCGCTGGGAGCTGGATCTGAGCGTGTGGATCCGCCTGCCCTCGATGATCGCCATGCTGCCCGAGGGGCTGGTGCAGAGCAGCGGCGACCATCTGCTGCGCCAGATCGTGCGCCAGATCTCGCGCCGGCTCACCTGGAAAGTGCAGGAGGATTTCCACGCCAGCCACGGGATTCCGTGCCCGCCGCGGCGGCGGGCACGCTTCTGAGCGGGCGCCGGGGCGCGCCAGGGGCCGGAGGGGCCGATCAGGCCGGGCGGTTCTCCCAGATCTTGTTCACGATCTGCATGCCGGTCACGGCCTGCCAGAGGAACAGGGTGAACACGCCCATGTTGAGCCCCACGTGGATCTTGCGGGCGATCAGGTTGCCCTGCTGCATCAGGGGCGAAAGGGCGGCGGCCACGGCCAGCATGCTCGTCATGGCGATGCCCACCAGCAGGTGCGGCCCCACGAACAGTTTGCCGTTGTTGAGGTAGGTGACGGCCATGCCGCCGAAGGTGCCGAGCACCATCACCGCCAGCACGGCGCTGCCGTAGAGGTAGTGGCGCTTGGCGAACTGCCCCTTGATGAGCCCCTTGCGGGTTTCGGCGTCGGCGGTGCGGGTTTTCTTGGCCTTGATGCCGAGCACCATCGCGTAGGCGCTGAGCGCCAGCAGCCCCCACATCGTGAGCGGATGCAGGAAGTTGAGATTGAAGGCGAGGGCTGACGGCATGGCGAGCGCGTAAATGCCGATTCTACGGAATAGCGGCAGCCTCAGGGGATGGGAGGGAAGATGTTCACCGCGAGCTCCCGAATCCACACGCGCCGCCTGATCGCGAGACAGGCCTCAAGGCACTGGCTGCCGGAGAATTCAGCAGCCACATCCAGAGCAATCAGAAAACAGCTCACCCAACCTCATCACGCAGCCTCTGAGCAGCGGCAGACGCGCCAGATTGATCATCGAGGGCAGACGCCGGGCGTGCATTCGGGGGCTGCAGCGCGGATCCGAAAACCCGGCCCTGCCTCAGTGCAGGAAGTGGCGGCGACCCGTCACCACCATCGCCAGGCCGAGCTCATCGCAGGCGGTGATCGACTCCGCATCGCGCAGGCTGCCGCCGGGCTGGATCACGGCGGTGATGCCATGGCTGGCCGCCAGCCGCACGGTGTCGTCGAAGGGGAAGAAGCCATCGCTGGCCAGCACGGCGCCACGGGCCTTCTCACCGGCGGATTCCAGGGCGATCCGGGCCGAACCCACCCGGTTCATCTGGCCGGCACCGATGCCGAGGCTCTGGCCGGCGCGGGCCACGGTGATGGCATTGGAGCGCACGTGCCGCACCAGACGCCAGGCGAAGCGGAGATCCTCCTGCTCGGCCTGGGTGGGCTGGCGACGACTCACCACCTGCCAGGCCGCCTCGTCCACGGGCTGATCGTCGAGCTCCTGCACGAGCACGCCGCCGAGCACGCTGCGCAGCTGCTGGCGGCTGGCGCGGGCGATCGCCTCTGGGCCCAGCTCCAGCAGGCGCAGGTTGGCCTTGGCGGCCAGCAGCTCCCGCGCCGCCGGCTCAAAGGCCGGCGCCACCACGCACTCCAGGAACAGGCTGGTGAGCTGGGACGCCGCAGCCGCATCCACCGGACCGTTGATCGCCACGATGCCGCCGAAGGCCGAGACGCGATCCGCGTCGAGGGCGCGCTCCAGGGCCTCGGCGCTGCCGGCGCCGGTGGCCACGCCGCAGGGATTGGTGTGCTTCACCACCACGGCAGCGGGCTGGAAGGCTTCGCCGCCGGCGGGCGCGCCGCCGTAGCCGAACTCCCGCACCGTGGCGAGGGCCGCCTCGAGGTCGAGGATGTTGTTGTAGCTGAGCTCCTTGCCCTGCAGCTGCTCGGCACCCCCCAGGCCGGCACCGGGCTGGGCGTACCAGGTGGCGCTCTGGTGGGGGTTCTCGCCGTAGCGCAGGCTCTGGCGGGCGGGCAGGCTCAGCTCCAGGCGGGGGGCCGAGGCCGCCGCACCACCTGAGGCCTCAGCTGCCGGTGCCTCGCCTGCCCCGGCCAGCCGCTCGGCCAGCCAGCGGCTGATGGCGGTGTCGTACTCGGCGGTGTGGCTGAAGGCCTCCAGGGCCAGGCGGCGGCGCAGCTCCGGGCCGATGGCGCCGGCGGCCAGGGCCGCGAGGAAGGCGGGGTACTGCTCCGGGCTGGTGAGCACGGCCACATCGGCGTGGTTCTTGGCGGCGGCGCGCACCATCGCCGGACCGCCGATGTCGATGTTCTCGATGGCGTCGTCCCAGGCCACCGCCGGATCGGCCACGGTGCGGCGGAAGGGGTAGAGGTTCACCACCACCACATCGATCGGCGCGATCGCCTGGGCCTCGAGGTCGGCCTGGTGGGCGGGGTCGGCGCGGCGGGCCAGGATGCCGCCGTGGATGCGGGGGTGCAGCGTTTTCACCCGGCCGCCCAGGATCTCGGGGGCGCCGGTGTGCTCGGCCACGCGGGTGACGGGCAGGCCGGCGGCGGCCAGGGCGGCGGCGGTGCCACCGCTGGAGAGCAGCCGGTAGCCGGCGGCCAGCAGCCCCTGCGCCAACGGCACCAGGCCCTCCTTGTCGGAGACGCTGAGCAGGGCGGTGGGCGGCACGGAGGGGGCCATGGTCGGCAGCGGGTCGCTTCAGGAGCCAACCTACGCAGCAGCCCTGTCTCCCCCCGCCGCACCATGACTGCTCAAGAGGATGCCCTGCGCAGCGGCCCCAGCAGCGCCGAGCGGCGCCTGGTGCTGCTGCACGGCTGGGGGGCCGATGCCGACGACCTGCTCGACCTCGGCAGCCTGCTGGTGGGCCCGGCGGTGAGCGTGGTGGCGCTGCGGGCCCCGGAACCTCACCCCTTCGGCGCTGGCCGGCAGTGGTACGGGCTCCAGCCGATCGACTGGGACGCCCTGCCCGCGGCCCGGGCGGGCCTGCAGCGGCGCCTGGAGGCCCTGGCGGCGGAGGTGCCGCTGGAGCGCACCGTGCTGCTGGGCTTCTCCCAGGGCGGGGCGATGGCGATGGATGTGGGATCGCAGCTGCCGCTGGCCGGGCTGGTGGCCTGCAGCGGCTACCCCCATGAGGGATGGGAACCGGCCACACCGGCGCCTCCGGCCCTGCTCAGCCATGGCCGCGAGGATCCGGTGGTGCCCTTCGCCGCCAGCCAGGAGGCCCTGCGGCGGCTGCGCCAGGCCGGGGGCAGTGCGGAGCTGCTGCCCTTCGCCGGCGGCCACACCATCGGCGAGGAGGTGCTGCCGGAGCTTGCCGCCTTCGTGCGGGAGCGGCTGGCCTGAGGGCCAGCCGCTCCGCGATCAGACGAAGGCGTACTCGTACTCCTCCATCTCCTCCCAGTCGTCGGCGGCGAGGGCTTCGAGGCCTTCGAAGAGCACGTCTTCACCGATGCGGTCGACGATGGAGCGCAGGGAGGGGAACAGGAAGTGGTTCTCCTCGGCGTACTGGGCGCTGAACAGACCCTTCTCGCCCCAGAAGAAGCGGTCGGTGGTGTGCTCGTTGCGGCGCACGTTGAGGATCGCGGGGGCCACGATCTCGCCTTCGGCGATGAAGCGGCGGGCCGCGGTGACCGGCTTGTGGGAGCCGGTCTCGAGGTTGTAGGTGGGCACGTGGGCGAGAACCCGCTGGCCGGCGAGACGACGGCGGCTGACGCGCTTGCGCTTCTTGGACATGGAACGGCTCCCGGACGGTGAGGAGAGGGGAAGTGAACGGAGGGGAGAAATCGGACGGCGCTGAACCGGGGCGATGGGCTGCCACGGTGGCCGGGGTGTTGGCACACCACGGAGGCCGCGCCGCAGGGCGCCGGAAGAACCGCGGAGACCGCGGAACGTCGTGGACGCTTGGGCGCCCCACCATCTGTCGTCCGACTGGATGCGTGGGACCAAGGCAACGCACCCCAGCGCCGGAAGCCGGCCCAGGAGGACGGGGAAGGTGAACCTTCCACTGCTGTAGCCTGATTTGCGAGGTTGCGCAAGTCCGGCCGTCGCCTCGATCGCCCGTCACCCGAGGGGGACAGCGAGGTAGTGGTCGATACCGGGAATCCTAAAGCTTTTTTTTGGTTTTTCCCACGCGGCTCCGCAACGCTGCCTGTCGGATGATCCAAGCGGCCGAGGTCGACTGCCCGTGATCCCAGTGTCCGACGGCTTTCTGCGCCTGGTCGAGCTGCAGCTCGCACAGTTGGCCGACTGTCCAGGGCTGCGCTCCGTGGTGGTTCTCGTGGGTCGCAGCGGCCGGGGCGGGAGTAAGGGGCTGGCGGAGGTGGGCCGCTGGACCTCCGGCCGACGGCTGCTGGCGAGCCGCAGCGGCGACCACCCACCACCCCGAACGAACCAGCCGCTGCGGATGCTCGAGTTGCGCGGCGAAGGCCGGGCCCTGGGGATCCTGCTGGTGGGCACGGACCACGACCGCTGGGACGACGCCCTGAAACGGCGCCTGGCGGCGCTGGCGGACTGCCTCGGGGCGGCGCTGCTGCTGGAGGAGGAGGCGAGCCGGCTGCGGCAGCGGCTGGTGGGCCGCGAGGAGCAGCTGCGGCTGCTGGTGCACCAGCTGCGCAACCCGCTCACGGCCCTGCGCACCTTCGGCCGGCTGCTGCTGCGCCGCCTCGATCCGGAGAGCGAGCACCGCGAGCTGGTGGAGGGCCTGCTGGCGGAGGAGCGGCAGATCAACCGCTACGTGGACGCCATCAGCGACCTGGCCCGGCCCGATGCGCTGCTGCCGCCCGCGGCGCGGCCGCAGCCGCTGCTGCTGCCCTCGCTGCTGAGCGGCCCTGAAGGCCAGCCCCTGGCCGAAACGCTGGAGCCGCTGCTGCAGCGGGCCGCCGCCACCGCCGCCCTGCAGGGGCGCCCCTGGCATGGGCCGGCAAGCCCGGCCGACTGGCACGGCGACAGCGGCGCCGTGGCCGAGATCGTGGCCAACCTGCTGGAGAACGCCTTCCGCTACAGCCCCCAGGGGGCCGCCGTGGGCCTGCACCTGCAGGGCGCCCCCGATGGCAGCGTGGCGCTGAGCGTGTGGGACGACGGACCTCCGATCGCGGCGGACGAACGGGAGGCGATCTTCGCGAAGGGCGTGCGGGGCAGCCGCGGTCGGCCGCTGCCGGGCACCGGCCTGGGGCTGGCCCTGGCCCGCGATCTCGCCCGCCAGCTGGGGGGCAGCCTGGAGCTGCTGGCCAGCCCCCGGGAGCTCGAGCCCGGCCTTCCCGGCGAGGGCAACGCCTTCCGGCTCAGCCTGCCGGCGCCGCGCCGCTGAGGGCCAGGCCGCCGGCCACCAGCGCACTGACGAACAGGGCCACGGTTTCCCCCCATTCCACGCAGGCGCCGTAGCTGTCGCCGCTGTGGCCGCCGAGGCGCCGGCCCAGCCAGTAGGGCACCAGCAGGGCCGCCGGCACCCCCGCCAGCCCGGCCATGGCCACGGCCGGCAGGGCCAGCCGCCAGCCGAGCAGCAGCAGCGCCGCCAGCAGCAGCAGGCCCGGGAGCAGCTCCCGGCCCAGGCCGGCCCAGTGGCGGCGGTGGAAGGCAGCGCTGCCGCCGGCGCGCAGATAGGGAAAGCGGCCGATCGCCGGCAGGGGCGCCAGCCGGCCGGCGATGGCCGCCCACACCAGAGCCGGCGCCGCCGCCGGGCCGAGGCTGGCCAGGGCGGCGGCGCGGAGCAGCAGCAGAAGAGCCAGGGCCTGGGCGCCGCTGGCGCCCACGCGGCTGTCCTCCATCGCCTCCAGCAGGCGATCGCCGGCCGCCAGCCCATCGGCGGTGTCCATGGCGCCATCCATGTGCAGGCCGCCGGTGAGCCAGAGGCCGGCAGCGAGCACGAGCGCCACCTGGGCCAGGGGCGGCACCCGCCCCTCCAGGCCCCACCAGAGCAGGGCCTGGAGGCCACCGAGCACCAGGCCGATCCAGGGGGCGAAGCGGGCGATCCGCTCAAAGCGCGGCGCCGGTGCAGGCCAGGCCGGCAGCACGGAATAGAACACCCAGGCGCCGGCCAAATCCTGCAGCCAGCCGGGGGCGGCCGGGGGCAGTGGCGCCCGGGGCGGCGGCACGGGGGAACCGGGGCGGACCATGGCGGGAACGGCGCGTAGCTTCGAGGCACACCGGGGCGCCGCCCACACCTTGGCATCCACCTTCCGCTTCGAGATCACGGCCCGCTGCAGCCGCAGCCGGGCTCGCTGCGGTTGCTTCCACACGCCGCACGGGGTGGTGCACACGCCGCGCTTCATGCCGGTGGGCACGCTGGCCACGGTGAAGGGGGTGAGCCCGGCCCAGCTGGCCGACACCGGCGCCGAGATGGTGCTGGCCAACACGTACCACCTGCACCTGCAGCCCGGCGAGGAGATCGTGGCCGAGGCGGGCGGCCTGCACCGCTTCATGGGCTGGAGCGGACCGCTGCTCACCGATTCGGGCGGCTTCCAGGTGTTCAGCCTCGGGGCCCTGAACCGCATCAGCGACAACGGCGTGGTGTTCCGCTCCCCGCGCGACGGCCGGCGGATCGATCTCACGCCGGAGCGCTCGATGGCGATCCAGATGGCTCTGGGGGCCGATGTGGCGATGGCCTTCGACCAGTGCCCGCCCTACCCGGCCACGGAGGCGGAGGTGGCGGCCGCCAGCCGCCGCACCCACGCCTGGCTGGAGCGCTGCCTGGCCAGCCACAACCGGCCCGACCAGGCCCTCTTCGGCATCGTGCAGGGGGGCTGCTATCCGGCGCTGCGGCGCGAATCGGCCAGGGTGGTGGCCTCCATGGGGCTGCCCGGGATCGCCGTGGGCGGGGTGAGCGTGGGCGAGCCGGTGGAGGAAATGCACCGGATCGTGCGCGAGGTGGGACCGCTGCTGCCCGAGGAGAAGCCCCACTACCTGATGGGGGTGGGCAGCCTGCGCGAAATGGCGGTGGCGGTGGCCGAGGGTTTCGACCTGTTCGACTGCGTGCTGCCCACCCGGCTGGGGCGGCACGGGGCGGCCCTGGTGGGGGGCGAGCGCTGGAACCTCAAGAACGCCCGCTTCCGCCACGACCACACCCCCCTCGACCCCAGCTGCCCCTGCCCGGCCTGCCAGGGGCACAGCCGCGCCTACCTGCACCACCTGGTGCGCAGCGAGGAGATGCTCGGGCGCACCCTGCTGAGCCTGCACAACCTCACCGCCCTGCTGCGCTTCACCACCGCCATGGCCCGGGCGATCCGCGAGGGCTGCTTTGCAGAGGATTTCGCTCCCTGGGATCCGGCCTCCCCGGCCGCCCACACGTGGTAGCTTCCAGCCACCTGGCGACCAGGCTTCCTTCCGTCGCCCTGTCCGCTTCCCCGTCCGTCGCCCTTCCGAACCCGATGGCCCTCACCCTGCTGGCTGGTCTCTCCTCCGCCCCCGCCCTGGCCCAGCTGCCCGAGGCTTACCAGGCGTTCGGCCCGCTGGTGGACATCCTGCCGATCATCCCCCTCTTCTTCCTGCTGCTCGCCTTCGTGTGGCAGGCCTCGGTGGGCTTCCGCTGAAGCGCGGCCCATCCGCCTGTCCCAGGCAGGCGTGAAACCCCACCGGTCCCCCTCAGGCGGGCCGGTGGGGTTTTCTGCTGCAGGTGCCGTGCTCGGCCGCGCCGGCCTGCGCGGCGCCCGCCTCAGCCGCGCCCGCGCAGCACCGCCCAGGCGAAGCGGGGCAGGGCCAGCATCCGGCGCCAGCGGCTCGGCTCCTGCAGCAGCCGGTAGAGCCACTCGATCTGCAGGGCGCCCATCCAGGCGGGCGCCCGCTTCTTGGCGCCGGCCCACACATCGAAGCTGCCGCCCACGCCCATCCAGAGGCCGGGCCGGCCGCTGTGGAGCCGCTGGATCCAGGTTTCCTGGCGGGGCACGCCCAGGGCCGCCAGCACCAGATCCGGCCGCAGATCGAGCAGCTGCTGCTCCAGGCCCGGCCAGGCCTCGGGGCTCTGGTAGCCGTGCAGGGCGAGCACGGGCTCAAGGGCGGGCAGCTCGCGCCGCAACCGCTCCTGCAGGGCGGCCATCACCGGCGGCGAGGCGCCCACCAGGGCCACCCGCCAGCCCCGGGCGGCAGCGTGCTCCAGCAGGCGCCGGGCCAGCTCGATGCCGGGGCTGCGGCGCACGCGCAGGCCCTGGCGGGAGAGGGCCCACACCACGCCGGCGCCATCGGGGATCACCAGCTGGGCCGCCTCGATCGCGGCACCGAGGGCGGCATCGTCCCGGGCCGCCATCGTCATCTCGGCGTTGAGGGTGACGATCTGGCCGCCACCGCGGCCGTGCAGGGCCAGGGCCGCGGCGAACACATCCGGGCAGGCATCCACGGGCACACCCAGAACCCGGGTGCGCTGCGGAACGGTGACGATGGCTGCCATCGGCGCGGGGGGCGGCGGTGGAGAATCTATGGCCCGCCTGCGACGATCGATGATGGCTAACGGCTCCGCCAGCGGCAGTTCCTCCGGCTGGCCGACGCCCACCATCGACCGCACCACCCCTGCCACACCCGCCATCCCCGATGGCCCCGATGCGCCGGAGCAGCTGAGCGCAGCTGAGGCCGCCGCCCTGCTCGAGGATCTCGACCGTCGCATCGCGGCGGTGGTGCTGCAGCGCCAGCACCCCCTCACCGGGCTGCTGCCGGCCAGCACCGCCCACACGGTGCACGGCAACTACGGCGACGCCTGGGTGCGCGACTGCGTGTATTCGATCCAGTGCGTATGGGGCCTGGCCCTGGCCCACCGCCGCCTGCACGGCGCCAGCCGCCGGGCCCATGAGCTGGAGCAGCGGGTGCTGCAGCTGATGCGCGGCCTGCTGCAGGCGATGCAGCGCCAGGCCGCCAAGGTGGAGCGCTTCAAGACCAGCCTCGACCCGCTCGACGCGATCCACGCCAAGTTCGATACCGCCACCGGCCAGCCGGTGGTGCCCGACGACGGCTGGGGCCACCTCCAGCTCGACGCCACCGGCCTGTTCCTGCTGCAGCTGGCCCAGCTCACCCGGGCCGGCCTGGTGGTGGTGCAGACCAGCCACGAGCGCGACTTCGTGCAGAACCTGGTGTATTACGTGGCGCGGGCCTACCGGGTGGCCGACTACGGCATCTGGGAGCGGGGCGACAAGGGCAACCACGGCCTGCCGGAGCGCAACGCCAGCTCGATCGGCCTGGTGAAGGCGGCGCTCGAGGCCCTGGAGGGCCTGGATCTGTTCGGCCCCCACGGCGACGGCAGCTACTGCCTGGTGATCCCCCACGACGCGATCGTGCGGCTGCGGCGGGCCCTCAAGGGGCTGCTGCCACGCGAATCGGCCAGCAAGGAGGTGGATGCGGCCTGCCTCTCGGTGATCGGCTACCCCGCCTGGGCGGTGGACGACCCCCGCCTGGTGGAGCGCACCCGCCAGAAGATCCGCAGCGAGCTGGGCGGCGCCCACGGCTACAAGCGCTTCCGCCGCGACGGCCACCAGACCGCGGTGGAGGACGTGAGCCGGCTGCACTACGAACGGGAGGAGCTGGCCCAGTTCGAGCACATCGAGTGCGAGTGGCCGCTGTTCCTGGCCTACGAGCTGATCACCGCCTGCTGCGAGGGGCGCTGGGCCGAGGCCCGCCTCTGGCGCCGCCGGCTGGCGGAGCTGAGCGTGCCGGTGAACGGCGAGCTGCTGCTGCCCGAGCTCTACCTGGTGCCGGAGGAGGCGATCGAGGCGGAGCGCCGCCAGCCGGGCAGCCAGCCGCGCCAGCCCAACGAGAACGTGCCCCTGCTCTGGACCCAGAGCCTCACCTGGCTGGCCGATCTGCTGCTGCACGGCCTGATCGAGGCCGACGACCTCGACCCCTGCCAGCGCCGCCACCACGGCGCCCCCGGTGCCGAACAGGTGCTGGTGGCCCTGGCGCCCGCCGATGCGGTGATCGCTGCGGCTCTGCGCCAGGCCGGCCTGCCCCTGGCGGCCGAGGCCGAAGGGGCCGGGGAGGCCGCCTGCCCGCGGGTGGCCAGCTCGCGCGAGCTGGGCCGCCGCCTCTCCCAGGTGGGCGCCAACCCACGGCTCGGCCTGGGCGGCCACCCGCCGGTGCGGATGGAAACGATGGCCACCGCCCGGCTCTACCGCCACGCCGATGAGGTGATCGCCTTCGTGCCCTCGGTACTGGAGGAGGACACCTTCTATCTGGCCGACGACCCGCAGCAGCTGGTGGATGCCGTGGCCGGTGAACTGCGGCTGCTGCAGCGCCACTGGCGCGGCGTGGGCGCCCCGCTGCTGGTGATCCCGGTGGCGGCGGCCCCCTTCCAGCGCGATCCCGAACCCTTCCTGGAGCTGGGCCGGCAGCTGGCCAGCGGCCAGCTCGATGGCGTGACGGTGCAGCTGGCCGCCCTGCCCGAGCTGGTGTGCCAGGCCTCGCTGGTGGACCTGCCCGACACCGCCCGGGCGGTGTGCGACCTCTGGCCGGCGGGGCAGACGCTGCTCCCCCCGATCACCAGCCGCCAGCCGCTCACCGCCCGCGAGGAGCAGGAGCTGGAGGACATCTCCGCCACGGCCCTGGCGGAGCGGCTGTGGCAGAGCACCTCGCTGCCGGAGCAGGCGGAGGTGCTGGAACTGCTGGCCCGCCGGCTCGGCCCCGGGGCGCGGCTGCAGGGGCCGGCCGGCGGTGCGCCGGTGAAGGTCACCACCCTGGTGGAGGAGGTGTATCGCCGCGCGCTGGCCGAGGGCGACTGGAGCGTGGTGCGGCGGGCCGCCGGCGTGATGGGGCTGGTGCACCCCCAGCTGGAGGATGCCCTCACCGACCTGCTGGTGCGCCAGCGCCAGGTGGTGGTGGGCCGCAACTACACCAGCGAGTCGCTGATCAGCCGGCCGATGGGCAGCCGCTCGATCGCCACGATGATCCGCCGCTTCAGCGGCGAGGATGCGCGCGAGTGGATGCTGCAGCAGGAGCTGCTGCTGGCGCTCGATGCCGTGGCCCGGCGCGAACCCGACCTGCTGCGCGGCAGCCTCACGCTGCAGCTGGGCCAGCTGCTGCTACTGCTCACCAGCGAGCTGGCGGCTGAGGACAACCTCAGCCCCAGCGATGGCTTCGAGGCGCTCTGCGCCCTGCCGCCGCACGCGCTCGGCCGGCGCCTGCGCAGCCTGCTGGCGGATGTGGACCACGCCCGGGCGGCCCTGCAGCGCAAGGAGCAGCTTCACCTGCGCGGCCGGGTGCGCTGGGAGGTGCCCGATCCGCTCACCGAGCTGGCCCGCGGCGGCGACTGGCTGCAGCACCGCATGCGGCTCGGCGCCCTGCAGCGGGTGCCGCGCGACTTCTACCCCGGCATCTGGGACCTGCTGCACCACTGCCGGGGCATCGTGATCGGCGACAAGCTGGAGCGCCGCAACCGGCTGGCCAGCGCGCCGCTGCGCAACGAGAAGACCCCGGGCGAAGGCAACTTCGCCGCCCTGGTGGAGCAGCTCCTGGCCAAGATCGAGGCGCCGGAATACCGCCAGCTCTGCACCGAGGCCCTGCTCACGCTGATGGCCTTCGTGGCCGCCAACCCGCAGGTGCAGTTCGAGGACGACCTCGCCCTCGACGTGGTGATCGGCCACGCCGTGCGCGTGGGCTGGCAGCTGCGCCACCCCGAGGTGGCCGCCGCCGACTACGGCCTGCACAAGGCCGAGGCCTGGGACGCCTTCTACCGCGCCTCCCCGGCCGACTGCCGCCGCTGGCAGCTGCTGGCGCTGCAGCAGCTGGCGGCGTAGGGGCTAACCGCGCTGGCCTCAGTTGCAGTTCTGTGGGTTGGAGTAGGTGAAGGAGGCGTAGCGGTTGTTGATGCGGCGAACGTTCACGCAGCTGCCACCGCGCTTCCAGAACGATTCGAACTCATCGTCGTTGGGTTCGATCGAGCGGATGTAGGAGTACCCGGTTGAGGTGAGGCGGTTCTCCACGGAGCCGGGCGCGCTGCTCATCATGCCTTGGAGCTCGGGAACGGGCTGCCCCTCAACCCCAGCTCCTCCGCTTGGCATGCCGCCACCCAGCAAGGCACCGATCAAGCCACCCACCAGCGCACCGGTCACCGAGGTGCCGACGGACGTGCTGGGGTGATCATCGATCTGAGCGTTGGGGTTGGTGACCACATCGGTTTTCACCGCGAGCTTGTGGGTGGTGGAGCCATCGTTCCAGCTGAACACACCCTTGCTGCCGTGATCCTCGAACAGCACATTCGTGCCGATGCCGTCTTCGGTTTCCACGTGCAGTTGCTGCCGACCCGGCCCCGAGAAGCGGAAGCGGTTGCCGTTATCGAGATCCACCACAAACACGGTGGTGCCGCCATTCTGCTTCTGCTTCACGGTGCAGTAGCCGTTGAAGGCCTCGTAGCCGTTCTCCTTCAGGGAGCAGCGGCCGTTGGCGCGGGCCACGGTTTCCGCAAGGGCGGGCAGAGCGAGGCTGCTGGCGGCCAGAAGGGAGGCAACACCCAAGGAAAACTTGCGCTTGAATGACATTGTTGACATCAAAAAGCCGGATTTGCCAAACATGGCAGCGCCAATACAAGCAGAACATTCGGCTGCAAACAAGGTCTTGCTGATCGCAAGATCACCCCGAGCAGCCATCGGATCACGCGGCCGGCGAGATGATCTACGGCACCAACGGCTCACGGGATCCATTGGTGCCGCTGTGGCGAAGGTGCAGGTGCAGGTGTGGGCCAGCGGGGCCAGCAGGGCGATCAGAACTGCAGCACGCTGGTGGGGCGCAGGATCCAGCTGGCCTCACCGTTCTTGAGCTTGTAGCAGATCTGGCGCAGGCCGCCGGTCGCCTTGGCGTTGCTGTCGGAGGGCTTGTAGATCGGGAAGCGGCGCACCAGGCAGCCCTCCACCACGCTGTACTCATCGTGGCCCTGATAGCCCTTGGCCGGGGCGCCGCTGAGGTCCTCCAGGTAGATGGGCGAGAGCTGTTCGCCGTTGATCACGGAATAGGCCACCAGTTCTCCATAGCTGCCGCTGCCGGCACTCTGCACGTACACATAGATCTCGGGCAGGCTGTTGCTGTTGAGATCGGCCACCTCAGCCCCGATCACGGTGCCGTTCACGGTCTGGGTGATGGGCTTGATCGCTCGCTTGCCGCCGCGGGTGGTGATCGTGAGCTGCTGCTGGGAGCCTTCACCCGTGGCCTTCACCTGGAAGCTGTAGCCCTGCAGGGAGAGGGTGCGATTGAAGCCGCGGGCGGCCCAGGCGGTGCCGGGCAGGCTGGCGGCCAGCGCAAAGGTGGCGGCGGCGATCGGGACAAGGCGACGCAGCATGGAGAGAAGGGTGAGGAGACTTCAGGATGACGCCATGCGCATCCCTCGGCCAGGCATTGCAGGTGCTGAAGGTTCAGCCACCCGGGGAAGAGCCATGCCAAAGGCCAGCGCTCTGGCTCAGGGCGCAGCTGGGGTCTGAGCGCAGGCTGGCGAGCCAAGCATGAGCGATTGTGAGCAAGTTGCGTTCTGATGACAGCGCGGATGGCGGTGGCAGGCTGCCAACGCCATCAATGGCATGGAGGGCAAGCATTGGCGTGCCTCCGACCATCCCATTGCCCAACATCCATGAGCCTCGAAGACAAGATCAAAGCCACCGCCAAGGATGCGGAGGGCCGCCTGCAATCCGCAGCCGGCGCCCTCACCGGCGACGAGCAGATGAAGGCGGAGGGAGAGGCCAAACAGGTGCAGGCTCACCTGATGGATGCCGCCGGCAACTTGAAGGACAAGATACAGCAGGCGGCCGCATCTGTTGGCAATGCCATTGAGGGACTCAGCGGCAAAGACGGCTGAATCCACCGCGGGGAGCCTGCAGCTTCCGCAGGCTCAAGGCCTACGGCGTATCCGCGGATGGATCCCGGCAGCTACTTGAATGCGAAGCGATGATTGTGATGTGCAGCGGTGGCGCTAATCTTGTGTGTCTCTCCCCCGAGCTGCACGTCAACGGTCGGGAGTGACGGGCCGCGTGAAGCGCCGGTAGAGCCAGAGCCCGCCGCCGCCCCAGAGCAGGCTCCAGCCGATGAAGGTGGCGAGGGAGCCCAGCTGGCCACCCTCCGGCGCATAGACCCCGGCGTTGATCAGGCCGGCCTCAAGGAGCGAGCCGCCGATCGCCCAGCCCAGCACCCAGGTGAGCAGGAAGCCGATGGCCTCGAGGTTGCCTGTCATGACAGCGGGACCGCAGCGATGGCCATTTAAGGCCCAGCCGCCAGCGGCTGCAGCGCCCCGGTGAGCCGGGCCACGGCGATGGCGTCGCGGTGGTTGTGCACCTCGAGCTTCTCGTAGATGCGGCGCAGGTGGGTCTTCACCGTGTTCTCCGAGAGCACCAGCTGGGCGGCGGCGGCGGCGATGCCAGCGCCCCGCTCCAGGCAGAGCAGCACCTCCTGCTCGCGGCGGCTGAGCAGGCTGGCGAGCTCCCGCTCCCGGGCCACGCCCGGCGAGCCGGGTGGGCTGGGCAGGATCGCCGCCAGGTCGCGGCTGAGCTCCGGATCGATCCAGATGCCGCCACCCACCAGGGCGAGCACGCCATCGCGCAGGGCCATCAGGCCGCTGCGGTGCAGCTGGAAGCCGCGCACGCCGGCGGCCATGGCGCGGCAGGCCAGCTGGATGTCGCCCTCTCGCAGGTGCAGCAGCACCGGCGGCAACTGGGCCAGCAGCTCCCGCCGACCGAGCAGCGGGCAGGTGTCGGGCGTGGCCTGGCAGGTGAGCAGGCAACCGCTGCACAGGCCGGTGGGGTTGGCCAGCACCACGTCAGCGCCGCCATGGTCGGCGGCGGCCAGCTGCACGCAGAGATCCTCCACGCTGCCGGCGGCGGCCACAAGCTCCCAGCTGGGGGCCACGGCGGTGAGCAGCAACCAGAACTGGCGGGCGAGCAGCGAGGCATCGAGCACGGCGATGCGCACCGGCCGGCCCAGCACCGCCCCCACCGAATCGTCACCGAGGCCATTGAGGCCAAGCCGTTCGGCCATTGCCTCGATGCGGGCGATCTCCTCAGCGGAGAACAGCAGCATCAGGCCGTCATCGCGGCGTTGCAGGCTGCCCATGGGCGCTGACGCGGCAGGCGGGGTGACAGGCAAAACCCTAGGTGCGGCAGGCCCTCAGCCCAACCGCCGCCGGGGCAGCAGGGCGGGAGCCGCCGCTGGTGTCACCCGCAGATTCACCCGCTGATTCACCCCGGCGGGCGATAGGGGCGCGCCGCCATCCGCTCGACAGTGCCTGCGTACCTAGCCACTGCGTGATGGCTGCCCCCACCTGCCCCTGCGATCACCTCACCAGCCGCGAACGCGAAGTGCTGCGCTGGGCGATGGAAGGCTGCACCAACAGCGACATCGCCCAGCAGCTGATCGTGTCGGTGGAAACCGTGAAAACCCACATCGCCAACTGCCTCAGCAAACTCGGCGCCCGCGACCGCACCCAGGCCGTGGTGCTGGCGATCCGAACCGGCCAGCTGACCCTGGAGCCATGAACACACCCGCCGACCAACGCCAGGACATACGCACCGCCTGGGGGCAACAGAAGCGGCAACGCACCCTCAGCCTCACCGACGACTGCTGGCAACTGCTCACCGATCAAGCCAGCGCCCAGGGCACCAACCGCAGCGACCTGATCGAGCGCTGGGCGCGTGGTGATCTACAGGCCTGCCGCACATCGCGCGTCTGATCTTCCACCAGTAAAGAGCTGTAGCGGCCGCCTGACTGCGAGGCTGACCACCCCCTAAACCGGCGCCTGCAGCGTCATGCACAGGCTGGGCTGCTCGACGCACTGTTCGATCAGGTCGGCCAGGAGGAG